>Ga0163144_10000376_pt1 | contig 102730 bp, 81 predicted proteins | sample OliLak19BULKMAT1_FD_123175 | JGI IMG/M metagenome (GOLD analysis project Ga0163144, IMG submission 123175) | Freshwater microbial mat bacterial communities from Lake Vanda, McMurdo Dry Valleys, Antarctica - Oligotrophic Lake LV.19.BULKMAT1 | ecosystem: Environmental > Aquatic > Freshwater >...
CCAGGGTCTTGCGACTCTCTTCCGACAGCGTGATGGTGGGCGCGACTCGCATCGTTCTGCTCCCTTTGTAGCAGAACAATCGGCTGAATATATGTCGCCTCAATAATGAATCACTACACTAGCCCACGCAAGTTCCCAAACATCAACCTATTTTTCTTTCTCTTGAGTCAGATTTGGCTCCAGAACGAGGGATGGTCTCAGGGTTCCCGCCGTGGCGGGTCGCTCGAGCACAACATTCGCCCCCCCATTTGGGAGGGCAGTCACTGACCGCACTCGTTGTTCTTGGGGGGTTCAGGAAGTCACTTCGCCGGTGCCTGCGGCCGTGACCACGTCGTATCCCGATCCTTCTCCATCATCCGCGCCGAGTTCTGGATGCACCGCTCGCACGCGACGGGCCCCCCGGCCGCCGGGCCCTGCCAGTGCAGGGTGTCGTGGTGCTCCAGGCACAGTGAGCACGTGACCGCCGGCTGAGTCACGACCCCCGCCTTCTGGACGATGACCTGCGTGTAGGCCAGCGTCAGGCACGACCCGCACAGCAGGCTGCCGCGGTGCCCCTCCACCATCGGCCGGTCGGGCGCCCAGTGGTTGCCGCAGTAGTCGCAGAGGAAGTCCTCCGGCTGCACGTTGGATTCATCAAGGCCAGGGCGTTGCATGAGGAAGGGTAAAGGGCCAAGTCACAAATCGCAAACCGCAAATCTCGAAATGGCAAATCCGATTTGCGCTTTATCGTTTTCAAAACCCGTGCTGCGCCAACGACCTGTACAGATCGCACCGCCCCAGCAACTCCTCATGAGTCCCCTGGTCCACGACCCGCCCCTGGTCCAGCACCACAATCGAATCACAGGTCAGCACCGTGCTCAGCCGGTGCGCCACGATGAGGCACGTCCGGCCCTTGGCAAAGTCGGTCAGAGCCGCGGCGATCTGCGCCTCGGAATCGGCATCGATCATACTCGTCGCTTCGTCCAGGATCAGGATGGCCGGGTCACGGAGGACCGCGCGGGCGATGGCGATGCGCTGCCGCTGCCCACCCGACAACGAAAGCCCCTGCTCGGCCACGGGCGTGTCGTAGCCCTGGGGGAGGGCGGAGATGAAGTCGTGGGCACGGGCCATCTTCGCGGCAGCAACGATCAGGTCCTCACCCGCGCCGCTGCCATACCCGATGTTGGAGCGGATGGTGCCGCGAAAGAGGATGGTCTCCTGGGTGACCATGCCGATCTGGGCGCGCAGGCTGCGGATGGAAACATCGCGGATGTCGCGCTCATCGACCAGCACCCGGCCCGTGTCGGGGTCAAACAGCCGGGCCACCAGGCCCAGGAGCGTCGTCTTGCCCGAGCCGTTGGGCCCGACAAAGGCAACCCGCTTGCCGTGACCCACCCGCAGAGACACGCCGCTCACCGCCGGCACACCCGCGCCCGGGTAGGTGAGCGTTGCGTTCTCAAACTCGATGGCGCCGCTGTGGCGGGGGAGTCGCGGGAGTTTCGGGTCGTGCCCGGGCTCGGGCGGCGCCTTCAGCAACTCCATGAGCCGGTCTGCCGCAGGCGAGGCCGCCTGGATGTCATTGATGATTCCGGTGAGCGGCTTCAACGAAGCGCCGGCGACGGCCAACGCGATCACGGCGAGGATGAAGTCGGTGGGCTCGATCGTGGGCTTCTTGATCATGAACCAGCCCGCCGCGAGCACCAGGCCGCAGAGCAGGAAGATCGACAGCATCTCCGTCAGCGGGCTGGCCAGGGCACGGGCGGTGCGCACGTGATTGAGTTCTCGCAGAACCTGCTTGTTGATGCGGTGGAACCGCCCGCCCTCATACCGCTCGGTGGTGTGGACTTTGACGACGCGCAGCGCCTGGAGCGACTCGGTCGCGGCGGCGTACAGGCCCGCCTGAGACTGCAGGGCCGCGCCGGAGGCTCGCTTGATGCGTCTGCCGAGTTTCCGGATGATCAGGTACAGGCCGGGCGCCACCACCAGGGCCGCGCCGGTCACGCGCCAGTCAAAGACGATCGCGGCGGCCATGCCGGCCACGCCCTTGGCGACCTGCAAGACCGCCTTCGAAAGCAGCACGCTCAGGCCGCCCAGGAGCGTCGCGCTGTCGTTCACGATCCGGCTGATGGCATCGGAGGGGCCGCGGGCGACGATCGACCGCAAAGGAGCGCGGAGCACGGCGTGGAAGGCCTCACGCCGGATCCCCGTCACGGTGCGGTTGACCACGGTGAACGAGAGGTATGCGTGCAGAAAGTTGGCCACGGCACCGACCACCGTGATCAGCGCGAGGGCCGCCATGATCCAGACGAGCGCGGCCCAGGGCCCGGTGGGAAGCGTCTGGATGACACCCTCGGGAACAATGAGAAAGTCGAGGAGGGACCAGTTGGCCGAAATCTCCGCGTTGAACTCGGCCGCGAACGCCGGGAGGTCCTTGCGGGCGCCGAGGATGTTCTCGAGGATGGGCTTGGCGCCGAGCATCCCAGCGCCAAGCGTTACGCCGGATATCAGGACCATGACTAGCCCGGTGGCAACCAGCAGCCGGTAGCGCAGCATCCGCCGCGCAAACACCCAGAATGGGCTCCCCTGAGGCGGCAACGGCGCGGGCTTGACTGGCTTGGGGCTGGGTTGCATCAGAAGACGAGGGAAACCAGCCGCTCCGCGGCGGGTCTTGGATGTACCTGGGTGGCCAGCCGCTCCGCGGCGGGTCTTGTATCGGCCGGGGAGCCTACCCCTGGTACATAACGGGGCCTCCCGGGCTTCGACGATCATCAATCGTGGGAAGTCAGTTCCACCGCGGAGCGGATGGCCGCCCGGGAGAACCTGTCATCCCGGCGAACGCCGGATGAACCGCCCACAACTCAGTTGGTTCCAAACACCGGGTCGCTCAGCAGACGACCGGGGGCGGATGACAGCCCCAGGGAAGTGATGGAGCGGCCGGTCACCGTATCCACGCGTGTGAACTGCACGATGCCTGACGAGTTGGTGGTTGTGCTGCCATTAACCCCCTGGCCGGTCACCGTGATGGCATAGTTGCGGAACTGCGGGGCCGAGCCGGCCTTGGCACGCACGGCGGAGAGGTTGCCAACGTTGACGTCCACCCGCCCGTTGGCGGAAATGGTGTCGCTGGGGCCGTCGATGACCGTCCCGTCGCTGAACCGGAACCGGATGGTGTAGGTAAACGTCGTCGCCACGTTGGCGAAGGGGTTGAAGATGCTGATCGACTCGACCTGCGTGGTGTCGTTGCGGCTGGTGTCCATCTCGCCGCCGCCGAAGCTCGACGTAGCGCCGACGCTGGTCTGGAACATGGTGGAGAAGCCGTCCGCGACCTTGCCGGTGCTCTGAGAGCGGCCGACCTCATCGATGCTGGTGTACTGCACGGCGATCGGGGCCGAGCCGCTGCTGTACGTCACCGTGAACGCCTCGTTGAGCGGGATCATCACCGTCGTGGGGTCGATGACCGAATCCAGCCGCTGGCCCGGGGTCAGGAACTCAAAGCGGGTAATCGGGAGCTCGCCCTCGGGCCGCCCTGTCCGCCAATAGTTCAGCGTCACGACGGCAACGGTCTGCGTGGGATTGAAAATGGTGATGATGTTGGAGAAGCCTGTCTGAATCCTTGCATCGGCGATGGCGCCCGTGGTGGCCCCGCCGCCCGGCTGGCCCAGGACCGCAAAGCCGGGTGTGTAGGCGGTGGCCGCGGGGACCCCAGCCGCCGGAGTATCCCAGTCGCTCAGGGAAACAGCAATCGGCTGGGTTGACGTGATCCGAGCGGACATGACCCCCGTCGGCAGCCCCAGGAGCGCGAGGTCCAGGCCGCCCCGGCGGTAGGCCTCGACAAAGCTGGTCTGAACCCTGGTGCCCGACGACGTGGTAAACGTCGTGGTAATGGTGGCGGGCGAATCCGCCAGGCTCTGCCAGAGGATGAACTCGCGGCTGAGGTCGTTGCGCTCGATCCGGGGGAAGTCCCACGTCTTGAGCTGCGTTTCAGTAAAGTCACCGGGCTTGAAGAGCGCTTCGGAGGTGCCGGCGTTGAAGTCCGACCGGTAGAAACTGCCCGAGAGTGGGAGGGCGGACTCGACAAACAGGCCATACGGCGTGTTGGTGCGGACCAGGTTCAGCGATGAGTTGGCGTGGTCGGAGACCGGCAGGTGGAGCGTTGAGTTGGGCGCAATGGAGCCCGAGAAGATCACGCGGTCGCGCGATGCAAACTCGAAGTGCGTGATGACCTGGTACTCCACCGGGAAGGCCGTGTTGTTCACCAGGTCGAGCGTCTCGACCACGCTCCCCGAGCGATAGCCCTCGGGGAACACCAGCCGGTGCAGGAAGTAGTCCGAGGTTGAGGCCGGCTTGATCAACTCCGCGTTGATGAGGTTGATCAAGACGTTCTCCCGCACACCCGTGACGCTGGTGTAACTGTCGCTGACCGGCACCTCGCCGAAGGGGGTCGGGGTGGTCTGCGGGGCAAAGGCGGCGTCGCCGGAAAGGTCCAGGCTCCTCAGCCCCTGGATCTCCGTCACCACGTTCCACCCCTGGATGACACGCCCGAACACCGCGTACCCGTTGTTCGGATTGGTGGGGTCCAGGAAGAAGTTGTCAACGTAGTTGATGAAGAACTGGCTCGTCGCGGAGGCGACATCGTCGCCGCGCGCAAACGCAACCGTTCGGGCGGCGTTATTGCGGAGGGTGTCCTCGCGAATAATCGCGGGATCGGTCACGACCGAGGCACGACCGGCGATGTCGTCGTAGGAGAAACCGCCGCCCTGAAGGACAAAGGCCTGCGGGCTGATGGCCGAGCGATGGAAGAACGTCTCATCCAACCGGCCGCTGGTCACGTAGTTGAGGAAGTTGGCGACCGAGATGGGGGCCGCACCCCCGCCCGTGCCGGCGTTGTTGAACAGCTCGATATCGATGTCGCCAAAGTTCGTCTCGAGCCGGACAACGCTGTTGCCCGGGTTCTCGAGCATGCCCAGCGTCGGGAAGGGCGTTCCGGCGAGCACCAGCCGGGATTCCAACGCCTCGAAGGCGGGAGAGGCGGGCGAACGCCCGGCGCGACGTGACAGGAGTTTGCCAATCCAAGAGGGCTTGTGTGCGGGCGCCGCTTCGTGGCCTTTGGTCCCAGGGTTCGTCTTCATGATAGGTGTCTCCGAAAGGCGGACTATCGCCGTCCCGCTGCTCATCCACTCGTGTGTACTTTCATCCGAGGCGACACCGCCTCAGGTTCCCCCCGCGGACCATGTCATGCGAGGGGATGTAAATGTACCCCACTTTGAGGATCAGGGTGCGGCAATCCCGGCCGCCGCACTGCGACCGCGAAAATCAGGGAACTTCGGAACCCGCCATTGAGGGGGAAGAGGTGTACCGGGGCCTATACTGGCGACCCATGAGTGGAATCCCGACCCGGGCGAAACCGGCTATCGTCGGCCTTGAGGCCCTCACGCACGCCCACAATGGCGTGCACAAGCACCAAGCCGGGCAGCGGGCCAAGCCCTGGAAGGTCGCCGCGGTCATCCCCTGCTTTAACCGCCGGAATGACCTCGAGAAACTGCTCCTGGACGTATCGCGGCAAGATCTGCGCGATGTGGATAACCGCCCCATTTCGCTCTGGTGTGTGGTTGTCGATAACGCATCCAACGAACCGCTGTCGTCCCTGCCAAGGCCCGATAACCTGACGATCGAGTTTGTTCGCCTCGGGCGCAACTCCGGGGGCTCCGGCGGGTTCAACGCCGGCATGAGCCAGGTATTGTCCGGTGCAGGGCTGACCGGGGACTTGGGCCAGCCCGACTTTGTCTGGTGGTTGGACAGCGATGCCCGGGTCGCCAGGAAGTGCCTGCGCGAAATGGTCAAGGTGCTGGCCCGGCACCCCAAGGTCGGAGGGGTCGGGTCCGCCTTGGGCGACTTGGCAACGGGACGCGTCTGGGAAAACGGCGCGCACATCATCCGCCAACACGGGTACATCCTCCCCGCCGGCACTGGCGACGTGGACAAGCGGTTCCTTGTCAAGGCCGACTACCTCGCCGCGTGCAGCGGCCTGGTGCGGCGCACGGCCATCGAGAAGACCGGGCTCTTTCCCAACAACTTCATCTACTACGACGACATTGACTGGTGCATCCAGATGACCGAGAAGACCGGGCTGAAGATCGTGGGGGCTCCCAAGTCTCGCGCCTTCCACCCGCCCGGGGACCGCCGCTACGTGACCTGGGGCCGGTACTACATCGCCCGCAACTGCTTCTCCCACTGCGACGCCATGAAGCTGGGAGGGTGGGTGCGTTACAAGCGGGCCCTGCGCGAACTGCCGCGCGCGGTCGGACAGACCATGATGGGGCTGGAAGACCTCGCGGCGCTGCACATCCGCGGGCTGCGCGATGCCCTCAACCGTGACTTCCGCGATATCGAGCCCAAGGACGTGCTCAAGCCCCTGGGGTTCAGGCCATTCTCACAACTCAAGGAAGTCGTTGAAACCGAACTCGCCTCCATCGGCGGGCGGCGACGGCTGTATGTCCACCCCTTGCTCAAGTCGCGCCTCGCCGGGTTTGAGGACTTCCGCAAGCAACTCCGGACCTTGTCGTTTGAGTGGCCCCCCACCAGAAAAATCTGGCGGCACCGGCACCTTGCATCCAAGGTCCGGGCCGACTTGTTTGGCGCGGCCTGGCGCATGATCACCGGGCCCGATGCGGAAGTCGCCATCGTCCCCACCGGTTGGCCCACCTCCTGGTTCCGCGGCAAGGTCCTGATCCAGGTAACAACCGATGGTCTCCTCGTGCGCCGGCCGACACCGCTTCGCGCCTGCATCAACGCCGTCAAGACGCTGCTGATGGGAATCGTGCTGGCCGTCCGGCTGGGCCTGCGCGGACCGCACGTGATGGAACTGCCGCCCGCGCCGGCGTTCCGGCCGGCAAAGGCGAGCCACGGGCAAGCGGCAACATCACACCACGAGGTTGCGGTCAAGGACACCGGCGGACAGGTCGGGGCCGCGGCGTGCTCTCCGTAATCATCCTGAGCTTCAACCGGTGCGACCTGCTGCGCGCTACCCTGCGCGAGGTTGAGTTGCAAGGTCTGCTTGCGAGCGCCGAGGTGATCGTCGTTGACAACGGCTCAACCGACGGATCGCCAGTCATGGTGGCGAACGAGTTTCCGCGGGCACGCCTGATCAAGCTCCAGGTAAACTCGGGCGTGGCGGGCTACAACCGCGGCGCTGAGGCTGCGAGCGGCGACATCCTGCTGCTGCTGGACGACGACTCATGGCCGGATGCAGCCGGGCTGCGCAGCGCCCTGACGTTGATGCAGGACATGCCGGGTGTGGGAGGGGTAGCGCTCCTGCCGCGCCACCCCAGGACGAAGGAGAGTGAGTGGCGCCACGGAAACTCCCCCCAGGGCCTCTGGCCATGCATGGGGTGCGGAAACCTGGTCCGTCGCGCGGCGTGGGAACAGGTCGGCGGGTACGAAGAGAAGTTTTTCCTGTACCGCAACGACACGGACCTGGCCCTCAAACTGCTTGGCGCAGGCCACGACGTGCGGTTTGACCCCGCGTGGACAGTGTGGCACGACAGCCCCGCGGCCGAACGCAAAAGCGAGCGCTGGTTGATGGATGCAACCCGGAACTGGGCCTGGCTGGCCCGCCGTCATGGGAAAGGCGTGTGGCGTGTGCTGGGCTTGCTGGCCGGGATCGCCTGGGCAATGAAGCACGCCGGGTTGAACGTCAAGCGCCAATGGTGCGTGTCGCGCGGCGGGCTGACCGGAATCTTGTCCCCGGCGCCCGCATTGAAACCGGCCTGTCACAGCAACGGCGCGGGCTTTCAACGGCTCGTAAAACTGCAGGTGTCGGCGATCCGGCGGCGGAGACAGAAGGACTCGGGAGTGCCCGGTGTTGCTCGCCGGACTTGAGACCGGCCCAACTCCCGCGCTTGGCTCCTACTCCTGGGCTGCCACCAACATCGCCAGCAACCCCCGCCACTCCGCATACCGGTACTCAATCGCGTGCCGGTCGTGCAGACCACGGATCTGGTTCAGCGCCCGCTCCGACAGTTCCTGCTGCCAATGCTGCGCCGACCGATCACAGAAGTACACGCGGCAGCCCAGGGGCTTGATGGTGTGGACAGAACACATGTTCCCCGCGAGCATGGGACAATCGCCCCGCTCGACCGCATCGGCGACCCGGCCCTCCGTCAGCCGCTGCTCCGGCGCCAGACGGGTGAGCATGTACGCCGCCTCCAACCCCGTGACATACAGACGATGGCCCGACGCCCGGAAGTTGCAGCACCGTCCAGACGCCCAGCATGCCGGGCCCCGCGCGGCAATCTGATTGGAAACCATCTCGTAGATCGCTTCGAGCTCGGCGGAAGCCGCCGGATCCACCGCGGCGGCAAGCCACGCGCGGGCGAGTTCGGGGTGGTCTTCGGCATTTGCGGCACGCTCAGTCATCGCACACCGCCGCCTTGAACGGGTCACATATCAATCGTGTCTCGCAGAATGCGGACCTGTTGAAGCGTGTACCGCTTCCCCGTGTCCATCCCCGGGCACGTGCGCTTGGCCAGTTCCCAGCTGCGACGGTTCCCCAAGTTGCTCTTCCAGAACGGCCACGTGCGGCACTGCGCCGGGCGGTCCTCGTACACACCGCACACGGCCTTGCCGGGAACTCTTTCCTGGTCCAGGAAGACACAGTCCAGCCCCGCATCGGACTGCCTTTCCTTGAGTGATCGACCGCGGCTGGTGTCGCGAGTGTGCCTCGCCAGAAACTCGGGGACGGTCAGCCCGAGCCTGGCGGCCAGCGCGACAGCCTCATCATCGGAGACCAGCACAAAGCCCTCGGGACCGGTGCAGCAGTTGCCGCACAGGGTGCAGGAGAAGCGCAGGCCGGGGGGCTCATCCGCTTGTGGCCGCGTAAACCATTCGAGTGCATCGCCGGGGTAGGACAAGATCAATCCTTGTGAACACGCAAAACCGCCCGTCCCATGCCGCCGGAGTCTTCAGATCCTGCAGAGCCCGTGGAACCGAACGGCGACAATCGTCTGGTCATCGTCACGGGTGGCCGAGCCGCGGTGCTTGAACAGCCCGGTATGAATCGAGTCCACGATGCAATCAGGAGCACCGCTGCACGCCGTCAGGGCGTCATCCAGGCGGTGGGTGCCGAACATCTCTCCCTGGGGGCTGAAGGCCTCGGTGATGCCATCGGTGTACAGGATCAGCGTGTCGTTGGTACCCAGTTGCAGCGTCTCCGTGGTCGAGTCGTAGGGCTCCAGGATTCCCAGCGGGAGCGTCGCCGCGCCGTCCACCGCGTAGATCTCGCCGCTGAGCCCGTCCTTGCGCCGGGGAGGGTTGTGCCCGGCGTTGGAGTACACAAGCGTGCCGGTCGTGGTGTCAAACACTCCGAAGAACGCCGTGACAAAGTTGCCCTCCAGGCCTGATTCCAGCAGGCGGGTGTTGGCATACTTCAGCACTTCCGCGGGGTTGAAGTCCGTGTCGTCCACCGGGTAGCAGTGGAGGATGGCGTGCAGCATGGCCATGACGGTCGCCGCGGCGGCCCCGTGCCCGGATACGTCGGCGATGAGGATCCCCCACCGCTCACCGGGAAGCCTGAAAAAGTCGTAATAGTCGCCGCCGGACTCGTTGCTGGTGAGATAACTGGTGGCGATCTCAAGGCCGGGGATGTCCGGAATCCTCGCGGGGAGCAGCGACTGCTGAACCCGGGCGATCTGGTCCAACTGGTCGCGCAGTTGCAGGTTGAGTTTCTTGATGGTGTGGACGGCGTCCAGGTTGCGATTGGCGACGCCGAGGAGGTTGGCGGTCAACTGCGCCTGCACCACGTCCCGCGCGCTGAAACCATCTTTGCGGTGGCTGAAGCCAAAGGTCCACTCCTGAACCCGCCCTTCATTGAAGATCGGCAGCACCATGCAACTGTTCAGGTCGCCGACGATCCCCGCGAGCAGGTCATCCTTGCTCACATCCAACTCCATCACTAACTTGGGCTCGGCCCCCTGCGCCATCTCGCCCAGGAAACCGCCGGTGTGGAGCGGGAGCGTCCGGATTGTCTCAGGAGTCATGTCTTCAATGGCAAGGCCCAGCGGCCTGCCGTTGCGTGCGCGGGACTCCGGGCTTGCGCCGGTGCGCACCGAGTAGAGCACGCGGTAAGCCCCAGGCTCCGCCGGCTCGGGCGCAATCCCGATGATGTGGTCGATGGGCCGGATCTGGTTGTAGCGGGCCACAAACGCGCCCAAGGCCTCTTTGGATGACCCGGATCGGGTCAGGACATCGAGCAGTTTCAGCAGCGGGCCGAGCGTTGGATCACCGGATAGATCGAGCAGTTTCACGGGCGGATGGTAGGAACGCCCGCAGTGGACTTACCACGGCTCCGCGCCCGGTCTTACGCTGAACACGCGCCCTCGACCACCACGCACAGGCGCCCGGATTCCGCCGTCAGGGTGGCAATCGTTTCCATCACCCGGCCTTGCCCGGCCGGTGGCAACGAGCCGGCGTTGACCAGCACATTCCACCGCGATGCCCGGACGGCCGCGTCGCACAGGATGGCCGCGATGGCAAGGTCGCTGCGGAGTTGACGGTTCGTGATCCCCGCCAGGCGCGCAAAGAGGCGCAGCAGGTCGACGCAGGCCGCGGCCGTCGCGAGCGGGACCTGCACGGAAGCCTCGACGGCCAGTGGATACTCCGCGATGCGGCGTGGATCGGTCTCGGGCAGGCGGCCCAGTTCATTGACCGCTCCATACGCCGCCGCATCTTCATCGGCCAGTCCGAGCAAGAGCCCCCGGGCATTCCCCAGCACGTGCATCGCCTGAGCAAGTTCCGCTTCGTGCGGCGCGAGGGACTTCTTGCCCAGGGAGTAGGACAAAACCATCTGCGCCAGGGCGCCGCCCAGGGCGCCGGTGATGGATGCCACCGCGCCGCCTCCGGGAGCGGGGGTCTTGGCTGCGATGGCCGCGAGCAGCCCGCCAAGGGTGAGCGATGGGAGGGGTGTCGGCGTGTGCGTTGCCTGCATCGGCTTCGGACCTCCGGACCGCGCGGACAGGGCGGGAGCGGGTGAGACTTGGGGCACGGCCTGAACGTCGCGAACCAGCGCGGGCGGCACGCCATCAGCCGTGCGCCGGGGCCGTCTTCTTCCTGACACGCAGGTTCAGTACCTCAACCCCCAGCGAGAACGCCATCGCGAAGTAGATGTAGCCCTTTTGGATGTGCTGCCCCAGCCCATCCGCCACCAGCACCACGCCGATCAGCATGAGAAACGCCAGCGCCAGCATCTTCATCGTCGGGTGCTTGTTGATGAACCCGCTGATCCGGCCCGCGAACACCAGCATGATCCCCACCGAGATCACCACCGCGGCAATCATCACCGAGATCTCCTGCGCCATCCCCACCGCCGTCACCACCGAATCAATCGAAAACACCATGTCCATGAGCAGAATCTGAAAGATCACGTTCCCGAACGAGGCCGCCTTCACCTCCGCACCAACGCCCCCCCCGCCCTCAACCTTGGAGTGGATCTCGTGCGTGGCCTTGAAAATCAGGAACAACCCACCGATCAGCAGCACCAGGTCCTTTCCCGTCATCGGGTGATCCAGCAGCGGGATCGTGAACAAGTCCTTGGTCGCCAGCCCCAGGATCACCGTGATAAGCAGCAGCAGCAGAATCCGCGTAACCACCGCCAGCGCCAGGCCTACCTGGCGAGCCTTCACCTGCTTCTCCTTGGGCAACTTGCCCGCCAGGATCGCGATGAACACGATGTTGTCGATGCCCAGCACGACTTCCAGCGCTGTAAGCGTGACAAGGGCAATCGCGTTCTGCCATGAAAACAGCGGGCCATTCGCGACAACGACGCCGGCCGTATCCGCACCAAGGGTGAGCATCTCAATCACGTGGCTGAACCTCCATGGACGACCGCCCCGACACCCGCCGAAGCGGCAGCAGGATAGCGGCCGACATTCAACCTTGGTGTCCTCGCCGCGGATGCGGCGGCCGCACGTAGCGCCGGGCGGGAGCCCGGTGAAAGCGAATCGCAAGATCGGTCCCCCTCCCAGAGGGAGGGGCTAGGGGTGGGTTCGTTCGTCGCAGAAAACACTGAAATCACCGACCACTTTGTGCACCTCTCCGACCCACCCTCATTCCTCATTACCCTGAAAAGAGACCACGCGATTGCCCCGCCCTATTCCCCCTTCTGTCCCGACTCCAACCGCCGATACAGCCATGCTTTCGCATAGTTCCAGTCGCTCCCCACCGTGCGGACCGACACCCCCAGCGCCGCGGCAATTTCCGTGTTGTTCAGCCCGGCAAAGAACCGCAGCCTGACCACCTCCGCCGCCTGCGGATCAACCGCCTCAAACTCCCGGATTGCTCCATCCACCTCTGGCAAGTCCGGGGACAGCTCGCTGGGTAGCCCGACGCCCTGCGCCTGTTCTCCGCAACCAAGTGGCCCAACGCGAACCCCGCCACCACGCTTAAAACTCCCCCGCCGCCGCGCCTCTTCCACCAGGATGCGCCGCATCGCCTGGGCGGCCGCGCCAAGAAAGTGCCGGCGATTCTCGAAGACCAGCGCAGAATCCGCCGGCGCGACCAGCCGCAGATAGGCCTCATGCACCAGCGCTGTCGCCTGGAGCGGATGGCCAGGGCGTTCCTGCGCCATCTGGGCCTTGGCGGCCCGGTGGAGGTCTTCGTACACCGCGGCAAAGAGCCTCGCCGGCGCACCCGGGGCGCCGGCGTTCACCTCTTCAAGCAGCCTGGTAACTTGCCCGCTTGTCCCGTTCAATCGTGCCCCATCGTGTGCCGAGCATCCTCTTGGAAATCGTTGCCGACCCGCCCCGCCATTCTCGCATAGGTTGGGAGCCGCCGCTACCCGCGGCACTTGGAGGTGTTCCATGCAGGCCAATCAGGATGTCAAGGACCTGTTCACCCGGGCCATGTCGCTCACGGGGGCGGCCCGGGAGCAGGTCCTGAGCGGACACCCCGATCAGGACAGCAGCCTGCGATGCCGCGAACTGCTGGAGGCTCTGGACCGGCCCGATGACTTCCTGGAGCAAGAGGCATCGAGCCTGCTCGGCGCTGCAGCGGGCATCCCACACCAAGATGCTCCCACCAACGTCCATCCCTCCGCGAGCGCACCGCCCGCCGCGAACACCGACAAAGCGGCTCCCCGCCCGGTCCCGCAAGTGCCCGGCTACGACCTGCTGCATTCGATCGGCCAGGGCGGTGTGGGCGAGGTGTGGCTGGCCCGCAACCGCGTGAGCCTGCAGTTCTGCGCCCTCAAACTCGTGGATCGTGCCTCGGAGGTTGAACTCGAAGGTATCCGTCATTACAAGGAGCGGGCCCACGAGCACCCCCACCTCTTCCCCATCGAGCACGTGGGCGAGGTGGATGGCCGTCTCTTCTGCGTGATGCCGCTGGCTGAGAATGGTGGGGCCTCCAGCCAGGTCCTGGACCCGACCCAGTACGAGGCCCTGACCCTGCGGATGCACGCGGCCCGCAAGGGCCGCCTGAGCGCTGCCGAAGTGATCGAGGTTGGAATCGCCCTCGCCGACGCACTCAGTTACCTGCACGAGCGCGGGGCCGTGCACTGCGACCTCAAGCCCGCCAACGTCATGCGCCTCGGTGGCACCTGGCGCATCGGCGACCACGGCCTCATGGCCAACCTCAAGAACAAAACCGCCAGCGGCTGGACCGAGGGTTTCTGCCCCGCCGAGGGCGCCGGCACCCCCGCCGCCGATCAATACGCCCTGGGCCGCACCCTGTTCATCGTGTGGACCGGCCTGGAACCCGAAAACTTCACACAGTGGGCCGCGGACTCCGGGGCCGAAGGCTCGGGAGTAGAAGGCTCACTCCGTGAGCCGGCCGACACCCCGCTCCGCAACCTGATCCTCCGCTGCTGCGCCCTCCGCCCCCACGAGCGATTTGCCTCCTGCGCCCACGTCCGCCAGGCCCTCCGCGACCTCGCCCCCCGTGCCAACGCCACACAAACATTCTGGTCGCCGCGCCGGTTGATGGTCGCCGGTCTGGCCGCCACGCTCATCGGCGCGGGGGCGGTGACAACCCTGATGACCCGCCCGGTGGAGCAACCACGGGCCGCATCGATCAAGTCCCTCTCGGTGCAGCACTTCACCGTGGACGAAGCGAACCAGGCTGTCCCCACGGGTGTCATCGGACTCAACCCTGTCGCGGCACGGATGGACGACGATGTACGCATCTCGGCAGAGCTTGCCGCGCCCGCGTACTGCTTCCTGATCGCGCTCAACCCCGACGGCGCTGTGCAACTCTGCTACCCCGAGTCGGCCTCGCAGCCCCCCGAAAAGACCGCCACCATCGTCTACCCGCAGGCGTCGATGCTGTGGTCACTGACCGACGGCGCCGGCCTCCAGGCCTTCGCGCTCATCGCATCCGCCCAGCCCCTGCCCTCGTTCGACGAATGGTCTCGAAGCGCCGGTGAACTGGGCTGGAAGAGCATCCCCGCCGACGCCGCGGGCGTGTGGGAGTTCGACGGCCAAGCCGTCCAACCCCTCCTCGCCCACCGCGGCGAAGCCCGCGCCCGCACCATCGCCCCCGAACCCTTCGAGCGCGCGGTCACACGGCTGGGCGCAATGCCGGGCATCACCGTGCGGGCCGTGGCCTTCCCCGTCAACCCCAAACCATGAGTTCATGCGGATTCACACAGGAACTCGATCTCAACCCCCTCCCCGAGGGAGGGGCTGGGGCGGGTTATTCACGTCGAGCACCGCGCGGAAGTCAGCGAGAATCCGTACGAGGTAATACTACTGGTGGAGGCTCAGCCTAGGGACCGCTCCCGTGGTCCCAAACGCGTTGCCTCCTTTAGGTTTTGGCCCGCGCCAGGTGTCCGCCCCGGTTTGCGCTGAGAAACCCCTTGAGTTACAGGCCATTCCGCACTTGAAGGCCCTCCGATGCGCGTTGCGCTAAAACGAGGGGTGTATCCTGCCGGTGCTCCTACTTCAGCAGCAGGTCCTTCCTGATTTCCCCCATCAACTGCGCGTAGTGAGGATGCTGCCGAGAGGTCTCCAGGACCGTGTTGATGACCTCAACCACCTCGGCGTAGCCCAGTCTGGTTTGTGTCAATGGAACGTGGGACGGGTCACTTTCAAGATGTCCAACGTAATCACGAGCGTCATCGGGCGATATGAAGCCGACGCGGACTAGTTGATCGTCCTCGCAGAACGTCGCGTTTGGGATTCCGCTGCGAAAGCCCTCCAGACCACGGGGGTACTTGGCAGCGATAGCAGATTTGCGGCCTACAACTGAGATCCCCTCAACGAGCACTGCCATTGGCCGTCCCTTTTCGACTGGTCCGTTCTGCCTGGATCGTGACGAAGGCATTCAGCGCAGAGGAGCCGCTCCTATGCCTTGGCCTGTTCAAGGAATCCATTCACCATGCTGGCAAGAAGTTCGCGGCGGGCGGTCAGGAATTGGCGGTAACGCTCAATCCGATGGAGTTCAGGATCCGGGGGCACGCACTGATGTCGCAACGCCTCCTTGCCCTGCTTTTCAATAATGCTTGGGAGGTACTCGTTGGGAGGCTTGTTGCTCAAGGAGCGGTTCGTGCCGCCGCTGATGAAAGCCATGTTGGCGATTTCGTTGATCTCGCGCGGCTCATAAACGCCCTTCAGCAGGGACTTGGCAAAGATGTGATGGTACTGGATGTAGTGAAGCCGACCCTGGTGAGTCAGCGAGATCCCGAGGCCTGTTTTCCAGTCCTTTGCGCCCGCGTCTTTGAGGGCCAGGAAAACCAGCGAGAACAACGGGCTCTGCGTTCCCTTTCCAACGAAGTCCTCTGACGCGAAGTCGAGCCGACCGAACTGCTGTCGAACTGTCTCGATCAGGTCCGCAGCTGTGCCGCCTTTGGCGATGGTCGCAAGGTCGGCATCGAGGAGAGTTTCGCTAGATCCTCTTGAATACCGGCCTCTCGCGTTAGCGACATGGAGCCAATACAAAAGTTGTTTCTGCTCGGTCGTACTGATGCTCTCTTCCCGCTTCTGGCTCAAAAAGGCAATGGCGATGAAGAACAGCGGGGACGACAGCAGAGATTCGTCATCGATGCAGGCGTTGGTTTTCAAGAAGTTGATGGCGAAGCTCAGGCCGTCCTTTGCCTTCTCCCAGCCCTCTTTCAGCTTGGATAGCGGGATGTTCCCGACGCTCTTGAATCGTGACTGACCTGTCGCAAATACGACCATCGCACGGACCAGGAGGCCAAGGTCGAACGAGAACCACTGCTTCTCGCATTCCTCTTGAAACTCCTCCAAGAGCTTCAACGAGTTCCGCCAACGGGCCGTGATCTGAGCGAGGGCAAGGTCAGAGCCACGAAGTTTCACCCCCAGGGAGTTGACCCGGACGAAGATCTCCGCGACCTCCTCGTATGAGAGGTTCCTCTCAAGGACGTGCATCGTGTAGGGGTATTCCTTGATCCGCCGAAGCCGCTGGAGCCTTGCGACGTACTTGGAGTAACGCGGGTCGTCAAAGGATTTGACGCCCGCCTGCTTGAGGAGATCCCCATCGCTCTCGGACTTGAATACCTGCGTGACCGAGATCCAGTTGGGCATGGTCGCCAATGACTTGCTGGCGACAACAAAGGTTGCTCGCTTGAGCCGGTCCTGAACGCTGACCTCGCCCTCTTCTTCCTCGAAGAGTCCATTCTCATCATCTGCATCCTCATCGTCGGCCAGCAGAGAGTCCTCGTCTGCGACGACCTCTGAAAACTCGCCGAGACCCTCTGGATGGTCCAGGTTGAACAGCACGTCAATAGGCTTCTTCTTCCCTCGCACCTTGACGGGCTCGCCCCGCAGGATCGCCGACAGCGATGTGAGCCGCTGCTGTCCATCCAGAAGCAGTTTATGGCCAGTAAAGGGGCTTGCCTGTTGGGTCACCGCGAGGTCCCTGCTCGGCTGCTCCTCATCCGTTTCCCAAACGAGAATGGAGCCGCTCGGGTAGCCCCTGTAGAGAGAATCGACAAGATCTCGAACGCGCGGGGCACGCCATACGTACCGCCGCTGCATTTCAGGAAGGCGAAGCTCCCCTCGCTCGATCATGCCCACCAGGTCTCGGACGTTTGTGTCCACCTTGCCCATGCCAGACAGCCTATCGGAACGGACGGACGACTGCATCCAACTGATCAGTTTTACCGGCGAACACGCCAACCCCTCAGCTTGACTGCTAACAGGCTCCGCCGCCACAAAGGGACTTACGGCCTTCGGAGGTCACCGCTTCCTCTTGCGGGGCGCCGGCTTTTTGTCGTCAAAGGGAAGCCGCTTCCCTTTGCGGGAAGCCGGTTTCTTGTCGTCGTCAAGAACAATCCTGGAGAATCTTGCAAGCGTCTCCGGTTGCGGCAGTTGGACAACGAGAACTCCTGGAACGCCCCGCCTGGCACAAAGATGCCGATTCGATTCCATCAGAATCGCACGGCTCAGCCACGATTGGGAGCCTCTGCAAAGCCAGTAACCGGGGACTCGTTACAACCTGCTCGCCGCCAGGCTGGCCAGTTCGCTCCGCTCGCTCTTCGCCAGCGTCACGTGCGCATACAGCCGCACGCCCTTCATCTTCTCGATGGCGTACGCCAGCCCGTTCGAGGATGAATCAAGGTACGGGTTGTCGATCTGCCCGATATCGCCCGTCAGGATCAGCTTCGTCCCCTCGCCCACGCGGCTGGCGATCGTCTTCACCTCGTGCGGCGTCAGGTTCTGCGCCTCATCCACGATCATGAACTGGTGCGGGATGCTCCGCCCACGGATATAGGTCAGCGGCTCCAGAACCAACTTCCCATCCGCCATCAGTTTCTGGATCTTCTGTTCGCTGCTGTGGCTCTCGGCCCCTTGCATATGGCTGCCGCGCGTGCTGAGCAGGTAGCCAAGGTTGTCAAAGATCGGCTGCATCCAAGCCGTCAGTTTCTCATCCTTGTCCCCGGGCAGGTAGCCGATGTCGCGCCCCATGGGCATGATCGGGCGCGCCACCAGCAGTTTCTCGTACCGCTCCTCGTTGAACACCTTGGTCATGCCCGCCGCCAGCGCCAGCAGCGTCTTGCCCGTGCCCGCCGAGCCCACCAGCGTGATCAACTTGATCTCTTCATCCAGCAGCGCATCCATCGCCATCGTCTGCTGGACGTTCCGCGCCATGATCCCAAACACCGGCTTGCGCGGCCCCGTCACCGGGATCACATGGTCCGTGTCCGCCAGGCGCCGCCCCAGCCCGGTGTGGTTCTCATCGTCCTTGTCCTTGAGCACAATGAACTGGTTGGGCTGCAGTTCGCGCTGGTAGACATCACCATCCTCGGTCTTGCCCTGCAGTTCGCCGGTGAGCCGGTCCAGCGAGAGCAGCCGGTCGCGGTACAGCTCGTCGATGAGCGCGCCCTCGGTCGTCGCCGTGATGTACCCGGTGTACAGCCGGTCGGCATCGACCTTCTGATTCGTGAAGTCCTCGGTTTTGATCCCCAGCGCATCAGACTTGATCCGCGCCGCCAGGTCCTTGGTGACAAACACCGTGCGCGTGCCCGTCTCCTTCAGGTGCCACGCCACCGCGATGATGCGGTTGTCCGGCGAGTCCTCGGAAATCGCCTGCGGGCGCGGGTAGTCCTTCACATCAATCCGGATCGTGCCCGTCAGCCCGCCGGGCGCCGTCGAGAGCGCGGTGTTCATCACCGAGCCAAGCTCGCCCCAGTCAACCCCCTCGCTCAACTTGCCGATCGCGCGCAGGCGGTCCAGGTGCCGGATGCAGGCCCGGGCGTTGCGCCCCAGGTCGTCCTCCTTGCGCTTCATCTTGTCGAGTTCTTCGATCACCGTGAACGGGATCACGATGTGATTGTCCTGGAAGACAAACAGCGCATCGGGGTTGTGCAGCAGCACATTGGTGTCCAGCACAAAGTGCTTGACATCCGTCGCGGGCTGACCGGCCCCGCTCGCCCTGGCCGCGGGCTTGTGCCCCACCGCCCCGGCCTTCGCCTGGCTCACCTCCGTGACAGCCGGGGCCCGGTCCTCGCTCGGTCGTTTCTTCTGGCTCGTAGTCGTTGATCCGTTTGAGGGCCCATCCACAGGCCCGTTTCGGTGGCTGCTTTCAGTTGTTTCCGCCGTCCCGTTCTTCGCACCGCCCAACTCCGGTCCGCCCTTGCGTGGCTGCACCGGGGTCGGCCCCGCCTGAACACCCTTGACCATGTCGCCCCTTCGCGTACGCATGCCGCCTAAGGCCCGCACTCCATTGCTGGTCACTTCAATCCATCGGCTCGCGGGGTTAGCGTCTCTCCCCAAATATGCTCCGAGAACCAACCTCCCGGCCCCACACCAGGGCCAGCACCAGGGCCGCCAGCCCCGGAGCGTGCCCCGCAGACAGCATACTTCCCCCGCGGGCATCCGGTGCGGCTTGTTCAAGTCTTTGCGCGGCTTGGGGTTCATCGACACCACAACCATTCGCTCGGTCGCTCCCCGGCTGCGGGGACCCATCAAGGGCCCTAGACCAACCGGGCCACATGGACCGCCAGCGTAATGGTCAGCACCAGGGCAATGGCCGCGGCAAAGAGCGTCTTGAACACAGTCGCCAGAAACCGCCCAACCGCCGCTCCCCAGCCGACCTTGGCCGACTCTTCCCAGGTCTTTTTGGCGATGCCCCGCTCCGCAATCAGGGCCCCGAGCGCCGCCCCGACCACCCCGCCGACGATCGCCCCGACAACGAAGAACAGGGCCGCACCCAGGATCGCGCCCAGCAGCGAACCGATAATCGACCCGATCGCCCCGGCCTTCCCGCCGCCACCCTTGGCCGCCCCAACCGCCGAGGCCCCAAACTCCACCACTTCGGCCAGCAAGGCCAGCCCTGCCGCGCCCCCGACCGCCCACCACGACATCAGTTCAGGCCGCCAAAGGCAAACCCCAGCCCCCACAGCAACCGCAAGCCACGCCCCCGGCAACGTCACGACCGTCAGCGCGATCCCGAGCACCGATGCGACCACCACCAGAATGGCCGCGACCCACTGCTCAAAGATCAGCACTTCATGGCTCCCAGGGCCTTCCGCCGGCCCGCGCAACCGCCGGTCACGCGGGGGTGCTGGTGGGAGTTGCAGCGGGCTCGCTTGGCCCGGGGCTCACGGCGCCATCCTGTTCCGGAAACGCCGTCCGCTCCATCGCCAACACCCACTGCTCCACCGGCTCATACCGCAAGAGGTCGATCTTGACCTCCTTGCCACCCAGTTGGGGATGCGAAGGTTTCACTTTCATGGTCACGAAGTACTTGTGCCAGCTGCGCTTGTCGATCTCTTCAATGTCCGAAGGGGCCAGCACCCCCCCATCCGGCAGCGTGAGCTGCTGTTTCTCGTAGTCAAACCGATACACCTTGGTCTTCGCCGCGACGATCTGGAAGAGCATCCACCCGCCGATCCCCACCCCCGCCGCCAGAATCAGGTACTGCGATGGAATGTCATACGGGGCCAAGGCCGCAGTTGTCTTCTTTTCGGACCCATCGTCCGTCGTCCACTTCTTGCGCAACGCGCTCAGCCGTTCCTGGGCGCCCTCGCTCTGGCCCTCTGGACCGGTCGTCCTGGGAAACTCAGTCTTGGAAGGCTCAAGGTCCTCCACCATCTGGAGCTGCCCCAGCCACTGAAACAGAGCAATCTCGGTCTCACGGAGTTTCCCCGACTCTTTCTGCTGCGCCCGCAGTTGCGCCAGCCTCGTCTTGGGGTCCTTGATCCCCGCTTCGTTACTCAGCGGAGGTCGGTCAAGGGCCGTCTGCTGGAGATACTGGAACTCATGGAACTCCGCCGCCTTGCGCCCGCGGTCCGGATAGGCCACCTGGGCGTCGTACAGCCCCCAAAGTCCAAAGGCCACAAAGACAACGCCGATGATGAGCAGCCGCAACGACCACTTCGTGCTGACGCTTGATGCCGTGGCTGTGGAAAGTGCCGCAGGCGCCCTCGCGATGGGGGCGGCCTCGTCGGAAACGGTCTGGTTTTCGTTCTCTGCTGCCATGAATGGTCCTGTCGCCGTCCGCCAATCCCCGAGGCCGGCCTAATCAATCCGATCCAGCGCACGCTCCCACCATTGACCCGCCAGATTCCGCCCGTTTGCCCTACCGAGCAGGCCTGAGAAGCCTCCATGCTCCACCCGGCGGACCGGAATTCGCGGATACTCCCGCCGCGAGGCAAGCGCCTCGGTGAGCCACCGGGAATGGAGGTGCCGCGCCGCCTCGCCGACCGTCGGCCCCTCCTCAGAATGCCATGAAAGCCACTCCATACGCCTGCATGCAGTTTACACGCGGCCTTCAGATTGACAATACGTCGGGCGACCATGCACGGGTCGCACCGCCCCAAAACAGGCCGGCCCATCGTTCTCGGGCCTGCGGTGCTTTTCCCCCTCTGCCCCGGCCCCGCCTTCCGAACCAACAAAATAACTGAACTGGCTGGGCAGCCGGCCAACGCGCGTGTAGTTTCCAGAAGTACAGGGACGCCGCTCGCCCGGATGACCACCAGGGTGCGTTGCGCCTGCCTTTGGCTTGGGTGGTGCGGAGATGTCCCTTGCGCGTGCGTACCTTGGCCGCGGCGTTCGTGTCGGCAGGCTGCATCGTGAGCCCCGCCCTGTTGGGTGATGTCGTATCCATCGGTGCGCTCAAGGACAACACCCTTTACGAGGACCCTTTCGGCACCATCAGCAACGGCCAGGGCGATGGCCTGTTCGTGGGCCGGACGGCGCGGACCGGCCTGATCCGGCGCGGCCTCATCGCCTTTGATGTCGCCGCCAGCGTCCCGGCGGGCGCGACCATCACCCGGGTCGAACTCACGATGAACGTCACCCGCGCCCACGGCTCCACCGCCAATATCGGCCTGCACCCCGCTCTCGCCAACTGGGGAGAGGGCGCTAGCGCCGCCAGTTCCAGTTCCGGCGGGGCCGGAGACACCGCCCTCCCCGGTGATGCGACCTGGCTGCACACCTTCGGGTATGACCAGTTCTGGGCCAACGCCGGGGGCGACTACACCTCCATCGCGAGCGCGACCAAGGGAATCAGCGGCGAGGGCCAGTACACATGGGCCACCACCCCCGCCCTGGTCGCCAACGCACAGTCCTGGCTCAACAATCCCGCGACCAACTTCGGTTGGCTCATGCGCGCCGCCACCGAGGTCAACGGCGTCGCCGAGCGCTTCGCCACCAGCGAGCACCTGACCGCGGCATGGCAGCCCAAACTCCTCATCGAGTACACCCCCATTCCCGCGCCCGGGGCCGGCGTGCTGCTGGGCATGGGCTCACTCGCTTTCTCCCGACGCCGTCGCCCGTGAGCCCAAGCCGCGCACGCGGGCGGTGGTTCTCCTTCCCCGACTCGCAGGCTTCACTACAATCGCGGCACCTACGAAGGAACCCCGCGATGCCTGCTACCCACACTCCCTCGGTCGGCCCTGCGGCCCCCACTTCCAACCCCGGGTCGATCTTCGATGCCCGCGCCGACCAGATCCTCGCGACGCTGCGCTCGGGCGGTCAGTTCAAGCACCTCCGGACCATCGAAGGCCCGATGGACCGCACCGTCCGCGTCTCGGGCTACGGCGAGTGCCTTTGCTTCTGCTCCAACAACTACCTCGGCCTGGCCAACCACCCCGAGGTTGTCGAGGCCGGTGTCAAGGCCCTTCGCGACTACGGCGCCGGCACCGCTTCCGTCCGCTTCATCTGCGGCACCTTCGCCCCCCACGAAACCCTCGAGCAGACCATCGCCTCGTACATGGGCACGCAGGCCTCGTACACCTTCGTCTCCTGCTGGAACGCCAACGAGGCCGTCTTCGCCACGCTCTGCGAGCCGGGCGACTGCATCATCTCCGATGAACTCAACCACGCCTCGATTATCGATGCCATCCGCCTGGCAACGGTAATCAAGAAGGGCCTGCACAAGAGCGTGTACAAGAACAACAGCATCGACGGGCTGCGCGACCGCCTGCGCGAGGCCCGCGCCAACAAGGAAGTCACCGGCCAGGTCTGGGTCGTCACCGACGGCGTCTTTAGCATGGAAGGCTCCATCGCCGACCTCCCCGCCATGCGGGCTCTCTGCGATGAGTTCGGCGCGCTCCTGGTCGTGGACGACAGCCACGGCCACGGCGTCATGGGCAAGACCGGCCGCGGCACACACGAGCACTGGGGGATGGTGGGTACCCCGGCCCTGGGTACCCCGGCTCTGGGTACCCCGGCTCTGGGTACCCCGGCTCTCCGAGCCGGTCCCCTAGGCCAAGTCGACGTCTTCACCGGCACGCTCGGCAAGGCCCTGGGCGGGGGCGCGGGCGGACTTATTGCCGCGAGCCGGCGCACCATCGACCTCATCATCCAGCGCGGCCGCCCCACCCTCTTCAGCAACGCCCTGCCCGTCACCGTCGCCTGCTCGGCCAACAAGGCCATCGAGGTCCTGGTCCGCGAGCCCCAGCGCGTCGCCAAACTGCGCGACAACGTGGCGTACGCCCGCGAGCAGCTCGGCGCGGCAGGCTTCGATGTCCTCAAGAGCCCCACCGCCATCCTCCCCATCATCGTCCACGACACCGCCAAGGCCATCGCCATGAGCAAGCGGCTCCTGGAACTGGGTGTATTTGTAATCGGGTTTGGGTTTCCCGTGGTGGCGGAGGGGCATGCGCGGCTGCGCGTGCAGGTGAGTGCCGCGCATGAGCGCGGGGATATTGATGGGCTGGTGGCGGCGTTGAAGAAGCTGTGAACCCGCTACCAGCGCCCGCCCACGTTCTGAGCCCCGGATGCAGAGCCCCGGATGGGGCGTCGGCCAGTAGCCACGGGTGCGCAACCCGTGGAAGGGTGCAATATTCCCGAACCCAACCCGTGGAACCGATGCGCCCAAGGCCTCTGAGCCCCGGATGGGGCGGGGGCCGCACTCGCTCCCGACAAACCGCATCCCCCCCCGCCGCGCTCCCGCCCTCACCCTGTTATCCTCCGCTCACTTCATGGATGATGACCGCTCCCAACAACTCGCCGAGTTCGTCAAGTACGCCCAAACCCTGGACGGCGACGAAAAGGGCGAAGCCCAGGTCTTCATCGACCGCCTCTTCCGCGCTTTCTCCCGCTCCGGCTATAAGGAGGCCGGCGCCAAGCTCGAAATGCGAGTCAAGAACGACACCGGCGGCACCTCGTTCGCCGACCTCGTCTGGAAGCCCGTCGTCCTCATCGAAATGAAAAAGCGCGGCGAGGACCTCTCCCGCCACCTCCTCCAAGCCTTCAACTACTGGGTTCAGCTCGTCCCCGGCCGCCCGCGCTACGTCGTCCTCTGCAACTTCGACGAGTTCCGAATCTACGACTTCGACAAGGACATCAATCAGCCGCAGGACACCGTCACGCTCGATGAACTTCCCCGCCGTTGGGGGCCGCTCAACTTCCTCTGGCCCACCAACGAGCCGCCCCGCTTCAAAGTGGACCGCGAGAAGGCGACCCGCGAGGCCGCGGACCTCTTGGCCAAGGTCTACCGCACTCTGAGAGAGCGCAAAGCCGCCACCCCCGAGACCTGCCAGCGCTTCGCACTCCAATGCCTGGTCTGCCTCTTCTCCGAGGATATCGGCCTCCTCCCCAAGCACTTCTTCACACAGCTCCTCGATGAATGCGTCGACCCCCCAAAGGCCTTCGACCTTCTCGACGGCCTCTTCAGGGCCATGAATGCCCGCGACGGCGCTAAGGGCGGCCGGTACAAGCCCGTCCCGTTCTTCAACGGCGGCATCTTCGCCCAGTCTGCCGCTATTGAGCTCGACCCGCGCAACGAACTCGTGTTCCTGAAGAAAGCCGCGACGTACAACTGGGCCGATGTCTCCCCGGACATCTTCGGCACCATCTTCCAGCACTCCATGGAGGCCAAAGAACGCCACGCCATGGGCGCGCACTACACCTCGCAGGCCGACATCATGCGCATCGTGGGGCCCACGATCGTGCAGCCCTTCACGACCGCAATCCAACGCGCGGGAACACTCAAGGAACTGACCGCCCTCCGCGACCGGCTCACGACGCTGCGCGTGCTCGACCCCGCCTGCGGCAGCGGCAACTTTCTCTACATCGCCTACCGCGAGATGCGCCGACTGGAAGCCGCGATCATCCTGCGCCAGAGCGAACTGTCCAAACGCGAGGTAACCGGCCAAGCCGCGTTCGCGGCCGTCTCTCCCAGACAGTTCTACGGCATGGACATCCTCCCATTCGCCGTCGAGCTCGCCAAGGTGACGCTCTCTCTGGCCCCCAAACTCGCGAGCGATGAACTGCACACCGGCGAAAAGACCCTCCCACTCGACAACCTCGATAGAAACGTTGTAGCCAAGGACGCTCTGATCGATGAGAAGGGGGCACAGGCCCACTGGCCGCCCGCCGATGTCGTCATCGGCAACCCGCCTTTCCTTGACGCGAGAAAAATGACAAAGGAGCTTGGCAGAGATTGTGTTGGGCGCCTGGCCAAGCAGTACTCAGCGGTGCCTCGACGAGCTGACCACTGCGTGTACTGGTTTCGCCGTGCACACGATCATCTCCCCGCCTGCGCCGTTGAAGACCCCTTTGCAGGCCGTGCGGGGTTGGTCGGAACGCAAGCCATCCGGAACAACTACTCTCGGATCGGGGGGTTGGACCACATCATTAAGTCGGCGACCATCGTAGAAGCAGTAGAAAACCAGCCTTGGTCGGGCGAGGCAAACGTACACGTATCCATCGCCAGCTGGGTAAAGACCTCCCCAAGTCGCGGCTCTGACTCGGGCACGACACCTTTGCCACGTCGGGCGGACGTCAGTGAGTCCGCCCTGCTGATTCCCTCGCCGCGGCGCCTGTGGTCCAAAGTTGATCCAAAGCTTGCCCCCTTAGATCAAGGCAACCCCACACTCAGCCCCAAGGTGGTTACTGCCGGCAAGCGTGGTCGTATTCGGAAGGATAAGTCCTACGAACTGGCGGTGCGAGAATGCGGCCACATTAACGCATCCCTTAGCGACAGCGCCGATGTGGCGTCCGCAAAGATCCTTGAGGTATGTAGACAGCCAAAGCGATGCTTCGAGGGCGTGCAACCAGGTAGCAACGGCTTTCGCCTTACAACCGTAGAAGCTGACAAGTTGCGGCGATCGGAGTCGGTCGCCGAGATCATGTTTCCCTATTTGAACGGAGACGAGCTGCTCGGCGGTGAGTGGGAGTCAGCGCCGCGATACCTCATCGACTTTGGAGACAGAGACCTACTAACTGCTTCAAAGTGGGCGCGGACGCTCGCAATCGTGCAGGCCAAGGTCCTTCCTGGCTGGCAGCGAGGGGCGTTCGAAGAGCAATCTAAAACAGGAGTGACATCCGGCGAGCACCAAGACCGACTGCAAACTTGGTGGCTTCTGAAGCGGCGCCGAAGTAGGCTGCTCACCTCAATTTCCGCCCTTGACCGATTCGTGGTTTGCTCCCGGGTGACGAAACGACCGGTCTTCGCGTTCATTTCGACTGCGGTTCGTCCTGATTCGTCACTTACCTGCTTCACTTTCAACGACGACTACTCCTTCGCCGTACTCCAGTCTGATTCCCATTGGCAGTGGTTCATCGCTAAATGTTCGAAGCTCAAGAGCGACTTCCGATACACGCCGGACTCTGTCTTCGACACGTTCCCCTGGCCTCAATCCCCAACCAAGAAACAGATCAGGCAGGTCGCCGCCGCTGGTCGCGCGGTCCGCGTCATCCGCTCCAACACCCTGCCCACAATCAAGGGCGGCCTCCGCGCCCTCTACCGCACCCTCGAACTCCCCGGCAAGAATCCGCTCAAGGACGCCCACGCCAAGCTCGACGCCGCCGTCCTGGATGCCTACGGGTTCTCTCCCAAGAAAGACCTCCTCAAGCAACTCCTCGACCTTAACCTCGCTGTCGCTGCCCGCATCGAAAGCGGGGACAAAGTCACGGCCCCAGGTGTACCCCCCTCCTTCGGCGACACCAGTTCGCTCATCTCCACTGACTGCATCCGTCCCACCCGCGCAGCGCCCCGTGGTAGAATCCCCGCAACACGGAGGAAACGCACATGAAGTGCTACTTCGAGGACAAGGACTTCCGCCCCCTCTGGAAGTCTCTCTTCCCCGCCAACGCCCAGGACGACCCCCTCGACGCGTGGGACGATAATGCCTGGCTCCACAGCCTCACCCGCATCGAGGCCAAGGACAACACCCTCACCATCCGCGGCCCCTACAAAGAGTTCGTTATCCCCGCCCGGGTTGAACGCCCCGGCGTCCTCTTCGTCTCCACCCGCCAGTTCTCCGAGCGCTACGAAGACACCTTCGGCGAAACCACCCTCGAGCTCAAAGCCAGCCACGACCGTATCACCAACCAGTACATGGTCTTCCTCCTTCAATACTGGGAGTTCGCCCTCTTCGAGGACCCCGCCACCGCGCCAGAGACATGGCAACCGCCCGACGAACCGCCGGATGATGCCGACTGGTTCGACGATGAGCCCGAGGCGAGCGACGCCGCGAGGACGTGACGCCAATGACCACGTTCTCAGTCACCGCGCCACACGAAATCGACCACATCGAAGCACAGGTTCTCGCGGCCGCTGACCGCGTCCCCACCATCCTCGCAGCACATTCCGGAAACGGCTTGGACCTCCTGCGTCGAATGAAGTTCGATGCCCTCGGCTGGCATCCGTTTGAAGGTAGGGCTTTGAACCTGATTGAGCAGGTCAACCAGACCTTCTCTACCCTCGTCGCCCTGAAAGCAGCCCGCATCCTCTTGGGGCGTCACCCCGATGCCAACGGGTACCGTCTGATTCTGGGCCCGTACAAGGGCACCGATATCGAGAGCATCGTTCCGGGTCTTGTTGCGGCAGAGGTCTTCGCAGCAGTATCGCCCGATTCAAATGACAAGCTGCGCGACGACATCGAGCGCATCTCCCAGAACACAGCCCGCCATCGCTACGTTCTTTTTCACGCTCCTCGATGCGCGGAGGGGCGGTACAACTCTCGATGGTGTGTCGAGGGCATTGAGGCATGGGCCATCAATGTCTAGCACCGCTCATGGCTATGGCTTGGGCTTCCCCGCGGGCGACACCCGAGCCGCCGGTTTCCCCTCCTCCTTTCCCAACCCCGATACACTGATCTCAGACGACTGCATCAAGCCCGGGCGGCTGAACGCGCGTGTCGCTCCCAAACGGAGGAAGTCAAAGTGAAGTGCACCGTCGAAGATGCCGACTTTCGGCCCGCGTGGAAGGCCATGCTCCCCCCCAACGCGGCAGACCACCTGGATGCCTGGGATGATCAGCGCTGGCTGACAGAACTCATCCGTCTCGAGGCGGACAACGATTCGCTCACGCTCGTAGGCCCGTACGCCCGCGCGACGATACCCGCCCAAGTCGAACGGCGCGGCGTCGTGTTCTTCCCCATCCGCAACTTCATCGACGGCACTGCAAACCTGTACGGCGATACCCACCTCGAGATCAATGCCACCGACGAGTACTTCGCCAGCGCTCACGGCCGACAGAAAGCCGAGGATGTGCCACTCGCGGTCTTCGACGACCCCGCCACCGCTCCAGAGACCTGGGTGCCGCCCCCCAAACAGCCAGACGACGACGACTGGTTCGAAGACGAGCCCGAGGAAACCGACGCGCCCAAGACTTGACCTCAATGACAATCCTGTCACGCTGGGACACCGCCGCGAGCAGACCGCAGCTCCCACCCGCCCCCTCCGCGTCCCTCCGCCCCCTCCGATACCTCCGCGTTCTCTTCGCATCGAGGTTGTGCGCACAGAATCACGCCCCGCCCATCGCCTGTGCGCGCACTTGCAAGACTTTCTTTTCCCGTAAATCCCAGCACCAACCCACCACCCCGCCCTCTGAGCCGCTCCCGAAGCGCGCACAAACCGCTCCCGGAGGGGGGGTAGGTGAGGCGACTATGTCAACGACGATCCCCCAACCCATCACCATCAGCGCCCCGGGCCGGGCCCCCACCCCACCGCCCCCGCTGCGCCCCCCGACCCAGGAAGCTCTCCCCAGTTCCGCCTTCGCACTTTCCACTTCCGACTTCGACGCGGAGCGTGTCGAGTCTCTCCTGATCGCCCTCGCCGACCCCGACTGCGCCCTCTCCACCGTGGCGCACGAGTTCAAGACCACCCTGTCCGCCCTCTGTCTCTGGATGGAGCGCCCCGATATCCAGGCCGCCTTGGCCGCCCGCCTCAACTCCATCGCCATCCGCACCCGCTTCGTAGCCAGCAGTTACATGCCCTCCGTCGTCAAAACCCTCAACAACGTCCTGAAGGATTACGACGCCGAGATCGACCAGGCCTTCCCCGACTATTCGAACCCAAAGACCACCGAAACCCGCGCCCGCGCCCGCGAAAGCGCCCGCCGCACCTCCCACCTCCTCATCTGCCTCACCCGTTACGCCCCCGCCCCGCTCCCCCGCACCCGGACTCAGGACTCTTCTTCTCCGACCCAGGACTCAGGACCGACCGGTCCCACATCCGCGTCTCCCACCAAATCCGAAATCCCAAATCCGAAATCCGAAATTCCCCTCCCCCCTCTCCCCCGCCTCAACTTCAACCTCCCCACACTTCTAAGCAACGCCGGCGCCGCCCCCCGCTCCAACGGCTCCCGTTCAGGCACTCAACCCCCGGTCCTCAGTCCAGGTCACCCTTCCCCGACTCAGGACTTTCCACTCAGGACTCAGGACTCTCTTGAACGGACTCAGGACTTTCCACTCAGGACTCAGGACTCTCTTGAGAAGTCTCAGGACGCTTCTCTCCCGTTCCCACTTCCCACTTCCGACTTCCCACTTGGCGGCACTCCGGCCCCTCCTGCCTTCCCTCCCAAATCGAACACGCCCAAAGAACCAACCCACCCCGCCCGCCGCGCAGCGCTGGATGCTCTCCACGCAAGCCTCGGCTACCCACCCCCTCCAAAACCACCCTCCTCCGGCTAGCGCATGCACCTGCCCCAGTTGTGGTGCGGGCTTCCAGCCTGCATTCCGGGTGAGACGTTGTGACTCAAAAAACGCAAATAATGAGCCACAAACTCCGTAGATGGCAATAGGTGAGCCACAACGAAGCGACATGCGCTGCGCAGACCGCTCCCTCACCGTCGCGTCTCTGATGATGCAAGTACAAGCAAGCCACCCGCGCCGCGGAACCCTACCGCCTCGGATTCCGCGGCGACCCCGTCTTCATCGAGCGCGGCTTATTGGGCGGGAAGGGCGAGCGCACGCGCGGGGTGTCGTCCGTCGGCGCGCCGGGGGTTGGGGTGGGGTCGCCGGCGGCATCGCTTGCGTGTTCGGCGGAGGCGGTCGGGGTGGTGCCACCATGCTGGTGATCGGAATGGTGAGGTTCGGCTTGGTCCTGGGAAGCGTGCGAAGCATCCGTCCTATGAGTCCCATCCGTCCCATGATTGCCGGCGGAGGAAGAAGCCACCACCCGCGCGAAGATGAGGCGCCCGGCGGAGGTTTGCAGGCTGGAGGTGACAGCCAGGGCGACGGTCTCACCGATGTGGTCGCTGCCATCTTCGGCGACGACCATGGTGCCGTCGGGCAGGTAGCCCACGGCCTGACCGGCTTGTTCGCCGGGGCGCATGAGTTTGATATTGAGTTGCTCGCCGGGGACGAGGGTGGACTTCATGGCGTTGGCCAGGTCGTTGAGGTTGAGGACCCCCACGGTCTGGATGGCCGCGACGCGGGCCAGGCCCAGGTCGGTTGTGACGATGATGGCGGGGAGGATGCGGCCCAGTTCAACCAGCATCTGATCGACGGCCAGGCCGGGGACGCGGGTTTCATCGATTGTGACGTCCAGGCGGGGTTGGCGCTGGAGTTTGGTGATGACTTCGAGGCCGCGCCGGCCCTTGGCCCGCTTCATGCCGTCGGAACTGTCGGCGAGCGCCTGGAGTTCGGCGACGACGAACTTGGGGATGAGGAGGGGGGCCTGGAGGAAGCCGGTGGCGGCGATGTCGGTGATGCGGCCGTCGATGAGGACGGAGGTGTCCAGGAGCATGGGGCGGGTGCCGCGGAGTTGCTTGGCAAACTCGACATAGGGGATGACCAGGCGGAAGTCGTCCTGGGTCTGGAGGACGGTGGTGACGCCGAGGTAACTGAGGGTGATGCCGATGAGGATTTTGATGGAGTTGATGGTGGGCTTCATGGCATTGACGGCGTCCTGGCTGCCGGCCCAGCCCTCGACGGCCAGGTCGATGATGAAGCCCAGGGCGAGGGTGGCGATGAGGCCGGCCATGACGCCCAGCAGGACGCCGACGATGGTGGAGATTTTCTTGTCGGGGGTGAAGACGTCCACCGCGAGGGCCACGGCGAAGAGCAGGATGGAGATGATGATGGGCGTCCACCACTGCTGAGCGACGCCCGCGGCTTCCGGGGCTCCCTGGTGCTGGAGGAAGGCCAGAGTGGTGAAGGTGACGATGAGGATGAGGAAGCCGGCGCGGACGACCTTGAGGATGATGGCCCGCTGGCGCTCGGCGATGAGGGCGGGGTGGAGGGCGGGGGGCGCGGGGGGGTGTGGTTGGTCGTGGTCGTTCACTTGCAGGAGTGTACGGACGGCGCGGGGGGGAGGAGGCAGAGGAGAAGAGGTCCTGGGTCCTGAGTCGGGACTCAGGACTCAGGACTCAGGACTTTGCCTTTGACTCAGGACCGCCTTTCCCTTCCCGCCTACCGTCTTCGCTCTCGTCCTCGTCACCCCGGTTGACGGCCGGGCCCGGTGCACGGGTGGCCCGTGAACCTGGTCAGGGCTTGACCGCAGCAGCCATAAGCGGCCGTCGTCCGGTGCCGCCGGTGTCCTGGCCGTCAACCGGGGTGATGGGGCGTGTGTGTGGCACGGGCTTTCCAGCCCGTGTGAGGGTGGCGGGGGGCACGGGCGCCGTGGGAACGCCCCCCCCGAGCCGATCAGGTGTGCCCAACCATCGCCAGGAATGGCGATGCCGCGGGCCACTACAATCGGCGGCATGTCATACACCGTCCTTGCCCGCCGCTACCGGTCCCAGGAGTTTGATGCGGTGGTGGGCCAGGAGCCCATCGCCCGGACGCTGCTCAACGCCATCGGGGCCAACCGGGTGGCGCACGCCTACCTCTTTGTCGGGACGCGGGGGGTGGGGAAGACCACGATGGCGCGCCTGTTCGCCAAGGCCCTCAACGGAGGCACGCCCGCGGTGGATGAGGCGATCATGCACGGGCGGGATACCGACGTGATCGAGATCGACGGGGCGAGCAACAACTCGGTCGACGATTCGCGCGAGTTGATCGCCAACTCCGCCTATATGCCGCTGCGGGGCAAGTTCAAGATTTACATCATCGACGAGGTGCACATGCTCTCGTCGAACGCGTTCAACGCGCTGCTCAAGACGATGGAGGAGCCGCCCGAGCACGTAAAGTTCATCCTGTGCACGACCGAGGCGAACAAGGTGTTGGCGACGATCCAGTCCCGCTGCCAGCGGTTTGACTTTCGGGCGATTCCCGCGGCGATGATCGTCAAGCACCTGACATCGATCATCAAGCAGGAGGGGCTGGCGGCGGAGCCGGAGTTGGTGCATGAGGTGGCGCAGTTGGGCAACGGATCGATGCGCGATGCCCTCACGCTGCTGGACCGGCTGATGGCTTCGGGGGAGAAGAAGCTCACGGTCAAGTTGCTCAATGACCTGCTGGGGCTGCCGGACAGGGCGCTGATCGCGCAACTGATCGATGCCCTGGGGGATGGGGAGCCGCGCCCGGCGCTCGAGAAGACCAGCGAGGTGCTGGGGCGCGGGACTTCGATCGATCAACTGCTGGACACGCTGCTGGGGCGGCTGCGGGACCTGATGGTGCTCGCGGCGTGCGGCCCCGCGACGACGCTGGTTGAGCTCTCGGACGAGAACCGCGCGGCGGAAGCGGCCCGTGCGGCCCGGTTTGATGCCGCGGGGCTGGTGCACATGATCGCGCTGTGCGAGAACGTGCAGCGGTCGGCGAAGAGCAGTTCGGTGCCGCGGGCGTTGATTGACGCGCTGATCGTTCGGCTGGCGATGACGGAGAAACTGGCGGATGTGACGGCGATTGTGGAGGCCAAGCCGACGGGGCCTCGGGTGGCGGCGGGAGTAGCCCCCGCAAAAAAACGCTGACGGCGGAGGTCGCGCGCCCAGCAGGGCCCGCCGCGCCCCCGCCGAGACTGGTCGTACCGGTACGTCAGGTCACGCCGCTGGGCGAACCCGCCTTGGCGGGTGGCGGGCCCGTGCCCCCTGCGCCGGCGGGGCTGGAACTCAAGCCTGTCAATGCCGCGGACCTTGGCTCGGTGTGGTCGCTGGTGCGCGAGGCGTGCGGGGGCAATCGGCGGCTGAGCGTGCTGATGAACGAAATGCAACTGGTGAGCGTGGGGGAGCAGACGGCGGTGGTGCGTGTAGCGGACGAGGTGCGGGCGGCGGTGGCATCAACGGAAAAGGACCTGGCGGCGGCGATGGCAACGGTGCTGGGGCGCGAGGTGCGGGTTGAGATTTCCGGCAAGGCACAACACGCCGAGGCGGGGGCGGCGCTCCCAGGCGCAACCGATTCACCGCTCAAGCCCGAAGAGCCCTTGACGGCGGTGCGCACGCCCATCACCGATCACCCGCTCGTCAAGCACGCGATTGAACTGTTCGGCGCCCGTGTGATCAGCGTGCAGCCGCGCCGGACCAGGCCAACGGACTGAGCGATTATGGCGGGGCTTCCGGCCTGCACGTTGGACTCTGGAAGATAGCACACGCCAGGAAGCCACGGGACATACGGGATCGGGTTGGAGGGTTGTACGACCAACACGCAGGCTCGAAGCCTGCACCACAAAGGAATGATGATGTTCGACAACATGAAGATGATGTCGGCCCTGGCGGGGCTGATGAAGAACAAGGACAAGGTGAAGGAAGCGGGCGAGCGCGTCAAGTTGAAGATGGAGGAGACCCGTGTGACCGGCGAGGCGGGCGGGGGCGCAGCGCGGGCGACGGTGACTGGGACCATGCGGGTGGTTGAGGTTGAACTCAGCCCGGCCCTGGTCCTGGGGATGGCCGCGGATGACAAGACGCGCGGGCTGGCGGGCTCGCTGATCGCGGAGGCGGTCAACGACGGCATTCGCCAGGCGCAGGCGCGGATGAAGATAGCGGTGGATGAGGAGGCCAAGGCGCTGGGCTTTGAGGGTGGCATGCCCGACCTGCCGGGGTTGCTGGGGCGGTAGGTCGGGGACCGCATCGGGCATCGAGCACTCAGGACTCTCAACTCAGGACTCAGGACTTGAGCGCGGCTCCGTACCTCGGCATTCCCGGCATTGAAGTCTGGCCCATTGTTCCGGGGCGGGGGGCGCTGCACCTGGTGGTCGCTCGGGGCCCTGCGCCGGCGGCCTCTGACCAGGTGGCGCACGCGTGGGGGCGGATGTGCGGGCAGAACCCCAGGCTTTATGACGGACCGGTGCTTTCGGTCGTCACATTTGATCCTGACCGCAATGAACTGACCTGTCGGCGCGACAGTTATCAGAGATTGGCAGTTCAGCCTTCGATCGCTACCGGTGTCCGGCAACTCTCGGTTACGGGTGTGCTCACGGCGCGTGATGCCTCCGGGCGGCGCTGGGTGCTGCTGGGGCGGCGGGGCGAATCGACCCGCATCTTTCCCGGGATGTGGGAGATCGGCCCTTCCGGCGGCCTTCCACCGCCCGCGCTCAATGTCGAATCGCTGGGTGAGGTGGACCTGCTGCGGCACCTCTCCGATGAGGTTGTCGAGGAAGTGGGGCTGGATGTGACCTCGGGCCGGGTGGCCGCGCTGGTGCGGGATCACGGTGCGCACAGCGATGATGTGGTGATCGAGTGCGACCTGGGTTCGTTCGAGCAGGCCTGCGACCTGGCGCAGCCGGCCAACTGGGAGTACAGCGAAACGATGTGGCTGCCGGTCGATTCGGTGGGACCGTTCGATACGGCCAACGAGGGATCAATCATCAGCGCCACGCGGGCGTTGTTCAGGACGCTGGGGTGGATCGACCCGTTCTGAAAGCGGTCCTACGCCCGAGGTCCTGAGTCCAAAGTCCTAAAGGAGTCCTGAGTGGAAAGTCCTGAGTCGCACAGGGCTGGACCCCTGCGCGGAGTTCGTATCTACTTGGCGTCGCCGGAGAGTTGGATGCCGCGGCGATGGGCTTGGTCGCGCAGGGCTTTGACGACTGACTGGTCGAATGAATCGGCGCCGTCGGCCCCGGCCTTGGCGAGTTCCGCCTTGATCACGTTGTCGCGCTGGATGGTGAGGGCGTCGACCTGGGCGCGGATGGTGACCCTTTGCTGGGCCCGGGTCTGCACGTATTGCTCGCGGTCCGCGAGGGACAACGCCCGCATCGCCTCGGGGAGTTGCGAGTCGGGGACATCCTTGAGTTTGACCTTGCCGTCCAATACGTCCTGCACCAGTTCCTGAGCGCCGTAAAGGTTCTTGGCACCGGCGGCGGAGGCGTTGTAGGAGGCGCGGTCTGCCGCGGCATCGCTGGGGGCGGCCACGGCCAGGCGCGACTGCACTTCGCGCTTCTCCGACTGCGCGGCCAGCACGGTGGGGTCGCCGTAGTCGATCAGCGTGGCCTCGAGTTCAGAACCGAGGCGGGCAAGGTCGCCATCGAAGGGGGTGCTGATGGAGATGACCCCGCCGGACTGCTCGACCTGGAAGAACTGGCCCTCGGCGCTGCGTGCGATGGCTTGCCAGATGGGGGTGGTGTCACCATCGCTGCCACACTGGATGGTGTTGATGACGATGCCCCGCGACGCGGCGGCCTGACAGGTGTCGGTGTACTTGACATCGTCTTTGTAATCCATGTGCGGGGGGCAGTCGCCCACGAGGTACATGACCTGGAGGACGCCGGGCTGCCTGGCGGCGGGGCCGCTAAGCCACTGGATGCTGGTGAGGGCCTCGTGCAGGGCCTGATTGACGCTCTCGGGCGTGTCGTCGCCGCCATCGGCCCTGAGGCCCATGAGGTCGGAGTAGAGCTTGTCGATGTCGTCGGTGAGGGGTGTGACCTGGGTGATGTAGGAATCGCCGCGGTCGCGGTAGGCGACCAGGCCCATGCGGATCTGCGGGCGGGGCGTGGCGGTGGCGATCACGTTGGCAATGGACCAGATTTTTCTCTTGGCGCCATCGATGAGGCCGCTCATGCTGCCGGTGGTGTCGAGGACGAAGACGACTTCGATTTGCGCGAGCCCCTGCACGGCGGGTGCGGCGGCGTCGGCCAGCGGGGGCGGCTCGGGCAGGAGCATCGCGTGCTGGGCGAGGGCTGGGAGGGGGAGAAGGGCGGCGAGGACCAGGGTGAGCGGGGTTGGGTTCATCGGGCATCTCCATTGGGGCCGGGTGTGCACAGACAACGCTGCCTCATAGAGATACTGGTGAGCGGAGCGGTTGTTCCGTAACCGGTGGGTAACAGCAACCCGCTGCGCGACAGGGATGGGCTCGATGGAGGGCCGGCGGGCTATCGCGGCGATGCAAGGGCGGTGGGCCAGTTCTGTATCAGCACCAATGAGTCTGTCCTGTCCCTGTCCACGGGCATGGCCGCGAGCACGCGTCTTCCATCGCGTGCGACACAGAACGCGCCAAACTCAGAGAACAGGCTCGGACGCTCCGCGCCGGTCAGGAGCTGGGAAGGGGGGCCGAGCTCGAGCCCCGCATCGGTGCTCTTGACGGAAGCGGCGAGTAACTTCCTCCCGGCGTCATCCGCGTAGACCAGCGTGCCATCATCGAGCCAGAGAAATCTAGCGTTCACGCTAAAGTCGCGCTTGTCCGACAATGTGACCTGACGGACCGGACCGTCGCCTGAAACCGGCGCGACGACGAGTTCGGGCCACCCCGACCGGGTTGTCATGTACGCCAGCCACTTGCCGTCGGGCGAGAACACACCGCTGTGCTCATTGCTGTCTGCTCGTACGAACTCCCGCGGCTCCCCGCTGACGGCATCAACGATGTATATGTCAGCGTTGGTCCCGGGGTTCTGCCGGACGATGCATATGTGCGTTCCGTCTCGGGACCAGTCCGTGGCCCATCCCTCGGTCAACACCGTGTCCTGCATGGCTCCGTCTGTCTCACGTACGTGTGATCGACCACTCTCATCCAGGTACACGATCCTGCCGCCCACGGGGGACCAGAGTGTTCCAAATGGATCAACGTCTTCAACGAACTTGACTCGGGAGCCGCTGACCGTGTCGCAGATCCACGCGTCGCACTTCCCATTCTCGTTTCGGATGAGGGCCACCGCCTGGTCGCCGCCGGGGGCCAGGTCGATGGAAATGAACTGCGCAGGCTCTCCGACCCGGCCCAGCGAACGACCTTCGCGATCGAACCACTCCAGGCGCGAGACCTCGCCCGACGGGCGGTACACCAGCGTCCCTTGGGTCGAGACCGAAACCGCGCTGCTCGTCCTGGTGACGCTGAGGCTGACGTTATCGGCCAGCACCGCGGCGTCGCCTACCAGTTTGCCCTGACCCAGGTCCAGGGCCTGCGCCATCAGGCTTGAGTTGCGCACGAACAGGAGGTAGCCCGGGGGCGCATACAGACCGAAGCTCCGTTCCTTCAGCAGTGTCGTTGACTTCCCGGTTACCAGGTTGAGCAGCACAATCTCGTGGCTGTCGTTCATCCTCACGTGGTTGGAGGTATACAGGATGTGCCTGCCGTCGGGCAGAACACAGGGAAGGCGATGGGACCATTCGGGTGTTTCGACCCGGGTCACCGGCGATGCTGTCCCGCCCGACGCCGCCACGCGCATCAATGGGCCAAACCGGTCGGGCGTGTACACGATCGTCCCGTCGTTGCTCCACGTGCCGCCACGCCCGTTCTCGGCGTCGGCCAACGGCGTGATAGTGCCGCCCGCGGCCGGGATGCGCCGCAGTTTCCCACCGGAGAAGTACCCGATGTGCTTCCCATCAGGCGACCAGAACAGGTACGCCGCGTTCACCGTGCCGTGAAGCGGCTGCGCCACAAGGCTGGACAAGTGCCGCACCCAGATGCACGGGAGATCACCGCGTGCGCCGCCCACGAACGCGAGCGTTTCTCCATCGGGCGAGAGCGAGACCGGCCCTTGGCCGTCCCAGGTCAACGAGCCGGGCGTGATCGAGATCGTGGAACGAACGATCGGTGCCAACGGAGGCACCCTCACCTGTGCCCTGAACAATGCGAATGTAGCAGCCGCAACGCACACGATTGCAGCACCGGCCCAGGGCACCCAGGCCCGCGCACGTGCCGCTGGAACTTCTCCGCCGACGCGGCCGGCGTGCGCCCGCTCAATCGCCAGCCGCGCATCTCCAATATCCCTCAGCCGGTTCTTGCGGTCCTTCACAAGGCAGGTGGCCAGCAACTCGCGGATATGCGCGGGCGCGGCGGGAGACAGCGCCGTCCAGTCCGGCTCCTTGTGCAGCGTCGCGCCCAGCGAGTCGGGCACGGTGTTTCCGGGAAAGGGCTGGCCGCCCGCCAGCAGCTCGTAGAGCACGCAGCCGAAGGAGAAGATGTCTGATCGCTTATCGACCGGCATGCCCATGATGACCCCGGGGATGGTGGGGCTGTGCCTCGGCGAGGTGATGGTGGGCGAGTCGGGCAGGGCCGCGGCGGACGAGGACGGCACCTCTTCAGTCCGCGCTAGCCCGAAGTCCAGCACCTTGACGACGCCCTCGGGGGTGATCATCACGTTGCCGGGCTTGAGGTCGCGGTGGATGACGCCCTTCTCGTGGGCGGCTTCCAGCGCCCCCGCGATCTGCGATGCAATGTCGAGCGCCTCATTGACGGGGACAGCGCCGTTGGCAAGCCGCTCCGCCAGGGTCTGCCCCTCCACGTACTCCAGGATCAGGTACTGATGGCCCGAGGCCTCTTCCAGCCCGTAGATGGCGCCGAGCCCTGGGTGGTTCAGCGATGCGAGCACCTTGGCCTCGCGCTGGAAGCGGGCGAGACGATCCGGGTCGGACGCGAGGTGGGCGGGCAACGCCTTGATCGCGACCTGACGGTCAAGCCGAGTATCCCGCCCCAGATACACCTCGCCCATACCGCCGCGCCCGAGTTCGCGGAGGACTTGAAAGGGGCCGATGGTCGTAGGGCGCATCTGGAGGAGAGTGTACAGATTGGCGGAAGGGGTCGCTGCGTTAATTGTGGTTGTGGTGCGGTAATGCCTATTACTAACGCTGCTCCGCAGCTTCGGTACGGTTGGTCACTCGTGCTGGACACCGGGCTTGCGCCGGGGTGCTATTGACGGGCACCGCAACCGCGGCGGGGACTCGTGGGAGGTCGCTACTCAGCCGCGCCGCTGCGGCGCGAGTCTCGCCCTTTGTCGGCCAGGTCCTGCTGCACGCGGAGGCGCTCGAACTCAAAGATCTCGCGCCAGGCGGGGTCGGTCTCGATCAGGAGGGCGCGCTTGGTGCGCTCCAGGCCGGCGTCGTCGCTGAGGAGCAGGCCCTTGGCGGCCCCGACCGCGCCGCGGAGGGAGCGCAGGGCGTTTGGGTTGCGCTCCAGGGCGAGGGTGAAGTAGCGGAGGGCGTCGTCGTCGAAGCCGCGGTCGTGGTAGAGGACGCCCAGGTTTTCGTAGGGGCGTTCATCGCCGGGGAGCAGGTCGGCGGCCCGCTTGAACGCCTGCGAGGCTTCGAGGAAGTCCAGGTCCTTGCCGCGGCTCATGAGAGAGATGCCCAGGTTGTTCCACACGCCCCCCAGTTCGCCGTTGATGGCGATGGACTGCTTGTTGAGGTCGATGGCCTTGGTGAAGTTACCGGAAACATGGGCCTGCTGGGCGCTGGCGGCGAGGTTCATGGCGCGCCGGAGCGACTCGTCCGGGCTGGCGCGGTCGGCAGCGGGCTTGGATGAGGCGCAGGCGCAGAGCATCGCCGCGGGGGTGCACACCACGACGGCGAGGAGGACGGACACCGTGATGGGTTTGGGGCGCTTGGTACGAAACATTGCTGAACTCATTGTTCCCGTTCCCACCTGGAGAAGGTCACGCGCAGGTTCCAGGCCTGCGCTTCGGGCTTGATCGACACACTGTACACCTCGAGGCCCTCAACGGCGGCAACGGCGCGGTTCATCCAGTCCATGAGGGCCGCCAGGGACTCATCGCGCACCTCGTAGTCAAACTTGGTGTGCACCGATTGCTTGCCCGCGGGGCGCTCAACCCGGGGGCGGGGAGGGAGCGGCACCTTGCTCTTGAGGCCCGCGTCGACGCCCGCCTGCTCGATGCGCGAAAAGACCTGGGTCGCGGGCTCGTTGAGCCTGGGGCCGATATCGCGCCCGGCCACGTCCTGGAGGGCCTTGAGTTTCGCGGCGGCCTTGAGCGTGTTGGTGGCGAGCAGTTCCTGGTCGGCGAGTTGGGCCCGGGCCGCGCTGTGCGAGCGGAGTGAAACGAGCAGGGCAATCACAGACACCAGCAGGATCGCGCCGGCGAACAAGACCAGGTGCAGGGGGCGGTTGTGCCTTTGGGCCCGCGCTGCAACGCCGGCCAGGAGCATTCGTGTCTGCTCGTTGTCTGCGCTGGATGTGGTCGTCATGGTGCTCATGGTGGGTGCGTGCGGCCCGGGTCAGTTGCTCAGGGGTCTCTTGCCTGATGCCAGTGGGGTTGAGGTGCCCGCCGCGGGCGGGGTGGATGAGGGCTGAGAACGCTTCTCCCAAGAGCCCGAGTACACGCCGCGGACCTTGTTGGCGTCGCCCTCACGCTTGGCGGCATAGGTCGCCGTCCAGTCGGCGACGTTGGAACCACCGACCCGGCGGAGCGCTTCCAGGAGCGCTTCGGCGTCGGGGGTGTTGTCGGAAATGGCGATCACGCGGGGGCGTCCCGTGGTGTCCATTTCGATGCTCTCAATGGCGTAGCCACTGTTGCCAACGACCATCGAGACGGTCTCGAGTTCCTGGAGCACCGGCATCACGGGGTCGCGCTCGATGGGGCGGGCCGCAGCCTCGAGCCGGGCGATTTCTTCCTGGAGCACCTGGTACGGCCCCTTGCCCAGCTGCGCGGTCATGGTCGTCGGGTGCGTCTGCTTGAGCACTTCGCGCCAGCGTTGCTCCAGGGCCTGGGAGGCGGCCTTGGCCTTGCCGGCGGAGGCATTCAGTTGCCACGCCGCGGCCGCGATGCCCAGAGCGCCCATAACGATTGCCGCGGAAGCCCAGGTGTACATGCGGCGGTGCTGGCGGCCCGGGCGCTGGGAGAGTTCAACCAGTGCGCTCCCGGCGGTGGGGGGCGGGGAGTGCTCGGCGGGGGTGTTCTCCAGGGCACGGGCCACGCGGGCCAGGGTGGTGCCCACCGGGTCGGCCTGGAGGAGGACGTCGACGGTGGCCCCCGGCCAAGACTCTCCCAGCCTGTGACCAAACTCCGCCGGTGAGGGCGAGCGTTCAACTTCCCCCACCTGGTCCATCAGGATGCAGGTGATGCGCGTTGGCGCGCGCCCCAACTGGGCCGACCATGCCAGCCACTCGGCGGTCAGCCGGGCCACCTCATCGGGCCCATATTGAACGACCGGATCAGACGAAGCGGGCTCGATCGCGCCCGAGTCGGTCCCAAGGCCGTCGTCGGCGGTGCGCGCGATGCGCAATCGCATCGACCCACCCAGCAACAGCCGCCCCGCCTCTGACCATGTCCATAAGAGGCGGCCCTCGGGGTCGATGATGATGGTGGCCGCCACGGCGGTGGCTTCGGCAACGATGCGCTCGACGGCGGCGGGCCTAGACACGGGCGCATCCCACGCCATGGCGATGGCGTGCCACAAGGACCCGACGGTTTCGACCAGCACGGGGGCGCGGTCGAGCGCATCGAGCAGCAAGCGGGCGGGAACATCGGCGATGGCGAGCACGGCGAGGCGCTGGCTGGCCGTCGGCGCGGGTCCGACGGATGCGGGAGCACCATTCACGCCTGGGAGCATCGTGCGGAACGATCGGCCCGGGCGGTCCGCGGCGGGTTGAGCCTCGGTACCCAGCGCCTGGATCGAAGACTCAAGGCCAAGGGCCCCGTAAAAGCTCAGCGGCGCAGCGCTCACGCGGGACTCGCTGAGTTCCGCCGCGCTATCGGAGGAAGTCGGCATGCCCCCCTGGCGGGCGATGGCGGAGATGACACTCGGGCTCGCGCTGGGGCTGGTGATCCAGGAACAGACAGCGCCGTCAGAATCCAGGCACAGCATGGCCAGGCCTCCGCCGGAGCGGGTCGACGCGAGTTGACGCTTGATCCAAGCGGCGGCGTCGTCGTAGGTCTGGGCGGACTGGGAACCGGAGACTGAGGCGGCCGGCTGGGCGCGCGACTGGGGGTCCGCGGACTCGGCCGGCCAGGACTCATCGGCTTCCTGCCCGACCAGGCGCAGGCCTTTCAGCAGCCCGCCGCGGTCACTCCGACGCAAGTAGCAGACCCGTACGCTCAACGCTGATCGCCCTTCTTCTTTTCTCCGCTGAGTTCCTGCTCCAGGACCTTGGCGGCGGTTTCATTGAGTTCTTCCTCGCTCGAGAACTTGCCGGAACTCTTGAGTTCTCCCCGGAGTTGTTCGTACCTCATGCCGTGGTCTGGAGAGACGTACTCGGGCAGTTTCTGCAGGGAGCCGTCGGGCTGCGCCTGGAACGCCTGTCCCGACGCGGAAGGGAACGTGAACTGATTTCCGGGAGGGCGCAGCGGTCTGACCCCCACCCCCGCCATCGCCCGGGCGGCCGCGCCGGGGGTGGTGCGGGTGACGACTTCGGGGCCGCGCTCGGCAAGGCGGATGACATGCGTGCCCGTCTCGCCTTCGAACTGCACCTCCGTCGCCGTGACGCTCCGGACGGTGCCGATGGCGATTTTGTCACCGATGGCGACAAAGACCTGCTTTCCTCCGACACTCACCAGGGCCATCATGTGGGACCCAAGCCCAACCCCGCCGAGGTAACGGACCTCGTCGGGCGCGGGCGGTGTCGGCGGGGGCGTGTCGGCCGGCTTCGTCGCGGCAACGACCACCTCGGGAGCCTTGGGGCTGTTCTTGATTCGATTGAGTCTGTCTGAGATGGCACCCAGGTCAACGGGTGGTGCCGTCGAAACCAGGGCTGGGTCACCGGATGGGGTCTCAACCGGTGGAAGCGTGAGATCGCCCGGGTCGCGGATACTTCCGCCCGGGAGGCCCAGGGCGGCGACGGCGCCCGATGCCAATACCAAGGCCACAAGGGCGACCTGGGCCACCCGTGTGTACAGCCCGGCCTGATGTTTGTTGATGTTGCGGGCGGTCATGTCGAGGGCATCCTTCCCCTGTTTCGGTCTTGCGCCAGCCCCACCGTGCCTGGCTCGCCGCGTAGCGATCCTAGCGGTCTCCCAGGTTCTCCCATGAAATGATTGCCGAGTTGCGCTGCAGAGACGTGGAGCGGTCGCGCGCACCCGGGGTTGCCATGATGACGGCCAGTCCGCCGTAGCGGATCGTGGGTCGGGGCGGGTACACGCCCAATGGCGGGTCCGCCTCGGCTACTACGCGCCACAGCACGGGCTGAGCGGTGAAGAGGGCCGTCAACCTGGGGCGCTGTTCGGGGCCGACATCGGCCCGGTTGAAGGCCTCGTTGATGGTGTTGGCGTCGAGCAACCCTTCTTCACGGGCGTGGATGATCTCCGACACCACGGCTTCGGCCGTGGGCGCATCGACCACCGCGGCGGCGACGGCGGTCATCACCTCACGGGAGGCCGACTGCATGCTCACGGCGACCGGCCCCTCGCGGCGCACAAAGTCCGCCATTCTGATCCCATCCTGCTCGCGGAGGCGGTAGAGAATCTCCTGGGCGGTCTCCAGCGAGACGCCGCTGAGCCCTGCGAACTCGGTCAGGACGGTCCCCTGCGCATCTTGAAAGTAGATGTGCACGGTCTGGCCGCCGTCTACATCCAGGTCAAAGGCGTGGCCGTCCTGTGTCAGCGCATCGGTGATCGACGCGGTTCCGTTGCTCTTGATCCATGCTTCGACGCCCTCCTGGATGCCGCGGGAAACATGGTGGAACGTGTATGAATCAAGCTGCCGCTGGACGGTGAGGGCGTCGGTCCCGTGCCGCTCGAGCATGACGGCGATGAGGATCGAGCAGACCATGACCAGCATGATGACCATGGGGAGGGCGAAGGCGCGGGGGGGCGCGCCGTTGATGGAGTGACCGGTCAAGCGGGCTGGGCGCCGGCTCACTTCTTGGTCTCCTTGCCCTTGGAGGGCTTCTGGATAGGCGTCTTGGTCGGTTTGCCGCTGTCTTCGACGGCCGCACCGGAATCATCGTCGGTCTTGTCCGCGCTGGCCGACGGCCGGGCGGCGGCCATCTCGGGGCCGATGGCCCAATCGACCTCGAACATCCAGTTGGCCATGAGCCCGGCGGTGGTCTGCACCTCGAGTTCAACGTAGGCGGGGAGTTGCTGCGTCCAGGTGGCGCTCATCGCGTCCTTGCGCTGGCGATCGTCAAAGAACCGCCAGTGGGCGTACCGCAGGTTGGAGGCGACACGGTACGGCTCGCCGGATGGAGTGGAGACTTCCTCCGGAGATGCGCTGGCCCGCGGGTACAGCGGGGTCCACCACATTTCCCATGCGACCGGCGGACCTGTCGGGGGGTCACGGTCATTGCCCAGGTTCGAGGGCAGGCCTTGCTGCGGTCGAAGTTCGAACACGCCGCGAACGGCACGCACCGGCATGGCCACTGCTTCCACCAAGTCTTCGGCCTCGTCGGCGGCCGCGGCGGAGTCGGACGGTGTGCTTGACGAGCCGGAAGTCGGGTCTGAGGACGTTGACGGTGTGACGGACTTGGCTTTGGCCAGGCGGGGGGACCCTTTGGAAACGTCCTGGGTTGGGTCGGTCGCGGCCGTGGTCGGGGCGGACCGGCTCGCCCGGTCCTGCAGGCGCGCGCCCGCGCGGGCGAGGGCCTCATCGGCGAGCAGGTCGAGTTCGCGCGGGCTCGGCACTGGCGATTCAAAGAGGACCACTTCCAGCCGCTGCGGGTTGGCTGTTTGGGACAACCCATCGTCCCCTGACCGCAAGACCATCGGCTGGGCGATGAACGAATCCACCGAGAGGGTCAGCCGCTCGGCCGGTGGCGGGGCCGTGGGGTCGAACTTGACGCCGCGGCGCGTGGCCAGGCGCGCCCGTGCGGAGGCATTATCACCCCCCGCATCGGCGTCCTGGGCGACAGGACGGGGGGCATCAGAGAGCAGGAGCGAGGAGAACGTGCGCGACATTACCAGGCGCAGGCGCTGCAACTCGGCCTGGTCGCGGGCCCGCGTTTCGAGCAGGCGATCGGTGCGTTCGATGAGTACGAAGATGCCGAGGCACGCCGACACCACGATCGACCCGATGGCCGCGGCGAGCACGGTCTCGAGGAGTGTGAACCCGCGCGCGCGGTGCGCGCTCACGCGACTTCCTTGGGTGCGGGGGCGCATCACTTGCCCCCCTTTGGCGACGGCTTGCTCGGCGGCCGTGGCGTTTGCGACGGGGTTGCCCGCGGGGCGGGCTGTGAACCGCTTGGGCGGGTGCGGTTGGCTCCGCCGGTGAACTGCTGGATGAACTTAGCCGCGGACTCGGGGTTCTTGATAATGTTGTCGATCGAGTCGGGGTTGCGGATGGCGGTGGGATCAACCAGGCGGGTGAGCGTTGCGGTGGGAGTTCCCGGCTCGATCGAGAAGGACCCGCCGGACTCTTCACCGAGCCACACCTGAACCGTGACGGCCTTGAGGCGCGAAAGCGAGAGCGTGCTGAAGGCCTCGCGCTCGGCGGCGACCTCCGGACGGGAGGGCGTCAAAGCGACGGACGTCTCACGGAGCAACCATCGGTAACGCTCGCCGCCGTATTCGACGGGAAGGGTGGAACTCGGGAGCGCATCCTGATCATCCAGGTACTGCAAGACCAGCCGGTTGGCGAGTTCGGCCGCGCCCAGCCGGTGCTGGTTGCGCTTCTGCCCGCCCACCATGGCGTTGAACCCGCTCAGCACCGTCGCCGCGATCATCGCCAGAATGGCGGTCGCGGCCACCGTTTCGAGAAAGGTGAGGCCGCGGCGCGAGCGTGCGTGAACAGACTTTGGGTTCGCGGGTTCCACCGCTTTCGCCGGCGGGCCATCCCGCCGGTCCCACTCCTTACTTAATCGACCAGACATCGATGTCGTCGGCGTTGCCCAGGTTCCTGTCCTCACCCGCGGACCCGAGTTGGAAGGGGCGCTCCGTGCCCGAACTGCTGCTGCCGGTGGCGCTGGGGACATAGAAGATGTCGGAATCCCAGCCGTCTTTCAGGTTCGAGTCGTCGAGAAACTTGGCGACGATGAGGGTTCGCAGGTCCGGCGGGTACGTGCTGTAGTTGAGGTTGTAGCTGTCCAGGCTGGACTTGATGGTCTTGAGGCTGGCCTCTGTCGCCCGCTTCTTGGCGCGGGCCCCGCCGCCGGCGACGTTTACCGTCACGACCACCATGAGCACGCCGATGATGGCCAGCACCAGCATGAGCTCCATCAGGGAGAAGCCCCGCGCCGTGCCCCTTGCCGCCTGCTTCATGTATTCCCGAACACCCATCTGAGTTCTCCATGCCGGCGCGCCGCACCTGTCCGCGCCCGATCCTCGCACCCGTTGTATTGCCGCTGCCACCGGCCCGTTCACCCAATTCTCGATCCTACCCCCCCCACCCGCCACCCCGGCCTTACCCCAGGACCTGGGAGGTGGACTTCATCAGTGGGATCATGATCGACAAGAGCAGGCTCCCGATCATGAGGAACATAATCACAATCAGCAGGGGTTCCAGGGCGCTCAGCAGCCTCGTGCTGCGCCGCTCCAGCTCTTCGGCCTGGTCGCCGGCCAGGGTTTCAAAGGCCTGCTCCAGGTCGCCGGACCGCTCCGCGGCTATCAGGAGCCGGCGCGTGGTAAGGGGCAGGGCGTCGACCGAGTCGATCAGGGACCGCAGGACCCCGCCCTCGATCAAGCGCGTCCGGAGGCTGGTGAGTTGCTGCTTGAGGCGGGGGTGGCTGATAACCCCGGCCGCCACGCCCAAGGCGTCGGCCAGCGGGATCCCGCTGTGCGTCATGGCGGCCATGACGGTAAAAAACCTCGCCGATTCCTGCGTCAGAACCACTTCCTTCAGGAACGGGGTCACGCGCGAGGCCCGGGCGATCACCCTGCCGATCTGCGCCCTGGAAAAGACCGCTGCCGCCAGCACCACGAGGACACCCAGCACGCACCACATCGCGTTGTCGCGCAGAAACTCCCCAAAGACCATGAGTTGCTTGGTGAACCAGGGCAGTTTGTTGGTGCCGCTCTCCAGCGCCTTGCCGATCTTGGGAACGATGAACGTGAGCATGAAAATGCTGACGATAAAACTGATGGTGAGCACGATGGCCGGGTAGATCATCAGCGTGCCCACCTTGCCCGCGATGGCGAGTTGGCGGCGGGTGGTTGAAGAGAGTTGCTTGGCCGCCCCGCCCAGGTCGCCCGTACGCTCGGCCGCCTTGTACACGGCGATCGTCACGCGATCAAAGATCTCCACGCTCTGGGCGGCATCGCTGAACGATGAGCCCGCGGCGACCAACTCCCGCATCCGCTCAACCCTGGGGCGGGTGCGGGGCGCAACGGCCGCGGCTGTGACTTCAAGAGCCTCAACCAGCGGGACGCCCCGGGTGAGAAGCTGGGCAAGTTGCAGGTGGAGTTCAGACTGATCCTTCAGCCCCACCTTGGATTCATCACCCGCCCAGGAGGGGAGGGTCCACGTCCGCAGGGCCACCAGGCGCTCGCGCCGGAGTTGATCGGAAAGGTGGCGAACATCCCGGGCCCGGCGCAGGCCCATGGTTCGGCCGCCGTTGGCCTTCGCGGCCAGGAACAGGAACTTGGATGGACCGCGAGAAACGCTGGTCATTGGGGTACAGGGTAGGAGGAGGTGGGGCTGGATGCGGTGGGACAAGGAACGTGGGGGGAACCTGGCCGTACTTGATACCGGCCAACGAGCGGGCGGTTGTCAGACTGGTTGGCCCCACAGAGCGACGCCCCTTCGACAGCGACTGCTTGGGCCGTCCCCGTCGCCCCCGCGCTCTATGCCTGAGTCGGGCTCATGGCGTCCGTCTGGACGCTACTGGGTGGGTGGCGGCGACGCCCCCGCCGGGCCCGCGGGCTCCAGGCGCAGCCTGGCGATGTCCGTGGTTCCCTGGCGCGCGTAGTCGATGGATTCTCCGAGGATGCGGAGCGACTCCGCTGGCGCGTGGAAGCCCATCGAGTTTTCTGCGTTGATAAAGTCCGCCCGCCACTGAGCCTGGCGCTGCAACGCTCGGGCGGCCGCGAGTTGCTCATCCGTCGCGCCGGCGGTCTTAGCCTCCTTGATGGCGTTGATCAGCTCGACCACGGCGATCTCCGCCCGGTCCAACTGCCCTTTGGTCCGTTTCTGGATCTGGTCCACGCGGGACTGGATCTCGGTCTCGGTGTAGTTGTGGCACGTCTGGCATGACCGGTTCACGTAAGCCATGGGCGTCTGCACCTGGTGGTCGGTGTACTTCATCGCGCCTTCGCGCTTGTAGGGCATGTGGCAGTCAGCACACGAAACACCGCTGCGGGCGTGGATCCCCTGGCTCCACAGTTCAAACTCGGGGTGCTGGGCCTTGACGACCTTGGCCCCGGAGTCCTTGTGGGTCCAGTCGTTCCAACCCACCTCGTCGTAGTACGCTTCCATCTGCTCCACCTTGAGGCCCTTGTGCCACGGGAACGTCAGCCGCTTCTGGTCGCCTTTGAAGTAGTACTCGACGTGGCACTGCGCGCAGGACATCGACCGCATTTCCTGGCGGCTCGCCAGGTCGTTGGGGTTGTACGCCGCGTTGCGGTCGCCCTTGCGCCATTGCTCGATGCTGGGCAGGTGCGGCACGGGGTCGTCGGACCTGGCCAGGTTCGCGATGCCCTCGATGAACGCCGGGCGGGTGATCCGCAGGACCATGGTCTTGGGGTCGTGGCAGTCCAGGCACGTCACGGGGTGGTTGACGAGCGCCGTCGCGTCCGCGTACGTCATCGGGTTGACGTGCTCCCAGCCGGCAAAGAGTTGCTTCTGCCCGCTCTCTGAGGTGAGCGGGTCGGCGAGCGACCCCGGCGCACCATGCTTCAGCCCCGCCTCGCGGTACGCCACGATGTTGGAGGCATGGCAGTTGAGGCACGCGCCCGGCTGAGGTCGTTGCTTGACCCGCTCGGTCTCGCGCTGGTCGTGGAGCATGAAAGCGTGTCCGCGGCGCTCGCGGTAGTCGATGGCGAAGGCGTAGCCGTTGAAGATCGTCTTGAGGCGCGGGTCAGACGCCAGCTTGGACTCGGCCCTGGTGCCGTGCGGGTCGGTCGCGGCGGGGGCTTCCGCATCGCCTTCGGGCGGGCGGCCCTCGCTCCACTTGAATCTCGCTCCCTCGTTGTCGGCGGTGCGGATGTACCCGTCGTACTGGCGCGGGAAGTTCTTTCCCCACTCCGCAGGATCGATCGTCTCCTCGGTGATGTCAACGATCCGGAGCACCGTGCTCTGGGCCTCCCACTTGCGCTTGGAGATATTGCCGTAGAGCATCATCGCCACCACCGTGCCCGCGCCGAAGGCGATGGCCGCGACCCAGAAGACGACCAGTCTGGAGGATCCCCCGCGGCGGGAGACTTGGGGGGAAGGGGCGGGGGTGTCGAGTTCGGATGCCATAAGAAACCCTCTTACCGCGTTGGTCCGTGAGCAATGCTGGCGTGACAATGGATGCAGTCCAAACCGCCGGACAGGCCGAGCGCGCCCGCCGCGTTTCCTGCCATCCGGATCTCGTGGGTCGCCGCCTCGTGGCAGCGGACGCAGTTGTCGATCACGACATCGCGGCTGCCCTTGGTGATCTGGATTGGCTCGTGAAAGTCCTGGAACGTGAACCCCTTGGAATGCCGGTACCCGTGCTCGGCCTTGACGAGGTACTTGTTGAGGACCGAGTCGTGCGGCACGTGGCAGTCGTTGCAGGTGGCACGGGCGTGGTGCGAGGAGCTCGACCAACTGTCGTACTGGTCATTCATGATGTGGCAGTTGACGCATGACTTGGGGTCGTCGGAGAGGTAGGACGTCGCGTTGGCGTAGTGGGCCGTGTACCCCGCCGCTCCGCCGAAGGCCCCGAACAGCCCGCCGAGAACTGCCGCGCCGACCAATCCGGCCGCGCCGATAGCCACTTTCTCGCCGATGATGGTGCTGCATCTGTCCAACCGGAACAAGCATAACTGATTCGGAGTTCGCCGGAGTGGGCCCAAGGCGTGAACGGCGGGCCGAGAGCGCCGGTCTCCACTGGCGGCGCGGCGTGGGATGTGGGCCCACCCGGGAACGTAATGGGACCGGCGTCGCCCAAGACCCGGCATTTGATCCAGTCGGATTCCTCGCCACAATACCCCATTGATTCGGCCCGACTCGCTGCCGGCTCGGCCGCGGATCGTTCTAAACCGCCACACACACCCCCAATCGCGGACGCCCCAATGACCACGCTCTCCAAAGGACCCATCGCGGTGCCAGCCCCGGAATCAACAACTGCACAAGGGCGTCAAACCATGAGGGGCCTTCTCAAGCACCACGCGGGGCCGGAACTGCGGTTCTCAGCCGACTGCCCGCGGCCCACGCCGGGACCTCGCGATGTTCTGATCCGCGTGAAGAAGGCGGGGATCTGCGGGACGGACCGTCACATCTGGGAGTGGGACCAGTGGGCGGCGGGGCGCATCCCGGTGGGCATCATCACCGGGCATGAGTTTGTCGGGGTGATCGAAGCGGTCGGCCCGGCCGTGACCAAGTACAAACCCGGCCTGCGCGTCTCAGCCGAGGGGCACATCACCAAGGGAATCGACTTCAACTCACGCACCGGTAACGCCCACATCGCCAGCGACACCAAGATCGTCGGCATCGACCGCGACGGCTGCTTCGCCGATTACGTCGTGGTGCCCGAGGAGAATGTCTGGCCGGTGCACCCCAGCATCCCCGACAAGGTCGCGGCCGTCCTGGACCCCATCGGCAATGCCGTGCACACGGTCATGGCGGCCAACGTCTCGGCCAAGAGCGTGCTCATCAGCGGGGTGGGGATCATCGGGCTGATGGCGGTGACGGTGGCGAAAGCGGCCGGGGCCTCACGCATCTTCGCAACCGACATTAACCCGCCGCGCCTGGCGCTGGCGAAGAAGCTGGGCGCGGTCGAGGCCTACGACGTGCGCCAGGGCGACGGGTTCATCAACGAGATCAGGCGGGCCACCCGCGGCGAGGGCGTGGATGTGCTGCTGGAAATGTCGGGTGCTGCACCGGCCTTTGACCAGGGGTTCCGTGCACTCCGCAACGGCGGAACGGCGGCGATCCTGGGCATCCCCAGCAAGCCCATCACGTGGAACATCACCGAGCACGTGGTCTTCAAGGGGGCGACGGTCCTGGGCATCAACGGCCGCAAGATGTTCGAGACGTGGTACCAAATGGAAGAGTTGCTCCTCTCGGGGCGGCTGGAACTCGATGAGATCATCACGCACGAGTTCCCGCTCGAAAAGTATCAGGAGGCGTTCAGGACCATGATCTCCGGAGAGGGAATCAAAGTGGTGCTGGATGTGAGTCCATGACAGGCGCGGGGCGCTTGCCATAACAGCCCAAACCAGAGGGTGTTAGAGCACGCTCCAGATCGCCATGCCGCCCGGGCGGCGGGGTGGACACCCAAACGGGGAATGTAGAGTAATCTACCGTCACCCGTGACCGACCCCGATCCAACCGATCATCCCGCAGCGCCGACCCAACCAGCGCCTCCCCCGACTAACCCTTCGCCAACCCCGCCGCCGCGGCCGTTCCTCACCGCCATAATCGAGGCCTTTGCGCCCAAGGAACTCATGCCGCTCCCGGCCCATCGGCCGTGGCTCGCCTCCGCCGCGCGGGACCTCATGACACCCGGCCTTGTCCTGATCGGCATCGGGCTTGTCAGTTGGCTCGTGCAGCGCGGGTTTAAGCACGGCAGCGGGCCATACCGCGACTTCTTTGACTTCTACCACGCCGCGGCGGCCGTTCGCCTGGGCGAGAATATTTACACCTCGGGCGATGGCGGCTACATCTACCCGCCGCTGCTGGCGGTGCTCCTCCAGCCGATGTCCCGCCTGGAGCCGGTGGTCGCGGCGAACACGTGGACCGTCCTCTGCGCGATCATGCTGGTCATCAGCGCATCCCTGCTCTCCAGCGCTGCATCCCTGGCCTTCCGGCTGTACCTGCGGCCGTGGCACGTGCTGGCGGCGGCGGCCTTCTCCTGCCTGGTGGTCGGCGAGTCGCTCAAGACCGAGTTTGGCTGGAACAACAGCAACATGCTGGTGCTGCTGGCGGTGAGCCTGGGCGTGCACTCGATGGACCGCCGCCCCGTGGTGTCGGGGCTGGCGCTGGCGCTGGGCGCAAGCATCAAGTACCTGCCGATCGTGTTCCTGCCGTACTTCGTGCTGCGACGGCGCTGGGGGCATGCCGCGGCGATGGCGATTGGGCTCCTGGTCTTCAACCTGCTCCCCGCGCTGCAACTGGGGTGGGAGAAGAACCTTGAGTACCTTCGGGTTGCCCTGCGGGGCATGCTGAACATGGTGGGGGGCAAGGCGGAGGGGCCTGCCGCGGCCATCCACACGGTGAGTTCGGAATACAGCTGGTCCATCCCCAGCGCGGCGGCACGTTTCGTCGAGCGGATCGGCGGGCAGCCGACCATGACGGTGGCCATCACCGTCGGCTGCGCGGTACTGCTCCTGGCGGCGGGCTGGGGGCTGTACGTGTTCCACCGCGTGCCGCTCTGGCGCGGGCGCCACGGAGGGCTGGACCGGGCAGCGCCGGGCGGGAGCGGTGTGGTGCTGCTGGAGGGCGTCGGCCTCATCACCGGGGCCATTATGTTCTCTCCCCAGACCACTCGTTCGCACATGACGCTGCTGGTGGCGCTGGTGTCGGTGCTTGCGGTGCTCCTGCTGTACGGGCGCGCGGGGCTCGCTCGCTTATTGCTCATCTCGGCGCTCGGGTGCATCACGCTCGGCGCGCTCTCAGCACCCGCGTTCCCGTTCCTCAAAGCATTCCTGGTTGAGTGGCGGACCTACGGCGGGCCGATGCTGGGCATCGCGGCGTGCTACCTGCTGGTGCTGTGGGTCGGCCTGCGCGAAGTAACATCAAATCGGCTGGGATTCCCTGTGCCGCGTCGTGACAGAGCGGCTTAGCCCGTGCCGTACATGCGGTCGCCGGCATCTCCCAGCCCCGGCAGGATGTAGCCGTGGTCGTTGAGTTCACGGTCGATCGCGGCAGTGTAAATCGTCATGTCGGGGTGCTCGGTGCGGAGCCTGCGGATTCCTTCCGGCGAGGCCACCAGGCAGATCATCCGCAGGTCCACAGCGCCGGCGGCCCGCAGGATGTTCACGGCCTCAGAGGCTGAACCACCGGTCGCGAGCATGGGGTCCACCAGGATGACGGGGCCGGAGGCAAGGTCCCGGGGCAGCCTCTGCAGGTAGGTCGTGGGCTTCAGGGTCCGCTCATCGCGCACGATCCCAAGGTGCCCGACCCGCGCTTCGGGCATCATTTCGAGGATGCCCTCGGCCATGCCCAGGCCCGACCGCAGCACCGGCACGACCGTGATACCGGCGGAAAGCCGCCGCCCGGTGGTCCGCTCGATTGGCGTTTCGACCGGGATCTCTTCCGTCGGGAGCGTTCGGGTCACTTCAAAGACCATCAGCCCGGCGATCTGGTACAACAGCGCGCGGAAGGGGCGGTGGCTGACCGTCTTGTCGCGCTGGTACGTGAGCTTGTGCTGGATGAGCGGGTGGTCGAAAACAATGACGTTGGGAAAGTCGGCGGATGGGCTGCCCATGGCGAGAGCGTACCCTCTTGCCGGGAGGCTTGTCCGGGGGTCGAGCCCGCCGCGGAGCGGCGGGCCACACAGCGGCGGGCCACAGGAGATTGTCCCTTGGACCAGGAAACCATCGACCGTCTCGGTCTGGACGCCGCCCATGAGCAAGCGCTCAAGTCTCGCTCGGAAGGCGGCATTCCCATCGGCTCGGCCCTGCTGACGGCGACGGGGGTGGTGGTTGCGCTGGGTCACAACCTGCGCGTGCAGACGGGGGACTCAACAGCGCACGCCGAGACGGTGTGCATCAGGAACGCCGGGCGGCGGCGCGACTGGCACACGCTGACCCTCGCCAGCACGCTCAGCCCCTGCGCCATGTGCAGCGGGACGGCGGTGTTGCACCGGATCCGGCGGGTGGTGATCGGTGAGAACCAGACGTTCAAGGGCAGGGAAGACTGGATGGCGGCGGCGGGGATCGAGCTCCGCATCGTGGGCGATGCCCGCTGTACCACGCTCATGCGCGAGTTCATCGCCGCCAACCCGGGCCTTTGGGATGAGGACATCGGCGTCCCGCCGCGGTGAGCGGACCGGAGCGATCATTCTTCCTGAGACACCTCGCGCCAGCGGCTGATTCGCAGGGCCGCCAGGGGGGTTTGGGTGCTCAGTGCAAAGCACTCCCAGCGGCCGGAACCGGGCAGGGCGGCGCAGACCTCGGTCACGCTGCCGGGAGTTCCACTGCTCCAGAACGCGGCGGAGAGTCGCCCGGGCGAACCGACGGAGGTCACGGGCTCGATCACGGCGCCCGAGCCAACGGTGATGTTGCCGGTGGCGAAGATCGCCCCCATGATATTTGTGTTGGCCCCAATCGAGATACTGCCGTTGTACACCATGAGCGAGCCGAAGGTCATGGTGGTGTTAAGTTCGGCGTCAAAGTTGCCGTTGAGCACGTGAAACCGGACCTGCCCGCTGCCGGTGGGGGCCGCCATGAGCGTGTTCTTCGCGTCGAAGTTGCCGTTGGTGAGGATGAAGGTGACATCCCCACCGCTGGTGTTGAAGTTCATGGTGAGCGAGTTCTTGTCGCTGTTGAAGGAGGTAAACACGTACGTGCCCGCCGAGAAGTTGAGCGTGCAACTGTTCCCGACGCTGAGCGAGCCGTACGCGCCCGGGGAAATGGTGGCGGTGGCGTTGTTGCCATAACTGAGGTTGGTTGAGCCGGCGGGGTTGGTGGGGGGCGCTGGCAGGGTCAGCGAAGCCTGCGCGCCCACAAGCCCCTCGACCACGGTGGTGCCCTGGTTTACCGCGCCACCCTGGGAGTACAGCGTGTAGTCCGTCATGGCCAGCGTTGTGGCGCGGCGGTGGACCATCATCACGATGTCGCCGGTGTTGCTCCCGGGCGTCAGTTGGATATGCCGCGTTTCCGTGCCCATGTCGGGACCGACCTGCACGGCCGACCAGGAGGCGCCGTCCCAGGTACGGTACCTCAGGGCGTTGGTGTTGGCCCGGTGCCAGACCACCATCCCATTGGTGCCATCGGGCTGGTAGGCGACGTCCACACGCCCCTCGATCGATGAGGCCGCCGTCGCCTCGACCGTCAGGTTGCTCCCCCAGGCGGTGCCGTTCCATGTGTTCACGCACACTTCCCGTGATGAGTTGATGCACGCGACGAGGACCTCATCGCTCGACGCACGCGGGCTGCCGGTCATCGTCAGCCACCGTGCAACTCCGCCCACAGACGGGAGGTTGGCGGCGGCGCCCCAGGCGGTCCCATCCCACACGCTGTACTTCGGGGCCCCCAGGGTGGCACCCCAGGCCACCAGCGCCTTGCCCGCCTGGTTCATGTAGGCGCAGGCGTACGGACGCCCAAGCGTGCCCACCGCGGTATCGAGGGTGACCTGGTTGCCCCAGGCGGCGCCGTTCCACACCGCCGCATATAAGTGAGTGCTGGTCGCCACGAGAAGCACCACCTCGTCGCTCCTGGGTTTGGGCGTCAGGCCCATCCACATCGGGGCGCTGTCGAGCGCCATCGCGAACGTCTGCTCCGCCGGCGAGCCTGACGTGTAGGACCTGTAATACACGCTGGTGGCGTTGGCCTTGCGGTAGACCGCGAGCAGTTGGGCCGAGCTCTGCTCGTACTCGCACGCGAACACCCGGGCCGTGTGCACGCCACAATCGGCAGCGAGCTGCGTGGCGCCGCTCCACCAGGTCCCATCCCAGGTCTGCACGTACAGCGCACGTGACTGGTTCAGCGAAAGCAATGACAGTTCATCGCGGGTGGGACAGTTGGCAATCGACTGCCAAGCAATGGAGGCGGCGGCCGATGACCCGGCCACCGGGGGTGTCCACGACGACCCATCGAAGCTGCGCGAGAGCGGACTGCTGGGCGTCGCGTTGTCCGCGTAGACGACCGTGGGCTTGGTCGTGGGGCCCGCCAGGGCGGCCCCAGCGAAGCCAGAGACTACGGCCAGCAGGGCGGCGACAATCGATCTGGTCATGGTTCATTCCCCGTGAAGCGTTGCCGCTCAACAGGGCGAGATCGGCGCGGGGACGGGCCCGTGTGAGCCCGGACAGGGGAACGGCGGGTTACCGGGCGTCGTCCTCCGCGAGAGACCGCGTGATCCCTACCTCCTGCAGCCGGATGCTGGCCCGGTCCAGGTCCTCCTTCGCCCGGTGCAGGGCGTCGGGATCAACCGACCGCCAGTCCTCCTGGGCCTTGGCGAGCAGCGCCCGGAGCGCGCCCATTGTGGAAGCGAGGTGCTCACGGTTGGTCGGCTCCAGGTCGGTCCCGTACCGATCGAAGCGCTCACCAATCCACTTGAGGTCCAACCTGGAGTTGGCGATGAGGTCAACGACACGGTGCTGCGTCATGTCGTCCCGCGCGTGCGCGAACGACTCCTGCTCGATGCTCGCGACCTCGTCGGCCGTCAACCCGTAGTTGGGGATGACCTGCAGCGACGCCCGCTTGCCCGAGCGCCGCTCCAGGGCGGAGACGTTGAGCACCCCGTTGGCGTCCACCAGGAAGGCAACCTCGAGCTGCGGTACGCCCGCGGGCATGGGGGGAATGCCGCGCAGGTGGAACTCGCCCAACCTGCGGCAGTCCGCCGCCATCTCGCGCTCGCCCTGGAGCACCGTCAGCCGGATGGACGTCTGCCCATCGACCGAGGTTGAGAACATCTCCGTCGCCCGCGCGGGCAGGGTTGCGTTTCGCATGATCAACTTTGCCACCGCGCCGCCAACGGTCTCAACACCCAGGCTGAGGGGGATGACATCCAGCAGCAGCGCGCCCTTGCGCCGGCCGGACAGGATCGAGGCCTGGACGGCCGCTCCCAGCGCCACCACACGGTCGGGGTCCAGGGCTGTGTACGGCGGCAGGCCGAAGAACTCGCCCACGCGCCGGCGCACCAGCGGGATGCGCGTGGACCCCCCCACCATGATTACGGCGCCCACCCCCTCGGGCGGGAGCGCCCGCTGGGCGTCGCTCAGGGCCCGGCGGCACGCGGCCACTGTCCTTGAAACCAGCGGCTCAACCAGGGCTTCAAGCTCTTCGCGCGTGATGGTCCGTTCATAAGCCCGGTCCACTCCCAGGTCGATCTTGATCGCGGCGGCTTCGTGTTCGGAGAGGCGGCACTTGACGGCCTCGGCCAGCACCACCAACTGGCGGCGCGTTCCGGGCGGAAGATCGATCGCTTCGGCGTCGGGCGCACCGGAGGGCCCGGCCAGAATCTGGGCAATCTCGCGCCGGAAAAGCCCCACGAGCAAGTGGTCGATGTCATCGCCGCCCAGGTGTGTGTCGCCCGCCGTGGCCAGAACCTGAAAGAAGTAGGTATCTCCCTCGTGCTCGCCGGGCGTGAGCCGCAGGATTGAGACATCAAACGTGCCGCCGCCGAGGTCGTAGACCGCGACCGTTGCGGGGGCCTGTGAACCCGGGGGGCCATCGGGACGGCGGGGGAGGCCGATGCCATAGGCCAGGGCCGCCGCGGTTGGTTCGGGAACGATGCGGACGACCTCCAGGCCCGCCAACCGCCCCGCCGTGCGCGTCGCCTGCCGCTGGGCGTCATCGAAGTACGCGGGGACGGTGACCACGGCCTTGCGGATGTCCTGTCCCAGGGCTATCGAGGCCTGGCCCTTGAGGCGCAACAGCACCTGCGCTGAGACCTCTTCGGGTGAGAGCAGCAGCCGTCGGCTGCCGGGTTGATCGCCCAGGGGAACGCTCACACGGGCCGTGTTGCGCTCCCCGGCCACAACCTCGTAGGAAAGGTACGCGGCGTCCCGCTGCGCATCGCCCGATGAGCGACCCATGAGGCGCTTGACGCTCGTGATCGTGCGGCGGGGAAAGTCCGGCGCGAACTGCCTGGCCTCGCCGCCGACAACGGTCCGGTACCCCTGCTGGGAATCGTCCGCTTCATACCTGACGACGCTGGGGAGCAGGGCCTGGCCAGCGCTGTCCGGAATCACGCGCGGCCCGCGCTCATCGCAGATCGCCACGAGGCTGTTTGTAGTTCCCAGGTCGATGCCGACGATCGGGTGGCCAGCCTCGGCGTGCAAGGCCGTCGCGTCCCCCGGCTGACTTGCAAGGACGGGCTGGCTGGGTTCGGCGGGCATCCGCAGACGATAGCCACCCACACACAGCGCCCCGGTCGGCTAGCGACCGGGTGAAGCCGCCGGAAGCCACGCGAGTTCGCCCAGTTCCTTGGCGAGGTCCGACACCGCCGCGGCACGGGATGCATCAGAGGCGGGGATGCTCACAAATCGCTTCTGACCGTCGGCGGCGGCATAGACGAGGGCCAGGGCCCGCTCGCCGCCGCCGGTCATGGCCCGGACCTCACTGGTGCTCGGACGAGCCGAACCGCCAACAAGCCCGGCACGTCCCGAGGTCCGCCAGACTGACTCCACTTCGGTGCGTTTGAGGGTCCGCACCATGGGTGGCAGCGGGCTCGCAGCCTGCCGCTCGCCCAGCACCGCCCGCAGGACGCCGTCGGGCTCGAGCACAAACCAGGCGGGCCCCACACCCGCGGCTGGCGCGAGCAACGTCAGCGAAATCGCAAAGTCATCGGGACAGCCGCCCTGTGGGTGGTGCAGCGCCTTCGAAGCGCAGCCTGCGAGGGTGACCCCGCACGCCCCGAGCACACAGACCAACCCGGGCTTTGACCAACGCGCGTTCTTCGGCTGCATCGCCGGTTCTCCCTGCCGGGATCATTAGCAGGGCAGACCGCTGAGCACGCGGAAGAACGCCTCGATATCCAGGTCGGTCCCGGTGTCGCCGTCGCCGTTGAAGTCCGCACTCTCCGGGCACGTCGGGCAACAGCTACCGGCGAGGCATGCAAAGAACGCCTCGATATCCAGGTCGGTCCCGGTGTCGCCGTCGTTGTCGAAGTCGGCGGTATCACAGGTGCTCGCCGGGGGAAGATTGGTCAGCAACGACAGGTCGATGGTGCCTGGCTGGTCGCTCGCGCTCGTCACGTCAAAGGTGCATGGGGGGAACTGGTTCCCCGCGTTGAACACCATCACGGAGAGGTAGTAGGTGCCGGCGGGGAGCGGGCCGTCAACACCCGTGCGCTCTTCGCCAGACCCGATCGGCCCGCGGCTGGTCTGGTCACCAAAGCTGAGCTGGCTCGTGGAGAGGTCACCATCGTCGTCGTCAGAGACCAGCAGCACCCCCGTGGACGAGTACAGGTTGATGAAGGTGTCCGCGTTCTCGATGCTGGCGGGGATCACCGAGCCGCCCGTGTGGATGTCCAGGTACGTGGCGCCGTTGCCGGTCGCATCGGCCTCTAATGTGAATCTGAACCACTTGACCTCTCCCGCCGTGATCGCCGCGTCGTTGAGCAGGAGGCCCTGGTTCGCGGTGCTGATGGCGCCCAGGTCCACCGCCGCGGGCGGTGTATCGATGGTCTGGACAGCGGAGTTGAGGGTAATCCGGAAGTTGACGGCGCCGCTGCGGGTGTGCGAGGTGGCGGCGCCGAAGCAGCTTGTGAAGTTTGTGAATGAGCCGGAGACGGCGGCGAAGTAGCGGCCGGGCGCCAGGGAAGCGCCGTCCCGCCCGTTGAAGACCAGACCGTCTGGGAGCCCGGGGGCCGCGTTGGGCCGGGTATCGCAGATCGCCCCGAAACTGAGCGCGCTGAACAGGCCGGGGCCGTCGTCATCATCAGCGCCGATGCGCAACCCATCCGCGTCGTACAGGGCGATCGATGTGTTGACGCTGGACAGACCGGAGGTGACAAGGTCGAGGTATTGGGCCGGCCGGGCCACCGCGGGAACTACGAACGTGAACCACTTCACCTGGCCGGGGCTGAGCATCAGCGCGTTGGTCTGAGAATCACCCACGCCAAAGGTGCCCAGGTCGGTCGCCGTCGGCTGCACGACGCCCGAAGCAGTTCCCAGCGAGATCGATGTCGTAATACTGCCGGCAAGGGTGCCGCTCGTGGTCACGTTCCAGGAGGTGGCCCCGAAGGTGGCGTTGAACTGAGCGACCGCCAGGTAGTAATCCCCCGCACCCAGCCATGCCCCATCGCGCCCGTCGTGGCTGAGCCCGCTCCCGTTGGGCCGCGACTGGCACCGTGCCCCAAAGCTCAGAGACCCTTCGTCCGCGGGGCCATCGTCGTCGTCAAAGGCCACGATGTTGCCCAGGCTGTCGTACATGCCCACTTCGACATCGCTCAGGGTGCTGCTGGTTGACACATCCAGGTAGGCCGGGCTCGCAACAGCCGGAATGGTGAACCTGTACCACTTGACGGCCCCGGCGGGGACGGCCGCCGTCGGCCCGAGCGCGGCCGGGTTCGTCAGGACACCGAGGTTTTCAAACGAGACCGGTTGCGCATGCGCGGCCGAAACGGCTGTACACCACACGAAACCGCCGCAGAGGATTGCCCGAACACAAGCCATACTTAATACCCTCGTCATGCCAACATGAGCGCACACGGAGCGCGCCACCCTTCTACAGACTACGGACGCTTCGGCCCGAGGCCACCCTTCGGCGCAGATTGAGGCGGAACTTCACACTTCGCAGGGGTGCCGATGGCCCGGTAAACGCTGATGGGGCAAAGAACCCATGGTCGCAAGTCGGACGCCAGGTGTTCGCAGGGGTTGCCACGCCGATCAGCCCATGCACCTCAGCAGGGCTGGCCGCCGAGTACCCGGAAGAACGCCTCAATATCAAGGTCGGTCCCGGTGTCGCCGTCGCGGTTGAAGTCCGCGTTTTCCGGGCAGGTCGCACAGCAGTCGCCGCCGAGGCACGCGAAGAACGCCTCGATGTCCAGATCGGTCCCGGTGTCGCCGTCGTTGTTGTAATCGGCCGTGTCGCACCCGCCGCCACAGCCGCCGGGCGTGGTGAAGCTGGCCCCTACAAGCCTGATCGTGTAGTTTCCGCCGGCACCGGCGACGCCGATCCAGTTGCTGAGCGGTCCCTCGGCGCCAGCACCATCGGGGGCTCGCTCGCTGTTGTAGGGCGTGTCGAACCACATCTCCAAGCCAGCCGCGTTGGCCGGGTCGCGATCAAACGGTGACACCGCGAGGAAGTAACGCCCGGGTGAGAACAGGTGGGCCCCGGTGATCCGAGAGGTGTGGTTCACGGGTGCGGTCACGGCGATGTCGTCATTAAACACAACGCCGGCTCCGGTCGCTGAGAACAAGTAGAGTTGTGAATCCCACGCGGCTCCCAAGTCGGTCGTGGCGGAGAATGCCGCGGGATTGCAGATATCAATCCCGAACATGTCTACCTCGCCGGCGGCGATCCCGACGATCGTGTTGACCGCGCCCAGTCCAACGCACAGTTGCGCCGTGGCGGGGAGTTCGCCCGAGTCGGAACCGCCGTGGGTGGCCTCGTTCCACTGGTCGGGCGGCGGAGGGGGGCGGACCTCATCGTCAAGGGTGAAGGTGACGGTGGACCAGACCTTGTCTACATCCACCGTGCCGCCGTCATCGAAGAACTCCCAGAACCGGAAGTTCCAGGCGCCGGCGTTCGCGGCGACAGGGACGGGCAGGTCAACCACAAAGTCAACCACGTCGAACGAGACAAACTCCGGGGCGGTGGAGAACGGCCCGCAGGCAAACCCGGAGCCGCTGGGGGGCAGGACCTGAATGAATGCTTCGTTGGCGTAATCGCCGCTGATCGCCTGGGTGCAGGTCCCCGAGATCCGCACCTTGGACACCATGTAGGCACCGGTGAACAGCGTTGGACCCCCGATCCCATTCGCGGCGCTGCCGCTCGGGCCGTTGGAGTTGACTCCCAGGTACGTCACGCTCTCGCGCGGGGCGGCATGGGCAACGACCGCGATGGCCACTGTCGCGGCAAAGCTGAGCAGTCCAGTCTTGATCGTCATGAGAACTCCTTCGTTCTTCCCACGAACCAGCCGCTCAAGCGGCCCGGTTGCCGAACGATGGGCTTCAATCGAAGTTCCAATCGCGACCGCGAGCAACGCCCGGGCCGCCCCATAAGCATAAGGGAGTTTCCAGGGGATGCAAGATGTTTGGCGGAGCAATGGTTCCACACGCCGAGAACTGGGTGTTTGTCGCATGAGGACCCCATTCTGGGCCCGTGCGACCGTCCCCTGGCCGCGCAGGGCAAGAAAAAACCCCGGGGCAAGGCGCCCCGGGGCATGTATCAGATCAGGCTACGGGCTTTTCAGATCAGCACGTGCCCCCGCCCAGGACGCGGAAGAAGGCTTCGATGTCGAGGTCGGTGCCGGTATCGCCGTCAGCGTCAAAGTCCGCTGATCCGCAGGTGGCACAGCAGTTGCCGCCCATGCAGGCGAAGAACGCTTCGATATCAAGGTCGGTGCCGGTGTCCCCGTCGCCGTCAAAGTCGGACGTCCCGCAGGTCGGGCCACAACTGTTGCTCACGCCCGAGAGGGTGATGGTGTAGGTACCACCGGTTCCGCCGGCCGCGTCCCAATGGTCAAACGGGTTTGCCCCGCCCAGGCCGTCGGGAGCCCGTTCCGACCTGAAGGGTGTATCAAGCCAAAGCGGGCCGTTCGAGGCGTCGAGCGGGTCCTTGTCGTACTGGCTGATCGCCAGGTAGTAGACCCCGGCCTCCAGCGACGAAGTGAGGGCGTTGGTGATCATCGACTGCAGACCAGTCGTCGGATTGACGCTGTCGTCGTTGAAGACGACCCCTGTCCCGTTGGGTTTGAAGAGGAAGAGCTGCGTATCGATGGTCGTCCCACCCACCGTACTGGCCGAAAAGTTGGCGGGGTCGCAGACGTTGAGCAGGAACATGTCCGCGTCGCTGGCGTGCAGCGTTCCACTGATGAACCCGTCAGCGACGTTGGGCGTGGCGGCGTTGGCGATGGTCTCGCCCGCGTCGTCAACAAAGAAACCCGTGGTGCAGATGCTGGAGCGGAGCAGTTGGTCGCTGACCGTGGTGGTGAGCGTCTGGGGCCCCGCGACCGCCGCCGGGCCGACGGTGACCAAGGCGGTGTAGATGCCGTCGCCCGCCGTGACGTCGCCGCCCGAACCAAGGTCGTTCATCGGGACGGTGCCGCCGTCAACCGTGCTTGCATCCAAAGAAGCGGTGATGGTGGTGCTGGGCGGACCGATGCCCGGGAAGACCGTGGCGAAGGCGAGGAAGGAGTTGCCCACTGCGCCGCTGGTGGGCGATACCGCCAGCGAGCACGTGGGACCGGCCGACGTGGGGCAGTCAAAGCTGAGCCCTTGGACGCCGCCGAGGCTGCCGGTGTTGCAGGAAAACTGGTTGACCGGGCCCGCGTTGGAGCTCTGCACACCCACGGTGGCGCTGATTCCGGTTTCAGGGATGCTGCCATAGACAATGTCGAACCGTGCCTGTCCTTCGTACAGCCGCACGGCGTAGTTCAGCGCGGCACCGCTGGCGTAATAGGTCGTTCGCCACTCGATGTTGAAGATCTGGTTGGGCGAAACGCCCGACACCGAGGTAAAAATGCCCGCGTCGATCGCGTCGGTGCGCTGGTCGTCCCAGTGAGGGAAGATCGTCGGACCGGCGAAGGTCCCGGATGGAAGGCAGTTATTCGTATAAGCGGTGCTGTTCGTCGCGAACTGCACCGTGCCGTTACTCGACACAACCGCGGAGGTGTAGGGCACGCCGTACATCGACCACGAGAACGGCAACGAGATCGTTGTCGTGAGGTCGTCGCCGTGGTTGCCGATGTCCGTGTCGCCGGGGACCAGCGCACCGGTGATCTGCGTCACGGTAAAGTTTGTGCACTGGGCCGATGCGCCCGTGGCCGCGCCAACCACGACAAACCCCGCAGCCGCGAGCAACCCGAGCAGGCGTGACGGCGCTCGCCGGGTGAACTCAACGCCAAAGCCTCTTCTCACTTCCATTCGATCGCTCCTTTCAAAGGATTGAAGCCCACCCGGGACGAGCAACGGCGGGCGCGGGGGAACAGAGCAACTCTCTCTGTGTAAGCGAACGTTAACCACGCGCCAGCCCCGACGGAGCCGTCGGGCCAAGACCGCCACAGCGTACCAAACGAGAGCCCGACCACAAGTGCCTTGTGGCCCGTTTGCGGGCGATTCTCGAACATTCTGCGGGAAAGCCCCGGCGCGGCGAGTTGGTGCGCACCAACCAACCCCATACCCCCAACAGGGTTACGCAGGCACCTGGACCTGAGTCCTCGGTGCAGGCGGTGCAGGTCCCGCGCAATGGCCCCGCGCCGATGCCGCCGGACCCCAATGAAAAACCCCCGGGGAAGGTCCCCGGGGGTGTGGGTTCAACTCAATGGACCCTGGCTATCGGCTCAGCACTCGCCGCCACCGAGGACGCGGAAGAACGCCTCGATATCCAGGTCGGTACCAACATCGCCGTCGCCGTCGAAGTCGGCCGAGCCACAGGTGGCGCAGCAATCGCCACCCAGGCAGGCGAAGAAGGCCTCGATGTCCAGGTCGGTCCCAACATCGCCGTCGCCGTCGAAGTCGGCGCTGCCGCAGACCGGCCCGCAAGGTTCACCGCTCACACCCGAGAGGGAGATGGTGTAGGGGCCGCCCGAGCCGCCAGCCAGATTCCACCCGGCCAAGGCGTTGGCACCGAGGCCATCGGGAGCGTGTTCGATGCGGTACGTGAGCGGTGAGCCGGCCTGGTCAGCCCAGATTTCCAACGCGCCGGCATCCACCGGGTCCTTGTCGTACTGCGTGATCGCCAGGTAGTAGTCACCCGCCGGGAGCGACGAGGTAAACGAGCTGGTCAGAGCCGACTGCAAGCCCGTCCCGGGGACGACGTTGTCGTCGTTGGTGACGATGCCCGACCCATCGGCGTTGAAGAGGAACAACTGCGTGTCCATCGTCGTGCCCCCGACCGTGGAGGCCGAGAACGAGGCCGGGTCGCAGATGTGCAACCGCATCATGTCGGCATCGCTCGCCCCGAGCGATCCCGAGACGCTGGTGACGGGGCCGACCCCGTCGATCAGCCTGGCGTTTGCGATCGCATCGCCCGCATCATCCACGGCGACCGTGGCGTTGCCCGAGCCCGCGCGGGCCAGGTTATCAACCACCGAGAGGGGGACGCCGTAACTGCCGGCTGGCTGCGCGCCCGACACTGCAAAGGCGTAGGAGTACACGAGGTCACCCGGGATGAGGTCGCCGTTGGTCATGTCGTCGTACATCGTCTGGGTGACAGAGCCGCCCAGCGAGGAGAAGTTGCCTGTCACCGTGTAGCTGGTGCTGGCCGGGCTTGTTCCCGCCAAGACCGTGCCGGTCACCAGGGCGGTGCCGCCCGCCAGGGTGCTGCTGGAGTTCCCCGTGATCGTCGGGCTGGCCGAGTTGCCGAGGTAGAGTGTCACACCCACGGTTCCGGACGTGTGGTTCGAGGTGCTGGTGGCAGAGAAGCCGGCAGCGAACGCGCTGGAGTAGCCGCCCACGGCGAGGTAGTAGGTCCCGGCGGCAAGCGAGCCGTCGCGCCCGTTGTGCACGGGGCCGTCGCCGTTGGCGCGGGTGGGCGATGCCAACCCATAGGTGAGCGCGCTGCGTGCCGCGGGGCCGTCGTCGTCGTCGACGCTGGTTGCGGAGGATCCGGTGGCCAGAGCGCCGGCGGAGTTGAACAGGCCCATGTGCGTGTCGGCGGTAAACGTTCCACCGGCCAGCGTCGCGTTGGTGACGATGTCAAGCCAATCCGCATCGCCGACTGAAACGGACGGGATCGTGAACTTGAACCAGGTGATCGTTGCGGCGGGGATTGTGATGTCCGCCGAGGTCAACGTCTGGGGCAGCGTGAGGGTGCCCAGGTCGGTCACGCCCTGCACCGGCAGGCTGATGTTGCCGCCGCTGGACCGGAGCTCAAGGTCTGCGACCGTGTACGGCAGGGCAAATACGCCGGCCGTCGTGGCGGTCGAAACCGCGAAGCTATAGGTGTTGTCGCCGGACGTCACGTCGCCATTCGTGCCGTTGTCGAACAAAGTCTGCGTCGATGAGCCGCCCACGGCGGTGAGGTCGGCCGTCACGGTGATGCCGGTGCTCGCAGGGTTTCCACCCGGGGTAACCGCGACGCGCACCAGGCCATTCGAAACACCCAGGACCACCGGGACCGAGGAGGGGACGCCGGTGGGGTTGGTCACGGGCGCGCCGGCGTTGATGTTGACCTTGAGGTTTCCCGTCACGGTTGATGTTGAGGTCGCGGCGAAGGCGTTGGCCCCGTGCACGGAGCCCGTGGCGGGCGCCACCGCGAGGTAGTACGTGCAGGCGGCGAGCGCGCCGTCACGCCCGTTGTACACCACGCTGGTGCCGACTGCCGGGCGGGTTGGGGTCGTCTGGCCGTACGAGAGCTGGCTCAGGCTACCCGACCCATCGATGGTGTCGGTCGTCACCAGGCGGCCGGCGAGGTTGTACAGGGTCAGGCGGGTCGAGTTGGTCGACAGCACCGTACCCTCGGTGTCGATGTCAACGAACCGGCTCAGGGCGTGGCTGATGTCACTGACCGTCACCTTGTACCACTGGGTGGCGCCAGCGCCGATTGCCACCGTATCCGTGCGGGTGTCGTTCAGGGCCAGGGTGCCCCAGTCCGTTGCGGTCGGCGCGGCCGGTGGCGAGTACGTGCCCAGGTTGAGAAACACATCCACGTTGCCCGTGGCGGTGGAGGTGCTGGTCACGCTCCATCCGGTCGTGTTGTGGGTCGTGCTGAAGGCGCTCACGGCCAGGTAATATTCGCCGGGGGCAAGGTTCCGGTCGCGCCCGTTGGACAACACGCCGGTACCGCCCACGAGAATGTCACTGCCCGCGCCGAAAGAAAGGGCGCTGTAGGAACCGGGGCCGTCATCGTCATCGGAGAAGATCAAGGCGCCCGTCGAGGAGTACAGGCCGATCTCGCTATCGTTGCTGGAGAGCGTCCCCGCCTGGCTGTAAATATCCATGTACTTCAGCGCGCACACCGAAATCGACTCGGTCAGCGTAAACTTGTACCACACCACGCCCGCCGCCGACACCGCCGCCGTGATCGGGGTCGAACTGGGGACCGTCAGCGTGCCCAAGTCAGTGCTCGCCGGCTGCGCGTAGGCCGCCGTCGCGAGCAGTGTGGTCGCCGAAGCGGCCAACATCGTGAGGGCCCGTGGGCCCCGGTTGCGGATCGTCATGAGTTTCACCTCTCTAAAAAAAAGACCTCTCAAAACCTTCCCTTCCCCAGACCAGAGCAAGGGCGCTGTGTGCAACGTCAGCCGAAGGGCCGTACATGGTGTATCTCATCAGGCCGTTTTTTGCAAGGACAAACACAGGGAATTACCCGCGTTCTTTCAGGCGGCTCAGCGGAATGCGAGTTGGCGGAGGAAACACCGCTTTGGGCTCAAGGACCCTGGGCCCAAACATACCAGGATCGTCCGAAGTTCTTGACCGCCGCGGGGTCCGATAACCCAAACAGGGTGTGTCTGTTGTACCGAACAATTTTCGTATAAATGGGCACGAACTACCTCAACAGCTTCCGCCGCCCAACACCCGGAAGAACGCTTCGATGTCCAGGTCCGTCCCGGTGTCGCCGTCGTAGTTGAAGTCCGCGGTGCATCCCGGGCAGCAGCCACCACCCAGGCAGGCGAAGAACGCCTCAATATCCAAGTCGGTGCCCGTGTCGCCATCGTTGTTGAAGTCCGCCGAGCCGCAAGTGGGAGTCACCGCGACTTGGAGCACATCTGCACCGGTGCTGGGGGGGATATCCCCAAACGCGGCGACCTGAACGAAGTACGTCGCTCCGGCGTTCACGCTCTGTTCAACCACCGCACGCGCGCCGCAGCCATCGGCGCTACAGCCAAGCGGGGCTAACTGCAAGCAACTGCCGCCCGCGCTGCTGTACACCTCGATTACTGTGGCGGGCACGCTGCAGAGCGAGGCGACGGTTGCGCAGGTGGAAAAGCTCAGGACTCCGCTGACGGCGGGGGTCAGTCTGTACCACACGGACCGATTCGATGTGGCGCACATGGCAACCTCGCTCGCAACCGCAGCGCCGGTGATGTTGTTCACGGCGCTGACCACCGGGTATGGCCCCGGCCCCAGGTCGATCGCGCCGACGCAGGCCTCGTTCACCGGCGGGGGCTGTGTTGAGCCTCCCAGCCTGAGCGTCGTCGTTACGCTACCCGAGCTCTCGCTCTCGGTGCTGGCATCCCAGTCAAAGCTGAAAGTCGCGTTAAACCCGGCAACCGCAAGGTAGTAGAGCCCCGCGGGGAGCGGGCCATCGCGCCCGTCGTGCGGTACACCGTCGCCATTGACCCTGGTAGGTACGGTGCGTCCAAAGGTCAGCGCGCTATATGAGCCCGGGCCGTCATCGTCATCAATAGCCCTCACCGCGCCAAACTCGTCGTACAGACCGATCTCCGTGTCCCCCAATGTGCCCGACGTGGTGATATCCAGGTACGCGGCAGCGTCGACGCCGTCGGGCACCACGAACCGGTACCACTTTACCTGAAAGGGAGCGAAGTCCTGAGTGATGCTGGCAAGCTGAGGGAATCTCAAAGTTCCAAGGTTCGTGGCGACGGGCTGCGCCCCCGCCGCGCCCGCCATCACCAGGGTCGTGCTCAGGCCGACAAGGAACATGCGTGGCCGAGTCATGGAATGCCTGCTTTCTAATGCCCACGCCAGTCACGACACGAGAGTTGACAACCACCAGTACAGGGGCAAGCCGGGCTCAAGTCAAGGAAAATTCGAACCCTTCGAACGCCCCGTGTGGTGACGACAGGCCCGCCAAAGGCCCGTCATCCCCGGCTATTCTCCTAGCCCATGAATATCAGCGTCCGCTGGCTCAATCAGTATGTAGACCCCGCACGCGCAAGCGCGGATGAGATCGAAGCAGCCCTCATGAGCGTGGGCTTCCCCACCGAGTCGAGCATGGACCTGCCCGCGGGCTCAACCGGCGAGCCCGACACGCGCATGGATGTTGAGATCACCAGCAACCGGGGTGATTGCCTTTCGCACCTCGGGCTCGCGCGCGAACTGGCGGCCAAGACCGGACGGAAACTGGTGCTCCCCGCGGCAGCCGGCGCACCCGCCGGGTCGGAGGTCGGCTCGTTCCTGACACTCACCAACCAGGAACATACTGGCTGCCCGCTCTTCACCGCTCGGGTCATTACCGGCGTCAAGGTCGGGCCCAGCCCCGCGTGGCTCCGCGAGCGGCTCGAGGCGGTGGGGCAGCGCTCCATCAACAACGTGGTGGATGTCACCAACTTCATCAACTTTGAGTTCGGAAACCCCTGCCACGTCTTTGACCTCAAGAAACTGGTGGGCAGCGCCCTCATCGTGCGCTTTGCGAAGGACAATGAACCCCTGACCACGCTCGACGGCAAGCGCCGCACGCTCCGCTCCGATGAACTGGTCGTCGCCGATGCCCAGCGGGCCCAGAGCCTCGCCGGCGTCATCGGCGGCGCTGATTCGGAGGTCTCGGACAGCACCACCGACGTGGTGCTCGAGGTGGCCACGTGGGACCCCGCGACCATCCGGCGGGCCGCCCGCCGTCACGCCGTCCGCACCGATGCCTCCCACCGTTTCGAGCGCTCCGTAGACGCTCGCACCATCGAGGCCGCAGCGGCCCGGGCCGCCGCGCTGATCGCCGAGGTTTCCGGCGGGCGTGAGCGCCAGGGCGTGCTCAGCGCCGGCGCACCCCCGGTAAACCCGCTCCAAGTGAGGCTGCGGCCGCACCGCTGCCGCGCGTTGCTGGGGATTGAGGTTTCGACGGAGGAGATGGTTTCGATCCTGCACGCCGTTGAGGTGGAGGCTGGACCGCTGGGACGGGCCGCCGATGAGTTGCTCTGCACCATCCCCCCGCACCGCCCCGACCTGACCCGCGAGGCCGACCTTATCGAAGAGGTCGCGCGCATCAAGGGGTTGGACGCCATCCCCATCAACGAGAAGATCGCGGTGCAGGTGCGCCCGCCGCAGCCCGATGAGACTGCCCGCCGCGAACTGCTCTCGATGCTCACCGGGATGGGGTTCTATGAGACCGTCACCTTCAGTTTCACCTCGCCCCAGCACGCCGCGCCCTTTCTTCCGAAGGAACTCGCCCCCATCCAGATCGACGATGAGCGCCGCGGCGGCGAGCCCACCCTGCGCCCCAGCGTGCTCACCGGGCTCCTGACCTGCCGGCGGCACAACCAACACGCCAACGTGCACATCGATGGCGGCATCCGGCTCTTCGAGACCGCCGCGGTCTTCGCGGAGGCGCCGGGCGCGCCCGGCGCCCGGACCGTTGAGAACACGAACCTCGGGATGCTCATGGACATTCCCGTGCGCGGCAAGGGCTCCACGACCAGCGACCTCCAGGCGGGCGTCCGCACCATGCGGGGCGTCGTCGAAGCGCTGGTGCGTTCAATGGCCGGGGCCGGGGCTGACCTGGCGTTCCACCCATCGCCGCCGCACGCGGGGGCGTTTGATGCACGCGCGTATGCGAGCATCACCCTGGCGGGCCGCCCGCTGGGATACCTGGCGGTCATCGATCGGGCGACGCAGGCGGCCTACGACCTGGCGCTCCCGGTGGCCGCGTGCGAACTGAACTTCCCGGCGCTGCTGGCGTGCTACCCCCCGCGGAGCGCTGTTGCTGAGTTACCGGCCTTTCCGGCCATCGAGCGGGACATTTCAGTCGTCGTCGCCGAGCCGATCGCGTGGGAGGCGATCGCATCGGTCGTGCAAGGCTCGCAACGTCAACACCTGGAAGGCGTCTCGTTTGTCGGAACCTACCGCGGCGCTCAGATCGGGAAAGGGAAAAAGTCGGTCACGCTGCGTCTGCGGTTCCGAGAACACGCGCGCACGCTGCGCCACGAAGAGGTCGATGCCCCCGTCGCCGAGGTTGTCGCCGTCCTGCGCCGCGAACTCAACGCAGAACTCCGCGCCTGATGGGGGCGTACCCACGGTGTAGTTAGCGTCGGGAAACCGGCGCGCCGCCGGAATGATCGGGTACTATTGAGCCGGAGGCCGCGGCGTGTGCCGGGGCGAAGGTTGACGCGGCCATCGAGAGGGCAAGAACGCGTGAAAAACACCACCACCGCAGGCGGCGGTACATCGACCATGACCACCTCCCACTCCACCCCCAGCACCCCCAACACCACCCCGACAGGCAGGCAGTCCCTCTGGCCCACGCCGGCCGAAATCGGCGACAAGCCGCTGATCTGGGTGAACGGCCAACTCCTCCCCAAGAGCAAGGCCCTGGTCAGCGTCTACGACCACGGGCTGCTCTACGGCGACGGTGTGTTCGAAGGCATCCGCGTCTACCAGGGCCGCATTTTCAAGTGCGACTCGCACATGGAGCGCCTCTACCGCTGCGCCGAGCAGATTAAACTGAAGATTCCCATCACGCGCGACGAGATGGTGATCGTCCAGCGGCAGTGCATCGAGGCCAACAACATCACCGAGGGGTACATCCGCCTGGTGGTGACGCGCGGCTACGGCACGCTGGGGCTGGACCCCCGCAAGTGCCCCGTCCCCGGAATCATCTGCATCGCCGACCAGATCTCACTCTACAAGCCCGAGTTCTACGACACGGGGATGAAGGTCGTGGTCGCACAGCGCCCCAAGACGCCCGTGGCCTGCCTGGACCCGCGCATCAAAACTCTTAACTACCTCAACAACATCCTGGCGAAGGTCGAGGCCATCGAGGCCGGCTGCGATGAGGCGATCATGCTCTCCACCGACGGCTGGGTCACCGAGTGCACCGGCGACAACATCTTCGTCATCAAGGACGGCCAGATTTTCACACCCCCGCCGGTGAACGGTGTCAGCGGCCTGCTCGAGGGCGTCACCCGCAAGTTCGTCATGGAGACGCTCTGCAAGGAGTGCGGCGTCACCTGCACCGAGAAGATGATGCGGCTGGACGAGGTGCTGGCGGCCGACGAAGTCTTCCTGACGGGCACGGCCGCCGAGATCATCGGCGTCAACCAGATCGCCGACCGCAAGATCAGCCGCGGCGAAGGGCCCATCACGAAGAAGCTGCGGATGAAGTTCCGCCAGATCGTGACGAGCGGGCATGTGCCGGAGGATTGACGGGGAAAGTCACGGAGTCGGAAAGTCACGAAGTTGACTACTACCTGACGCGCGGGGCGTCACGCCACTTCAAGCTGAAGCTTCTTCAGGTCGGCCTCTGGCAGTTGCTTGCTGACGTGGAGGACCTCGATGGAGACCACGCGGCTTTGAGAGTCAAAGTCCAGCACAATGCCCGGGCGGACCTCCTCCGATTCGACAACCGGGGCATCCACGAGCTTGAGATACAAGGCGTCGGTTGCCGGGTCGTAGTGAAGTTTCACAGCTTGCCTTTCATCGTGCGGTCGAAGTACGCCGTCACAATCACGGGCGGGGTCGCCAAGGGATTGTAGATGACGCGTAGCACGCGGCCTCCAAAGTCGGGGACCGTAGCAAGGGCGTGGCGGAGCGAGGGATCGATCGGATCGACGACTGTCCTGGCGGGCAACGCGAGCGTTGCTGCGATCCTGGCTGGGTCGATGCCGCGGGATTGAATCGCAAGGGGCGGCGTGGACGGAGAGGGTGAATGGCTGGGTGTTGTAGTCCATTGATGAAGCACCGCCGGCGATTCGCTTTACGGAGCGCCCAACGAATGATGGTAACGGGTGTAGGGACGGATCACCTGCCATCGCACACAAACAAAAACTCCCGGTTCCGCAGCTTCCCCACCGTTCCCACCTTGTCCCCCCGGGGGTTGTAGATGCCGATCTGGGCGCCCACGTACCGCTTGTAGTCGCGCTCGATGGTGCGCAGCTCACCGCGGGCTGAGAGGATGGCCTCCGCCTCTTCGCGCGGCAGGTAGCCCTCGTCATTGAACGAGACGATGAGCACAGGAGCACGCACCGCCTCAATCACCGCGCGGAACGCCGCGGCAAAGTTGCGGCGAGAGTTGAAGAGGCTGGGGCGCGAGCGGACATCCGCCCGCTTGCAGGCCACGCCATAGTGCTCGGGCTTGTCCCAGCGGATCAGCGTCTCCCAGATGTGGTAGTTGCCCAGGTAACTGTGCTGGTTGTAGGGCGGGTCGATGTAGGCGATGTCGGCTTGTGTGCTCGCGGCCTGCGCGGCATCGAGGCAGGTGGCCGCGCCTTTGCCGCTGGCGGCGCGGGGGAGGATGTTGGGGAGACGCAGCTCGAGATCGTTGTGGGCCCGCGGCGCCCAGGACTTGAGGTAGGCCATCTGCAGGCCGGTGGTTGAATCCACGCGATCCGCGGCCTCCATCAGCGACACCAGCATGACGGCCTCAAGCTCCGGTTCCAGGCACTTGGCGGCGATGGCCTCGCGGATGGCGTCGATGCGGGCGCCGTTTTTGGGTTGGAAGAAGCGAGATTCCTCGCAGAAGGTCTGGGTGAAGTAGCCGGGCACGCCGGGGATGGCATTGAACTCGGCGACGAGCCGCGCGGCATCTTCGAGCACATCCTGTGCATCGGCCTGCACGTAGCAGGTGGCCAGGGTGTGGGCGTAGGCGTTGTGGTCGTTGGCGATGACGCGGTAGCCGCGAGCCTTGAGGGCGTGGCCGACGCGGGAGGTGCCGGAGAAGAGGTCAAGGACAGTCGCGGGCGCCGGGCAGAGCCCTTCGATCACCTCGGTGATCAGCGGGAGGAGCAGTCGCTTGGAGCCGATGTACTTGATCATCGCGGGCCACGCAAATCAATCAGAGACGCGACCGTAAGGGAGCGCTTGACTATCGACTACCCGGCGACTCGCCCATGACCCAAACAGCAACCCCGCTCCCTGACGGTCGCGTCTCTGATTGCCCGCTCGTCACGCCGCTCACACCCTCGGCCCGCTGTCGTCCAAAATCCTGATTGTGTCGTTGCACTGCTTCCGGAGCCCCTCGACGACTATCTCTATGAAGACATCCGTCTGCTCGATGCTGCGACCGATGTACTTCATCGGGTCCAGGAGACCGTCCCAATCAAGCTCTTGTGCGAGCGGCCCTCCTCGCTGATTACTCCAGAACGCCATGTCGTTCTTAAGCCGCTCCAGGAGATCGTTGTCAAGCCCCTCCTGCTTCACCCGCATCCCTGCGGCCTGGGAATGCACGCGGATCTTCTCGTGGTACTCCTGCCGGTCGCCGCCGGCCTTCACGCACGCCATCAGAATGTTCTCGGTGGCCATGAAGGGCAACTCGGCCATGAGGTTCTTGCGCACCATGGCTTCATGGACGACGAGGCCGGAAGCGACGTTGTGCATGAGGTCTAAAGCACCGTCCAGCGCGAGGAAGGCCTCGGGCAGCGAGAGCCGTCGGTTGGAGGAGTCATCAAGCGTGCGCTCCAGCCACTGCGTCGCGGCGGTGTCGTACGCGTTGCCGACCAGGTTCATGACGAAGCGGCTGAGTCCGCAAATGCGCTCGCAGCGCATGGGGTTGCGCTTGTAAGGCATCGCGGAGGAACCGATCTGCTTCTCCTCGAACGGCTCATCGAGCTCTTTGCGATTGGAGAGGAGCCTGATATCGGTGGCAATCTTATGAAGCATCGAGGCAACCGACGCGAGGTCGGCAAGGACGAACGTGTCGATCACACGCGGGTAGGTCTGGGAGGTAAGGTCAAAGGCTCTCCCAAACTGGTCGTCAAACAACGCAGCCCCTGGCCAAATGGCTTCACCAAAGGGAAAGTCGCCCCAGCACCCGTCGCGGTCTGGACCAAAGGCCTCGAGTGCTCGTGTCTCAATGTCATCGATGATCGATGTATCTCCACCCGTAAGCGAAAGGAATGATGCCTGTGTTCCCGTCGCCCCCCGGATGCCCTTAAACCTGATGTCGCTTTGCAGGGTGCCCAGGATGCGCATCTTTGCGTAATGCAGGTCATAGCCCCACTGAGCTAACCGGCGCCCGATCGTGATGGGCTGGGCCGGTTGGTAGTGAGTAAAGCCCAGTGTCGGGATAGAGCGTGTCTTCGCAGCTTGATCACCAATGGCAACAGTGAGCCGGGTGACCTTGTTCATCACCAGCGATGCAGCCTCGGCGATTAGGAGCATGTCCGCATTGCTCCCGACATCCTCGCTCGTCATCCCAAGATGGATGATCCCCTTCGCCATTGGGCATGAATCCCCCAGCGCGTGAACCTGCGCCATCACATCATGCCGCAGCTCTCGCTCGTACTTCTCAGAGTTCCTGATCTCTTCATCTGTGATTCCGCCGGGGCGAGTCACGACGGCGCGTAGCTCCTCGACCTGCTCCTTGCTGACCGGCAACCCCAGTTCGTGCTGGGCCTGGGCCACGACCAGCCAGATCCGCCGCCAGCAGTTGAACTTGTGGCGCGGCGACCAGATCCGCAGCATCTCCTGGCTCGCGTTGCGGGTGGCGAGGGGGCTGGTGTATGTGTCGTAGCTGGTCATGAGCCCTTCCGTCGCTTTCGATCCAACCGGAGTACTTCCTCGTAGAGTTGCGGTCTGGCATGGAAGCTTGTTTGGCGAAGCCGGTCAATGGCCTCTTGCAGGTTCAGAAGTCCCAGGGCCCCGGCCTGTCCAAGCACGGCCAGGGTGCCGACAAGCCCCAAGCCCAACCGACTGGCCGCGGCCCGGCCGTCACGCTCATCGATGAGCACGCGGACATCCTTCTCGCGAGTACGAAGCTCAACCGCCAGCGAAATAGCCGCGGTCTCTCCTTTGCCCAGCCTCAGCGAATCTTCGATCGCCTTGGGCTCCTGAACTCGCAGCCACGCGGGGGGCGAGGCGGCCCATCGACGGACCTCTGGTGCCGCACCGGTGTCCTCAAGTTCTGCTAAGACGGCGGACGGGGTGACGACCGACGTGAAAACTCGCGGCACAACGTCGATAGCGTTCACGAGGATGAGATAGTTGAGGGGAGAGGTGTCGGAGACGACGATCATCGATCATCATCCACCCGGAGAGAGTCGAGCTCCGCGCGCAGTTCTTCCACGGTGACGTCGATTGGAACATCGTGCCGCTTGAGCATCGCGTCCGTCTCAAGCCGGCTCAGGCCCAGCGCCTCGCTGAGTTGAAGGTACCCGATGGCGCTGCGCCGATACAAGTCGATGAGCGCCGCCTCCTTGAGAGCTTCGCCCGGGTCGCGCCCAGCGCTCCGAAGTGCTCGCTCGATCTCCGGCGGTACACTGAATGTAACGGTCATCGAAGGGTCCTTACGCGGCTGATACCGCACCGCTGATGCGCACCTCGGTCACCATCGGCGGCCCAGCCGTGCTGGGGCTCTCGCCCGTGACCGCCATGTCCTCAAGCGTCAGCTCAATGGCCTCGCGGATGATTGAGAGAGCCTCCTCAGCCGTCTCGCCCTGGCTGTAGCAGCCGGGAAGGCTTGGGCACTCCACGAAGTACCCCCCCTCGGATTGCGGATGCAGAACCATGGCAGACGATCGCTCCATGCCAAGATTGTACAGAGCCGCAGGCGTGGCGACCTACAATCCCCACCCTTGCCCCACCCCGCCCCGACAACCCCTGCCAGCCACACCGCCACGACCGATGATGCCCAGGACCTCAAGCTGGTCGAGGCCATCCGGCGGGGTGAGCAGTCGGCCTGGGCGATTCTCATCACCAAACACCAGGATCGCCTCTTCGCCACCTGCCTGCGGATGGTCCACAACCGCGACCTCGCGGCCGACCTGGCCCAGGATTCCTTCGTCAAGATCATCCAGGGCATCGATTCCTTCGATGGCCGGGCCAAGCTCTCGACCTGGATGATCCGGATCACCATGAACGTCTGCCTTTCCAAGCTCCGGTCCGAGAAGGTCCGGCGGCACGCCAGCCTGGAGGCCATCACCGATGGGGCCAAGGGTGAACGTGGTGGGGGCGGGGGGCGGGGTCAGCCCGGCCGGGGCATGGACTTTGAGCAGATCAGGGAACACAGCACCACCCTGGGAGTCGAAGAGCACGAGGACCGGGAGCGGGTGCTTTCTGCACTCCGCCTCCTGGATCCAGATCAGCGGGCGGTCCTGATCCTCTGCGATTGCCGCGGCCACAGCTACGAGCAAATCGCCGAGGTCCTTGGGGTCGCCATCGGAACCGTTAAGAGCCGTCTATTCCGGGCCCGGACAGCCCTGCGTGAAGCCGTTGAATCCCTGGGGAAGAACGAGGATTCCACTTCCACCCCAAGCGACCCCCCAAGCCCTGACCGATCTCCAGCACACAAGCCATGACCACCCGCGACCAGAATCCGCCCGACCCCACCAAGCCGCCCCTCGACGAGGCGACGATGCTCGATTGGATCGAGGGGCGGCTGTCGCGGATCGAAGAGTCAAACCTGGCCAGTGGTGCGCGGGCGGGCCTTGCGACTCGGGTCAAGCAGATGCAGGCCAACCAGCGGGCTTTGCGATCCCTGGGGTCCGAGCGTGCCCCGGCCGACCTGCTCGAACACGTCTTGGCAGCCCTGGAGCGCGATGCGCTGTTGGGGCTGGCCAACGGTGCGCCCGTTCAGGATCATCTGCCGATTTCCATCGCCGAACCCTTGGCACGCCGGGATAGTGCCCGGCGCGCGCGGCTTGTGCCGCGCCTGGCCCTGGCCGCGGGCATTGTCCTGCTCGCGGCCGGTGGAATCTACATCGGGACCGTCGCCCTGCGGCCTTCCCCCAAGCCCATCACCATCTCGCAGACCACCCCGCCCGCTCCCGCGCCCCACTTCGACGAACCGCGGCTTGCCAAGGCAGAAACCAGTCCATTGCTCGAATCCCGGGAAGTGCTTCTCCCGCCGGTTGAGCCCGCCAGGACCGCGGCTTCGGGCGCGGCGGAATCTGAGACGGGCGCGGCTCTCGCGCTCGCTTCCTCCGGCGGACCGGCGGAGTCTGTGGTCGATCCCATCAACAGTTCGAGAGCAGCGGATTCAGCCGCCTCCACCGCGCTCGCGGATACCCCCCTGTCTGACGACATGGATGAAGCCCGAGCCGTCGAGCTTGCCCGCCAAGGGCGATTGGTCATCCGCGTCCTCGCGACCGACACCGCCTCGCTCGCCGACCTTGAAGAGTCAGCCTCAGCGCGCCTGGCCCGCCCCTGGTACCTCACCCGCGATGTTCCCCCCAGCGTGGTCGCCGCGGTGATGCCTGTGTTTCAGCCCGTCATCGGGCCCGTGCCCCGCGATGGGCTCATCACCCCCGCCTTCGCATCGGCGAACCCGCGCGGGGCCATGCGGTTGATTTCCCCGATGCTCGGCCCCGGCGCCGCGGCTGGCTGGCCCTTTGCCGCGGCCAACGACCCCGCCTTTCGTATCAAGGGCACGTACCTGGTCGACGTTGCAGCCACGCTGCCGGCCGTCGCCGAGATGACACGCACGTTCGCCAACCGACTCCACGCCACCATCGTGTACGAAGAACTCCCCGCGAGCCTCGAAGTCCCCGCCAATATCAATCCCGAAGTGCTGATGTGGTGGACCCAGTCGCCCAGCGCGTGGGTGCAGCGGGTGTCGATCCCGGTCGTGGTCGAGCAGCGGTAGAACCCGCGTTAGGCTTCAACCCAATACCACGTTCACCATCCGCCCGGGGACCACGATCACCTTTTTGATCGCCTTGCCCTCGATGAGTTCTTTCACCTTCGGGTCGGCGAGGGCGGCCGCCTCCGTCGCCTTCGCGTCTGCGCTGGCGGGCACCGTCACCCGACTCCTGACCTTGCCCATGATCGAGACCGGCACCTCGACTTGCGAATCGCGCAGCCTAGCTTCATCGTGCACCGGCCACGCTTGGAGCGATGCCAGCCCCGCGCCGCCCGTTCGCATCCAGAGTTCCTCGCCCAGGTGCGGAGCAAAGGGCGACAGCACCAGCGCAAAGCGGGCGATCTGGTCCTTGGTCAGCGCACCCGGACCCTTGTCGGCGCTGGTCACGGCGTTGATGAACTCGATCAGCGCGGCGATAGCGGTGTTGAACGACAGGCGGTCGATGTCGGCGGCCACCTTGGCGATCACGCGGTGCAGGCCCCGCTCCAGCGCCTCATCCGGCGCGGGGGCGGCCCTCAGATCGCCCGTGTTCTCGTCGACCGCCACCCGCCACGCCCGCTGCAGGAACCTGTACAGCCCCGTGATGTCCCGCGGGTTCCACGGCTTGGTTGCCTCCAGCGGCCCCATGTACATCTCGTACAGCCGGAACGTGTCCGCGCCGAACTCCCTGATCACATCGTCGGGGTTGACGACGTTCTTCAGGCTCTTGCTCATCTTCGCGACGATCTGCTTCACGGGCTTGCCCGTCGCGGTCTCGATGTACACCCCTTCGCCGCGCTCCTCGACTTGGTCGGTGGGCACCAGGCCCTTGTCTTCGCGTTGGTACGCGAAGCTCGTGATCAGGCCTTGGTGGAAGAGTTTTTTGAACGGCTCGGGCGTGGAAACATACCCAAGGTCATAGAGCACCTTGTGCCAGAACCGGGCGTACAGCAGGTGCAGCACCGCGTGCTCAGCCCCGCCGATGTAGAGGTCAACGCCCGCGCTGGAGGGTCCGCCGTTGGGTGGCGAGGTCTCGCTCCCGCGGCGGAGCGGCGGGCCACCCATCCAATACGCCTCCGCCTCCCGGCCCACAAACTGATCGGCGTTGTTGGAATCGCAGTAGCGCAGGTAGTACCAGCATGAGCCGGCCCACCCCGGCATGGTGTTGGTCTCGCGGGTGACGTGCGTCCCCGGCGGCAGTACATCGGGGTTCACGCCCGCCTCGCCCGCCGTCGTATCAACCCACCCCTTGGCCTTGGCCAGAAGCGGCTTGGGGTCATCACTCTCCTGCGGGGCATAGTCCGCCAGTTCCGGGAGCGTGACCGGCAAGGCACTCTCTTCAACCGGGTAGTGCCTGCCGTTGCGGTCGTAGACAATCGGGAACGGTTCCCCCCAGTAGCGCTGGCGGCTGAAGAGCCAGTCGCGCAGTTTGTAGTTCACGCGGCGCGTGCCGATGCCCCGCTCCTCCAGCCAAGCGATGATCCTCTTCTTGGCATCCGCGATGTGCAGCCCATCGAGGAACCCGCTGCTGATCGCCGGCCCATCGCCGGTGTACGCCTCGCCCGTGAACTCCGCCGGGGATTGAACCGTGCGCACGATCGGCAGGCCGTACACCTTGGCAAAGTCCCAGTCGCGCTGGTCCTGCCCCGGCACCGCCATGATGGCGCCCGTGCCATACCCCATCAGGACGTAATCCGCCGTCCACACCGGAATCTGCTTGCCCGTCGCCGGGTTCAGCGCGTACACACCCGTAAAGACGCCCGACTTCTGGTGCTCGCCCTGCCGCTCGACCTCGGTGCGCTTGCGAGTTGCTTCCACGTACGCCCGCAGACCGCTTACATCCGTCTGTGGGCCCGCCTTCACGAGCACCGACTCGACCAGCGGGTGCTCGGGCGCCACCACCATGTAGGTGGCGCCGAAGATCGTGTCGGGGCGGGTCGTAAAAACCGTGAGTTGCGTGCCCAGGCCCTCCACCTCAAACTCAACCTCCGCACCCTCGCTCTTGCCGATCCACTCGCCCTGCATCGCCCGCGTGGAAGCGGGCCAGTCCACCAGCGCCAGGTCGCGGAGCAGGCGGTCCGCGTAGGCCGTGATCCGCAGCATCCACTGGCGCAGCGGCTTCCTGATCACGGGGAACCCGCCCCGTTCGCTGCGCCCGTCGATCACTTCCTCGTTCGCCAGCGCCGTGCCCAACTTCGGGCACCAGTTCACGTTCCCCTCCGCCACGTACGCCAGCCGCTGCCCATCGATGAACGCCCGCTGCTCTTGGGCCGACAACTCATACCAGCGGCGCACGCCCGCCCCGTGCCCCGTCAACTCCGGCGCGGTCCCCTCGGCCTGGTTGAGCAGCACCGGTGCCGCATCTTCCCCCGAAACGCCGGCCACGCCGTACACCCCGTCCGCCAAGCCCTGCTCAAGCTCCGCGATCGGTCGGGCCCGGTGCTCTGCCGCGTCGTACCACGAGCCGTACACCCTCAGGAATATCCATTGGGTCCAGCGGTAATACCCCTCATCGATGGTCGCGAACTCGCGCGACCAGTCGTAACTGAACCCAAACCGCTTGAGCTGCCCACGGAACGTATCGATGGCGCGCCGTGTGGTGATCGCCGGGTGCACGCCCGTCTGGATCGCGTACTGCTCCGCCGGCAGCCCGAACGCATCCCACCCCATCGGGTGCAGCACGTTGTAGCCCTGCATCCGCCTCAGCCGGCAGACGATGTCCGTCGCCGTATAGCCCTCGGGGTGACCCACGTGCAGCCCAGCCCCGGATGGGTACGGGAACATGTCCAGGCAGTAGAACTTGGGGCGCGAACCGTCAAAGCCCTCATCGCCCGGGTTCAGCGCGCGGAACGCACCCTCCCGCTCCCACACGCCCTGCCAGCGCGCCTCCACCTCGCCGGCAAGTGCGGCGTCGTACCGCACCCGCGGCTTCTCGCTGGAACCTTGCTGCTGTGTCCCGACTTGCCCCATATCGCTCATATGGAACTAGTCTATTCCCCGGGGCCTACCTGGACGGCGTGCCCTTCTTGCTGCCGCCAGTCGTCGCACGGGCCTGCTTCACCTCGCGGAGGACGGCGTGATCGGCCTGCGCCTCGCGCTTCATCGCCGCCTTCTCCGACAACAACCGCTTGGCCTCCCCCGCCAGGGCGAACGAGCCCGTCACCAGGATGAGGTCATCGCGGCTGACGGCGCGGCTCGCGAGGCTGATCGCGTCCTGCAGGGTTTGGGCCACCTGGGCCATCTTCCCCGAGACCTCGGCGAACTTGCGGTGCAGTTCACGCGGGTCCATCGCCCGCAGGCTCGACTCGGCCTTGGTGAAAATGATCTTGTCAGCGCCCAGCCCGATGTTCCGCAGCATCTGCACCACGTCCTTGTCCGCCGCGCAGCCGAACACGACCACCATGGAGTCGTAACGGACCTGCACCCCCACGGCCTTCACCAGCGCCGCGATGGAATCCGGGTTGTGGGCCCCATCGATCAGGACCCGGGGGCTGCTGTGGATCTGCTCAAGCCTGCCGTTGCTGGGCGTCTTCGCGAGCCCGCGCGCGACCGCCCCCTCGGGGGTCGCCATCCCGCGCTCGCGCAGGCGGTCCAGGATTGCCAGCATCAGGCCGCAGTTGTACGCCTGGTGCTCACCCTTGAGCGGCACCGGCAGGTGCTCGAAGTTGCTCCGCTTGGTGCTCAGGCACACCCGCGCGTGATGCCCCAACTCCGGGCTGGCCTCGAAGCGGTAGGAGAACTCGAGTTCCTGGTTGAGGCTCTCGATGGTCGTGCCCGCCGCGCCGGCGGCCTCCTTGAGCACCGCCAGCACCCCCGCCGTCTGCGGCACCGTGACCACGGGCACACCGGCCTTGAAAATCCCCGCCTTCTCAGCAGCGATCTTCTCCAGCGTGTCCCCCAGCAGCAGCGTGTGTTCGAGCTGAATCGCCGAGAGCGCACACACCTCCGGAATAATCACGTTGGTCGCGTCGAGCCGCCCGCCCATTCCGACCTCAACCACCGCGACGTCCACCGCCTGCTCGGCGAACTGCACAAACGCCAGGGCGGTGAGCAGCTCGAAGTATGTGGGCTCTCCGTGCTTGCGCGGCATCTTCGCGGCGCCATCGGCCACCCGCGACAAAAGCGTCGTGAACTCCCCCAGCCCGATCGGAACGTCGTTAATCCGGATCCGTTCGCCCAAGTGGACCAAGTGCGGGCTGGTGTACAACCCAACGGTATAACCACAGGCCCGCAACGAGGCCGCCGTCATCTCGCACGTGCTCCCCTTGCCCTTGGAGCCGCCGACGTGAATGCTCTTGAAGCTGCGGTGCGGATTACCCAGCTCCTCCATCAGTGCGACCATCCGGTCCAGGTTGAACGCCTTGGCCACATCCACCTGCGAAGGACGCGACTGCTCGACGTTTACCCGGTTGCGCAGGTATTCAACGGCGGTCAGGTAGTCGGGAAACCCCTTGGCAGAACGGCGCCCGTTCGCAAGTTGCGCACCACTAACCTGCGCACTCTTATTGTCGCGTTTGGTGCGTTGTTGGTTTTCCCCCATCGAACTTGCCATCGCCGGTCATCCTAGCAAACTACATCCATTTCTCATCGACGATCGCAACCGGAACTTTGCTATTTCGCCATAACTCTTTGCCGTGAATGGGCTACCAGCGTTAGTCATCGGAAACTTATCGTGGGCATCGTTGCTGATATCCGGCTGCGGCGCCGTTGTACTTTGAAAAAACCAGAATAATTTGCAAGGCGTCGCCCGGCCGAGACACGGGAGCGGCCTCGGAACACTCCTCACTTCGTACGGGCCTCGTTACGAACGGGCTTCGCGGCTCAGTCGTGCTCGCACTCAGGCCCCGAATCCCGCTCCGCGGCGACCAGGATCTCTTTCATCTCCCGTGTCGCCGCGCGCAGCCCCACATAGATCGCGCGGCTGACGATCGCGTGCCCGATGTGCAGTTCCGACACGCTGGGAATCTCCGCGATCGCCCGCACATTCGCGTAGTTGAGCGCGTGCCCCGCGTTAAACCGCATTCCCGCCCCAAGGATCGCAGTCCCCGCATTCACCACCCGTTCCAACTCGGTGAAGAGCGCATCGCTCATCAGGTCCCCACCCGTCTCCAGGTATTGGGCTGCATACGGGCCGGTGTGAACCTCGCAGATGTTGAAGCCAGCCTTGGCCGCGGCCTCAACCTGCCGCTCCTGGGCATCAACAAACGCCGACACCACGCATCCCCCATCCGCCAGCCGCTTCACCACGTCCTTCATCCGCCCCGGCTGGCTCGCCACATCAAGCCCGCCCTCGGTCGTCACCTCGTTGCGCCCCTCCGGCACCAGCATCGCCGTGTGCGGCTTGAGGCGCACCGCGATTGCCACCATCTCATCCGTCGCGGCCATCTCCAGGTTGAACCGCACCCGCACCAACGGGCGCAACAACTCGACATCCCGGTCCACGATGTGCCGACGATCCTCGCGCAGGTGCACCGTGATCCCATCCGCCCCGCCCAACTCCGCTTCGTGCGCAGCGCGGACAGGATCAGGCTCGCCATACTCGCGCCCATTGCGGTACCGGGCCTGGCGGACGGTGGCGACATGGTCGATGTTGACGGAGAGTGCGGGCACGGGGGAGTGTAGAACCACAGAAAAGACCTATCTGAGACGCGACCGGAAGGGAGCGGTTCTCGGCTGCCGCGAGCGCCTTTCGTTCCAGCATCATTCCCCATACGCTGCCCCTGAACCGGGCTCCCCGATCACACAGATCACACTCACCCTCCATGCGCCTCCTCATCACCACCGCCGGCTCCCACGGAGACATCAACCCCTTCATCGCCATCGGGCGCGCCATGGTCAGCCGCGGCCACGAGGCCGTCATGCTCGTCAACCCGTACTACAAAACCCAGGTTGAAGAGGCCGGCGTGGGCTTCCTCCCCATCGGCGAGCACTTTGATCTCAAGGAGATTGCAACCACTCTCCCCGACATCATGCACCCCCGGCGGGCCGGCAAGCTCGTGCTCAACGAACTCATGATCCCGCACGCCCGGGAGATGTTTGACCTCCTGCCCAGGCTGCTCCGTGAGTTCAAGCCCCACGCCGTCCTGCACCACCACATCAGCATGGCGGTGCCGCCGATCTGCCTGCGCCACGGTGTGCCGTTCGCCACGGCGGTGCTGGCGCCCATGATGTGGCTCTCCCGCGAAGACGTCTTCACGCCCGGGCAGTGGTCGCCCGTCAACCCGCCGCCGTGGCAACGCTGGCTGCTCCACAACCTGGCGCCGCCGCTCATGCGGCTCATGGTCGACCCGGCGCTGAACCGCGTCCGTGTAGCGGCCGGATACTCGCGGCAGAAGTGCATCCTCAAGACGGTCGCGCAGGGTGGCACCGTCAACCTCGGCCTGTGGTCCCCCGCCCTCCGCGGCCCACTGGACTCCGACCCCGCGACGGGCGTCATCTGCGGATTCCCATGGCACGACCGCCACGGCGAGCACGAGCACGCGCCCGCCGATGTGCAGCAGTTCCTGAGTGAGTGTGAGAGCGCAGGCCAGCCGCCAATCATCTTCTCGCTGGGCACCGCGGCGGTCCACGTCGCCGGCGACTTCTACCACATCGCCACCGAAGCCTGCCGCGTACTTGGCCGGCGCGGCATGCTGCTAGTGGGTCCCACCCGCACCGCGCCCGCCAACCTTCCTGACGGAGTTCGCGCATTCAGCTATGCGCCGTTCTCAGAGGTCCTGCCCCGTGCCTGCGCCACCGTCCACCACGGCGGCATCGGCTCCTCCGCCCAGGCGCTGCGCGCCGGCAAGCCCACCGTTGTCGTCCCCCACGCCCACGACCAGTTCGACAACGCCGCCCGACTCAAACGACTGGGAGTCTCGGAGACTGTGCCGCGGGGCAAACTGACCGTGGCGCGGCTGGTGCAGGCGCTGCGAACAGTGCTCGAGAGCCCCGACCCGGCGCGGCATGCGGGGGCTTTGGGGAAGGTTGTTTCGCGCGAAGATGGCGCCGTGACTGCTGCTGCTGCCATCGAGAATCTGGTTCGGTAGTCGCCCTTCCTCCCCCAAGGGGGAGGTGGTCGGCGCCTCGCCGACCGGAGGGGGCTTCGGTACTTCTACCTTCAACGCAAGTGTTCCAGTTGCGCCCGTCCTACCTCAGAGTCTCAACGCCTATGGCGGAGTACAGAGATGCCTGCGTTACAAGGGCACGGAGGGGAATGAAGGAGGATGTAGCCCCCAACGCCGGTCGAAGCGCCGCGCACCTCCCCATCGGGGGAGGTAGGAGTTTCAGTTTTGTGAAAATTGCAATTGACAAATCGAAACCCGATGTGCATAATCTGAAACGTGACTTCAATTTCATTGAATACCAACGCCTCAACCAGTCCGGATCATCCCTTGATCCACCTCCCCCGTGAAGACCTCGATCTCATCACCGAACTGGTCCTGCGGTCCGGCTCCCTCAAGGACCTGGCCTCCGCTTACAGCGTCTCTTATCCCACCATCCGCGCCCGCCTTGACAGGGTCATTGAGCGGCTGAAGGACGCGGTCGAGGGCCGCCAACGCAGCCCTGTGAACGGCCTGCTCGCCGATCTGGTCGAGCGCGGCGAACTGTCCTTTACCGGCGCCCGCGCCATTCGTGATCTGGTTCAGAAGATCATCGAGAGTTCACAACCCAAGTCCGACCACACAGGAGGTATCCCATGAGCGAATGGTGGACCACACAGACCGGAACCCTGATCGGCGCGTTCGGCGGCGCGGGAATCGGCGTCATCGGGGGATGCTTTGGGGCCGCCATCGGCTACCTCGCCCCCAGGGGGCTGGCCCGGCGCTTCGTTCTGGCAACCCACTCCACGCTGGTGGCGCTCGGGGTTCTATCGCTGATCGCGGGCGTCGTGGCCTTGATCAGCGGCCAACCCTACCACGTGGTTTTTCCACTCAGCCTTGTCGGCTTCATCACCACCGTGGTCCTGGGCTCGCTCTTCCCGGTGGTGCTCATGCGTTACCGCCAGGCCGAACACCGCAAGATGGAAGCGGAGCAACTCCGGCGCGGGTAGAGCCCTACTGCTCGCAGCACACCGGCGCCGGGTGCTCGGGCTTCTCCCCCCGCAGCACCCGCCACACGTCCTTCACCACCCAGCTCATGTTCACGTGCGCCGTCGCCGTGGACGCCGCCAAGTGCGGGGACAGGTGCGCATTGGGCAGCCCCAGCAGCGGGTAGTCGGGGCCGAAGGGCTCCGGGTTATGAACATCGATCAGCGCCCGGGCCGCGGGGTTGCGTTTGAGGAACCCTGCCAAGGCGTGCTCATCAACGACAAAGCCGCGGCTGGTATTCACGACAATCGCCGTCGGCCGCAACTGCCCCAACAGCCCGGTGGAAATGAACTTGCGGTTGCCCGGGCGCGAGTCGATGTGGACGCTCAGAATATCAGACCGCTTCATCAACTCCTCGATCCCCACCGGGCGGGCGCACCACCGGCCGCCCTCGGGGATATCGATGAGGTCGTGGTACAGGACCTCCATGTCATAGCCCGCCGCGATTCGCGCCAGGCGTGACCCCACCTTGCCCAGCCCCAGGATTCCCAGCGTGAGCTCGTTGAGCTGGTTCGTCGCCTCCAACTCGCGACGAAGCGTGTTCCATGCCTCCGGCGTAATCGCCTTATCCAGGAACCGGCGTGGCCGCAGCACCTCTTGCAGCATCGCAAAGACGTATTCCGCCACGGCCACCGTGTTCGCGCAGGGCGTGTGCACCACCTCGATCCCTCGCCGGCGGCACTCCGCGACATCAATACGGTCCAGCCCCACCCCCGCCCGGCCCACCACCCGCAGCCTGGGGGCCTTGTCCAGGAAGGCTTTGCAGACGTGCGTATACGTCCGGACCACCACGCCGTCGGCCCGGCGCAGCAACTCGTCAAACCGCGGCTGCTGCGTGAAGGGGCAGGCCGCGAACTCGCAGCATTCCGCCATCCAGGCGGCGGCGGCGTGGTCAAGGTCCTCGGTCTGAAGTACAAAGTGCTGGGGCATGATCGATCCGCAGGCCCGGCGCCGTTCAATCAGCGCCCCGGGCCGCCACCATCTTTCCCCGCATCCCGCCCGTTGTCCTCACCGAAGTCCGCCGGTTCGATAATTGCCGACATCGACCCCGCGCACCTTGAAATGTGCCGGTCCTTGCCATAGCCGAGGATCTGGTCGCGCTTGAACTCCGCGTGCTCCTTGTGCGTGGTGAGGCACACGGCCCGGCCGTGCCCGTCGACCGCCGCGGCAATCTGCACCGCCTTCTCCCGCGAGTGCGCGAAGACCTCGCCCATCATCCCGATCACGTAGTCGTACGTGTGGTCCTCATCGTCCAGCAGCACCACGTTCCATCGGCGCAGCGGCCCGGGCTTCAACTGCGCGCGGGCCGCCGCCTCCAGCACGTTCGCCATCGTCGGCATGCCCCCACCGCCGGGCTTGGCGGCACCTTCTTGTTGATCGCTCATGGAACCATCCTCTCACCCGCGCACACCGGTTTCAGTGGGTGTTCGACCCGACCCGCCAAAGGCCTCTTCCGCAACCTCCACCGCCCGCGCCAGCGCCGCGGCCTTGTTGACCGTCTCTTCGTACTCGGGCGCCGCCCGCGAATCCGCCACGATGCCCCCGGCCGCCTGTAGATGGTAAGTCCATTGCCCGCCGGTTCCCAGGGCCGTCGGCACCACCATCGTCCGCAGCGTCAGGGCGATGTCCATGTGGCCGTCCAGCCCCACGTAGCCCATTCCTCCCCCATACGGGCCGCGGCGCACCGGCTCCAGCTCATCGATGATCTGCATCGCGCGGATCTTGGGCGCTCCCGAAATCGTGCCCACCGGCAGCGTCGCCCGCAGCGCATCCCATGCCGTCAGCCCCTCGCGTAGTTCGCCCGTCACGGTTGAACTGATGTGCATCACGTGGCTGTACCGCTCAACCTCCATCACCCCGGGCAACTGGATGCTCCCGGGCCTGGCAACTTGGCCCACATCGTTCCGCCCCAGGTCAACCAGCATGATGTGCTCGGCCCTCTCCTTGTGATCGGCCAGCAACTCAGCCTCCAGCCGCTCGTCTTCCCCGGGCGTGCCCCCGCGCGGGCGAGTCCCCGCCAAGGGACGGTTCGTCACAATCCAGCGCCCCGCCGCGTCCGGGCGCACGCGGCAGAGAATCTCGGGGCTGGACGCCACGAGGATGCACCCCGGCGCCTGCAGGTACACCATGTACGGGCTGGGGTTCACCGCCCGCAACGCCCGGTACACATCGAACGGGTCGGCGGTGCTACGGCGTTCAAACCGCTGCCCAACGACCACCTGGAAGATGTCCCCGGCGCGGATGTACGCCTGCGCCTTGTCGACCATTGCCGAGTGCTGGGCCCGCGAGAGGTTGGAGGCCGACGGTGCACAGTTCCTGCCGGGCCGGCTGAGGAGCCCCGAACTGAGCGGCTTGGAATGCCGCTCGACCTGCCCCAGGCGCGCGTGCAGTTTCTCGACGGCGCCGTCGTACGCGTCGCCCGCATCTTCCCCGGCGTTCACCATCGCGAGTTGCACGATGAACACAACCTTGTCGACGTGGTCGAACACGACCACCCCGTCGTAGAGCCCAAAGTGCAGGTCGGGAAGCCCGCGGTCATCCGGCGGGGCCGTCGCGAACGACAACTTCTCCGGCTCCGCGTACCGCACGGTGTCATACCCCGCAAACCCAAACCAGCCCCCCAGCACGCACGATGGGAGTTGGCCTGTCGAGCCGCCAGCGCCGCGCTTCACGAGCCGGTACTTCGCCGTCAGACTTTGCAGTTCGGCGAGCGGGTCGGGGCAGTTGTCGGTCACCGTGCGCCGCGGGCTCTCCTTTGACAAGTCTGTCAGCGTGACCTGATGACCAAAGGCGACCAGCTCCAACACCGGGCGCGCCCCCAGGATCGAGTACCGCCCCTGCCGCTCGCCCCCTTCCACAGATTCCAATAGAAACGAGGGCGCCGTCCGCTCGTCGGTTGCCACCAACCGTCTGTACGCCAGCACGGGAGTGAGTTGATCTGACAGGAGGCGGATCGCAACCGGAATCGCCGCGGTCGTCTGGCCGCGCTCGGGTGCCGCGTGAGCACTCCGGGCCACCACTATGAACTCATCCCTGGTGAGGTTGGGCATCGGGGCGAGTGTACGGCCCCCGCTCCCGCGCGAACTTCACTCGGGCCCGGCCTACTTGTCCCCGCCACCCTTGCCCACGCGGCTGGCGTGCCACGCCGCCAGCACCGCCGCCTCGCGCTCGGAGGTGAGCCCCGCTCGGGCGTGCGCCCGCCGCTCCACCGGCAGGGTCTTGTGCCAGTCCAGCGTCGCCTTGCAGGTATCCGTGACCGCCCGGTACTTCAGCCCTGCCGCGACCGCCTTCGCTGGGGTGCGCCGGTGGAAACCAGCCGAATCCCCCTCCGGGGGAATCCACACCGGCATATCCATCCACGCAGACACGCCCTGCGCCTCCAGGAACGCCGCGTTGACCCAGGTGAACTTCGCGTCGCTGGCGGCCACCTGCTTGCACGAATCCAGCAACTCGCCGATCGTGAGCACGCGGTCGGGCCCGATGGCGTTGAACACGCCCCGGATGTTCTTCTCTCCCAGGTGCACGAGCCACTCGCCCAGGTCACGGCAATCGATGAACTGCACCGGATCCTTTGGGCTGCCGGGGGCCAGCACTTCCCCGCCCTTGGCAACCCGAACCGGCCAATACGTAAAGCGATCGGAGAAGTCACCGGGCCCGACGATCAGGCCCGGCCGCACGTTGGTGACTCGCCCGGGCATCGCCTCCTCCGCGGCCTGCTCGCACAAGGCCTTGAGCGGGCCGTAGTTCTCGGGGTTGAGGTAGTCCTCATCATCGGGGTTGGCCAGCTTGCCCACCGGCGCGCTCTCGTTCATGCCAACGGTCGCGTTCTCCGCGTACACAGACATCGTCGAAACGAAGATGTACTGCTTGACCTTTTCGGCGAGCAGGCCCGCCGAATCACGCACCTGGCGGGGCACATACCCCGAGGTGTCGATCACCACGTCCCACGAGCGCCCTTCCAGCGACTTGAGGTTGCCGTTGCGATCGCCCTGGAGTTTTTCCAACTCCGGGAAGAGGTGCGGTCGCGTCTTGCCGCGGTTGAAGAGCGTGATGCTGTGCCCGGCCGCCCTTGCCGCTTCGACGATCTGCGGGCCCAGGAACCCGGTCCCGCCCAGGATCAGGACCCGCATTTCATCGTGCGGGACCCGGGTCAGTCGCGCCGCCATGGCGGAAGCCCCACCCACGGCCAGAGAGCCGCCGACGATGACCGACGCTTGCAGGAACTCACGGCGTGTGCTGGTGAACATGGGGGCCCTCGCATGAAAACCGCGCGTGTTGTAGGCCGCGCGATGACGACCACGGGGATGCGCCAAAAGGGCCGCCCCGTCGCCCATTCTGACCCCCGCCCCCAACGCCGGGTTCCTTAGACTTCCCCGTGAATACCAGGAAGTCCATCGGGATCATGGGGTTTGCCGCGGTGCTCGCGTGTGCCGCGGCACTCTCGCCCGCCCAGCCCCCGCCGCCGCCACCCTCCGTTCCCACGCAACCGGTTCCACAGCCAGCCCCCGACCCTGCCAACGGCGCGCCGAACGAGCAGGCTCGCAACGTGCCGCCACAGTTGCTGCTGGGCGCGAGGGTTGAGCACATCCGCCGCCTCGCTGGCGTGTGGTCAACCGTGGTGATCGTCAGCGACCCCGCCTCGTACATCGAGGCGATCGCCGCGTGGTCACCATCGCTGCGCTTCCCCGTGCTCATCGATGACGGCTCGTTGCGTGCCCGTGAAGACATCGCGCGGTTTGTGCGCGCCTTTGAGCCGGCGCGGGTGGTGCGCTGGTCAAAGGAAGGTTCGCCCGCCAACGCTGCTTTCGCGCCCGTAAGCCCGGCGCTGCTCGACAGCGCCCTGGCCCGCTCCTGGGGAGCCCCGGGGCCGCACGACCAGGCAAGCCTGCTCGCGTTCTGGCGCAAGCAGAAGTACGCCCCGCCGGGCATCGTCGTCGCAGCCCCGGATGATCCCGCGTGGCCCGCCGCCCTCGCCCTGGCTGCGGGGCGCGGCCAGCCGATCGCGTACCTCCCCGTCATGCAGAATGTGGACCACTCCCTGACGTTGACGGAGGCCGATGCCTTTGCCAAGGCCGTCGAGGAGGCGTGCGAAGCAACCGGCTTCCAGTGGCGAGCCCTCGGGGATGACATCGAGGCGATCACGCTGTGCGTGCACGCGCCGGTCCGGTTCGACACCGGCAAGGGCGCATCCCTGGCCCTCAGCGACCGCATCGGCCGACTGGGCACGGGGCTGGAGGCCCGCGAGCGCTGGGCGTGGTGCGGGCACATCTTCGGCCGGCCGCCCCAGGCGGCGTACATGGCGATGTGCTCGCTCTTCCTGCAGCCCGCGAGGGCCTGGGTCTTCGACGGGTACGTCCAGAACAAGCCGTGGTCTGACTTCGACGGCACCCAGGCCGCCGCCAACCTCCGCAAGATCAACCTCGACGTCACGATCGATGACTCGCCCCGCCAGGGGGCGCGTGACTGGCGGCTGCGGGCCTCGCGCCCGGTGAACGCCGACCTCATCTTCATCAACAGCAGCGGCAACGCCGACTTTTTCAACCTGGAGCCCGGGCAGTGTTACCCGGGAGACATCCCCATCCTGACCCACCCTGCGCTCGTGCACATGGTGCACTCGTGGTCCACGCTCTTTGCCTCCAACCGCGACCTGATCAGCGGGCGGTGGCTGGAGCACGGGGCGTTCGCGTATTGCGGCTCGGTCAACGAGCCGTACCTGACCGGGTTTGTTCCCACGCCCCAGGTGGTCCTCCGCCTCATGAGTGGCGCTCCCTTCGGTGTGTCGGTGCGGTACGACGGCTCTCCCATGTGGAAGATCGCCGTGATCGGCGACCCGCTCTACAAACTGGGCGAAAAGGCGAAACGGGTGGACGACCCCGCCCCGCCACCGCCGGCCCTGCTGGCGAGCGCGACCCCCGTTGACGCCGCGTTGCGCGACCTCCTGCAGGCCGAGAACTACGTTGATGCGATCAACATCCTGAACACCCTGGGCCGCGATGAAGGCGTGCGCCGGCTCATGGAACCCCTGCTCAAAGACAAACCGCAGGCGGTGACGAGCGAGGTCGCGCAGGCCGTGCTCCTGCCGTTGATGCGGGCCGGGTCCAACGCCGCCGTGGTCTCACTCTTCGCCAAACTCGATGCTTCCAGCGCCGGCGACCCGATGCTGCGCGATGCGCTCTGGCTCGCGGCCTACCCGCTCCTCGAAGCCCCGGATGAGGCGCTCCTGGGCACCCTCCGCGCCAACCTGCGCCCCGGGCAACTCGCCCGGGATGCGGTCATGCTCGCCGGAGCCTGGGCCCGCAAGCACGACCGGGCGGCCGCGGAGGCCATGCTGCGGAGCGTCCGCGAGTCACTGACGGACAAGGCTCAGCGGGAAGCGTTTGACGGGGTGGTCAAGGAGTGGAAGTAGCCACGGGTTGGACCTCGACGCCATGCGGGTACTTTCGGCTACGGACTCGAAACCCTTTACTCCCTCAGCAACCTCCCCCGCCCAGCACCCGGAAGAACGCCTCGATATCGAGGTCGGTTCCCGTATCGCCGTCGCCATCGAAGTCGGCCGAGCCGCATGTCGCGCAACAGTCCCCGCCCAGGCAGGCGAAGAAGGCCTCGATGTCCAGGTCGGTGCCCACATCGCCGTCGCCGTTGAAGTCGGCGCGGCACGGCTCGACGATGGGCGTCAATCGCACGGCCCCGATGGGGCCCGAGGCACCTTGTCGGGCGGCGGCGACGATCTGTCGGGCGTCATTGATGGCGTTTGCGCCGCCCGATTGCACGTACCACACGCCCTGGGATGGGTCGATCAGGCTGCCGAGCATGAAGTAGCCCTCGTCGACAAAGTGCACGCCCGAAGCCGCAAAGTAGTGGAAGGTCAACGCGTCGCCGCGCCCGTTAATCGCCGTGGCGCTCGCCGTGGTCGCACAGCCGCCGATGGACTCCCAGCCGATTCCCCACCGGTAGCGGATCGGAAACGTGCTGCAACCGGAATACCCCTGTATATAGCCGCAGAAGTTGTTGTTGTTGTTCAGAGCCGCTCCGACAAAGCCCTGCCAGTTGCCCGGGGGCAGCGGCACTTCCGTGATCTGGCCGGTATCCAGGTCCAAGAGCCTGGTACCCGTCATCACCACGCGTTGGTCATTGACATCCGCGCCCATCATCCCGCCCGGGAGCGCGACCGGCCCGCCGGCCGCGAACCGTACGCCCGTGGACAGGTTCCAACCCCAGAAGCCCGACCCGCCGACGATGTCGCCGAGATTGTTGACCGCATAGGCCGCGCTGTACGGGTCTCCGGGCAGCGCGCGGAGCACTTCCACCGTGTAGCCGCCCTCGGTCGGCCTCCAGACCGCGCCGGTCGGCTGCGAGATGACGTACTGGTTGGGGCAGACGGAGCCCACGATCACCCCCGCGTCGTTGATGTCGTGGGCGCGTGAACTCAGCATTCCCGGGGGCAACGGCAGCAACTCGAACGACCGCCCGGCGCGCGATATGCCCGCCAGCAGGGCTGTCCCGTCGGGGGACATGCTCCCACACACATCGCCGTGTTCGTTCATGCCCGTTCCCGTCCAGCCTGCGCCCAGAAACTGAACTTGATAGGCGGGGGGCACCCTCGCCCAGGCCGGCGCGCCGGTTGCGGCGCACATGACGAGCATCCAACCGATCTGCGCGCCAACCACGTTCTGCACCTGGCATCCTCTTCTGGTGGCTGTTCACCGCGCTCGATCAGCCCGAAGCCGCCACCCCGCCGGAAGGCCATGCGCCAAGCCAGCCGGGGCGCTGTCACCAATTTATAGCTATTTGCATCCACATATGGTTTATTGCGTCGGGGTCTCGGGGGGGCGTCGGCCGCGGCTCCGAGCGGTCGGCGCGGCGGGCGTCGCTGGGGCGAAGGTCACTGGCCGTCCAAGGCGACGGCGGCTTCCCCGCGGCTTTCACCTCCGCCGTCCGCTCCAAGGCCCCAACGCCCCCTCGCGGTCGGGCCCCACGGTCGCCTCACTCCCGCGGCTGGCGCCGCTCGGTTCAGCACGCCCCCCCGCCCAGCACCCGGAAGAACGCCTCGATATCGAGGTCGGTTCCCGTATCGCCGTCGCCATCGAAGTCGGCCGAGCCGCATGTCGCGCAACAGTCCCCGCCCAGGCAGGCGAAGAATGCCTCGATGTCCAGGTCGGTCCCGGTATCGCCGTCACCGTCAAAGTCGGCGGAGTTCACCGTCAGCGCCGCGGCGTCGCTGGTCACGCTGCCGCAGCCGTTGGCGGCAACGCAGTCGTAACTCCCCCCGTCGGCACCGGTCGTATTCACGATCGTCAGCGTCGCGCCGGTCGCGCCAGAAATATGGTTGGGCTCGTCGGCGAGGGGCGAGCCACCCCTGCGCCACTGGTAGGACGTCGGCGTGCCCGATGCCGTGACCGAGAAAGTCGCCTGGAAGCCCGCGCACACCGCCAATGAATCGGGGCCGTCCGTGAACAAGGGTGGGCTCGTGGCGAGGTCGAGCACATACACCGAGCCTGCGTCCGTCCCCCCCGCGTTGTCGTCGAAGATCGACGAGACCACCGCCGTATCGCCCGAGAGCGCGACCGAGCCGCCGAAGGCATCGCCCGCCGCGGCGTCGGGCGCCATCAACTTGAACTGCTCGGTCCAGGCCGTGCCAACGCGCGTGAAGACGTAGGCCGAGCCGGCGTCCGCCCCCCCTGCGTGGTCGTCCGAGTAGGCACCGACGATGAGCCTGTCGCCCGAGAGCGTCAGGGCAAGGCCGAACTCGTCACCCTCAGCCGCGTCGGACGCCGTCAACTTGGCCTGCTGAGTCCAAACCGTTCCGGAGCGAGTGAAGACATAGGCCGCGCCTGCGTTGGCCCCGCCCGTGTGATCATCGAACCGCGCCCCCACCACCACCGTGTCGCCGTCAACCGCGACCTGCCGCCCGAACTCGTCGAGGGCCGCACCGTCGGAAGCGGTCAGTTTGGCCTGCTCGGACCAGGAGTCCCCCGACCTGACGAAGACGTACGCAGAGCCCGCGTCAGTCCCGCCGGCGTTGTCTTCGAAGCACGCCCCGACCACGCCGGTGTCTTGCGAGGGCGACATCGCTACCGAGATGCCGAACGTGTCGCCGGGCACACCATCAGAGGGAAACACTTGCTGCGCGTACCAGGAAACACCGCCACCGGGTGGGGTGGTGCGTCTGTAGAAGAATGCCTGGCCCCCGACATTGAGGCCGGTCGCGGCCAGTGAGCCGACCAAGGCCGTGTCGCCCTCCAACGCCAGCGAGACACCGAAGTACTGGTACGAACCGAACTGGGGGCACGCCGGCGCGGCCTGCTGAGTCCAGACCTCGCTCCCCGGAGGGCCGGACCGCACGAAAATGTACATCAGGCCCGTGGCATTTCCTTGGGGCCACAGCCAGGACCCCACCAGTGCCGTGTTACCCGAGATATCAACCGAGATGCCGGATTGGTTGCCCGTCTCCAACCCGAAGATAGGTTCCTCGCCGATCAGTTTGGCCTGCTGCGTCCAGACCTCGCTCCCCGGGGGGCCGGACTTGACATAGACGTACGCCGCGCCGGCATCGACGCCGGTCGGGTTATCGTCCTGGCGCGCCCCGACCACGATCGTGCCGCCGTCGATCGAGACATTGCCGAACCAGTCACTCGCCGCCGCGTCGGACGCGGTGACAGTGTACGTGCCGTTCACGCTTGCGCCGGACGCGAACCAGGCCGCTCCGTTCCAGCGTGCGAGATACTCGGCGCTCCCGCCACCGGCGTTGAGAAAAACACCGCCCACCATCAGGTCACCCGTGGGCAGGACCGCCAGTGCGAAAACGAGCTCATCCACGCCCGTTCCCAGCGCGGACCAGACCGAGCCGTTCCAGCGGGCGACGTGGTTGACGCTTACGGCTCCCGCGGCCGTGAAGAAACCGCCCACCATCAGGTCGCCGCTGGGCAGAACTGCCAGCGACGTCACCACGCTGTTCACGCCGTCGTTGGGCCACGCGCCAAGTTGGGACCAGGCGGTGCCGTCCCACCGGGCGATGTTGTTGTGGCTCACGAATCCGGCGCCGCCCGCCACCAGGTCGCCGTTGGGCGTGACCGCAAGGGCCCGCACGGTGGCGGGACTGCCCCCGTCGTGGATGCCCTCGCCAATCGCCGCCCAATCCGTGCCGTTCCAGCGCGCGACGTGGTACGCCGTCACCCCGCCGGCGATGGAGAACGGGCCGCCCGCCACCAGATCGCCGTTGGGCATGACCACCAGTGAAGAAACCGAATCGTTCATACCGGTGCCCACCGCCGACCACGCCGCCCCATCCCAGCGCGCGATGAAGTCGGCATCGCTGTCAAAGTCCACGAAGTAGCCACCCGCCACCAGGTCACCGTTGGGCATCACCGCGAGCGACCTGATCTCACCGAGGCCCAGGCTGGTGCCCAGCGCAGACCACGCCGAACCGTCCCATCGAGCGATATTGCGCGCGGTCACACCCCCCGCCGTCGTGAACTCACCGCCGGCCACAAGGTTGCCATTCGGAAGGACCGCGAGCGCGCGAACAGGGCCGTCCATGCCGGTTCCGAACGCGGACCACTGTCCCGTCACGGGGCTTCTCATGGCGATGGAGTTTGCACCGGTGCCGCCCGCGGTGGTAAAAGTGCCGCCCACGACGAGCGATGTCGGCAGCGGGCCCCCTCCATCTGGGTCCCAGTTCAGCAGCGTGGAGACCCCCGCGTTCACCCCCGGCACGTCACCCCCCGGCCCACACTGGGCGGGCGCCGACCGAGTCGGCACCATCGCTATCAACGCCACAAGAGACACCCACGCGCCCATGCTCGGGAAGCGCCGCGCGTACGCCGGGTCAACGAATGTTTCGATAGTGCCCGTCAACAAGTCCTGTGTGGTGCGGATCATGTCATGCTCCCTTGTGTTTAACCCTCAGAACCACCCAAGGTTTCGTCCAGACAACGCCACGCTCAATGAGGCTTGCAAGGCCGAAGAACGCGGCGGATGACTCCTCGCGGCCTTCATGGCCATTGCACACGCGCAATGGCGGGGCACGCTTCCGTGTCCTCAGGACCTCGAACTCGCGACTCGCCAGTCCCCTTCATAACACACCGGCAGCTCGCGCCGCTCGGCTCAGCACGCACCCCCGCCCAGCACCCGGAAGAACGCCTCGATATCAAGGTCGGTGCCCGTGTCACCGTCGCCGTCAAAGTCCGCCGAGCCGCAGGTCGCGCAGCAACTCCCGCCCAGGCACGCGAAGAACGCCTCGATATCAAGGTCCGTCCCCGTATCGCCGTCGCCGTCGAAGTCGGCGCTGCCACAGATCGGCGCTGGGGCGATGCTCAGCCGGACGCGATTGGGGTCGCGAGTGACCACCAGCCCGGTGACCACGACCACCCCATCGGACTCAACCACCGAAATCCCCGTCTGACGCCCGGCCCCGGTTGCCGCGTCGGTCGCGGTCCAGAGCACCGTCGTCCCGGGGGCCGGGCTGAACGCCTGCGACCGGCGCGGCACCACATCGGTCGTAATCTCGGCCACGGGGCAGTTGTCGATGGAGTAGGCGCTTAGCCCCGTCGCGAACACCGTGCACTCCCAGAGGGTGGGCGTGTCGATGATCGTGGCCGTATCCCAGTCGAAGTACCCGCCCCACGTGCCATAGGGGTCGCCCAGGTCGGGGTCGCCGGGGCCGGGGTCCGGCTGGCGCAGCGCTGTCAGTGGGTCATGGTCGGAGCTAAAGAACCCCGGGTGCGACTGGTTGTTGCGGTAGGTGTCAACGATGTACTGCGCCGAGGCCCGGTACGTCCGCACCGGCGCGACCCACTGGCCCACATCCGGCCATGGCCCCGGGTGGCCGTCCGTGGCGTCGTTGCTCTCCAAAGACCACTCCGGGATCGCGTGCTCGCGCTCGTCCCAAAGCACCATGTGCCCCATCCTTGAGTCGTTGAGGGTGTCGAGGACTGCGCGCTGCGCCGTGCCCCACGCCGCGGCCCCCTGCTCATCGCGCTTGCCGAAGTAGAACCGGGTGAGTGGCAGGTCGCGGTGCAGAACAGAAAGGCGTGTGGTTGCGGTGATGACATCCGTGATCCCCAGCACGCCCACGCCCGGGTAGGTCAGGTTGGTATCAAGGTTCATCGACCAGTGGCCGCGGAGCGGATTGACCTGGCCGGGCTGAGGCGGGATCGTGAGGTCCCCGGGAGGGTCGTAGCAGACCGCGGCACAGAACCGATCGGGCCGCATGCGCGTCAGGTGCGATGTCCCCCGCGCCCCCATGCTGTGACCGATCATCGCCACCCGGGCCGCTTCCAGGGGGTACGGCGAGTTGGGGCCCAGCAGCCAGCCCAGAATCCACTGCACCCGCCGCTGCGTGTAGTTCACGACCACCGCGGTGGGTGCCGGATCAGCGCGCGGCGCGCTGGAAAACGGGTCAACGTCCGGTGTATAGCCGAACCAATCCGTGTTGTCGAGCCCGAGCACGTTCTGGACATTGATGTAGAAAGCGTCGTCGGGCGAGACCACGATCCCATCGTTCAGCGGCAGCGACATGTTCGCCCGCGCGGAGACGCCAGGCCGGAAGAGCGCGTACTCATCCCCTCCACCGTGCATTACGAACACGCAAGAGAGCGGATCCGGAGGCAGCGGGTTCACCGGGAGCGTGATCGCGAAGACGTGTGGCACCCCGTTCTTCTCCGGGCTGGCCAGCACCGGGATGTCCGGGCGCGAGTCGTTGTAATCCGCCCGCCCCTCCGCCCACACGATGTACGCCGTCGACGGGTTGCCCCCCGGCGTAAACGTGTTGAACTGCGCGTGCGCCCGCACCGGGTTGTTCGCCGGGTCGTAGCCGTACGCCGTCGCCGCGCTGTTGAGCGCTCCCACATTCGTGCTCCCAGTATCCACCGCCGCGAAGAACAAGTTCCCCGCCTGGTGCGGCGTGTACACGAACACCCCCTCATCGGGCGCAAGCACATAGGTCCCGCCCCCCGCCGCCGGAATCCGGATGCGGGCCCCCGCCAGCATCCCAGACAGCCTGGACCCCGTGTACTCCGGGAAGAACAGCCGCCCCGTCAGCGTCATGTTCACGGTTGTGACCTGCGCCGCCGCCGACGCGTAGATCTCAACCGTGTCGGTCGGTAGCGCCGGCGGCGCGGGCATTTGCCAGACCACGAACACCTGACCCGCGGCATACCAGGCCCGCACATTGAACGGCTGGGCCATGGTCGGCGAGCACACCGCCAGCGCAACAAGCAGCCCAGACACGCACCGAAGCAACCCGATCCGCATGAAGCACCTCCGCCTCGCCTCCAAGACATGTTTCCGCGGCCCAACGCCGACTTCGAACGGCACGGCGCCCGTTCGTGCACGCGTCACTCAGGACCTTCCACGCTGCACTTGCTCAGCACGCCCCCCCGCCCAGCACCCGGAAGAACGCCTCAATGTCCAGGTCCGTGCCGAAGTCGCCATCATTGTTGAAGTCCGGGCTGCCGCAGTTGTCGCAGCATTCGCCGCCTAGGCACGCGAAGAACGCCTCGATGTCGGCATCGGTCCCGGTATCGCCGTCACCGTCAAAGTCGGGCGAGTTGCAGACCAGCGGGGGCATCACCTTCCGTATGGGGCCGGGGTCAAGGCTGACCTCAATCGTCCACGGTCGCCCATCGAAGTTGGTGATGGTCACGGTGTTGGTGTGGCCGACGAACGCATCGATGAACGTCGCCACGGGCATCACGAACTCCAGACGAACCCCGTCGCCCGGGTCATCGCCCACCACCCCATCCTCTCCCCCGATGAGCACCTGGATGAAGTCGCTGGACACGTACGTACCGCCGGTGATGGGCACGGATATCTGCCACGCCCCGGGCGCAAACAGCGCCGCCCCGTTGGGGTCCACCGTCGTCCCGGTCCCAAACAGCGGCACGAAGATCACGAATAACGGGCGAGCATCGGGCGTGCCCAGCAGCGCCGGTCCCAGGGGCACGGGAAGCGCGGGCGTATCGATGGTGGTGGGCTGGCTCGGCGTGGACAGTTCCGGATCGACATCCTGGAAGATCAACTCGCCATGGTCGCTCACGAAGAGCATGAACTGGTGGTCACACCCCGTCATGTGCGAGCCGATCACCTCCATCGCCGACGCAAAGCCGCTCTGCGTGGGCGGGTAATCGGCCGCGAACGCCAGATCGCCCGTCGAAACCACGATGAAGTCCGCGTACGGGTTGTGCTCGCGCAAGAGCCAGTAGATATTGACATCCACCTGGTTGGGACGCCCCGCGTAGTACAGAATGTGCAGTTTGCTCTGGGCCGCCTGGCCCTCCAGGTCCATCGGGAAGTCCGAGAGCGGCATGCCCCCGCCAATCTGCGGGCTTTCGTCGGGGTGGGCGTTCAGCGAGGCCTCGGCGTGCAGGTCCGCGGCCGTGCGCCCCGGGTCGTGGTAAGAGGCGCCGGCCGCCGCAACGTCATACCACTCGTACTGAGACAACTGGCCCTCATCGGTGGCGCTGGCGATCGCGACGTTGGGGGTCGAGATGAACTCATCCAGGAAGTTGCCGCCAAAGCACTGGGTAAGCACGAGCAACTTCTTGACGCACCCGGGGATGGTGCTCGGGAAGCGGGCCGCGACGCTGGTGTCCAGGATGTGCTGATGAGGTGCCTCGGCCGTAAACGCACCGTGAACGACAAAGTCGTCCGCGCGGGCCACGGGCGGGGCGCCCATCACGCCGGCGAGCAGCCCGATGATGGTGACACTTCGAGCAGAACTGCCGATGGTCAAACGCATGACGTGCTCCGGGTACCTATAGACCCACCAACAACTGGGACACGACCCCCTACGCCGGTCGCCCAGCCCACGGTACCACGGAATTCCGTCGCGCACACCACCAAATCCCGCACGATTCTCGGGGAGCGACCCTATCATTCCTTCGAGCCGTACCCAAGCGGCCCCGTTCCCAGCGTTGCCGCCCACCGCCACCCCCGGCGGGCGCGTGATCCGTATGAAGGCCAAAGGGGGGACACGGCCGCGAGTGTTCCACATGCCCGAATAGGGCCGAAGGGGATTTCACCCATGACGACTCCGCAATGGACCAAGCAGGACCTGCTCTCCAAGCCGATCCAGCACATCGACATCACCAGGTTTGACGCCCGCCCGGTGATCACCGCCTACCGCGAGATGGCCTACTCATCGCGGACCCTCGCCAAGGCCGCCGACATCTACTCACTGATGCTGGCTGACAAGGGGTGCGCCGTCATCCTGACCCTGGCGGGCTCGCTGATCTCGGCGGGCCTGAAGAAGAGCATCATCACGCTGCTCGAGAACAACATGGTGGACGCCATCGTCTCCACCGGCGCCAACATCGTGGACCAGGACTTCTTCGAGGGGCTTGGCTTCAGCCACTACATCGCCCCCGGCAGCCCCGAGGCCCCGCCCGTGGACGATGTGACGCTCCGAAACCTGATGATCGACCGCATCTACGACACCTATATCAACGAGGACGACCTCCGCGCCTGCGACGAGGTGACGAAAAAGGTCTTCGACACCTTCGAGCCCGGGGCGTACTCCAGCCGCGAGTTCATCGAGGCCATGGGCAAGTACCTGGTGGACCACCACCCCAAGAACGAGTCGCTCGTAAAGACCGCCTACCAGAAGCGGGTGCCGATCTTCGTGCCCGCCTTCTCCGACTGCTCGGCGGGCTTCGGCATCGTCCTGCACCAGGTCGAGGCCATCGAGGCCGGTCGCCCCATGGTCGCCTTCGACAGCGGCAAGGACTTCCGCGAACTGACCGAGGTCAAGTTCGCCACCATGGACCAGGGCGGTGACACCGGCCTCATCATGCTGGGCGGCGGCGTCCCCAAGAACTTCGCGCAGGACATCGTGGTCGCGGCCGAACTGCTGGTCGAGCGCCGCGGCGGAAAGGGTGGCGCGGCGCTCCGCGCCGCGAACGAAGTCAGCATGCACAAGTACGCCGTCCAGATGACCGTGGCCGACAGCCGCGACGGCGCGCTCTCCGGCTCCACCCTCCGCGAAGCCTGCTCCTGGGGCAAGGTTGATGTGGTGCACGAGCAGATGGTCTTCGGTGAGATCTCGGCCCTCTTCCCGATCCTGGCCAGCGACGCCTACCACCGCGGCTCCTGGAAGGGCCGAGCCGCCAAAAAGTTCGCCGATGGCCTGAACCAGGTTACCGCGGTGAAGTAAGGCGATTGGCCTTCGGACTTCGGACTTGCGATTTCCGTTTTGCGACTTGCTGTTTGAAACTACCCTTGGGGGCGGCAAGAGCCGCCCCTTTTCGTTTCCCACTTGCTTTGTCCAGAACCCATCGCAACCGCGATGACGGTGGTGCGAACAGGGTTGCATGGCCAATCAGCGGCATCGCAACCGTCGTTCACGGGGCCTCTTCGGCCAACCCATCCGCGAGGCGG
>Ga0163144_10000378_pt1 | contig 102654 bp, 87 predicted proteins | sample OliLak19BULKMAT1_FD_123175 | JGI IMG/M metagenome (GOLD analysis project Ga0163144, IMG submission 123175) | Freshwater microbial mat bacterial communities from Lake Vanda, McMurdo Dry Valleys, Antarctica - Oligotrophic Lake LV.19.BULKMAT1 | ecosystem: Environmental > Aquatic > Freshwater >...
CCCGAATCCGCACAACTTGCCGCCCGGCTGCTCGAGTATGGGCCACTTGCGGACATGCCGCAGCGCAAAGGCGTCTGCGTGGGCGTGGTGCTCCCTCGATTGGGAACCATTTCACCGTGGTCGAGCAAGGCGACCGATATCTTCAGGACCACCGGTCTGTCGGCAGTGCGCCGGGTTGAACGGGGGGTGCGATGGTTTGTCGACCACGCAGGGTCACCGCTTGATTTCAGTCCGCTTTATGACCGTATGACGCAGCGCTGGGCTGATGATGGGGAGTTCGGTGATTTGCTGTTGGAAGCACCGCCCAAGCCTTTGGCACGGGTAACCCTCGGGGAAGATGGTCTCGGAGCTTTGCGCCAGGCGAACCAGTTGCTGGGGCTGGCGTTGTCCGAAGACGAGATTGACTATCTGCACACTGCCTATCGGCAGATGCACCGTGATCCGACCGACGTCGAACTGATGATGTTTGCGCAGGCAAACTCCGAACATTGTCGGCACAAGATCTTCAATGCTGATTGGGTGATTGATGGTGAACCACTGGATCGGTCCCTCTTTGACATGATCCGCAACACTCACAAGGTGATCAACGGCCGAGGTGTGCTGTCGGCGTACCGTGACAATGCGGCAGTGATTGAAGGGTTCACGGATGACAGGCTCTTCATCGAGGGAGGCAGTGGTCGTTATCGATTTCATCACGAACCCGTACACGTCCTCATGAAGGTCGAGACGCACAACCACCCCACGGCAATATCACCCTATCCCGGTGCGGCCACTGGCTCCGGTGGTGAGATTCGTGATGAAGGCGCGGTGGGTCGTGGTTCGAAACCCAAGGCTGGCCTGACCGGGTTCACCACTTCGCATCTCAACATTCCCGGCTTTTGTCAGCCGTGGGAAATGAATACCGGCAAACCTGATCATATGGTGTCGGCGCTCGATATCATGACCGATGGGCCACTGGGTGCAGCGGCGTTCAACAACGAATATGGCCGTCCGGCGCTGACGGGTTACTTTCGGACCCTGGAAATTCTTGATGCCAATCAGTCCCTGCGGGGTTATCACAAGCCGGTGATGATCGCCGGTGGGGTTGGCATGGTGCGCTCCGAGCATGTTGAATCCTTGCCATTTCCACCAGGGACCGCACTGGTCGTGCTTGGCGGCCCGGCGATGCTGATCGGTTTGGGTGGGGGGGCAGCGTCCAGTGTCGATGCCGGCAGCAGTCACAGTGCGCTTGATTTTGCCTCCGTTCAACGAGACAACGCCGAAATGGAGCGTCGATGTCAGGAAGTCATCGATGCCTGTGTCGCGCTGGGTCGTGACAATCCGATACTCCTCATTCACGACGTTGGTGCTGGTGGACTGTCCAACGCGTTTCCCGAATTGGTGAAAGATGCCGATGTTGGCGGTCGGTTTGACCTGCGGGCAATACCCAATGCGGATCGTCGTATGGCACCACTCGAGATCTGGTGCAATGAGGCGCAGGAGCGGTATGTCCTGGGCATTCGCAGTGCAGCACTCACGCAATTCGGGACCATCTGTGAGCGGGAGCGCTGTCCATATGCCGTGGTCGGAAAAGCTACTCGTGACAAGCACCTGCACGTCAGTGACCCGGAACTGGGCGACTCACCGGTAGACCTGCCCATGGACGTGTTGTTTGGCAAGGCACCAAGAATGACCCGCCGTTATGTGACTGCGGCAACACCAGTCAAGCCACTCGTCTTGCCTGAACTTTCCATCGCCGAGTGGATAGCCCGGGTTCTGAGTTTCCCGGCTGTGGCCAGCAAGAAGTTCCTGATCACGATTGGAGATCGCAGCATCACGGGACTGGTGGCACGTGAGCAGATGGTAGGTCCGTGGCAGGTACCGGTTGCTGATGCAGCGGTAACCCTCGCCGGCTACCACACACTGCACGGCGAGGCTTTTGCCATGGGGGAACGTTCCCCCCTGGCGCTGATCAATGCCGCAGCTTCTGCGCGAATGGCCGTTGCTGAAGCACTGACCAATCTGTGGTGTGCCGATGTGATCGCTCGCGAACGTGTGGTTCTGTCCGCGAACTGGATGGCCGCTGCCGGCAGTGGGCAGGAAGATCAGGCCTTGCACGAGGCCGTGCTCACGATTGGTCAGGAATTCTGTCCCGCACTGGGCATCGCGATTCCGGTCGGCAAGGACAGTCTGTCGATGCGCACCCGCTGGGCTGACCAGGAAGTCATTGCACCAATGACGCTGATTGTCTCGGCATTTGCGCCGGTCAATGATGCGTCACGGACGTTGACGCCGCAGTTGCAGCGCCTGCCGGGAAGTTGTCTCGTCCTCGTCGCCTGCACATCCGATCAGCGTCTGGGTGGCAGCGTGCTGGCGCAGGTAGTCTCCCAGTTGGGCAGTGAGTCGCCCGATGTCGAGGCGGCAAACCTTGTGTCACTGCTGAGCGTCATCGATGCTGGCAAACGCCGGGGTGACCTGCTTGCCTATCACGATCGCAGTGATGGCGGGCTGTTTGCTGCCGTGGTTGAAATGTCCTTTGCCGGTCGAGTCGGTGTGGACTTGCATGTTGCCGGTGACCTGTTGCCGGGACTGTTCAGTGAAGAAATCGGGATCGTGGTCCAGGTTTCTGCCGAGGAGTCCGAGCGAGTCATGGCGACAGCGCTGGCAGCGGGCCTGCACACACGCCTCGTGGGAACGGTTCGAGAAGATGAGTCGGTGGTGGTTCATCACAACGGCAGTGAGGTTTTCCGCAGCACGCGTGATGCACTCGAACAAACCTGGGCTGAAACCAGCTATCGCATCCAGCGCCAGCGTGATGACGAACGTTGTGCCGATGAAGAGTTTGCATCGATTGCCCGTCCTTCCGTCGGTCTCTCTGCGAAGCTGACGTTTGACCCGGCGAGGGCGCCGGCTGTGCACAACGGCAAACCTGCCATCGCGATTCTCCGTGAGCAAGGTGTGAACGGACATATGGAGATGGCTGCAGCGTTCGAGCGTGCCGGCTTTGGACCGGTAGACGTCCATATGACCGATCTGCTCAGCGGCAGGGTCAGTCTCGACACCTTCCCGGCATTGGCCGCTTGTGGCGGGTTCTCTTACGGAGACGTGCTGGGTGGGGGGGGTGGCTGGGCAAAATCGCTGCTGTACCACGCAGCGCTCGGTGACCAGTTTGCCGAGTTTGTTCGTCGTGATCGACTGTTGCTGGGGGTCTGCAATGGTTGCCAGATGATGGCCCAGCTCAAGTCACTGATCCCCGGTGCGGAGCATTGGCCACGTTTTGTCACCAATCGATCCGAACGCTTCGAGGCGCGGACCGTGCAACTGCGCATCAATGAGGTGCGTTCGCCGTGGCTAGATGGCATGCAGGGCAGTGTGTTGCCGGTTGCCGTGGCACACGGAGAGGGCAGGGCGGAGTTTCATTCCACAGCCGATTTCGAGGCCCTGAAACGAGCTGGACAAGTGGCCATGCAATATGTGGATACGGATCTGAATGTGACGATGCAGTACCCCCTCAATCCAAACGGCGCCATTGAGGGGCTCGCCGGCCTGACCGCCGCGCAGGGTCGTGTGCTCATTCTCATGCCACATCCCGAGCGTGTGTTCAGATCAGTTCAGAACGCCTGGCGTGATGCCAGCTGGGGTGAAGATGGTCCGTGGCTGAGACTGTTCCAGAACGCCCGGGTGGCGCTCGACCAGTAGCGCTGATGCAGTATTGCCGGGGCTACCGGGTGGGCTTGGCGAGCGGGCGAATGATGTCCAGTGTGCGGGGTGTGAATACCCCTTTCTGTCGATCGGCGAAGTAGAACTTGAGGGTATCGGTGACCACCGGGAACGCCAGCTGATCCCAGGGGATTTCATGCTCCCCCAGCAGTTTGACGTCCAATGACTCGGAGCCTGCCGAAAAATCGGGATTGGCCATTTCAGCGCGAAAGAAGCAGTAAATCTGATTGATGTGCGGCAGGCTGAACATCGTGTACAGCTCGATGATGTCGACGGCCGCACAGGCTTCCTCAAGGGTTTCCCGAGCGGCGCCGGCAGCGGCAGTTTCGCCGTTCTCGAGAAATCCTGCGGGCAGGGTCCAGAAGCCGTGCCGCGGCGCGATGGCCCGCTGGGCAAGCAGCACTTTGTCCTCGTGCGTGACCAGACAGCCGGTCACCACGCGCGGGTTCTGATAGTGAATCGTGCCGCAACTGTCGCAGATGTAACGAGGTCGACTGTCGCCCGGCGGGATTCGCGAAGCCAGCGGATTGCCACAGTGGCTGCAGAAGTTCATGCCATCATTCTACCGGAGGGGCGGCCTTTATCGCCAAACTGCGACCGGGTTGGTCGCAGTGGTGTGGGGCATGGGTGTCTGCGATCGAACCGTCAATTCAATGCGGTGGCCGCTTCATGGGAATGACCTCAGCCATGCGCGGCTTGGCCTCCGGTATGGCACCGTCACCGATCGCATCCTCCGGCTTCAGAAAACAGCGATTCAGCTCGGCGAGTTTCCAGCACATCATCTCGGACAGCCGGATGGTGGCCGCCATCGGTGAGCGTGCACGCTGACGCTCCATATCGATCTGGAACGCGAGTCCTTTGAGCCGCTGTCGTTTCAGCGGATCGATCTGCCCGTCGATCACCGCTTCGGTCAGCCGCTTGCGCAGATTTTCCAGCGCCTGAGGATCGTGACGTGCCAAATCCACCAGGACATCAAACTCTGGCAGTTCTCTCATGGTCTTTCGAACTCGTCGTACTTCCGTGATCAGGTACTATGCGGATCTGGATCAGGTGAATGATACGAGTGTTCTGTAAGGCTTTTGTGAGTCCCTGGGAGCCTGTTGGGCGATTGCGGCTGGGCACACTCTGGTTAATTGGGTTAATTGGGTTAATTGGGTTAATTGGGTTAATTGGGTTGATAGGGTTGATGTGATGGATGGAAGGGGAGGTCGATAGATGTTGATGAGTCTGGGGAATATGCGGGTCCGCGCCAGGGCATCGTTTTATGTTGCCGACAGCGCACGGGTGATCGGCAATGTCTTGCTTGAAGCCAACGCGAGTGTCTGGTTTGGTGCCATCATTCGTGGTGACAACGAACTGATCACCGTTGGTGAAAATACCAATGTGCAGGATGGTGCTGTCCTGCACACCGATCCTGGTTTTCCGTTGACCCTGGGCAGAAACGTGACCATCGGGCACATGGCGATGCTGCATGGGTGTCAGGTGGGTGAGGGTTCTCTGATCGGGATAGGTGCGGTTGTGCTGAATGGTGCAAAGATCGGTCGCAATTGTCTGATCGGTGCAAAAGCACTGGTCACTGAAGGCAAGGAAATTCCTGACAATTCAATGGTGATGGGTGCACCGGCCAGAATCGTTCGCACCTTCACCGATGAGCAGGCCGCAGCGCTCCTGCGCAACGCTCGCCACTATGTGCAGAATGGTCAAAGGTTCAGTACAGAGCTGGCCGTACAGGAGCAGGCTGATGCGTGGCAAGGCTGAACCGCTGCCCACCATCGGTACCCCAGGCGCAAAACGAAATACACGCGTGCTGATGCTGGGTTCTGGCGAGCTTGGCAAGGAAGTCGTAATCGAATTGCAGCGTCTTGGCGTCGAAACCATCGCAGTGGATCGGTACGCCGGTGCGCCGGCGATGCAGGTGGCACATCGATCCCATGTCGTCAGCATGCAGGATAGCCAGGCGCTGCGCAGTGTCATCGAAGCCGAACAACCCGATCTCATCATTCCTGAAATCGAAGCCATCGCCACGGCGACCCTGGTGGAGCTGGAGAGCGAAGGTTTTCACGTCATTCCAACGGCGCGCGCTGTCCGGTTGACGATGGATCGGGAAGGTATTCGAAGGCTCGTTGCGGAGCAGTTGGGGGTTAAAACTTCGCGATACGAGTTTGCGGACAGTGAAACTGCGTTCCATCAGGCTGTGTCGCGCATAGGAACACCTTGTGTGGTCAAACCGGTGATGTCGAGTTCGGGCAAAGGCCAATCGACAGTGCAGACTCCGGCTGCCGCTGGTGCTGCCTGGATATTCGCACAGGCCGGCGCCAGAGGTGGTGTTGGCACACGCAAGGTGATCGTCGAAGGATTTGTGGACTTCGACTATGAAATCACGCTGCTTACCGTTCGCCATGTGGGCGGTACGAGTTTCTGCCCACCCATTGGTCATCGACAGGAGCGTGGGGACTATCGGGAATCCTGGCAACCACAGCCCATGAGCCCGACGGCGCTGGCAGAAGCCGAGCGTATCGCGCGCCTGGTAACGGATGAACTCGGTGGCAGAGGTCTTTTTGGCGTGGAGTTTTTTGTCAAAGGTGACGCCGTGTATTTCAGCGAAGTCAGCCCGCGTCCGCATGATACCGGCATGGTGACCCTGATCAGTCAGGACCTCTCGGAGTTTGCGCTGCACACCAGAGCAGTGCTGGGCCTGCCGATTCCCAATATCCGGACCCGAGGGCCGGCTGCATCGTCGGTGCTGCTGGTGGAAGGGCATTCACAGGACGTTGTCTTCCATGATCTGTCCGCGGTGCTTGCCGAACCCGACACGCAGATTCGCCTCTTTGGCAAACCTGCGGTTGAGGGTGAACGACGCATGGGTGTTGTTCTGGCGCTGGCGGACTCCGTCTTTGAGGCTCGTCGACGTGCCAACGAAGCGGCAGCCAAAGTGAAATTTGCTCTGTAATATGCATCCGGATATAACGGCTGACCCGGTTAATCTGCTGAATGCAGCTCAGGAGTACACACGGACGCTTGACGGCGTGCTCGTGGTTTGTGTGGAGCAGGCCGTTGCGGCACCGCTGTGCAGTTTGCGATTGGCACAGGCGGGGGCCCGGGTCATCAAGATCGAAAGGCCGGAAGGTGACTTTGCGCGTGGTTATGACAGGGCCGCCGCCGGTGAAAGTGCCTATTTTGTCTGGCTGAACCGTGGCAAGGAATCGGTCTGCCTCGATCTGAAACAGCCTGCTGATGCCCAATTGCTTGCGACGCTGATCGCCAGGGCAGATGTTTTTGTGCAGAACCTTGCACCAGGCGCGCTGGCTCGATTGGGTTTCGCAAGCCAGGGTTTGCGTGAACGCCACCCTCGTCTGATTACCGTCGACATCACCGGCTATGGCGATGTGCCCGCAGTTGCGCATCTCAAGGCTTATGATTTGCTGGTGCAGAGCGAAAGTGGACTTGCATCCATTACCGGCAGTCCAGATTCACCGGGCCGTGTCGGAGTGTCTGTTTGTGATATTGCCTGTGGAATGAATGCGTTTGCCGCCGTTCTCCAGGCCCTGATGACAAGACAACAAACAGGTCGGGGCCGTGGCATCGAAGTTTCACTGTTCGATGCAATCGCCGATTGGATGGCTGTGCCTCTCCTGCAACTGGAAGGTGGCCTTGAACCGAAGCGGGTCGGACTGAATCACCCCACCATAGCGCCATACGGCGCTTACCAGACGCGTGATGGCAGGCAGGTCGTGTTTTCCATTCAGAACCAGCGGGAATGGCAACGGTTCTGTGCTGCGGTCCTGAATCGCCCCGGGTTGTCCCTGGATCCACGTTTTGTAGACAACACCGCCCGGCTGCAGCATCGCAAGCAGCTGGACTCAATCATCTCCGGGGTGTTCGCGACGTTGTCGCGGGCTGCATTGTCTGAACGCCTTCGTGAAGGTGACATTGCCTTCGGATCACTGAATTCTCTGGCCGAACTCGCGGAGCATCCGGCGCTACGACGCCATGAGCAGCCTGTCGGGAGCGGTGAGGTTCAACTGGTGGCCCCGCCGGTACGGATTGACGGGGAGTCAACCCACCGAACCGCCAGGGTTCCCGCGCTCGGCGCCAATGGTGAGGCCATTCGCGCCGAGTTCGGATCACCGGCGATCGATCAGTAGCCGTTCGCCCGACGTGGCTGACCTCTGCCTGCAGGGCGAGGCGCAGAGTTGCCATGGCTACGTCGTTGTTGCCCGGCGGCGCCGGGTCTGGATTGCCGGGAGGGCTCTGCAAGCGCTCGTGGCGGGTTGGCACTGGGTTCATAACCAGGCATGACCACCCGTTCGAGCCGGGTCTTGAGCAGCTTCTCGATATCCTTCAACAAGCCGATTTCCTCTGAACAAACCAGGGACAGCGCGTTCCCCTCTTCACCTGCACGGGCGGTTCTGCCGATCCGGTGAACATAGTCCTCCGGAATGTTCGGCAGTTCAAAATTCACCACGTGGGGCAGCTTGTCAATATCCAGTCCACGGGCCGCGATATCCGTTGCCACGAGGATGCGGACCTTGCCGGCCTTGAAATCAGCCAGTGCCTTGGTCCGGGCACCTTGTGATTTGTTGCCATGGATGGCGGCGGCGGTCAGGCCGTCCTTCTCCAGTTGTTCGGCGAGTCGGCTGGCGCCGTGTTTGGTTCGGGTGAACACCAGCACCTGACGCCAGTTTTCACTGCCGATCCGGTGGGACAGCACTTCGCGTTTGCGAGCCTTGTCCACCAGCTGGACCGTCTGGCTGACACGCTCGGCTGTCTGGTTCCGTGCGGCGACCTGTATTTCAACAGGATCGTTCATGAGTTCATGGGCAAGCTCGCGAATGGAGTCTGAAAACGTTGCCGAGAACAACAGATTCTGCCGCTGCGCAGGCAGCAGCTTGAGCACCTTTCTGATATCGCGAATAAAGCCCATGTCGAGCATTCGATCGGCTTCATCCAGCACCAGAGTTTCTACTGCACGCAGATCGATCGTGCGCTGCATGACATGATCGAGCAGGCGGCCTGGTGTCGCGACCACGATGTCCGTGCCACGGTTGAGCGCTTCGATCTGTGGGCGGATGCTGACCCCGCCAAAAATCACGGCGGTACGCAGTGACAGGTATCGGCCATACGTTCGAAAACTCTCGCTGACCTGGGCAGCCAGTTCTCGTGTGGGTACCAGAATCAGCGCCCTGGGCGTGCGTTTCAGCGGGCGGCCGGCACGCAGACGCTGGAGTAGAGGCAGTGCAAAACCGGCGGTCTTGCCGGTCCCTGTCTGCGCGCCGGCGAGCAGGTCGCGGCCAGCCAGTACAACAGGAATGGCCTGCAACTGGATGGGGGTGGCTGTGGTGTAGCCGGCTTCAGCCAGCGCACGCAGCAAATCGGTCTCGAGACCGAGTTCATTGAAAGACATGTAAAAAACTTCTCCTGGGGTGCCCCGCAAGCAGATGTTTGATCGCTTGTCGGTGAGGGGCAGGCAGTCTGGGTGATTCCGGTTCGCACAAGCCTTGTGGCTATATCCTTGCCGGGGCATGACTTGAGCATGCTTGGGCATGGGCGAGTGCAAATGAACCCCATCCTGGTGTGGGTATGCAAAATGAGCAGATTATCGGGTTGCATGATTGCGGAGCCCGATTGTCGGACACCCACCGAAGGATGATCGACGGGCGCACTCTAACAGCACCGGGCGGGATTACCAAACGGGATAACAAAAAATGTGCCGCAGTCGTCTGCGCGAGTCGAGTTTCCAAACCAGGCCGATTTTTCTGTTCGGCGACGACGGCCTGTCTTGTGCGTTTTCCGACCTGCGGCTATAGTCCAGTCAGTCTCACAAATTGCGGGCATCGTGCCTCGATCGCCATTGTCTGCCGTCACACTGAACCTCCTGCTGCTGCCGGCTTAGCCGGCAATATCCTGTTTCCTCATGGGCGTACGCCCAACCCTGAAAAAACCCGAACAGCGACAGACAAGGCAACTTGTACTCATGGCCTGCAACAACACACGCTGGCCTGACAATCGAGAGGACCGGACATGAAAGACCAAGGTCATTCCACCAATCGCGGCATCCAGAAGATGCCGTTCCAGAAATATCGGCGCTTTCAGCCGATCAATCTGCCTGACCGTCAGTGGCCAACACGCAGCATTCTTCGAGCGCCGCGCTGGTGCAGTGTCGATCTGCGTGATGGCAACCAGGCGCTGGTCGATCCGATGAATGTTGAAGAAAAGTTGCGCATGTTCGAACTTCTTCTGGACGTCGGGTTTGCCGAGATCGAAGTCGGTTTTCCGGCAGCCTCGCAGCCGGACTTCGACTTCATTCGGCGAATCATCGACGAGGGACGTATTCCGGATGGCGTCGCCATCCAGATCCTGTGTCAGGCCAGGGAAGAACTGATTGCGCGCAGCGTCGAGGCCCTGCAAGGCGCAAAGAAGGTGATCTTCCATCTCTACAACTCGACTTCCGAGTTGCAGCGTCGCGTTGTCTTCAATATGGATCGGCAAGGCATCATCGATCTGGCACTGGCTGGCACCCGGCTGGTTCAGCAAGGGCTGGCTTCGTTCGATGCTGACGTTACTTTCCAGTACTCGCCGGAGAGCTTCACCGGCACGGAACTCGATTTTGCAGTGGAGATCTGCACTGCCGTGGCAGAGGTCTGGGGCGCAACTCCCGAAAACAAGATGATCATCAACCTGCCGTCTACGGTCGAGATGGCAACTCCAAATGTGTACGCGGACCAGATCGAGTGGTTCATCACACGTTTCCCCAAACGGGATTCCGCGGTGATCAGCCTGCACACACACAATGATCGTGGCACCGGTATTGCGGCGACCGAGATGGCACTCATGGCGGGGGCTGATCGGGTTGAAGGCACGTTGTTTGGCAATGGCGAGCGCACTGGCAATTGCGACCTTGTGACCATGGCGATGAACCTCTTCAGTCAGGGCGTTGATCCTGAGCTGGATTTTCGTCGTATGCCCGAGATTCGCAGCACCGTGGAAGCCATCAACAAGCTGCCAGTTCATCAGCGCCATCCTTATGCCGGTGAGCTGGTGTTCACGGCCTTTTCAGGCTCCCACCAGGATGCCATTCGCAAAGGCATGTCACGTGTTGATCGGGACAACTGGGAAGTTCCTTATCTGCCTATCGATCCGGCCGATGTCGGTTCCTCCTACAAGGAGACCGTGCGGGTCAACAGCCAGAGTGGCAAAGGTGGTATCGGCTTCATCCTGGAAGAACATTTTGGCATTACCCTGCCGCGGGAAATGCTGGTGGAATTCAGCGGCGTCATCCAGAGACTGACCGAGCAGCATGATCGCGAGATCAAGGTCGACGAGATTCTGCAGGCGTTGATGGACGAGTATGTCGTTGATAACGGCCCGTACCGGCTGGTCAACTACGATCTGCTCAGCGGCCGCCAGGATGATCAGCGGGTTGTTGCGCAGATCGAAGTTTCGGCCAACAAGGTCACGATTGATGGTGAAGGCAGTGGTCCGATCGAGGCATTTGTGAATGGTCTGGTGGATACACTCAATGAACCGATCAATATCATCGAGTATCACGAGCACTCGCTGGACGAAGGGAAGGATGCCAAGGCGATCTGCCTGCTGGCGATCAACAACGGTGACCTGAGTCGCTGTTATGGAATCGGCGTCAGTCGCAACACCATTACCGCATCACTGGGAGCGATTGTCTCGGCGATGAATCGTCGCTGGCGATTGCGTTAACCAGTACAGAGGTGGGGCCGGATCAAATCCCGGCCTCTTCGATGGATTCAGCAGCGCTGCCATGTTCGTTGCGAGAGTCCCACAGCCTGGCGGTTTTGATGATATTGCCGGAAATCTGCAGGGTTTCGACGTAGTACGGTCCGAGCTGACAGCAGACATTGTTGTCCGGAATCATCTCCAGAGTCTCCAGGAGCAGCCCATTGAGCGTTCGTGGTCCTGTTGTCGGCAGTGTCCAGCCAAGCGAGCGGTTCACCTCACGGAGCAGCGCCATCCCGTCAATGAGATAACTGCCATCATCCTGTGGATGGATTTCCGGAACGTTGGCCGCAAAATCTGTAGTGAACTCCCCAACAATTTCTTCGAGGATGTCATCCAGCGCCACAATCCCCTGAACGTCGCCATATTCATCGACGACCAGCGCCACCCGTCGTTTGTTTTTCTGGAAGTTGACGAGTTGTGTATGCAGAGGCGTGCCTTCTGGTACGAAGTACGGCTCCCGGGCCAGGGCAAGCAGGTCCTCACGGGTAATCTGTTCACCGGATAGATGGCGTGTCAGTCGGCGCAGATGCAGAACACCCAATACGTTGTTGACGTCTCCACGATAGATTGGCAAGCGGGTGTGATGGCTGTTGCCGATGACGGTCAGGATTTCATCCATGTCCGCGTCGATGTCGATACCCATGATTTCCGAGCGGGGCACCATGATGTCGTTGACCGTGACAGTATCGAGGTCAAGGATCGACAGCATCATGTTCTGGTGTTGATCGGGCAGGTCGGCACCTTCATTGACTACCGTTCGCAGTTCATCCTGGGATAGCTGATCATTGGTCGTATTGCCACTGATGAACGGATTGACCAGCATGTTCGAAATCCAGTTCAGCGCAACGATCAGCGGATGAAGAATCTTCTGCAGGGGCTCCAGCAGATACACCGACGTAAAGGCGATGGGCTCCGGTCTCGCTGCGGCCAGCGTTTTTGGCGCGATCTCGCCAAAGATGAGAAATACCAGGGTGAGAATCCAGGGCGCTGCCAGCACACCGGTATCGCCGGCCAGGCGCATGCCGATAATCGTCGCCACCGTTGCCGCGGTAAAATTCACCAGATTGTTGCCAATCAGGATCACACCCAGCATGCGATCCGGACGAGCGAGCATACGACTTGCCTTGATGGCACCGGATCTGCCCTCATTGGCGAGATGCTTAAGTCGGTACCGGTTCAGTGAGACCAGCGCCGTTTCGCTACTGGAAAAGTACGCCGAAAAAACCATCAGAACGATCAGTGTCGTGAAGAGTGCGGAAAGTGGTATGGCATCGACGCTCATGACGTCGGTGCCAGCAGGTATTCGATGACAAATTTGCTGCCGAAGTATCCCAGCACCAGCAGGCTGGTGGAGATCAGCACCCAGCGCACGGCGGTTTCACCCCGCCAACCCAACCGATAGCGCCCTATGAGCAGAACGACATAACCACCTGCAGCGGCGCTGAGCAGGACCGTGTGATGTACCACCCGCTGGGCAAACATGTCTTCCAGGTACACAAAGCCCGTAACAATTCCGATCAGGAGCAGAATCAGGCCGGTCCAGATGGCCGCGAACAGCAGCTTCTCCAGTGTCTCCAGCGGCGGAACGTGTTGTGCCCACGTCAAGGTATGGGCTTTCAGATGTCGCTCGACCGACCGCAGGAGCAGTGCCTGCAGGAAAGCGAGCAGCAATACGCTGCCCGCAAGTATGGAGATGATGACGTGTGGCAGCGTTTGCGTGGTCACGATCTGCGCGCCGGAAGCGTGGCCGGCAACCCCGGACCACAGCAGCATCAGCAGATCCAGCGGAATGAGCGGGATCAACAATAGGGTGACCGGCAGGGAAACAGTGGACGCCGCGACAAAAGCGGTCATGACCAGAAACATCAGATTGAGCGCGGGCTGAAGCCCCAGATCGAAACCCGACGGTGTTGCTGCGTAGGACCAGATTGCCATCGCGTGCAGAAGTATGGCCAGCGTGAGCAGCACGTGGCCGGACGATTGCAGTGCCAGTCGTTCATTCGCAAGACCGCGCCCAAGAAGCGCGAGGACAATGCCGTAGACCAGAGCTGCGCCGACGTGTAGCAGTTGCGTGTCGATAGGAGGGCGAGGCTTTTTGGCTGGGACGCGAGGCAGTGTGGCACAAGCCGCCAGAGGCCGAAAGCCCTATAATCCCTGACTCTTCAAGCAGATCTGGTTGTCATGTTCGAGAATCTCAGCGAGCGTCTTACCCAGACCTTTCGTGGTCTGACCGGCAAATCCAAACTCTCCGAGGACAACATCGCCGATGCGCTGCGAGACGTGCGTCGGGCGTTGCTCGAAGCCGACGTCGCCCTCGAGGTCGTCAAGGACTTTACAGAAAGTGTCCGGACACGAGCCGTCGGCCAGGATGTCTCCGAGGCACTCAATCCCGGTGAGGCATTCATCAAGATCGTGCACGATGAACTCGTGCAGGTGATGGGCGCGGCGAACGATGCACTTAATCTCGCGACGACCCCACCGGCCATCATCCTCATGGCTGGTCTGCAGGGCGCGGGCAAGACCACTACGGTTGCCAAGCTTGCTTTGCTGCTCAAAGACCGGGAAAGGAAGAAGGTCGCGGTGGTCAGTGCCGACGTCTATCGACCTGCAGCCATCAAACAGCTGGAGACACTGGCCGGCGAGGCAGGCGTTCATTTCATTGCGTCTGAGGCAACCGAGCAACCATTGGCGATCGCTCGTCGAGCGGTCGCGGAAGCAAGGACGCTGTTCGCTGACGTGCTGATTGTGGACACCGCAGGTCGATTGGCCATTGATGAAGCCATGATGCGGGAGATCAGGGCGCTGCAGGATGACCTGAAGCCCATCGAAACCCTGTTTGTGGTCGATGCGATGACCGGACAGGATGCGGCGCGCACCGCCAGGGCATTCAACGACGCGATGACGTTGACCGGTGTGGTCCTGGCGAAAGCCGATGGCGACGCCCGCGGTGGCGCTGCCTTGTCAGTACGCGCCATTACCGGCAAACCCATCAAGTTCATCGGGATGGGCGAGAAGATTGATGCGCTGGAGCCGTTTTACCCGGAGCGGATTGCCTCCCGGATTCTTGGCATGGGCGATATCCTCTCGCTGATCGAGGAAGCCCAGCGCAAGGTCGACCACAAAAAAGCCGAAAAGCTTGCCCGCAAGATGGAGAAAGGTCGTTTCGACCTGGAGGATTTTCGCGAACAGCTGGCGCAGATGGCCAACATGGGTGGCATCACCAGCATGCTGGACAAGCTTCCCGGAATGAGTCAGTTGCCGAAAAACGTGCAGGAGCAGGTGGACGATCGGCAATTCAAACGAATGGCAGTGATCATCGACTCGATGACTGCACATGAACGTCGGTTTCCGGACATCATCTCGGGCTCGAGAAAACAGAGAATCGCACGCGGCAGCGGAACCGATATCGCGGATATCAATCGCCTGCTGAAACAGCACAAGCAGATGCAGAAGATGATGAAGAAGTTCACCAAGAAAGGTGGCATGCAGAAGCTGGCGCGTGGACTCGGGTCAATGCAGGGGATGATGGCGCCAAAAGGTGGAGTACCCGGTCGGCGCCGGTGAGTGATCACAATTCGGCGCAGCACGATGTTCGGCCACGTCAGACGAAACTGTGCCCGGTCGTTTTCACAAGCTTCCCAACGGTCGTCTCGACTGGCACTCGCTGCACCCACTTGAACAGTGCCGGAACGGTGTACAGCGCAATCACCGCTGAACCGGCGGCCCCTCCAGCGATGGCTGTGGCCAGTGGCGGCCAGAATTGTCCACCGCTGACGATCAACGGGATGAACCCACCCATGGTGGTGACGGTCGTGGCGAGGATGTGGCGCGTTGCATCCATCACGACATCCGCAGTCACTTCGTCGTCGCCCTGTCTTGCTTCTGGGCTCTCATCCAGTACTGACAAGACGATGATGGCGCCGTTGACAGCGATGCCGATCATGCCGAGACCGCCAATCAGGGCCATGTAGCCAAATGGGTAGCCAAAGAGCCGCACGCCGAACAGCGCCAGACCAAAGCTGAGTATGGCCACGCCAAAAATGATGGCGGTGTAGCGGAAGGAGTTCATGGACAAGGTGATGACCACCACCATCGCCAAGGCGAAGATCATGAACCTGCCGACCAGGCTTCCGGACGACTCGGCACTTTCTTCGGCTTCGCCGGCGATTTCCAGGCGGTAACCAGACGGCAATTCGAATCCGTCCGCCGAAAGCTGTGTGGTGAACGATTCCAGTACACCAGCTGCCAGCGTGAAGGGAATCAGCAACCCTTCCACGCTCGATACACGTTCACCCTGAAACCGCTCGATACTCGCGGCCGCTGGTTCCAGTGTCCATCGACCCAGTTGATCGAGCGGTACCCGAATGCCACTGGGGCTGACCACCGGCAGAGTTGTCAAATCGTCGACGTCGTCCCGCCCGGCGCTGTCCAACCGAACGCGGATGGCAAGCGCCGTGTTGCCTTCCTGCACAGTTCCGGCGTGGGTCCCCAGCAAGGAATCATGGAGGTGCCGACTGATGTCTCCGGTTTGCATGCCCGCCTGGGCGGTGGTCTGTTCATCGGGAACAAACACCAGCTTTGGCTCCGACCCGGTCATCAGGGCGCGAGTGTAGGCAACACCTTCGATGCTGGCGAGAACACGGCGGAGTTCTTCTGACAAACGGCGCAGTACCTGCAGGTCGTTGCCGACGATCCTGAGTTCAACCGGAGCCTTGACAGGCGGCCCCTGTTCGAATGGCAGGGCCATGATTTCTACTGCGGGCAGTGCCCGCATCAGCTTCCGTTGCAGATCCGGCAGCATGGATCGCGTCGCAGCGGCGGATCGTGTGGTCACCCAACCCTGGGCGAAACTCGCGATTCCGTCGCCATTGGAAATGGCGTTGTAGTACACCCGCGGCGAACTCTCGCCTATGGACCAGAAGGTGTCGATCACCTCCGGGTGGCTGCGAAGCACGGCGTCGGCGGTTTCCGTCGCCGTCCTTGTTGCACTGATGGATGCCTGTGGTGGCAGCTGAATCTGCACCTGGAACTGATTGCGATCAACTGCGGGAAAAAACTGATTTGTCAGCGTCGGGAAGAGTGCAAAACCGATCAGCGGCAAAACCAGTCCGGCCGCCAGTCCATAGATGGGCTTGCGGATGAAAAAGAGCAGGCTGCGGCGATACTGCGCTGCGAGCGATGGTGATGACCAGCCCTGGTGCCACCAGCGACTGTTCCGGGATGGAGGAAATTTTCTGTCCCAGTAACCGGCGATAACGGGCACGACCGTCAATGCCAGCAGGAATGAACTGCATACTGCCAGTGATACGGTTATTCCGAGTGAGCCCGTGAAGTCACCAACACCGCCGCCGGCCAGCGCAATCGGCATGAACGCAAGTACGGTTGTTGCGGTGGAAGCACCTAACGGAACCAGCAGGTGGCGTATTGACGTGCGTATTGCAGCCGGAATGGCGACACCACGCTGTACACGCAGTTTGTAGTCATCGACGATGACGATGGCATTGTCGATAAGCAGACCCAGCGCAATGATCAGACCGGTGACTGACATCTGATGCAAAGGCAACCCTATGATCTGCATGCCAGTGAGCACCATGCCGCATGACAGGGGCAGTGCAATGCCGACGGTCACCGCAGCCCGCATCCCCAGGAACCAGACCAGCACCAGGAAGACGATCACCAGCGCCGCGACGAGATTGAGACCAAGACTGGTCATTCGTGCAGCGGTGTACTCATTCTGGTCGTAAACGACCTGGACACCGATTTGTGGCGGCAGGTCTTTAGTGAATTCGGCGACTGCAAGCCTCGCTCTTTCCACCCATGCTTCGATGGTCAGCCCCGGTTGCATGGTCGCGCCGACCAGTACCACACGTTGGTTGCCGTGCAGTGCATAACTTGAAGGTGGATCCTTCGGAAACTTGCGCACCTGTGCAATATCGGAGAGCCGCAAGGTCTGACCGTTCTGGCCAGTGCCAACGGGAATGTGGCCGATTCGCTCGGCCGAGTTGAGTTCGGCATCCACTTCCACCAGCAGATCGCCAAGTGGCGCCTGCAACCGGCCTGAGGTGTTCTTGGTATCAGCCAAACCGATGGTGGTTGCGATCGAGGCCAGCGACAGACCGGCTCGGGCAGTGGCCTGGCTGTTCAGAGCGACCAGTATTTCCTCGTCGATTTCACCATAGAGGTCCGTTTCTTCAGTACCCCCGAGGTTGGCGAGCCTGAGCTGCAGAACACGTGCCATGCGCTGGAGCAAGGACATTTGTGCAGGTGTGTCGTCCTGCCAGCTGATCTCGACCACGATCGTGGTGGCGAGCTGACGTGACATCTCCAGGCTGGGTACCGAGGCCGCAGCGGGAAGGGAGCCTTCAGCGTCCGTCAACTTGTCACGTATCTCCGACCATACCGCATTGACCTGGTCTGTAGTCACTTCGTCGTAGAGTTCAATGGCGAGCAGAGAAAAGCCGGCGCGGGACACGGACGACAGTTGGCGAACCTCCGACACTTCGCGAAGCTGGGCTTCCAGCGGCTCGCTGACCAGTGATTCGACTCGTTCGGCAGACGCTCCGGGCACGTAAGTCTTCACCGTCGCCCAACGTTCCGTCATCGTCGGGTCTTCCTGGCGTGGCAGAGTCAGGTAGGAGACGAGGCCGGTGATCACCACCACAACGATCGCCAGAAACGTCAGGCGGGGATGATCGTAGAACAGACCTCCTGAGCCTGCTCCTGCGCCGAAACCTGGCGGATTGGGTATCAACGCGTTCACTGGCTGGCTCCAGATCGGATCATGAACACTTTCTGCCCAGGTACCAGACGGTTCGCGGCGGAAGTGATCAGTTGATCACCATCCTTGAGCGTGCCACGCACCAATGCCTCATTGGTTTCTGTGTGCATCACCTCAACGAGCCTTCGCTCGGCGATGCCAACATGGTTTGCAACGTACACCGACCACAGGCCACGTTCTGCTTCACCCAGAGCCGCCAGTGGCACCCAATAGCCTTCTATGTCCAGGGAGTAGGGCAGCTTCAAGGTCACCACGGCACCAACTGGAACCTTGCTGTCGGGCAATGTGAACACCGCGGTCTGCGTTCGGGTTGCAGCATCAATCTCCGGCAGCAGTGCGATGAGATCGCAGGCAAGCTCTTCGTCGTGCCAGAGCAGCGTGTATTTCCCGCCGCGGGACAATGACGGTGCGACGTTTTCCGGTACCCCCACGCGCGCCTCCATGCCGCTGGTCTCTATCAGGCGAAGAACCGGTTCGCCCGGCTTGACCTGGGCGCCCGGATCCAGATATCGGGTCTGAATCACGCCTGAGAATGGCGCGATGATCAGCGATTCGGCGAGGGCGACACGCGCGCCCTGTGCCTGTGCTTTGGCGCGCTGCAGACCGGCCAATGCAACGGCATGCTGGGCGGTTCTGGTTCGTTGCGCCGCGGTTGCCTCGTCCAGCAGTTGCGCAGCGATGTGCCCCTGGGCCTTGAGACCGAGCAGGCGTTGTTCGGTTTTGGCGGAGATGTCGAGTTGTGCCTGCGATGCAGCAAGACTGGCGGTTGCAAATTCCAGTTCGGCCTGGGCGTGTGCCAGATTGGCGTCAAAGCTTGCACTTTTCAGGCTGGCGAGCTGTTCACCGGCCTGGATCTGATCGCCCCAGTCCTTGTGGATCGCGGCGATCTCCCCGCCGTGCTTGAATCCAAGATCGGCTGAACGTCGGGCCACGGAAACACCACCATAGGTACGGCTCGCCGAACGGCTCGCCGAACGGCTCGCGTGCTCGGCATCCTCGCTTCCGGGTATGCGAATCGAGACCGGCAGACCCTCCGCCCAGCTCGGATTGGCTACAAGGAACATCAATAGCAGACAACCTGTCGGCACTTTCAATTGCAGCATGGAGTAACACCTGCTGAAGCTGTCGTTTCTATCAATTATGTTTGCAACGATAACATTGTTACCGATGCTAATATTGAAATCAGAATGACTCCATGAACGCCGTGGCAAATGGCTCATCCGTATTTGGATACCTATGAGGTTGGATATGAGAAGTTGGGTATGAGGCAAGCCCGGTTCACAATTGACGGCAGGGATGAGATGGCAGAGTCGACGGGAAGAGGGGAATCCGTGCTCAGGACTGGATATCACCATGGCTATTTGTCGGATGCGTTGATCGACATGGCTATTGCGAAAATCGCCGAATCGGGCATGGAGAAACTCAGCCTTCGGGCATTGGCCAGAGAAGCTGGGGTGTCATCCACAGCCCCTTATCGTCATTTTTCCAGTCGGGAAAGCCTGCTTGCTGCCATTGCGACCCGCGGGTTCCGGACCCTCACCGATAAGCTCGACCGATCTTTGGCATCGGGGACGTCATTCGAGGCTCAATTTATCGCCATGGGCATGGCCTACATCAAACATGCTGTTGACGATCCCGTGAGTTATCACCTCATGTTTGGCGAGATGGCTGGCTCAGGCAAGTACGCCGATCTGTCCGCGGCAGCGGACGATTGTTTCGCCCGTCTGCTGCAGACGCTCGAGATCAATGCACCGCTTGCGCACCTGGAGGTTACCTCGCTGGAACTCAGTGCAGCGGTCTGGGCGGGAGTCCATGGCATTGCCAGTCTCCTGGTTACCGTTCTGCATCACCCGCGAGAGGGGAGACCTGATTCACAGGCCGGTCGGGCACTCGCCGCCCTGGCCGCTGATCCGGAGCGCGCATTGCGGCTGCTCTTCGTGCAGTGGTTTCCGGACTAGTCTTAGGTTGCTGAAGCTTTCTCCGCATCGCGGACGGAGGCCTATCCACGACAACAGCGCAGGAGACGGTGATGAGCGGACTTGAGCACAAGGAAATTCAAAAAAACCATGGACTTGCCGCCTGTATGCTAGAACTGGGCGAGGATCTCGGCGCGCTTGGTGGTGGCGCTTTCTTCCCATTGGTTGAAGATCCCCGGTTGGTGAACCGGACCGTTATCGTGGGGATGTTTGTTCTTCGTCCTGCCCGGGTCGCCTGGTCTCCTGGGGACAGGGCTGTGGACTTTGCCGCTGCCGAGGACTGGTGTTTCAACGTGCGGGGTGTTGATGGCGGATGGCTGATTGCCGGCGGCAATCCACTGGATGCCTACCGTCTGGCCCTGCAGTATGGTCTTGCCGACGCGGTGATCGTTGGCAGTAACACGGTCGCCAAAGAAGGGGTGGATCATGGTGATCAGCCGGGATACCTGTGGCAACCCTATGGTCCCGCCAGTTGGCCGCATCTGGCAGCGATGGATTCCCATCTGGCTGGCAAGATCGCCAGCGTCCGCAAAGACTGGCAACGGCAGGGGGTCCTTTCTTCGCGCAGGTGGCCGGCACAGATCGTGGTATCGCAGTCTGGAGAGCATCGATCACCAGCCAATGATCTCTTTCAGGCGCGGGTGTTTTCCGCCACACATCCTGACGGCTCCCCGGTAGAAACCTATGTCCTGACCAGCGAAGCCGGCGCGGATCGTATGCGGCAGCGGGCAGGCAACTACCCGCTCGGCAGGTCGATCGACGAGATTCTGGTAGCGGTTTCTCCGCCGGGCCAACCCGAGGTGCTGGACATCGCCAGGGTTCCCGAAGAACTGCGTCGGCGATTTGATATCCGTATTGCCAACCATGATGGTGGCCAGACGGTGTTGTCGAAATTCAGCGAAGCCGGTGTCATGTCACAGATCAATCTGACGCTGATGCGCAATGCGTCGGTATTTGATGTCCTCAGTCACGATCCTCGACTGCCAACGGAACAGCGACAGCGCATGATGGAAGAGTTTGATGCCCGACGGCAGCTGTTTTTCTCCGGTAATCACCGATTGCCAGGCGCGTTGAAACCGGTGAGTGTGTTATCGGATGGTGCGGATGCCATGGTCGTCAGCTTCGACGCCCGTGCGTTGCGCGGTTTGTGAGAACCAGCGGATGCAAGGTGCATCCGCCAGTTGCAAGGTGCATCGGCCAGTTGATAGAAGGGGCTAGGGTCCGCCGGAAATCGTGATCGTGTGTCCGGTCATCCACGAAGACGCTCTCGATGCGAGAAACACCACGGCGGGTGCGATGTCTTCCGGCGTTCCAAGCCGACCGAGCGGGATACCAAAACGCTTGCCCAGTTCGGGAATGTCTTCTGGTTTCAGTTTCAGGAATTCCATGAAAACTTCAGTTGGAATCGGCCCGGGTGCAACGCCGTTGACACGAATGCCAAATGGAGCCATTTCTACCGCCAGCGTTTGCGTGAGGCTGTTAACCCCACTCTTGGCCACCGCGTAGGGTCCGTTGTTGGGAGACGCACGTCCTGCGGCGACGGAGGAGATGTTGATGATGGTGCCGCCGCCGTTTTCTTTCATGATTCGGCCAGCCGCCTGTGCACCGGTCCACACTGCTTTGAGATTGAGATTCAGCTGAAAATCCCATTGCCGCTCCGGCATGTCCATGAAGGTGCGGGGAACACGATCGTCAGCGCCGCCGGCATTGCTTACCCAGCAGGTCAGCTTGCCCATTTCCTTGAGCGTCGTGTCTGCGATGCGCTGAACGTCTTCGATTTTCATCACGTCTGCGGTAATTGCCAATGCCCGTCGTCCGAGCGCCCTGACCTTGTCAGCTACCGCTTCGATTTCCTTCGTGCGCCGGGCAGTCAACACAACATCGGCGCCGGCTTCTGCAAGTCCCAGGGCAATGCCTTCGCCGATACCTCGGCCACTGCCGGTGACCACGGCCACCTGACCGTCAAGTCTGAACTGATCAATGATGCTCATCTGCTGTCCTCTTAATTGAATGTCAAGCGGGTCTGTGTGTTATTAACGGCGAGTACCTTCGCGAATGAGATCGGTGACACCGTCCCATTCGTCATGCTCCTCTTTCCAGCCTTCAAACATGGTGCGAATGACTGGCGCATCACCGTGCAACTCGACATAACAACCCATGTCCTTGCGACAATCCATATAGGCGACGTAGTCGCCACCCCACAGTGTGCAGGCAGATTCGTAACCGGCTGCCTGAAAACGCTTGATCTCGCCGGACACATCGGAAACAAGCAGGCCAACGTGATGGAAGCCGTTTTCTCCGCGTTTGTACATCTCGCGGTAGATCGACGGCTTGTCATCATGCTGGGCAATGAACTGGATGTGTGCGGGTCCTGCTTGTCCAAATGCGTAACTGACATCGGCTTCGACCGGTTCGCCGCGGTACAGAAATCCTTCGGCAATGTGGTGGCGAACAACGTGAAACGGTCCGGCACCCACCATCTTGTTCCACTTGCGGCACGCTGCGTCGATGTCGTCGACGAACCAGGCGTATTGCCAGATCGGATGGCGGATCAGCGGTGATTTGAGATTGGTCATGGCTCCCCCAGTGGTTTGATTGTGCAATGGACCAACCTTACCAGAAGTCTTTGGGGCAGAAGTCTTTCAGTGGGCGGAGACTGGTCTGTTGGCGGAAATGCTTCAGGTTCGACCGATCTCATGTTTAGAATCAGGCCGTGTACAAACTGATCCAGGGGGAAATCATGTCGATCGAAAATGGCCAGAGATTTTTGCGGCTGTTGCAGGACAGTGCAGCGCTGCGTGAACAGGTCAAGCAGGAAGGGCAGGGCGGATTTGAGGCGTTGACGGCTACGGCGGGTGCATCGAGCACCAGTTGGGAAGTGGTGGTCGCCGCCATTCGTGCCATCGAAGGTAACACCGGCGGCAAGACATCATGAGCAGGAAACTGGTACTTATTGGTCTTGTCGAGCCACAATCCGATGATCATGTCGCGGCTTTTCGAGAGTGGTATCTGGGCAACCACATCGAGGACACCTATCACTGTCCGGTCATCAAGTCGGTCCGATGTTTCAAGGCGGTAAAGGGCTTTCTTGGCGAACCGCCATCGGGATTCCTGACCATCTATGAATTTGAAGGAGAAGATGCCGAGGCGGCGGAACAGGCGCTTGGAGCCTATCAACGGGATCCGGATTCCTGGGCTCGCCGGTTGCCATCGAATGGTTCGATGAAAATCGTGGGTGCCGGCTGGTATCAGGAAGAAGTTGTATTCGGCTGAGGCTGAAGACTGGAAAACGCCTGGTCATAGGCCAGCGATGTGCCGCCGGACTGGCAAGCCCGGCGGAAATCACTATAATGCGCGGCCTTTTCCGCCCCCTCGTCGCGCCAGGTTTCATAAGCTGGTTCGCGGGGGCGGCTACACATCAGCATCAGGGGTCAAGCGGCTACATCCATGTTAACCATTCGACTGGCGCGACACGGCGCAAAAAAGAATCCTTTTTTCCATATCACTGTGGCCGAGAGCGCAACCAAGCGTGATGGTCGGTTTGTCGAGCGTCTGGGTTTTTACAGCCCGGTCGCCCGCAATCCTGCCGATGGTCTGCGCGTGAACTTCGAGCGTTTTGATTATTGGACTTCCGTTGGAGCCCAGCCGTCCGAACGTGTACAACTCCTCGTCAAGCGTGCCCGGCGCGCCCAGATACCAGCAGCCAGCTGAGCGCCTGGTGCCGTCCGACGCCGGTTCCGGTGAGGACGGCCAGACCGGTGAAGATTCTGGCGATCAGCTGGTGATCGGCAGGCTGCTGGCGCCTCACGGCGTTCGTGGCTGGATCAAGTTCCGCTCCTACACTGAAGATCCCGTCGCGTGTTTCGATTTTTCGCCCTGGACCATCCGGACTGCCCAGTCGCCGCTGCATCCAGTGCGTGAACTGGAAGTGCTCGAGTGCCGCGATCAGGGAGAGTTGTTTCTCCTGCGGTTGGCAGGGATCGACGATCGGGATCAGGCACAGCGACTGTCCGGCAGCAATGTCCTGGTTCCTGCCAATGCCTTGCCAGTGCTCGACGACAGTGAATATTACTGGCGTGAGTTGATCGGCATGTCGGTCAGCACCATCGCCGGCAACCCCCTCGGGCAGGTCGCTGACGTGATGGACAACGGCGCGCATGATGTGCTCGTGGTGCGGCATCAGGAACGTGAACGATTGATCCCTTTCCTTGCCCCCTATCTTCACTCAGTCGAACGCTCCACCCGTGAAATTGTTGTCGACTGGCAGGAGGATTGGGATTGATGGACACAAACTGATATGTGGTTTGGTGTTATCACACTGTTTCCCGAGCTGATTGCAGCCATTGGCGAGCATGGGGTGTTCGGACGGGCGCGGCGATCTGGCCATATCGTGGTCGAGACGTTCAACCCGCGTGATCATGCAAGAGATCGACATGGCACCGTTGACGACAAACCTTATGGTGGTGGTCCAGGTATGGTCATGATGGCCGAACCACTGCTTGCCGCCATCAATGAAGCAAGGGTTGCGGCACGTCAGGCCTGTCAAATGGAGGCTCGGGTCTTCCTGTTGTCACCGGCAGGCAAGGTGTTCGATCACCGGACTGCGAAGAATCTGGTTGAGCACAAGGCGCTGGTATTGGTCTGTGGCCGCTATGAAGGGGTTGATCAGCGAGTGATCGATCTGGCGGTAGATGGCGAAATATCGGTGGGTGACTTCGTGGTTTCTGGTGGTGAATTGCCCGCGCTGCTGGTGATGGATGCCGTCGCGCGGCTCGCCGATGGGACCATCGGCAATCCGGATTCGCTGAATTTCGAGTCTCACCTTGATGGTTTGCTTGAATATCCGCAATATACGCGCCCCGAAAACGTCGCCAGCCTCAGAGTTCCGGCAGTCCTGCTCTCCGGTGATCATCAGGCGGTTGCGCGGTGGCGCCGTCAAGCCGCATTGCTGACTACTTTTGAACGTCGGCCGGAGTTGCTGGCGGGAGCAAGTGCTCTGGCGTCGATGCAGGACAGGGCGCTGTTGGGCGAAGCACTGGAAAAAAAGGCGCTGCAGGGTCGGCAAAAAAAAGGGCCGATCGGGTCGGATAACAGCTGAACATACATTGCTGCTGGATTCGCCGGGATTGAAGCGATCACTGTGATCGATGCGATCAAGCGGACCGTAGATTGAATTGAGGAGTGGGCTAGAAGTGCGCAACAACAAGATCATTGAACAAATCGAGAACGAACAGCTCACTGATCACAATCTGGATTTTGGGACCGGCGATACGGTGTTGGTGCAGGTTCGCGTTCGTGAAGGAACGCGCGAGCGATTGCAGGGGTTTGAAGGCATTGTCATTGCGCGTCGCAACCGGGGTTTGAATTCGGCTTTCACGGTTCGCAAGATTTCGCATGGTGTTGGTGTCGAGCGTGTTTTTCAGGCACACAGTGCAGCGATCGATTCGATTACCGTCGTCAGGCGCGGCGATGTTCGCAAAGCCAAGCTCTACCATCTTCGCGAACTCTCCGGACGGGCAGCGCGGATCAAGGAGAAGGTGGGTGCCAAGAAGAGCAACAAGGTGCAGCCTGTTGTTCCGGTTTCTGCTAAGGACAGCGCCGGGGCCGCCGAAGAATAGGACGGAACTCTCCTGTTAGCCTGTCAGCCTGTCAGCTAGGCGGACATGAGCCAGACGGCCCCCACGGAGGCCGCCGTTGTTGCTGCGAAAAAAATAATCCGCGAGCAAGCTCAAAAAAGTTCCGGCGGCGATTGCAAGAAATCAGGTTTTTGGGCTGAATAGAAATCGAGCGGGCTGAATAGAATAGAGAAAGAGGAGCCAGCCGCCGGGGAGGGGTTCTGGGGGAGAGAGTCCCGGCCAGCTGGCTACCACCGACCGCACCGGGGGAGAGACCGGTCGTCGGTTTGCACTTGGTGGTTGTCGTGAATTGGGGGAGCCACTACATACCAAGGTCAATAACCCTTAAGCAGGTTCCATGCCAACCTCTGTATGTCAAAACATATCTATCTAATTCAATGAGATACCTCTGATGTGCGGGAAGGGCGTAGTTACTCAGGTCTGTCTCGCGTTCCAATTCCGGGCGCTTTTCCGACGGAGAGCGTCAGTCTGTCACCGGTAATCGAACAGTACCTGCAGGAGATGTGGCTGGAGCGCGGCTTGAGTGACAACTCGCTCGCTGCGTATCGTCGCGATCTCCAGGATGCCGAACAGAGACTCAAGGGCGTCGCGCTGCTGTCAGCCTCAACTGCGGATCTGGCTGAGTGCATGGCAGCGCGCTACGCCGATGGATTGAAGGCGCGTTCGACGGCGCGCTGGTTGTCCTGCCTGCGCGGGTTTTATCGGCAAGCGATCCGCAAGTACCGTCTGGCAACAGACCCGAGTCTGGGTCTGGACGCACCGAAGGTTGGGCGTTCGTTGCCCGGTGTGTTGAGTGGCCGGGACGTGGAGTTGTTGTTGGCGGCGCCGGATCTGAACGAGCCGATCGGTCTGCGCGATCGGGCGATGCTGGAATTGTTGTACGCCACGGGGTTACGCATCAGTGAACTGGTCAATCTCGATCTGGTCGCAGTCAATCAGCGGCAGGGCGTGGTGCGGGTCATTGGCAAAGGCGACAAAGAACGTCTGGTGCCGGTTGGTGCGATCGCGCTCGACTGGCTGGGCCGGTATTTACAGGAAGCCCGCCCTTACCTGAGCCGACAGCACGCAACCCCTGCACTTTTTCCCAGCAATCGAGGTGAAGCCATGACTCGACAGAACTTCTGGTATGCGATCAAGCGGTATGCGCTCAAGGCTGGTATCAAGAAATCCATCTCACCGCACACACTTCGCCACGCTTTTGCCACGCACTTGCTGGATAATGGCGCCGATTTGCGGGCAGTCCAGATGATGCTGGGGCACAGTGATCTGTCGACAACCCAGATTTATACCCACGTCGCGCAATCGCGGCTGAAGGCATTGCACAGCAAACATCATCCGCGCGGTTAAGCAACCGGCAAGCCCGGAAGATTCATGAGTGGAGCGGGCCAGGAGCCTGCCGAACGGCTACCGCGCAGACTCCCTGGTCCAGCGTCGCGTTTCCCATGCCAACTCAAGGAAATGGTCAATGAGAGAGTTTAGAAGTCTTCCCCGCCTGGCAGCACTCGTGTTGGCGCTGTCGATTGTGGTTGGTAGTGGTGTACAGGCGGCGGCGACCAGTTCGAACACACTGGTTCTTCGTCTCAAAGCGCTGCGGCCTGACCTGCCCATTGTGATGGTGCACCCGACACCGGTCGCCGGCATCCAGGGCATCGAACTTGAAGGGGGTACCTTTTTGTACGTGACGGACGATGGCCGACATCTGTTCGCCGGTGATCTGTGGGCAATGGACTCGACCCTGACGAACCTCACCGACACCTTTCGCAACAGCAAGCGGACGGCTCAGTTGGCAAAGATTCCACGAGAAGAAATGGTTGTGTTCTCGCCAAAGCAGGGCACACGCCAATCCGTCTTCGTTTTCACCGATGTCGAATGTGGGTACTGCCGAAAACTGCATCAGGAAATGCAGGCCATCAACAACCTCGGTATCGAAGTCCGATATCTCGCCTATCCTCGGGACGGTATTGGGTCGGAGGCTTACACCAAACTGGTTTCAGCCTGGTGTGCAGACGACCGGCAGACAGCCATGACGCGTCTGAAAGCGGGGCAATCGGTACCTGCCAAGACCTGCGCCAACCCAGTAGCGGATCAGTACAAACTAGGTCGCGATCTCGGGATTACCGGGACCCCGGCGATCATTACCCAGAGTGGCGAACTCCTGCCGGGTTACCTGCCGGCCAAGGAACTCGCGCTGGCACTCGGCCTCAAATAAAGGCATGGATATCGAACCGATACCTTTGCGTATCGCCATCGCCGGTCTTGGCAACGTTGCGCAGGGCGTACTCGAACTGCTGCGCGAAAACGGCTCAGTCATGGCAACCAGAGCGGGCCGCGCAATCGAAGTTGCAGTCATCGCCAGTCGGAGTCGACGTGATGTCGATTTACTCGGCGCCGAGTTCACGACCGATGTACTTTCTCTCACCCGGCGTCAGGACGTGGATCTGATTGTCGAGTTGATGGGCGGCGAGGGACTTGCGCTGGAACTGGTTGCACAGTCACTTGCAGCCGGCCGCGCAACCGTCACGGCCAACAAGGCGATTCTTGCCACACACGGCAACCGCCTGTTTGATCTGGCAACACAATCTCGCGCACCCTTTGGAATCGAGGCGTCCGTCGCCGGCGGTATTCCAATCATCGCTGCGCTCACGCGGGCAACGGCGGCGAGTGAGCTGAACTGTGTGGCAGGCATCATCAACGGCACTTGCAACTACATTCTCAGTGCGATGAGCGACCAGGGAGAGTCCTTTGAGTCGGCTCTGGTGAAGGCACAGGCACTGGGTTATGCGGAGGCTGACCCGCGTTTCGATGTCGGTGGCATCGACGCAGCGCACAAACTGACGATTCTCGCCTCCCTTGCGTTTGGGGTGCCGTTTGACAAGGCGGCGGTTTTTACCGAGGGAATCACCGACGTCACCGTGGACGACATCACGTATGCACGGGAACTGGGTTACCGGATCAAGCTGCTTGGCATCGCCCGTCGAACGGCGGCAGGCATCGAGGCTCGTGTGCATCCAACCCTGGTTCCGCAGGATGTCATGCTGGCCAGTGTTGCCGGTGTCATGAACGCAGTGGAAGTGCGGGGCAATGCTGTCAGCAGCCTGTTGTTCTGCGGCCCTGGAGCGGGAGGCAAGGCAACCGCCAGCGCAGTGCTGGCAGATATCATTGCCATTGCGCGTGGCGAATCTCCAAGTCGTTTCTCGGCAGGGACAAAGTCCTGCGCACGTGTACCCATGGACCTTGTGAGTACAGCCGCGTACCTGCGGATACCCGTAATCGATCAACCCGGTGTTTTTGCTCGTATCGCGACCATTCTCAGTGAACACGGCATCTCAATTGAAGGCGCGATTCAGCGTGAGCGAGCGATTGCGGACCGCAAGGTGCCGATAGTGGTCGTTACTCAACCCGTGCCTGAAGAAACGATGAACCGGGCACTGGCCGGGCTGCAGGCGTTGACCGCAGTTGTCGGTGAGATCAGGCGCATCAGGGTTGAGCACTTCGACGCGTGAGGACTGGTGAACAATCCGGTGCCCGGGGTCCCCGATTCGTTCGTCGGATTGTCACGAGTGATCTGCCGGGTCTGCCACCCGTTCTGGCCCGCGTCTACGGGGCTCGACAGATTGAATCCAGACACGAACTTGATCTTGATCTGCAACTGTTGCTGCCCCCGGATGGACTCCCCGATCTGCAGCCCGCCGTAGAACGACTGCAGCTCGCGATCAGCCAACAGGAACGGATACTCCTGGTTGGTGACTTTGACGCAGACGGCGCCACCGCCGTGGCTCTGGGTGTTTCTGCACTCAAGGCGTTTGGTGCACAACACGTGGACTTCGTGGTGCCGAACCGATTTGCCTACGGCTATGGACTGTCGCCCGAAATTGTCGATCTCGCGGCGACCACGAAGCCGGACCTCATCGTCACCGTCGACAATGGTGTCGCAAGCGTTGCTGGTGTGGAGCGGGCGCGTGAATATGCCATCGATGTCATCATCACTGACCATCACCTGCCGGGAGCAGTACTGCCAAACGCCCTGGCAATCGTCAATCCGGTACTACCGAAGGCAAAGTTTGCGAGCCGCTCGCTGGCAGGTGTAGGGGTAATCTTCTATGTCCTGTCGCGACTGCGCAGCACGCTAGTCGAGTCTGGCTGGTTTCGGGAACAGGCGATTCCGGTCCCCAATATGGCTGATTATCTTGATCTGGTCGCACTGGGCACTGTCGCCGATGTGGTACCACTCGATCACAACAACCGGATTCTGGTGCAACAGGGGCTGGCGCGGATGCGTGCCGGACGGACCCGCCCCGGCATCAGCGCTTTGCTGCAGGTTGCCAAACGTGATCCAGCTCACCTGTCGGCGTCGGACCTTGGTTTTGCGCTGGGTCCGCGCCTGAACGCTGCAGGACGTCTGGATGACATGACGATCGGCATCCGTTGTCTGCTGTCAGACAATCTCGCGCAGGCGCGCAGCCTCGCCATTGCCCTGGACCAGCTGAATCGTGCGCGTCGGGAACTCGAGCAGGTGATGGTTGCTGATGCAGAGCTGATTCTTGCGAATCAGCAATTCAACGGCGATCAACGCGATGGTATATGCCTGTACGATCCATCCTGGCACCAAGGCATCGTCGGGATCGTTGCTGGTCGCCTCAAGGAGAGACTGCATCGTCCGGTGATCGCCTTTGCCGAAGCGGGTGCCACAGCACCGGATGAGCTCAAGGGGTCGGCGCGCTCGGTTCCTGGACTGCATATACGGGATCTTCTGGATGAAATAGCCACTGCTTATCCGGGGTTGCTGCCCCGATTTGGTGGCCACGCGATGGCTGCGGGGCTTTCGCTCAAACGCATTCACTTCAAGCGCTTTGCAACCATATTCGACCGCAAGGTCCGGGAACGGTTACCCGCTGACGCCCGGGATGCGATTGTTCATACGGATGGCAATCTGGCGCCTGAAGAGTTTTCCATGGAAACAGCACTGGCAATAACGCATGGCGGCCCATGGGGCCAGGGTTTTCCCGAGCCGCTGTTCGAGGGCGAGTTCGAGATGGTCAGTCAGCGGGTCGTCGGTGGCACCCATCTGAAAATGACTTTGGGCCTGACAGGTACGCAGGCCGGTCGGCGACGCCTGATCGATGCGATTGCATTTGGGCAGGAACCGCTGCCTGCAGGGTCGTCCACGATGGTGCACATAACCTTCCGGTTGGTACGTAATGACTTCGGTGATGTGCCGACGATTCAGCTCGTAGTGGAGCATCTGCGCGTACTCACATAAACTCTCGCGCCTTTCCGGCACCTGATACTCCAATGACCGAAATTACTGCTGTTCGTGAACGCCTCAAAGACTTATCGCAGCGCGACGTCACGCTTCGGGGGTATCTTTGACTACGTTGGCAAAGAAGAACGTTTTGAAGAAGTGGAACGCGAGCTGGCTGATCCGGAGGTCTGGAACGACCAGGAACGTGCCCAGGCGCTTGGCCGTGAACGATCCAGCCTTGAACGTATCGTCAATGTCCTGAAAACACTGCATCAGACACTGACCGATCTGTCTGAACTCTCAGAGCTTGCAGCCGAAGACGGTGATGCAGCCTCGATTGACGAAGTTGATGCAGAACTGGATGCGGTAGAAAAGTCATTGGCTGATCTCGAGTTTCGCCGCATGTTTTCTGGCGAGATGGACGACCACTGTGCGTATCTGGAGATCCAGGCAGGCAGCGGTGGAACAGAAGCCCAGGACTGGGCGGAAATGCTCCTGCGCATGTACCTCAAGTGGGCAGAAAAGCGTGGATTTGGTGCCGAGGTCACGGAGGTCTCGCCAGGTGATGTGGCCGGCATCAAAGGGGCGAGTGTGCACATCACTGGAGAATATGCCTACGGTTGGCTGCGTACCGAAACCGGTGTGCACCGACTTGTTCGCAAGTCGCCGTTTGATTCCGGCAACCGGCGTCATACGTCCTTTGCATCGGTTTTTGTTTCGCCGGAGATTGACGACGACATTCAGATTGACCTGAACATGGGGGACGTGCGAGTAGATACGTACCGCGCCAGCGGCGCCGGTGGACAACACGTCAACAAGACCGATTCGGCGATCCGGCTGACCCATCTGCCAACAAATACCGTGGTACAGTGCCAGACTGAGCGGTCGCAACACCAGAACAGAGACAAGGCAATCAAGCAGTTGCGGGCCAAGCTCTATGAACTGGCGTTGCAGGAGAAAAAGGCCGGACAACAGGCGCTGGAAGATTCGAAGGCAGATATCGGCTGGGGCAGCCAGATCCGGTCGTATGTTCTCGATCAGTCACGGGTCAAGGATCTGCGCACCAACATCGAGCGCAGTGATCCCGGCAATGTCCTCGATGGTGATATCGACGATCTGATCGAAGCCAGTCTCAAAGCAGGGTTATAGGTGCAAGGTCATCAAGGCAGGATCTCCCGTGAGCGACGATAATCAACCGGCACACCAGGACGTTCAGGAAGTACGCCGTACCAAGCGTGATACCTGGCTGAGCTCGGTAAAGGTATATCCGAATGACTTCCGCCGCGAAGCTACTGCGTCGACATTGCATCAGCTGGCCGAAGGGAAAGACAAGGCAGCTCTGGCTGAACTGGCGCTGACGACGCGTGTCTGCGGTCGCCTCATGTTGCGTCGGGTCATGGGCAAGGCCAGCTTCATCACTCTCGAAGACGTGACGGGCCGCATTCAGTGTTACATCACGCAGGATGGTCTCGGCGCGGCCTATGAGGCGTTTCGGGAATGGTGGGATATTGGCGACATCGTTGGCGTCAGTGGCACCCTGATGCGGACCAACAAAGGTGAACTGACCGTCGAGGCGACCGACATCAGGTTGCTGAACAAGACGCTCAGGCCGCTGCCGGAAAAGTTCCACGGGCTGACGGATACCGAAACCCGGTATCGCCGACGTTATCTTGATCTCATCATGAATGAAGACGCACGACGGGTGTTTGCTGTGCGTTCTGAACTGGTCCGCATGCTGCGGGAGTTCTTCACTTCCCGCAGTTTCATGGAAGTCGAAACGCCGATGATGCATCCGATCCCTGGTGGTGCAACCGCGCGACCGTTTTCGACGCACCACAACGCACTCGACATGCCCCTGTACATGCGGATCGCGCCCGAGTTGTACCTGAAAAGATTGGTGGTGGGTGGTTTTGAGCGGGTGTTCGAAATGAACCGCAACTTCCGGAACGAAGGATTGTCAACACGACATAACCCTGAGTTTACGATGCTCGAGTTCTATCAGGCTTATGCCGACTACAACGACCTGATTGCACTGACCGAAGAGCTGTTGCGCTGGCTTGTCACCGAACTGTGTGGGACCACGGCAATCGAGTTTCAGGGTAAGGAGCTGGACTTTGGCAAGCCGTTCATTCGTCTGACCATGGCGCAGTCCCTTGTAGAGCATGCCAATGTATCCGCAGAAGTTGTACAGGATGCAGTCCTGCTCGCGGCAACGATGAATCGAATGGGCATTGAAGTGGACTCAGGCTGGGGGCTTGGGCGCCTGCAATCCGAGCTCTTTGACGCGCGGGTCGAGGACCGGCTCACGCAGCCGACCTTCATCACGGAATATCCCGCAGAGATCTCGCCGCTGGCGCGCCGCAATGATCACAATCCGGAGGTCACGGATCGCTTCGAGCTGTTCATCCTGGGGCGTGAGTATGCAAACGGGTTTTCGGAGCTCAACGATCCCATTGACCAGGCAGCCCGTTTTGCAGAGCAGGCGGCTGCAAGGGACGCTGGAGATCATGAAGCGATGCACTTCGATCAGGACTATATCGATGCGCTGGAGTTCGGGCTGCCACCAACGGCTGGCGAAGGCATCGGGATCGATCGCCTGGCGATGTTGCTGACTGGTTCTGCCAGCATCCGTGATGTCATCCTGTTCCCGTTGATGCGCCCGCTCTGACACCGTGCTCGCAGACAAAGTGCAGCTCGATCCTTCCTGGCTGGCCGTGCTGGGCGCCGAATTCGAGGCGCCGTACATGCAGAACCTGAAGTCATTTCTCTTGGCACAGAAGCAGGCCCGCAAATCGATCTACCCAAAAGGGAAGGAGATTTTTGCTGCCCTGGATCTGTGCCACTTTGATCAGGTCAGAGTGGTCATCATCGGCCAGGATCCGTATCACGGAGCAGGTCAGGCGCATGGCCTGTGTTTTTCCGTACCGGTTGGTGTCCCGCCACCCCCGTCTGCACAAAACATCTTTCAGGAAATAGACAGCGATCTCGGCGATACAGGGCGATCCATGCCCAAGGACCGGGGTTGTCTCGAAGGCTGGACACGCCAGGGGGTGCTGCTGCTCAATGCTGTGCTGACGGTAGAACACGGTCGCGCAGCATCGCATCAGGGTCGAGGCTGGGAGCAGTTTACTGACCGCATCGTATCTGCGCTGGCGACCGACCGTGATGGTCTGGTCTTTATGCTGTGGGGCAGTTACGCGCAGAAAAAAGGCGCAATGGTTGATCGTCAGCGTCACTGCGTACTCGAAGCGCCCCATCCTTCACCGCTGTCTGCCTATCGCGGATTTTTTGGTTGCCGTCACTTTTCCCGTGCCAATTCCTGGCTGCAGGCGCATGGCCAACCAGCGATTGACTGGTTTGTTGTAACCTGAATACTCGATACTGCGGCAATCTGTATTCAACGAATGACTCAAGACAAGGAGCCCGATGATGATTCAACAAACCAGTGACAAATTGCTCGTGGAAGTGCGTGGTCACACGCTGCTGGTAACCATCAACAATCCGCCGGCAAATACCTGGGATCCCGAGAGTCTTGTCGCCATGAAGGATCTCGTCCGACAGGCAGATGCTGACAAGGAAGTGTACGCGATCGTGATTACCGGACAGGGTGAAAAATTCTTCTCGGCAGGCGCGGACCTCAAGTTGTTTGCCGGTAGTGACAAGGACATAGCACGCAGCATGGCAGAGCACTTCGGTGCAGCGTTCGAAGCACTCGCGGGTTTCCGGGGCGTGTCCATTGCTGCCATCAATGGTTATGCAATGGGTGGCGGCCTGGAGTGTGCACTGGCCTGTGATATCCGGATCGCGGAACTGCAGGCGCAGATGGCTCTCCCTGAAGCAACGGTCGGGCTGTTGCCATGCGGCGGTGGCACCCAGAACCTATCCTGGATGGTGGGCGAGGGCTGGGCCAAACGAATGATCCTGTGTGGTGAGCGTGTGGATGCGTCCACAGCAGAGCGAATCGGTTTGATCGAGGAAGTGGTTGACAAAGGTCAGGCGCTTGGCCGGGCGCTGGCGTTGGCCGAGGCCGTCAGCAAACAGGCGCCGCCCGCTGTGTCAGCCTGCAAAAGCCTCATTCAGCGCGCTCGACGGGGCGACATACAGTCCTCCTATGTCCATGAACGTGATGCCTTTGTGGGACTTTTCGATACCAGTGATCAACGGGAAGGTGTCAACGCCTTTCTCGAAAAGCGCAGCCCGAACTGGATCAATGGATAAGGCCATGGCGCATACCAGTGTGGTCATCGAAGAACATGCGCTGCCAGATGGTCGACGGCTGGCACATGCCGAACTGAATGTTCCGGCCACCCTCAACTCCCTGAGCCTTGAGATGATCGACCTGCTGCAACCTGCCCTGGACGGCTGGGCGCAACGGGTTGATATTGCGGCTGTGCTGATTACTGGCGCGGGTGACCGGGCCTTCTGCGCCGGTGGTGACATTCAGGCGCTTTACCACGCGATGCGCCGGAATCATGACGCCGGGAGTGTCGTCGATCGTTATCCCTTTGAGTTCTTTGAACGGGAGTATCGACTCGACCACACATTGCATACCTTCCCCAAACCGGTGGTCGTGATTGGCCACGGCGTCGTGATGGGTGGTGGACTCGGTATTCTCAGCGCAGCGTCGCATCGTGTGCTCACGGAGAAATCGAGAGTCGCCATTCCGGAAATCACCATCGGACTATTCCCGGATGCGGGGGCCACCTGGCTGCTGAAGAACATGCCCGAGCACCTGGCGGTATTTACTGGCATGACTGGCAGCCACTGCAATGCAACCGACGCAATGACCTGCGGCGTGGGCACTGCGGTGGTGGACAGCACCGCCCTCGCCGCCCTGCGCGACGGAATGAAGGCGCTCGCATTGACCGGGGATCGATCCAGGGATGATGCGACGATCTCGAAACACATCGAATCGTTTGCAGGAAAAACGCTGCCGGCCAGTGAACTGGCGGCGATACCGGTATCGCTGTCTGCGGGTAGCTCGTTGATTGACACCGTTGAACAACTATTGGCACTTGCTGGTCGTTCGACCTGGATCGACCGATGCCTGGGAGCGCTCCGATCGGGCTGTCCGGCATCCATTGGCATCGTGCACGAGCAGATCCGCCGCAGCAGATCTCTTGATCTTGCCTCAGCCTTCCGTATGGAGATGATCATCGCCACACACTGCGCGACCAATACGGATTTTGCGGAAGGGGTCAGGGCGCTTCTGATCGAGAAGGACAATTCGCCAAAGTGGCGACATTCGTCAGTGCGGGAAATGCCTGCGAGTTACGTCCAGAGCCACTTCGAAGCGCCCTGGCCAGAAAATCCATTGGCGGATCTCGGCTGAATTGACAAGCATCGGACAGACAAGAGGAAGAACATGACAAAGGTAGGGTTTGTTGGATTGGGAAACATGGGTGGGCCGATGGCTGGCAACCTGGCGAAAGCGGGTTTTCAGGTCAAAGTTTTTGACCTCATGCCGGCGTTGATCAATGGTGTCTCCGGTGCGACAGGAGCCTCGACTGCCCGGGATGCAGCCCGTGATGTCGATGTGTTTGTCAGCATGTTACCAGCCGGACGGCACGTGGAAGGCCTGTATCTGGGCAAGGACGGTATGGCCGAAGTGCTGGACAAGAGCACCCTGGTGATTGACTGCAGCACGATTGATCCGGCGACGGCGCGACGTGTTGCAACGGCCCTTGGGGAGCGTGGCATCACGATGCTGGATGCACCGGTTTCAGGGGGTACTGCCGGTGCCCAGAACGGAACACTGACGTTTATCGTCGGTGGCAGCGAAGCGGGGCTTGCCCGTGGTCGACCGCTTTTCGAAGCCATGGGCGCCAATATCTATCATGCCGGCGATCAAGGCAGTGGACAGATCGCCAAGGTGTGCAACAACATGTTGTTGGCCGTGTTGATGGCGGGGACTGCCGAAGCATTGTCACTCGGAGTCCGCAACGGTCTGAATCCGAAGACACTCTCCGAGATCATGCAGAAGTCCTCGGGTGGCAACTGGTGTCTCAACGTGTACAACCCCTATCCCGGAGTGCAGGAAGGAGTGGCTTCGAGCCGCGGCTACAGCGGTGGCTTTCTGACCGACCTGATGACCAAGGACCTCGGCCTGGCGGTGGAGACAGCGCTGGCGTCCGGTTCGAGCATTCCGATGGGTTCACTGGCACGCAATCTCTTTCAGACACACGCCCAACTCAATAACGCCGGAAAGCTTGATTTTTCCAGTATCCAGTGGTTGTTCTCACCTGAGCTCAGGTAATCCCTGATCGATTCGCTCCGGCGATCGGACAGGGCTGGGGGTCCTGACCCGTGGAAGCTCTGATCAATCAGCGCTTCCCCAGGAACCCGGGCAGAAGTTCAGCCGGTTGTAGCGGTGCCGCTTCCGCCGCGCAGATTGCCGGTTCTCAGCGATAGATCTCCCGGGCCATCTGGAATGTATCGCGGAATGAATCCAGCGTTTCACGTGCGTTGTCTGCATCCAGTCCGATCCTGTCGAATGCAGTTACCGTCGACCACTCCATGTCGTTGAGCGGGTGCTCAGTGCCGATGACAGACTGGAGTTCGGCGATCTGGACGATGTCGACGAAGTCAGTGTCGGCGACCTTTCGGTCATATCGTCGCAGTAACGATGGAATGCACGCCATTTCCGGCGGAAAGTTCCAGCGTGTCAGGATCATCGTCCCGATCGAGCCACGACTGCTTTCGACCACACGATCGAGAATCTGCTCGTCTGCGATCAGGTCATCGTTTTCTTCTGCCCAGGTGAGAATCGGCAGCACACCAATACTGTGTGTGAGACCGGCGAGGGTAGCCTGATCGGCCGGCAAATCCGTAAAACTCCGGGCCAGTACACCGCAGATTGCGGCGATGTCCGTAGCCTGCTTCCAGGTTTCGCGAAGCTTTCGATCGATCAGTTCTGAAGTGGATTGAAACATGCCCTGCATGGCCAGACCTGTCGCCAGGTTGGCTGTGTACTCCACGCCCATGCGGATGATTGCAGCCTGCAGGTCATCGATTGGGCGGTTGGCCCGGAAGATGGCGGAATTGGCCATTCGCAACAATTGGGCGGCAAGTGCCGGGTCCTCCGAGATGACACCCGCCAGGGCTGCTCCCGAGACGTTGCGATTGGACGCCGTGTCTCGAATGCGCAGCGCTACCTCCGGCAGGGTCGGCAGATCGAGTTGATCTGACTCGGCTGCTGCAACCAGTTCCAGTTCAATGGTTTGCGCAAGATTCGACATGCCTGACTCCATGATCTCATCGAGGAGTATAGACAGGCTTTCAGAAGTTGTTGGTGATCACATCCGCTCGACCGTGAGTCAATGTGACAGGGTTCTCGCCGATACGATAGGGGTGAAGCACCTCGAGTTCGCGGTTGGCGACGATCAGTGCAGACTGCATGGCGAGTTGAACCACTTTGCCCACCCGGTTGTTGTGGTTATCCAGCAGATCGTCCATCAATCGAGCGTGCAACGGCTTGTCTGTGTTGCCCAGGACGAGATTTTTCTTGACGTTGCCACGATGCTCGGCGCGAGCGACGATCTCCTGTCCGAGATAACACCCTTTGTCGAATGCAATCGCGCCTGCGTCGACAAGGCCAAGCGACTGGGGGAGGAATTCAGCGCTGGTCTGCGCCGTGACGACAACCTGGCGCAGTCTATTGAGCAGGGACCAGTATGCGTCATCGGCCGCCAATATGGGCTCACCCGACACTTCGAGCTGGTAGTCGATCTGGACCGGTACGGCACTGGACCCGCTGGCAGATACGCAGATGCCTTCCAGGGCTTTGGACTTCGTGCGTGAAAAACGCTGGTAAGGTGCCAGAAAAGCCAGGGTCGCTGCGGCGAGACTGCCGTGAACCAGCAGGTCGATGGCGGTTGCGCCGCCCCGTGCAAAACCACTGCTGACGACCCGCCCCTGGAGGTTGCACAGGGCAGTCGGTTGCCAGGTCTGCGCCCCAAGCAGGTCCGTATTGCAGGTCAGATAGCCTTGCAGAAATCGAGCGGCATCAGAGCCTTCGAAGCGAAGGACAGCGAGGTCTGTTGTGTGACGAAAATCAGTCATGGCTCACCGTGCTCCGGGACTTTGACTATGATGCAGATCGCAGTTTAGCGTGTAAGGTGAACGGATGCGTAACCACCCGGATCGAGCGGATGAAAACCATCATCGGGTCTATTGGCGAAGTCGCCGCGGAATGCTTGAGCTTGAGTTCCGTCTGTTGCCTTTTGTCAGCGAGTGCTTTCCGTCTCTGAGTGAAGAAGAAAAGTCGCTGTATGTCGAATTGCTTGAGCATGAAGATTGGGAGATCTTCGACTGGATGCAAGGTCGGGAAGTGCCGGACCACCCGGCGATGGTGGCACTGGTGCAACGCATCATCGACTACGGAGTCATGCCTGCGTCGAAGTGATGGTATCCCGTGTTGATCTTCGATGTGGGTTGCGGCCGCTATCGGCGATGCGGGCACCTGCTGCTCACAGCATTGCTGATGGCGGCAGCAACCGTCTGGTTCGGCGATGCAGGTACGGGGCTCTTGTTCCTGTGGGGCAGTGCAACCTGGCCACGCTGGCAACATCAGACGTTCAGCATACCGCTGGCAGAGGTTCGCGAAATCTGGCTCTGGACAGCCGCGCTCGTCGTTCGTCAGTGGAGTGGCAGGCTGTGCCTTGTCTGCAGGGATGAGATGCCCGCTGATGAGTACGCACGGATACGCCGCGTCCTCAAGATGCAGGTCGAGGGGTTGTTATGACAGAGTGTCAAACCACAGCTCCAGGTCCCAGCGGCTGGTGACAGGTAACAGGCAACCGAAGTTTTGCCGACCGCATCATCCAGCGGGTCGCAAAACGTTCATGTGCTCCATCGAGCCTGGAAACAGGATGGTGTCCTGGCTGTCGGGCAGCAGGTCCAGAAAGTCGAGGGTGTAGTGCAGTCCCCGGCTTTCGCGACGACTGGCGGCACAACGCACGATGAGTTCAGCGACAGTCACCAGATTGCGCAGCTCGATCAGGTCGTTGGAAACCCGGTAATGTCGATAGTACTCGTTGATTTCCTGCTTCAGCAGATCAAGCCTGTGCTGGGCTCGTTCGAGGCGCTTGCTGGTGCGCACGATACCTACGTAGTCCCACATGAATCGTCGCAGTTCCTCCCAGTTGTGGGCGATCACGACATCTTCGTCCGAGTCCACCACCTGACTTTCGTCCCAATGCGGAATCCGGACCCGTTCCTCAGGTTCGTTGAGCTGCGTGATGATCCGGTCAGCACAGGAACGTGCATAGACCAGGCATTCCAGCAGGGAGTTGCTGGCGAGGCGGTTGGCGCCGTGCAGCCCGGTACAGCTTACCTCGCCGATGGCAAACAGCGCCGGGACGTCAGTTGCACCGGACTCATCGACCACTACGCCGCCACAGGTGTAGTGCGCGGCAGGGACCACCGGGATGGGATCGCGTGTAATGTCGATGCCAAATTCGAGACAGCGTGAGGCTATCGTCGGGAAATGACTGCGGATGAATTCGGGGGTTCGGTGGCTGATATCGAGGTAGACGCAGTCGGCGCCGGTGCGCTTCATTTCGTGGTCGATGGCCCGGGCGACGATGTCCCGGGGCGCAAGTTCGCCCAGTTCGTGGAAGCGATCCATGAACCGACGTCCATCCTTGAGCCGCAGGACGCCGCCTTCGCCTCGTACCGCTTCCGAGATCAGGAATGATTTGGCATGGGGATGGAACAGGCAGGTTGGATGAAACTGGTTGAATTCCATATTGGCCACACGACACCCGGCTCGCCAGGCCATGGCGATACCGTCACCGGTCGAGCTGTCGGGGTTGCTGGTGTAGAGATAGACCTTGCTGGCACCACCCGTGGCAAGAATAACAAAGCGGGCCTGAAAAACTTCGACATGGCCAGTGGTTCGGTTCAGTACATAGGCCCCGGCACATCGGCTGGCGTACCGACCCAGCCGGGATCGGTTGATGATGTCGATCGCGATACGGTCATTGAAAAACTGGATGTTTTCGTGGTCCAGTACCCGTTGGGTGAGTGTTCTGGTGATGGCTTTGCCGGTGGCGTCGGCGACATGCAATATGCGCCGGAACGAGTGCCCACCCTCGCGGGTCAGGTGCCAGCCGTTGTCTTCGGTATCAAATTCGACCCCCCACTCAATCAACGACTGGATCGCCGCCACAGCATTACGTACGGTGAATTCGACTGCGTTGCGATCACAGAGTCCGGCACCGGCACGCAGCGTATCTTCAATGTGCGACTCTGCGCTGTCTTCGGCCGAGGTCACTGCTGCGACGCCACCCTGGGCCCAGTGTGACGAGCCCGACTCGATGTCACCTTTGCAGAGCACGGTGACACGGGCATGGGGTGCCAGGTGCAGCGCCGCTGACAGTCCCGCTGCGCCACCGCCGATGATGAGGATATCGGTGGAAAAACGCTGGTTCATGAAAATTGCCGGGTTCTGTTCAATGGATGGCTAGTATATCGATCCCCCGGACGGCAGAATATCGAAGAGTGCGTGGGATGCTCTGTCATGAAGTCGGCCATTTGGATGATGCCGTTAGGTCTGCGGCCCCTGTTCAGGATTTGAGGGTCGGGTTTGATAGGCCGGGTTTGATGATTCCGGTGATCACGCAGGTCACTCTCGACCAGAAAGCGAACCGAAAGGCGAAGTAAGCGTGGCGCAGGAAACGGACAAGGAGCTGGTGCGTCGGGTAAAAAAAGGCGACCGCGTCGCCTTCGACCTATTATTCACGCGCTACCAGCACAAGATCCACAGTCTGGTCGGCCGCTACGTGCGTGATCCGGATGAAGCACTCGACGTGGCTCAGGAAGCTTTCATCAAGGCCTGGCGGGCGTTACCTCAGTTCCGTGGCGATAGCCAGTTCTACACCTGGTTGTACCGTATCGCTGTCAATTGTGCCAAGAATCATCTGGTCGCGCGGAATCGCCGACCACCCAGTCTGGATTTTGATATTGGTGACGAGGGTGTCGGGACCATCCCTGACCAGTTGATGGATCTGGATGACCCTGAGTCCCTGCTGGCTCGTGATGAGTTGCAAATGGCGATCTTTGCCGCTGTCCATGAACTTCCGGAGGATCTCCGGTCGGCGGTCAGTCTGTGCGAGTTCGATGGTCTGTCCTATGAAGAAATCGCGAGCGTGATGGAGTGCCCGGTAGGCACGGTGCGGTCGAGGATATTCCGGGCCAGGGAGTTCATTGATGAACGCATTCGACCTTTTCTGGGGCGACGGGGCACCCGAGGTTGAAATGGGTGCGGACTGAGATAGTTCGGTATGCAAGTCACACAGATGGGGCACATTTGTACACGTCGGGAACTTGTCGCGGGTCCTGGGCTCAAAGAGACAATCAGGCCAGGAGCCTGTCGGACTTGAGCGATCTTAGCGAGCCGAGTGGGAGAGCGAGGATGGTTTTTCACGATTTCGAAGCGCATGGTGCCCCCCGTACTAAAAAAACAGGGCAACGAGCAATCGGGGAAAAATGGACCGCTCTTCCCACCGGCGCGGTAGATCAGTCACGAGTCCGACAGGCTAGTACCCCTTTCACGCTCCGACCTGTGCGTCCAGTAGTTCGCGCCAGAAGCGCACCGGAGCCAGGTTGATCCAGTCAATTCGGAAGCATCCCCATGTCGGAACAGTTGAAGGAAGCGCTATCGGCGGCGCTGGATGATGAGGCAGATGAGTTCGAGCTGCGGCGTGTGCTGGATGAAGCCGGCCGTGATGAGTCGCTGCGAGAGACCTTCGAGCGCTATCAACTCATCCAGGCGATCATGCGCGGCGAGGCCAATGTACGCACCGTGGGCCAACGTGCTCTGCTGCAAAGGCGCGTACGGGTGGCGATGGACGTTGATGTCGCCAGCCCGACCGTCGAAGACGACGACCAACATGACGCTGACGTCGCGCCCGATGATCGTGCGGGCTGGATGCCACGGGTGGCGGCATTTGTGGCGGCCTTCGGGGCTGTGCTCGCAGTCTATCTCGGTGCCGGTACGCTGTTGCCCGGCGCGGACGATTCGACCGGGGTCAATGACGTCGCCCAGGTCGGCTTGCCGTCATTGACCACGCCGGTAACCAGTACCAGGGAGATGGATTCGTTGCCGGCTGCCGAGGCGGTACCTGGCCTGTCCGAGCTGGACACCGATGTGCGACAGCGGCATGAAAGATGGCTCACGGTGCACGAGGACGCGGGAACGGATCCAGGCCTTCCTCCGGTCGAAAGTACAGATCAGCCAATGCCATCCGGATGGGAGGTCGCCTGGCTTCCTGAAGGTTTCCGGGCCATTCCAGCGCGGTCTGCTGCAACGGAATCCGGGCGTACATCGGTCCAGCGTTATGGTGATGGTGATCATACCTTCTCGCTGTTGGTCGAGGCAGTACCCGCCACGATTTCGAACCCGGCCGAGTCCAGCGATGGCAAGCAGTGGGTTGTGGAACGACTCGTTGGCGATGAAGCAAACGGCACAGCCCGCCATCTGGCTGCAGTCGTCGGTGAACTGCCACCGCCTGCGGCACGTCGGCTGCTCGGCAGTATCTCCTTTGCCAAATGACCTGTGAGACCCTGAACAGGGTCGGCGAGCTCACCGCTGACGACAATGGTCAGCTGGTGTTCAGGTTGAAGGCGGCACAGTGCGCGACATGCAATGCAGCCTGTCAGCGTCACGGTGTTCGAGAGCTTGTTGTTCCATCCCCAGCGTCGGTCGAAAGTGCCGGTCAATCGGTGGTTCTAGGCTGGAGTCGTCGTGAGCTGTCGAGAGCCGCGTTGCGCGTATACGGCCCACCGATTGCCGGTATTCTCCTGGCGATCGGTGTGAGCATGGTCGAGCAATTCCCTGATAGCATGGCCTCCATCGCGGTGTTTGCCGGCATGGTCGGCGGCATGTTGCTCGCAAAGCTGATTGAGGTGGTTTGGCAACCGGTCCGGGGGCCAGAAATTTCGTTGCATCCTTTCAACCTTCAGCCCTCAAATAATGATGAGTGAACCAGGAAAACCGAAGACGATGTCCAGAAAAGTATGGGTGACAGTGGTTGTGATGACCCTGTTCGGCGCTTCACCGTTGGTGTCGGCGGAAGGTCTGCCGGATTTCACAAAAATGGTCGAAGAAAATTCACCAGCAGTGGTCAACATATCCAGTGAGCGCAAGCTTGCGCAAAAAAATGGCGCGGGTCGGGAACGTGAAATGGAGGAGTTTTTCCGCCGTTTTTTCCCACCCGATCAGTTTCCTCGCCCCGACCGCGAAGCTCGTTCACTGGGTTCCGGGTTCATCATTTCGAAAGACGGTTATGTACTGACCAACTATCACGTTGTTGAGCAGGCTGACACGGTCAAGGTCAGATTGAGCGACCGACGGGAACTCGATGCCACCATCGTCGGTAGTGATCAACGCTCTGACCTTGCGCTGTTGAAAGTCGATGGCAAGGATCTGCCGGTTGTTCGGCTTGGCAAGTCCGAAAGGCTGAAGGTGGGTGAATGGGTACTCGCCATTGGGTCGCCGTTTGGCTTCGATTATTCGGTCACCGCAGGAATCGTCAGCGCCAAGGGCCGTAGTCTGCCTACCGCGAACAATGAAAATTATGTGCCTTTCATCCAGACGGATGTGGCGATCAACCCCGGCAACAGTGGCGGACCGCTCTTCAACCTGGCAGGTGAGGTCGTCGGCATCAATTCACAGATCTACTCGAACTCGGGTGGATTCATGGGCGTCTCCTTTGCCATACCGATCGATGTTGCCATGGAGGTGGTTCAGCAGCTGCGCGAAAACGGGAAGGTCAGTCGAGGGTGGCTGGGTGTGGTGATCCAGGAAGTGAATCGTGATCTGGCCGAGTCCTTCGGGCTCGATAGACCACATGGCGCTCTGGTCGCGAAGGTTCTGGAAAATGGGCCGGCTGGCAAGGGTGGCGTGCTCGAAGGGGATATCATCACGACGTTCAATGGGCACTCCATCGAGCGTTCTGCGGAGTTGCCGCACTATGTGGGCCGGGTCGCTGCCGGCTCCATGGCGAAGCTGGATATTGTTCGAGCCGGTGAACGCAAGGTGCTGAACGTCAAGGTTGGTGAACTCACCAACGAAGGTGGAGACATCGCAGCTGCGAGCGCCTCCGCGCCCCAGAATGCCATCGGTCTCGCGGTTCAGAGTGTGGATGAAGCCACGCGGGAACAGCTCGGTATCGAGCAAGGCGTTCAGGTCACCAGCGCGGGTGGCGCAGCAGAGACGGCGGGCATTCAGCCGGGGGATATCATCCTGCGCTTGAACAATTCGGTCACTGCGTCGATTGGCGATTTCGAGAAAGCGGTCGCTGCACTGCCAGCTGGCAAGTCAGTCCCCGTGCTGGTATCCCGGAAGGGCAGTTCGGTGTTTCTCGCACTTCGGGTACCGGACTAGCCATGAAGGTACATCGCGGGATGTCTGGTCCGCATTCCGCGGCCTGGGCGGTTCGCGACCAGAAGCTATCTGGTCCTGAACCTTGACTGGTTTGTGAGCATCGCCTTGTCGGAAGGCTTCCGCTACACTCGCGCGCCGGAATCAGGCCCCTTTCGTCTGGGGACCTGAGCCCAACTCCCTTCCTTAACTCACGGATTTTCAGTGCCCGCACTCGAGCACATACGCAATTTTTCGATCATCGCCCATATCGATCACGGCAAATCCACCCTTGCTGATCGGTTCATTCAGATGTGTGGTGGACTCTCGGACCGGGAAATGAGTGAGCAGGTGCTCGACTCGATGGATCTCGAGCGCGAGCGAGGCATCACCATCAAGGCGCAGAGTGTCACGCTCGATTTCCCTTCCGAGGATGGCAGGACTTATCAGCTGAACTTCATCGATACACCTGGACATGTCGATTTCAGTTATGAGGTATCGCGGAGTCTGGCTGCATGTGAAGGCGCACTGCTGGTGGTAGATGCAGCCCAGGGTGTCGAAGCCCAGTCGGTCGCCAATTGTTATACCGCGGTGGAACAGGGGCTCGAAGTTCTCCCCGTACTCAACAAGATCGATCTGCCGCAGGCGGAACCTGAAAAGGTCACCCAGGAAATTGTCGACATCATTGGCCTCGATGTAACGGATATCTCGAAGGTCAGTGCAAAAACTGGCGAGGGTGTTCGCGAATTGCTGGAGCGGCTGATCAAGGAAATTCCGGCTCCAGAAGGTGATATCACCGCACCTCTCCAGGCGTTGATCATCGATTCCTGGTTTGACAACTATCTGGGCATCGTCTCGTTGGTCCGTGTCATGCAGGGTACGCTCCGCAAAGGTGACCGGATCGTCGTCAAATCTACCGGGCGAACCCATGATGTTGACGAGGTCGGTCGTTTTCACCCGAAGCGAAGGCCTGCAAAAACGTTGTCGGCGGGCGAGGTAGGCTACGTCGTCGCTGGCATCAAGGAAATCCGCGGTGCGCCGGTCGGGGATACGTTGATACCCCACGGGCGCCTGGAGACCCCGGCACTGCCCGGATTTGCAAAGGCCAAACCGCAGGTTTACGCAGGATTGTTTCCTGTGTCTTCGGATGACTTCGAATCATTTCGTGAAGCGCTCGAGAAGCTTCGCCTGAATGACGCGTCACTGTTCTATGAGCCGGAGAGTTCGGAAGCACTCGGATTTGGCTTTCGAATCGGTTTTCTCGGCATGTTGCACATGGAGATCATCCAGGAGCGGCTGGAACGCGAATACGATCTCAATCTCATTACTACAGCACCGACGGTGGTCTACGAAGTCGTCAAGACCGATATGTCCGTGATGCTGGTCGACAACCCGTCAAAACTGCCCGCGCAGTACGCCGAAATCAGGGAACCGATTGCACAGGCCAACATTCTGGTTCCCCAGGAGCACGTTGGCTCAGTCATCACGTTGTGCATCGAACGAAGGGGAGTGCAGAAGAACCTGCAGTACAGCTCCGGCCAGGTGTCCATGCACTATGAAATTCCCATGAGTGAAGTGGTGATGGACTTTTTTGACCGTTTGAAATCGGTCAGCCGGGGGTTTGCATCGCTCGACTATTCGTTCACCCGATTTGAACCTGCAAAACTGGTGCGACTCGATGTTCTCATCAACGGAGAGCGGGTTGACGCGCTGGCGATGATCCTTCACAAGGATGATGCCCAGAGTCGTGGTCGGGCCCTGACCGAAAAAATGAAGGAACTGATTCCAAGGCAGATGTTCGATGTGGCGATTCAAGCCGCCATTGGTGGCCAGATCATCGCTCGAACAACCGTGAAAGCACTGCGCAAAAACGTTACTGCCAAGTGTTACGGGGGCGATATCTCGCGCAAACGTAAACTTCTGGACAAGCAGAAGGAGGGCAAGAAGCGCATGAAACAGGTGGGGCGGGTTGAGATTCCCCAGGACGCATTCCTCGCTGCGTTGAAGGTGGAGCGGTAGACCATGGACATTGATCTTCCGTTTGTCCTCACCTGGGCAGTGCTCGCCTGTGGCGCAATCTGGCTGTTCGACGCGGTTGCGTTGAAACCACGTCGGCTCGCACGCCTGGCGGCCGAGGGTGAGCAAGGTACCGAAATTGTCGACCGTGAACCGCTCCTGGTTGAGTACGCCCGATCCTTTTTCCCGGTTCTCCTGTTTGTCCTGGTGTTACGCAGCTTCCTGGGTGAGCCGTATCAGATTCCGTCGGAATCCATGGTGCCAACACTTGAAATCGGCGATTTCATCCTCGTCAACAAGTATGCCTACGGTTTGCGCCTGCCGGTGCTGGGTACACGCATCGTCGATATTGGCGAGCCTGCGCGTGGAGACATCATGGTGTTTGTCCCGCCCCATGACCCGCGTTACTTCATCAAGCGGGTTATCGGATTGCCAGGTGACCGGATCCGGTACGTGAACAAATCGCTTTATATCAACGGCGAGCGACTGGCATACGATTTTGTGGGCGAGGTCACGCGTTTTCACGCGGCCAGCAACCGCGCCTATACGTCCAGGGAATACACTGAACGAATCGGCGGCATAACTCACCCTACCCATCGGTTGGGTAACTCCGAGCCTCCCCGTGAATGGACGATTCCCGAAGGACACTACTTCATGATGGGTGACAATCGGGACTTCAGCGATGACAGCCGCCGCTGGGGACCCGCTTCAGAACAGAAGATCGTGGGTAAGGCGGTAGCAATCTGGTTGCACAAGGAGCCTGGACTATCATGGCCAACATTCGAGCGAAATCGCTGGTTGGAGTAACCCCAATGACCCGCTTGCGGCAGAGGGGAATGGGCACAATGGGGATGGTTCTGGTGCTCGTTGCCATCGCGATGAGCATCAGCTTCGGTCTCAAGATCGGCCCGCACTACATGAATTTCCGTACCATACAGTCGTTGCTTGCCGGACTGACCGAAGACGAGGTCAGGAGCGGCAGCCGGACACAAGTGATGGAACTTCTCCAGAAGCGCTTCAAGATCAATTCGCTTTATGACCAGGAACCGGAAAAAGTGTTCAAGTACAAGCGCGAGCGTGGTGCGATCTCACTGGCCATCGACTATGAGGTCAGAGAACACCTGTTCGGAAACGTCTATGTGCTGCTCGACTTCGACGAGTCACGAACTTTCTGATTTCCCGGCGCTGGCCAAAACCATGATGGTCATCGGTCCGCTCGTCAAATCGTGGATGGAGCTGCCTGCATGACTTTGAGCGAGCGAGCCCGGGAACAACTGCAGCAGGTGCTCGGTTATGGCTTTGTCGATCTCACGCTGCTCGATCATGCACTCACCCATCGTAGTGTTGGGAACCGGCACAATGAAAGGCTGGAGTTCCTCGGTGACAGTGTGCTTGCCTTTGTTGTGACTACCTACCTGTATGCCACCTACGACAAACTGGCCGAGGCACAGCTCACCCTCATGCGTTCGCAGTTGGTTAAACGTGAAACGTTGGCGCGGGTCGCTCTCAAGGTTGATCTGGGTGATGCGCTTCGCTTCAGTGCTGCGGTCTCCGGTACCGGAGTACAACGGCGAAGTTCGGTGTTGGCCGATGGACTTGAAGCGGTTATCGGCGCGGTTTATCTCGATGGTGGATCGGAAGCTGCACGAACTGTAGTGATGCGACTGCTGGAAAGTGAACTCGCCGGGCTCGACCCCCGTACGCTCAAGGATGCCAAGACCAAATTGCAGGAAACCCTGCAGGCTCGGGGCCTGGGCCTGCCACGTTATGAGGTGATCGGCACTGAAGGCGCCGAACATGTGCGTGTTTATGAGGTTCGTTGCGAAACGACGGAAGGGCTGGCGACCACGGGCCAGGGTGCAACCCGCCGGGCTGCAGAGCAGGATGCTGCGGCGCGACTGTTGATACTCATGCAGGCAGGCGCCGCACAACATGTCTGAAGATAGCCCAGGCTTGCAGACGCGTTGCGGATATGTGGCGCTGGTTGGACGCCCCAATGTCGGCAAGTCCACTTTGCTCAATCATCTGCTGGGGATGAAGCTGAGCATCACGTCCCGCAAACCACAAACCACGCGCCGCAATCTGCTCGGCGTTGATACCCGTGGTGAGGTCCAGGCCATCTATGTGGATACGCCAGGCATCCATCGTGCAGGCAGCCGACAGCTGAACCGTCTGATGGTCAAACATGCCACCTCGATCCTGACCGACGTCGATCTGGTGCTGGTGCTGCTCGAACATCACCGATTGACGGATGAGGACGAGATTGTGCTGGAGCATGTAGCGCAGGCGGGGGTTCCGGCACTGGCGATCCTGAACAAGGTTGATCTGCTGAGTGATAAATCACGACTGTTGCCAGCCATGCAGCGATTGGGAGAACGAAAACTGTTTGCGGAGATCATTCCGTTGTCCGCCCTGCAGAAGGATGGCGTCGATCTGTTGCGCGAGCGTGTTGCCCACTATCTGCCCAAACAATCGCATCAATTTCCTGATGATCAGGTGACCGATGCCAGCGAACGCTATCTGGTTTCCGAGATCATCCGGGAAAAGCTGATGCGACGCCTTGGTGATGAGCTGCCGCATCGTGTCGCCGTGGTTGTCGAAGCGTTCCAGGCAGAGCCGCATCTGGTGACCATACGGGCCGAGATCTTTGTTGAAAAAGATGGTCAGAAATCCATCGTCATTGGCGAGAAGGGGCACATGCTCAAGTCCATTGGCCAGGACGCACGCATGGACATCGAGGCCTTGCTGAATGCAAAGGTCATGTTGCACCTGTGGGTGAAGGTCCGGCAAGGCTGGACCAACGATAATCGTCTGTTGCGACGTTTTGGCATGGACGATACTGGCCCGGATCGTTCATGAATACTCCGGGTTAGGCGCTGATCTTGCGTGTTCTCGGGCAACCTGCACTGGTCGTGCATGTTCGGTCATATCGGGAAACGAGCATGATTGTTCGTCTGTTCACGCCGGCGTACGGACTGGTCGCCGGAGTTGCCAAAGGTGTACGTGGCCGTCGCTCAACCCGAGTCGCAGCGTTGCAGCCGTTTAATGAGGTTCGTGTGTCCTGGCTTGGCGCCGGCAGTCTGCTGACGCTCACCGACATCGAACTCGACCAGCGCCGCATGTTGCACGGACAACGGCTGGCGGCAGGATTCTATGTGCTTGAGTTTCTGGTCAGGTTGCTCCAGGAACACGATGCGCACCCATCGCTATATCGGCTGACTCAGGCGGTACTCGGCGCCATGGCCGATGGACTGCCGTTGGCACCCTTGTTGAGAAGATTCGAACATGAACTGCTCCGTGAACTGGGCTTCGGAGTGGATTTCACCTGTGATCTGCAAGGTGAACCCCTGGTCCCCGGGCAGCGCTACACTCTGGCAGACGGAGAGAGTTTCGTGGCAGTGTCCAGCGGTGGTTATTCCGGTGCGGAACTGCTGGCGATTGGCGCCGATGACTATCGGCTTGGTACGGTGCGTCACAATGCCCGTCTGCTGTTTCGTGAGTTGCTGGATACACACCTGGGCGCCAGACCACTCGCCAGTCGCAGCCTGTTGATGTCGACCACGACATGAGCCGGAAGCCTGTTGTGCGTCGCGAAATCGAGATGGAGGTGACCGGGTTGTCCAGTGAAGGGCTTGGTCGTGGGTTGGTCAATACACGTGAAATCAGGCTGCGCAACACACTTCCAGGTGAAGTTGTTGAAGGCCTGGTGCGCAAACGCAAGCGACGGATTGACCATGGTGATGCGTTGACGATTTCGGCGTCTTCTCCTGCTCGGGTATCGCCTGTCTGTGACGTTGCACATCGATGTGGCGGCTGTACGTTTCAACATGCTTCGGCGCAGTTTGAGCTGGGCTGGAAAGAGGAACAGCTGCGCAAGGCACTCGAACGCAACGGGATATCGGTGCAGAGCTGGAAACTGCCTGTTACCGGGCCACAACATGGTTATCGACACAAAGCGCGATTGGGTGTTCGGAAGGTTGGTGAGCTGATGTACGTCGGCTTTCGGGAAGCGTTCAGTGGCCGGATTGTTGACATGCGCAGCTGTACCATTCTGGCGCCGCGGCTGGCAGGTCTGATCATGCCGTTGCGTGAGCGGTTGGGTGAGTTGTCCGTTGCTGGCCGGATTCCGCAAGTCGAAGTTGCGGCAGGAGATGATTCACTGGCGATGGTCTTGCGTAATCTTGACGCATTGACGGAAAGCGATAGCGACGATTTGCGCGCATTTGCGGCAGATCATCGGATCGAGGTCTTTCTGCAGCCTGCGGGTCCCGACAGCGTCGTGTGGCTGACTGGGAAGGGTGAATCACTGGGTTATTCGAATCCTGACTTCGGACTCCACTTCGGGTTCGAGCCGCTGGATTTTGTGCAGGTCAATCCGTACATCAATCGACAGCTCGTTCGCAAGGCGGTACTTGAGCTGCAGGCTGCAACCCGGATTCTCGACCTGTTCTGTGGACTCGGGAATTTTTCGCTGGCATTGGCGAGGTCAGGCAAATCCGTGGTCGGCCTGGAAGGCAATTCGAACGCAGTCCTGCGAGCACGATCGAATGCCGCCCGCAATGGCTTGACCGACAGGGTCGTTTTCGAAAGTGTCGACCTCTATGTTGACCCGTCGCCGGCGCCAGCACACAGCCTGGAATGTGATGCCGTCCTGCTGGACCCACCGCGTCTGGGTGCAGGGCCGCAATTACAGGCCTGGTTACATGCCGGGATACGGACCGTGGTGTACGTGTCGTGTAACCCTGAATCCTTTGCCAGGGATGCGGTACTGCTTGCTGAAGCTGGATTGACGCTTGAAGAGGCAGGCATCTACGACATGTTTCCGCAGACCACCCACGTTGAGACTCTGGGTGTCTTTCGCCGAAGCTGATCAGTGAATTTCGCCTTGCTTTGCATCCTTAAAGGGCGGGCGCAGTACGCCGACCGCCGATTGGATGTCGATCGCGGGTTTGCCTGCTTCTCATCCATCCTTCAAGATGCAGCTCATGAAGTCCCTGACAGCACACATGTTTCCCGGCGGAAAGTACTGAGGTGGTACTGGTTGCCCAGGCGCTACCTCGCGATGTCGATGGCCGCATAGACATCGCCAACTGGTGCGAGGCCATGTGTCGGCAGCATGTGTGGTTGCAGATTGGCAGGCTGTTCGATGTCTGCCGTTATCTCGAGAGCCTGCCGGAAGGTCAGAAGTATCTTGAGCGCGGCTTTTCGCTCGCTGAACTGGTGGCCAGTCTCAAGATCGACAACGAGGCGCTGATCGCTGCCCTGCTGTACCGGCCGCATCGGGACGGGTTGCTCTCTATCCAGGATATCGAAACGCGCCAGTCCGATGAGGTTGCGGCACTCGTCGAAGGAGTGTCCCGCATGGCGACGGCCAACTTTCTGGATCTCTCCAACACACCGATGCTGACCAGTGAGCGTCAGGACCAGGTCGAAAACGTCCGACGGATGCTGATTACGCTGGTCGATGATGCCCGGGTCGCGGTGATCAAGATCGCCGAGCGAGTGGTCGCCCTGCGTGAGGCCAAACAGGATGCCCGCTCGCGTCGCAGTCGCATTGCGCTGGAGGCACGACATGTTTTTGCCCCACTGGCCGGAAGGCTGGGAATCCGGCAACTCAAATGGGAACTTGAAGACCTCGCCATGCGGTATCTGGAGCCCGAGATCTACAGCACGATCGCTGGGCAACTTGATGGCAAACGGATTGAACGCGAGGCTCAGATTGCCACCATGGCTGAACAGCTGCGTGCGCTGCTGCTGCAGCATGGCGTAGAAACCCAGGTGTTGGGACGTGCCAAACACATCTACAGCATCTGGCGGAAAATGCAGTCCAAACAATTGGGATTCGACCAGGTCTATGACATGCGGGCTGTGCGCGTGCTGGTCGAGGACCTGGCCAGTTGTTATGCGGCGCTGGGTGTTGTGCACACGACGTTTCGGCATATCCCAAGTGCTTTCGACGACTACATCGCGTCTCCCAAGGAGAATGGTTACCGATCCATCCATACGGCAGTCATCGGCGCAGATGGCAAGCACCTTGAAGTGCAGATCCGGACCCAGGAAATGAACGATGAAGCCGAACTCGGTGTCTGTGCGCACTGGTCCTACAAGGGCGATGGTGAAGAAGACCGGACCATCGGTGCGAAGATGGAGTGGTTACGCCATGTGGTGGAATGGCATGAGGAACTCGGTGGACGGCGAAGCCTGGGCGAGGAGATCAGTCGTTCGATGCGGCAGGAGCGAATCTACCTGCACACACCAAAAGGGCATGTAATAGATCTTGTCGGTGGGGCCACACCCATCGACTTTGCCTATCGTGTGCACACCGATATCGGCCATCGCTGCGCCGGTGCTCGAGTTGATGGCCGCGAGGTATCACTCAATTACCGGCTGCGTAACGGTGAGCGTGTCGAGATTCTGACAGCGGCCACCCAGGCACCCAGGCGTCTCTGGCTCGAGCCTGAGGCCGGATATGTGCGCACGCACCGGGCTCGCAGCAAGATCCAGAGCTGGATGAGGGCACGAGGCAATGAGGTGAATCGTGTGGAAGGTCTGGCAGCCATTGATCGCGCCTGCCAGCGGTTGCATGTGCCGGTCCCCACTCCAGCCGCACTGATCGAACTGGCAAGTGCGCTTGGAGAACACGATCCTGAGCGACTGTTTGTGGCACTAGGCATCGGGGAATGTCCGGTGCGGCCGCTGATTGCAGGCTGGCTCAATGAACTGGCCATCGGCTCAGAACAACCTGCTACCGCCGCTGTGCAGAGGGTATTACTCGTTGCACGGAACCGGCACGGATTATTACTGGATGTGACCCGGGTGGTAGATGAACTCGGCATATCACTGCAGGGTTCAACCGCCCGGGTTGTGCCGCCGGATGCCGCCGAAATCAGCCTCGAATTTCTGGCAGATGATCTGATCGAGGTTTATCAACTGGTAGAAAATCTGCGACCGCTGGTAGGGGTCACCGAAGTGCGTCGTGATCCTGGGGCAGCTTGATGTGCTACCGAAGAATTCATTTTTGGAGAGGACAATGCGAGTGATTTTGCTGGGGCCACCGGGGGCGGGCAAAGGGACACAGGCCCAGTTCATCAAAGAACACTGGAATATTCCCCAGATTTCGACAGGCGACATGCTGCGCGCCGCCGTCAAGGCAGAGAGCGAACTCGGCAAGCAGGTGAAAGCTGTCATGGATTCCGGGACCCTGGTGTCTGACGAGATCATTATTGCGCTGGTGAAAGAGCGCATTACTGCCGCAGACTGCGCGGCCGGTTTTCTGTTCGACGGTTTCCCGCGCACCATTCCGCAGGCTGAGGCGATGGAGCAGGCCGGTGTGCCGATCGACGCCGTAGTCGAGATTGTAGTCCCGGACGAAGACCTGGTCCGGCGGATCAGTGGGAGACGTGTCCATCCCGCATCGGGTCGGGTGTACCACATCGAGTTCTCTCCTTCGAAGGTGGCTGGCAAGGACGATCCGACCGGCGAGCCGTTGGTCCAGCGTGACGATGACAAGGAAGCGACCGTGCGTGAGAGGATCATGGTGTACAACGCCCAGACCAGACCACTGATCGCTTTTTATCAGGCGAGGGCAGGGCGCAAGGCGCTCACTTACCACCGCATCGCGGGTGTGGGATCGGTTGATGACATCAAGACTGCGGTGCTCAAAGCGTTGAGCTGAATCGAGTCAGGAGACTGTCAACGTGCTGCCGCGCAGACTCCCGTACAGGACAGATCTGGTAACACAGTCGAAGACATCCCCTGGGGCCGTCACCGGATTGGATCGATCGGTCCAGAGCTTGAAGAGTGGCTCTTACAGGCCGTTCAGCAACAATACCGTGACTTCGTTACCGGCTTCCAGATCCCCGCAGTGCCCGGGAATTTCCACCAGACAGTTGGCGTCCTGAAAGGTGGTCAGCCGGTTCGAACTTTGGTCACCGTTGATGCGCACCGTGGGCTGGCTGCCGGTACCAGCCCAACTCAGCAGTCCACGCTGATATTCACTGCGCCCAGGCCTGTGGCTGACCGGTGACTGCAGAATCGCAGGCAGACGAAGGGGTGGCTCGGGACTCGCACCACAGGCCTGCAGCAGGGCGGGCCTGGCGATCAGGAGCCACGTAATAATCGCACTCACGGGGTTGCCGGGCAGTCCGCAGAACCAGGCCCGGCCGATACGGCCAAAGGCCAGCGGTTTGCCAGGTTTCAGATTCAGCTTCCAGAAGGCAAGCGTCCCCAGCGTTTGAATGGCAGCGCGTACATGATCGTGATCACCGACCGATACACCACCGCTGGTGAGTAAAAAGTCATGTTGATTCGAAGCCTCCCGGAGCGCGGCCTGAGTCGCAGTCGCGGTATCGGGCAGATTGCCAAGATCATGTGCGATGACCGGCAGACCCTGCAGCATGGCCAATAACGTCGTGCGATTGGATTCATAGATCCGGCCTGCTGGCAGCGGTGTTTTCGAGTTGTCAGCTTCAACCAGTTCATCGCCGGTCGAAAAAACGCCGACGGACAATCGCGACAGAACCTCGACCACATTGCGACCGTCGCTGGCCAGGCGCCCGAGATCTATCGCGTCCAGTCGGGTGCCCGCGGCAACCAGTCGCTCACCTCTGGCGACGTCATGGCCAATCGGCCGAATATGGTCGCGTGCTTCGGGATCGCCGCTGATCAGGATGTAGTCACTGTCGGCCGTGCAGTCTTCCTGCAGCACGATCCGACGGCAACCGGCTGGTACAACCGCGCCGGTCAGGATGCGGATACATTCGCCCTCCCGCAGATGACCGGTCCAGGGTCTGCCAGCGGCGCTTTCGCCAACAATCTTCCAACGGGAGCCACCAACGTCCGTCGTCGCTGGCGCTGGCAAGGCGTAACCATCCATCGCCGAGCCGGGAAACGGAGGCGAGGGGTGGCGGGCAGATTCGTCGCCTGCAAGCACGCGACCCATGGCATGAGAAATCGAAGCGGTTTCAACAACCGTTTGGGGCTGGATTTGCGCGGCGATCCGCTCGAGGGCTACGTTCAGGTCCAGTGCTTCGTTAATATCCGCGCTCCTTCGATAGACCGGTGGACCAGATGACCACGTTGATTGCACTTGATACCTCAGGTGCGCTCTGCTCGGTGGCATTGCTGCATGATGGCGTGTTTCACCAGTTGACTCGCCATGTGGTGCGCAAACACAACCTGGTCGTGCTGGAAATGCTGGACGCGTTGTGCCGCGAAGTGGGCATTCTACCCGCACTGATCGAAGGGGTGGCCTATGTACGCGGACCGGGCTCATTTACCGGAGTGCGTCTTTGTGTTTCTGTCGCTCAGGCCGTAGCGCTGGCCTCGGGTGCGCAGGTCTTCGGCTGCACCACCTCCCGTCTCCTCGCGCTGCACGCTCAGGCCCAGGGTTGCTCCGAGGTCGTCACGGTGGTGCGATCACGTGGGGAAACCTGTTATCTCGCAGCGTTTCGGCAGGTAACCAGTCATGAACTAATGCAGCAGTATGAGGAGGAGGTCCTCACAGATTCCCCACCTGACTGGCTGGTAGGCAACGGGGAAGTCGCGGGAGACCTGCCTGCATGGCTGCCGGTACCGTTTACGGCACTGCCAATGGATAACACGCCGGCATTGACACTCCTGCAACATGCAGCGGTCTGCTGGCCAGAAACTGGCTGGACGTCTGTCGAGTCTGCCCTGCCGATGTACATCGAAGGCGACCATCCGTGGCGCCCGGTGGCAGGCTGACGCAGATGCCGGGGGTATCCATACTGGCAAATCAAATGAACGATTCAGACACGCGACTCGAACCGGCAAAGCCGCGACTTTACGTGCACAGCACAATGGCCGCTGCACTGGCAATGGACTGGCCCGGATTTGAAGTCTGCAATGAAGACGATGAAACCGTGGGCTGGCCCAGGCTGGCTCTGCTCGACCAACGCCTTGCACTGCGCCTCTCCCCTGCCGGGCCGAACTGGGTGCTACCGGCATTTGATGGACGAAGGGTATCCCGCCAATCGCTGCTTGCCCGGGCTACGGGCGTTGCCACGAACCGTGGCCTGGTGGTCCTCGACGCCATGGCTGGTTGGGGCAGTGATGGCCTCGAACTCGCGAGCCTTGGCGCCAGTGTCACGATGGTCGAGTCGGCCCCTGAAGTATGGTCATTGCTCCGCCAGCGCATCACTGAAAGTGGAATAACGGTCACCGCGCTGCACTGCGCGGACAGTTGGTCAATCATCGAACAAAGGGCATGGGACGTGATTCTGCTGGATCCCATGTTTCCCGAGAGAGGTCGCAAGGGCCTTGCGAAGCTGCCGATGCAAACGCTCAAACAGGTTGCATGCAATGATGGTCGACCGCTTGTCGAATGGGTGGCACACGCGGTTGCGCATGCAAGGTTGCGGGTAGTCCTCAAGCGTCGGCGGACTGAAGCAGTGATTGGCGGTCCTGCCTGGCGAATAGAGGGGCGCTCAATACGCTTTGACGTATATCAGGGTGGCGTCGGTAGATCTGAGCTGTAGTTGATTTTTCATGAGCGCTGAACCGCACGCAGGAAGTCTGCGTTGATCACATTGCCAGCCGTTCGAGCGACCTGTCGGGCCAGATCCGCTGGTTGCAGGAAACCGTCTTCACCTTCAGTCAAGGCACCACGTTTCAGCATCTGATCGACAAACTGATTGAAGAGGGTGGCATCAAAAAACTCCGGTGAATTGAGTCCGTACAGCCTGGAGAGTCGCCTTGCAACCTGTCGACTGCGTTCCTGCAGATCTTTTCGGTTCATGCCATTTTCGGCGCGGGTCAACAATCCAATGACGATATAAAGTCGTTCGAGCGAAGGCATCACGACCTGGGCCAGCAGGTGCAGCCTTTGGTGTGCGGCTGAATCCGAGAGCGGCGGTTCCCAAAGATGGGCTTCACTGCAAACCGTGAGTTCCAGTCGAAGCATCTCTCTGAGCATCGGTTCAACGGCTGGCAACCGGGGTGGCAGTGATAGTTCAAGCGCGAGATAGGGGTAAATGGTTTCGACCATGGAAGCCAGCGAGGACTGCAACAGTGCCCGTCGACGGTTCACCAGCAAACAGGCGATCAGTGAAGGCAACACCAGAGTGTGCGCCACATTGTTTCGATACCAGGTCAGCAGAATACCGGTGACCGCTTCTGCGGTGACGATGGTGTCATCGCCATCCTGTTCCAGATTGATCAACTGTAGACGCGCAACCTGTCCCAGACTGTCTTCGTTTGACCACTTGACCACGTCATAGCTTGAGAACTTCAGCAGGGACACATAGATGGCCGCCTGCTCATGCAGCACTTTTGATTCGATGGCAAGTTTGGGCGTAGCCAGCAGGATCAGCGAGGTCAGGTTGACGATATTGACGTGCGCTGTCCTGTTGACACGTTGCAGCAGCTCGTTGCCAAGGGCCTGGGCTCTGGCTGTTCCCGGGGCTGGAATCGGGCCAGTCAGCCATTCTTCCAGTTGCAGGGGTTCGCCGATGCAGACACGAACGTGGCCGAATTTCTGTCGAATCAGACGCAGGCTGCGCAGGACGTCAACGATTGACTCACCGCGTTTGGCCCCGCCTTGCAATTCGTCCAGGTAGGTGGCGGCCTCCACCAGCTTTTCGTAGGCGATGTAGACGGGTACAAAGGCGATCGGGCGGGGTAGTCCCCGCGCCTGATCATTGAGCGTCATGCGCAGCAGTCCGGTTCGGGCCGGCAACAAACGACCAGTTCGGCTACGCCCACCTTCCGGGAAGTATTCGACGCTATGTCCACGACGAAACACCTGATAGAGATATTCTTCGAACACCGTTCGATAGACATCGTCATCACCAAATCGTCGCCGCATGAAAAAAGCGCCACCACGACGCAGCACGGATCCGAGCAGGGGAATGTTCAGATTTTCACCAGCCGCGATATGTGGCGGTACCATGCCTCGGCCAAACAGCAGGTAGGAGAGCAGCAAATAGTCCAGATGACTGCGGTGAGACGGGATGTAAACCAGCGTGTGGTCTTCTGCGATCTCGGTGACTCGTTCATACCCTGTCAGTTCGACACCGTCGTAGATGCGGGTCCAGAACCAGTGGAGCAGTTTCTCCAGGATGCGAATGGTGGGATGGGACATGTCAGACGCAATTGCATGTGCCATCCGGATCGCACGTTTTTGCAGGGAGATCCGCTTTTGTGGATCACCGTGAGCTTCCTTTTCGATCGCCGACTGAACCTGACGAGAGGTGGCAATCTGGTCAACCAGTGTCCGCCTGTGGGACAGGTCCGGGCCTAGCATTGCTGTGCGCTGATTGCGCAGGCGAACACGCATAAGGCGTGCCATCCGCCGTATCCTGACACTTTCAGGCAGTGACATGTCGGCGGCCTGTGCCAGCGGCAAGGGCTTGCCAAACTGAACGACGATGCCCTGCCCGTTCATGAGTATGTTGAGTGCCCGCTTCAGCCAGCCAGTTGCTGAAAACGCTTCCGACACCATCAGACGCCAGTAGGAGTGCTCACGTGCGGGTGCCCGACTCCAGAGAATATTGACCGGCACCAGCGCAACATCACTGTCGTTGGCCGGCTCAGAGAGCATTCGCTGCATGTATCGGGAGTAGGTGGCCATGGTGTTACGACGCAACCAGCCGGCTGGCCGATGCAGAAACAGGAAGCGGCGGCGCTCAGTAGAGGAGCCGATCGTGATGGTTGTGCGCGGCGCGGGCAAACCGTGGATGGCACAGACCATGTCGAGTAGTGCGATATCGGTGATGGAGCGGTTTTGCAGGACATAAACCGGATTAGTCCAGTGCTCACTGGTTTGCAGTCCGATAACCTGGGGTGACACCAGTCGTCGGACTATCCAGCGTGTGAGCCGGAAGCGCAGGTCAGATAACGAGGACAAGGCAGGGGTCAGCCGGTCAGGATTGACGTGGTGCGTAGACTGACACGTCAATCCACAATTTGCAGGTGGACGATGGGTCAGCTTGCGGGCCAGACATCAGTTTTCGGTCGGGTCGGGCAGCTTGCCCTCGAACAGTCGGTCGATCTCGGCTTGTGGGGTGCTGTTGATTTCCACCTCCCAGACGTCGCTGTATTTTTTGTCTGTGGCGGCCTGGGTCGCTTCGACTGTGGCGATCACGACCGGACGCAGGAACACCAGCAGATTGGTCTTCGTCCGTTTGGCATCTTTCGAACGGAACAGAACGCCGAGGCCTGGAATATCACCGAGCAGCGGGACCTTCTTGCGCGAAACCGTGTTGTTGTCCTGGATGAGGCCGCCGAGAACTACGGTCTGATTGCTGTTGGCGAGGACCGTCGTCTGGATTTCCCGTTTCGAAGTCACGACATCGGCAAATGCACTGTCACCCACCGGCGAGTCGATCACGTTGGTAATTTCCTGCGCAATCTCCAGGCGAATCGACGTGTTGTCATAGACGTGCGGCGTGATGGTCAGCTGCAGCCCGACATCTTCCCGGGTCACGGTGGTAAACGGGTTGCTGGCGCCGTCCCCCTGGGTGGTGAAGCTGCCGGTCCGAAACGGAACTTCGTTGCCGACGACTATTTTTGCTTCCTGGTTGTCCAGAGTCATGAGGGAAGGCGTGGACAGCAGATTGGCATCCGAGTTGGTCGCCAGCGCGGTGACAACGGCACCAAAGGAAATCGCATTCCCGTCAATCTTGGCTACTGCGAATGTGGGTGACGTCGCGGCTGCAACACCACGCAGGATGTTGACGTCACCGGATTCGATTGCGTTGGTCGCATCAGCGGGAATGATCGCCCCGAGCAGTTGGCGAAGGGCGCCGTCCAGAGCGGTGCTGACAAAGGGGATTGATTCTCCGGAGGCATCGGCAGCACCAATTTCCACGCCCAGCTTCTTGTTGTCGGTGACGTTGAATTCGACGATGGCGGCTTCGATCAGTACCTGCGAACGTCGGACATCCAGTTTCGCAACAATGTCCAGGATCTCGTTCATCGTACCGGGTTCGGCACGAACAACGATTGCGTTCAGACTTTCATCGGCTTGAATCGAGGGCTGCTGCGATCCCTCGTCGCCTTTTTTCGCGCTTTCGCTGGTGACGATGCCCTTGACGATTTCGGACACATTTTTAGAGTCCGCATGTTTCAGCCGGATAACCTGTACCGACCCTGCTGTGGTGGCAGGGCGATCCAGCTGATCAACCAGTTTCAGCACTTCGGCAATCGGCCTGGCCCTGCCTCGCAGGATCATGGAGTTGTTGCGTTCGTTGGCGATGATTTGCACGCGGGTCGGACCTTTTGCATTGCGGCCGATCTGCTCCGGCGCCAGTTTTTCCAGTGTTGCGACCACGGTTCCGACCCACGCTTCCTTGAGGTTGAGGACCTGGACGATATCGTCATTCGAGACATCGATCTGCTGGATCATTCGAGTGAGTCGTTCGATGTTGTCGACGTGGTCGGTGATGATGACGACATTTGGCTGGTCGATCGGGGCGATGTGACCGTATTGCGGGACCAGCGGCCTGAGAATCTTGACGAGTTCCGAAGACGCGACGTTCTGGGCCGGTATCACCTTGGTAATCAGTTCACCAGCCGATATCTCCCCCCGCATGGATTCCGCACCGGGCGATTGTTTGCCGAGAGCCGTTTGCTGAATACGGATCACATCACCAGATGGGGAGGCGGTGAAGCCATGTGAACGCAATACCTGCAGAAACAGTTCGTACACCGCATCGGCGTGCATCGGTGTGCTGGAGATGATGGTGACATTGCCCTTCAGCCGGGGATCGAGCACAAAAGTTTTGCCAGTGATCTCGGCGACCTGCTCGACAAATTCGTTGATGTCGGCATTCTTGACGTTCAGCCGCCATTCCTGGGCGCTTGCCATGCCGGACAGAAGCAGACCGAGCAGCACGGTTACGGTAAGCCACGTATTCCGGATCTTCATTATTGATTCAACGAGGTGGTGACAAAAAAGCGACGCGAACCGCGCTGCACTTCAATTCGGGCCGAACCCTGGGCGAGGACATTGGCCAGCTCCATCCGGTCACTGTCGACGTTGCCGACGGGCTGACCATTGACGGAGACGATGACATCCCCCGGCTGGAGGCCAGTCTGCCGAAGCGCAGGAGTCTGGGCAAGGTTGCCCACTCGATACCCCTGCGCAGAGTCCGTCGCCACCGCCTGCACACCGAGTTCTTCGAGTGTGCCCTGGGGATCGTTTTGCAGTCGCGACTGATAGTCCTCGAGTTGCTCTGCGGGCGGCAATTCTGGTGCGGGCTCGGTAACTGGATCAACGATCTGTTCAGGGACAACCGTTTCGTATGGATTGGTCTGGGCGGCGGGATCCTGAACGTACAGGGTATCCTGATTGCCCAGGTCGAGTGGCGCGGCCAGATTGGTCGTGAGATGTGGAAACGTCAGGCGCTCGCGGCTACCGGCACGGCTGAGCACGACAAAACTGTCCTGCACTTCGACCAGCTGCACCCCACCGGGCAGATCCTTTCCCACCCGGTACAACCTGCCCGTCTGTCCTTTCTCGGCGACGATCGCTTTGGACTGTGCTGCGTCTTCGGTCGCCACGAACACGGCCTGGAGTTCCAGTGGCAAGCGTGTCTCGACAGAAGGTGCAGCATTGTCCGCCGCTGGTTGCGCATCTGCCTGCCCGAACAGGTGGCGATCCATAACCGCCTGGATGTTCACAGGCGGCAAGACCGGGTTGCTGTTCGAGCTGACGGCAAGTGCCGGTTCAGCAGCCGTCTGACCGATGAAAAAGACCACGGATTGAGCGATGGTATAGGCGATGCCAGCGACCATGAGCCACTTGGCGGTAACAGCCAATTGTGGGCTGATACGGTTGAGCGTTCTCCCCGGCAACTACAAATACCCCAGATTTGAACGGCAAGACATTCTAGAAGACATCCTCGGTCATCTCCATGACGATAACGTGATCCGGCTCGCTTCCCTGCCACGGGATGCCCAACAACCGGATCAGCAGCATGGTCATGCCGATTTGCAGGCTCCCGTCGGGTAGCAGGCTACCCTGTAGCAACGGTGTCTGCCCATCATTCGGAACGATAACGCCGTTCAGGGTTCCTGCGGCGCCTTCGAACCGGGCCTGGAGAGAGGGCAGGGTCGCACTGCCGGGAACTGCCGCCGAGCTCCAGCTGACGGGGCCACCATTCCAGACCAGCAGTCCACCAAGCGACTCCATACGGCCCCGGGTCCAGACCGAATTGACGTGATCGACCAGGACGTCTCCGCTCATCGTCACACCGTACGGGGCCAGGGTGTAGTTGAGACTTCGGTTCCCGAGCAAGCCGCGCCCAGACAGACCGAGCCGGCCGATACCTGCGGTAAAGGTGCCTTGCAGGTTGGTATCGCGACCGGCGAAGTCAAAGTTGTACCCGAGTTCCAGCGCAAGAAAACGTGCCGGCACCAGTTTCCAGTCCAGCGTGCCAACCCCTTCACCTTGCAGGACGATGGTTCCCCGACCATGCCATAGGGATCCGGTGGTATGGACAATGTCCAACCCCGGTACTTCGTTGGTCACCCGACGCAGCAGGCTGGCGGGAGCCAGCCAGATGCTGAAGCCGCCGATCAGCAGAACAGCGACGATCACGTAGCGGAGAAATTTCACGGGGCAAACTTCACGGGTTCAGGAGGGTTCGTTGCAGGATATTGGTATAGATACGGGCCAGTGGTGCAAGTTCAGAAATGGCGATCCGCTCATTGATCTTGTGGATTGTTGCGTTGACCGGACCGAGTTCGACCAGTGCGGTACCGGTGGGCGCGATGAAGCGGCCATCGGAAGTACCACCGGAGGTCGACAGTGATGATTCGACACCGTTGACGGCTCGAATGCTGTCCCGCACCACCTCGGTGAAATCGCCAGGCTCGGTCAGAAACGGATTGCCTGAGAGTGCCCAGGCAGCGGCAAAGTCCAGTTGATGGCGGGCAAAGATGGCTTCGGTGCGCTGCTGAATGTCCAGTGCGGTCAACGCGTTGGAAAAGCGGAAATTGATCAGCATCGACAGTTCGCCCGGCACGACATTAACTGCACCGGCACCCGCCTGGACGTTGGTGACCTGCATGCTGGTCGGCGGGTAGTTTGCAGATCCTTCATCCCAGACCACCGCGCACAGTTCGGCGAGTGCGGGTGCCAGTCGATGAATCGGATTGATCACCTGCTCGGGATAGGCGACATGGCCCTGGACGCCCTTTATCCTGATCTCCAGATTGAGCGAGCCACGGCGACCATTGCGTATCACGTCGCCAATGACTGCGGTCGAAGAAGGTTCTCCGACCACGCAGCGATCAATATGCAGCGAACGATCTCGCAGCACCTGCATGACATGGCGGGTGCCATGAATGCTCGGCCCCTCCTCATCACTGGTGAGGAGAAAGGCGAGGGTACCGCTGAATCGCCGTTCGTTTGCGGCTACAAAATCTTCAGTCGCCACCACCATGGCGGCCAGACTGGACTTCATGTCGGCAGTCCCGCGACCGTAGACGTAACCGTCGTCGATCGTCGCCGTGAAAGGGTTGTGCGTCCAGGCATCGAGTGGTCCTGCCGGCACCACGTCGGTGTGTCCGGCAAAAGCAAACACCGGGGCACCATGACCCAGGGTCGCCCAGAGATTCGAGACACCACCTGCGTCCATGCGTTCGAGCGTGAAGCCGACCTTTGCGAGCCGTTCGCCAATCAGCTCAAGGCAGCCCGCATCGTCCGGTGTTACCGAAGGCCTTTCGATCAGTTGACGAGCCAGTTCCAGCACCCGTTGCGTAGCTGCGTCCACCGGCAAGCGTGTCTCCAGTTGAGGGTCGATGTCCAAGTGCGCGTCTCAGTTGTTGGCGTGAAGGGCTTCGTTGAGCGCGATCGCCTTTCGATTGGTTCGACACTGGACCTGGCCGTTCAGCCCATTACGCACAAACAGCATGTCGGAACCACCGGCCAGTTCACGGGCCTTGACGATCCTGACGATGTCGCCGTGTTCGTCGATCAACGTCACCGGGGTGCTGGCAGTGATATATAACCCGGCTTCGATGGTACAGCGATCGCCAAGTGGGATACCGGTGCCCGCGTTGGCGCCGACCAGGCAGTTTTTACCCAGGGAAACCTTGATGGTACCGCCACCTGACAGGGTGCCCATGGTGCTGGCACCGCCGCCAAGGTCCGTATCGGCGCCGAGGATGACACCCTGGGAAATCCGACCCTCGACCATGTTCGGTCCCAGCGTACCTGAGTTGAAATTGACCTGTCCTTCGTGCATGACGGTTGTACCGTCGCCCAGGAACGCACCAAGCCGGACTCGGCTTGCGTCGGCGATGCGAATGCCTTTTGGCACGACGTAGTTGGACATGCGTGGAAACTTGTCGACGCTATGTACTTCGATATGTCGACCGGCAAGACGTGCAGTGAGCAGGGCTGCGGTCAGTTCGTCTGCCAGGATTGGCCCATCACTGGTCCAGGCAACGGTGGGCAAGTGGGCAAAGATGCCGCCGAGATCCTGGCTGTTGGGCAGACAGAGCCGATGCGAGAGCAGGTGCAACTTGAGATAGGCTTCTGCTGTGCCGGTGATTGGACCATCTTCCAGCAGCAGTACGGAGACGAGCTTGCGATCAGGCTCTGCGAGTGGTGACAGCAGGGATTGCAATCCGGTCGGTAGTCCAGGGAGGCACGCAGCCAGTGCGGCTCCGGAAGTCGACTGCGTACCGGGTTTGAATTGTCTGCTCAACAACGCGGTCAACTCCGTGTCCGGATGAAAGACCGGTTGCGGGAAAAAGCAGTCGAGCATCACACCTCTGGTGCTGTAGTGGGCGATGCCGATTCCCCATGCGTGGCATTGGCTCATGATTCAGAACTTCCGGGCGTTGGTGCAGCCGCGTACGCTACCATCAGGCAGCTCGGGCGACCAGATCGACCGTGTCTGTGTTTATCGACTTGTGATGAATCGCTGCAGCCGCAGGGCGGCTTCCCGGCACTCGGCGATGGATGCCACCCAGGCAACGCGGACGTGATTGATGCCGGGATTGATGCCATCCCGTCCTGGGCGACCCAGATAGGATCCGGGTAGCACGGTGATGTTTTGTGCAGCGAACAGGGCTCGCGCAAACGATTGGTCGTCCTCCAGGGTTGGGATCCACCAATAAAAGCCCCCCTCAGGGTCGTGGGCTGGTGCAGCGGCTGGTGCCAGCGCCCGGGTCAGCGCGAATTTCTCGCGATAAGCCTGTCGATTGGCCCGCACATGCACTTCATCCTGCCAGGCCAGGGTGCTGGCGGCTTGCACATGGGCAGGCAACGCGCAACCTTCGTAGGTTCGGAAGAGAAAATACCGGTCGAGGACGTTTGCGTCCCCGGCGACAAATCCGGATCGCAGCCCGGGCAGGTTTGATCGTTTGCTGAGCGAGTGGAAGACCACACAGTGACGGTGGCCCAGATTGCCCATCAACTGGCTCGCTTCGAGCAATCCCGCCGGAGGAGATCCTTCGTGCAGATAAATCTCCGAGTAGCACTCATCGGCTGCGATGACAAACCCATACCGATGTGCCTGCTCGATCAGCCATTGCAGACGTGTTACCGGCAGGACCACTCCGGTTGGATTAGATGGCGAACACAGGAAAAAAAGCTCCGTCCGCTTCCAGACTTCTTCAGGTATGGACTCGAAATCAGGGAGATAGCCGTTTGCCGGATCGCTCGCGACAAACCAGGGCGTGGCACCTCCGAGCAGCGCCGCCCCTTCGTAAATCTGGTAGAAAGGGTTTGGCAGGATAGCCAGTTTCCCCGGTGTACCACTCAAGGTTGCCAGACCAAATGAAAACAGGGCTTCGCGGGTACCCGCTACCGGCAGTACTTCTGTCTCCGCATTGATGACTGCCCCGAACCGGCTCTTCATCCAGTTGGCGATGCTCAACCGTAACTCCAGGGAACCGCGGGTTGCGGGATAGGTCGCAAGGTCCTTCCGCAGCAATGGCGTGTCGGTGAGCCGAGCCAGCACGAAGTCCGGAGGCTCGTGTTTGGGTTCGCCGATCGACAGCGCGATATGTGCGAGCCCCGGAACCGGTGTGATGCCTTGTTTCAGCGCGTTCAGACGCTCGAATGGATACGGCAGAAGAGAGTCGAGTCTGGGGTTCATAACGCCTTTTGCAAATGCCAGTCGAGTGCCTGGCGAATGGTCTGACTGAGTTCGTAAGCGGTGGCTGCGTCATAGGCAGTGCTGGTTGGTGTCTGGATATCGAACAGGTCCTCGGCACGTTCGCCAAGGGTCGCGATGCGTGCCCGTAGTACTGAAACGTTGAAATCCTGGAACAATGCGCCGATCTCGGCCAGCAATCCCGGACGGTCGAGTGCGGTTACCGTCAGTGTCGAGTAGTTGTTGCCAGGGATCGTCGACAGCGTGCATTCACTGCGCCGTGAGAGCTGCTTCAGTTGCCTGGGTAAACGTTTGGTCGCCGTGCCGCGTGGATTGTCAGCGATCAGCAGTTGACTGATCCGCCGTGCAACCGATGCGTGCTCCCGGACGGGGATTACCGTATGTTCATCGCTCAGAACGACAAAGTTGTTGAAACAGAGGCCGTGTTCGGCCGTGTTGATGCTGGCTTCGTATACCGACAGGTTCAGCTGGTCGAGCGCCGCGGTGGTCATGCCGAACAGGCCCGCACGATCCCGGGTGTAGATATAAAGCTCGGTGACGGCTTCATCTTCAACCTGGGTCAGTGTGTTGTGCAGCAGTACCAGCGGTCCGGTGTCGCAGTCGTGCGAGATACAGGCAACTGTGAGCTTGGCAATCTGCCGCGCACTGTGCCTCAGGAAGAACTCTTCGTTCGGGGTGCGCCAGAAGTCAAGAATCTGCTGCTGCGAAAATTCGGGGTGGCTCTCCCGCAGTTTTGACATCGCGCTTTCACGACTGGCTTCGATGGTTGCCACTTTATCCATGGGTGATTCGAGCCCGCGTCTCAGTGCCCGCCTGGTCGCACCATAAAGATGGCGCAACAGGGTTGCGCGATAACTGTTCCACAGGGTCGGATTGGTGGCATTGATATCTGCAACCGTCAGCAGATAGAGGTAATCGAGGCGTCGTGCCGACTTGACCTCACATGCAAATTCATGGACGACGTCCGGATCGTAGATGTCCTGGCGCTGTGCAACGCTTGACATGTAGAGATGTTTTTCAACAAGCCAGCAGACGAGCTCCGTATCTGCTTCAGGCAAGTCATGTCGTTGACAAAAAGCCCTTACATCGGTGGCACCCAGCTCCGAGTGATCACCACCACGTCCCTTGGCGATGTCGTGAAAGAGACCCGCGATATACAACAACTCGATTTTTGGCAGCTGATGTACACAATGTGCGGCGACCGGAAATGTTGTTTGTGAGGATCTGTAGAAAAACCTCCGCATGTTGCGGATCACCATCATGGTATGGGCATCAACGGTATAAATGTGGAATAGATCGTGTTGCATCTGGCCGATGACCCGGCCGAATTCCGGGATGTACCGACCGAGCAGCCCATACCGGCGCATTCGGGTGAGCTGGGATACCAGCGTGTGCGGCGCTTTCAACAAACTGATGAACAGACTGGTGACGGCTGGATCATTGCGAAATTCATCATTCACAAGATGGAGATGCTCACGCAGCAGCCGGATGGTGCTGGCGCGGACACCGGCGATGTCGCGTCGATTGGCCATGATGACAAACAGTTCCATCATGGAAAAAGGCTGTTTGGCGAACACGTCGGCGTGGGTGGTCTCGATGTATGCATTACGCAGCTGAAACCGCTCGTTGACCGGTTCGGTAACCGGTTCTGTACCCGGTCTGAGGGTCGGATCAATGATTCGCTCTTCAAAATCCTGCAGCAGGATGTCGTTGACCTCGCGTAGCGCCAGCACGTGGCGATAGTAGAGGTGCATGAACCGCTCGACACCGAGTTGCGCGCCGGTATCGGCGAACCCAAGCCTTCGCGCCAGTTCGCGCTGAAGCTGAAACTGGAGCCGGTCTTCTTTGCGACCCGCCAGCAGATGCAGCCCGAAGCGTACCCACCACAAAAATCGCCGGCCCTCCACCAGCCAGTCCTTTTCTTCACCGGTCAACACGCCCAGGTCGACCAGCACGTCTGGCGACGCGGTGCCAAATTGCCGCAGGCAGACCCACATCGCCGTGTGGTAGTCGCGAAGCCCCCCTGGGGAGGACTTGATATTTGGTTCGAGCCCGTAGTCGACATTGTCGAAACGTTCGTGGCGTCGTTCCTGTTCATCCCGTTTGGCGCGGAAGAACTCATTCGCCGGCCACAGGTGCTGCTGACTGAGCACTGTCTCCAGTCGGGCAGCAAGTGCCATGTCTCCCGTCAGAAGGCGTCGTTCGAACAGGGCCGTGGCAATCGTGATGTCGTCGCGCGCCTGCGTCTCGCAATCGGCAAGGGAGCGCACGCTGTAGCCGACTTCGACATTGAGATCGAAGAGGTCGCGCATGAAGTTTTCGATCTGCGATTGCCAGGCTCCGGCATCCTCGACCAGCAGGCAGATGTCGATATCTGAGCCCGGGAACAGTTCGGCCCGGCCAAAACCACCGACTGCGATGAGGGCGACCGGCGCAGGGCCAAAATGCTGGGCAAAAAACCGGGTCAGCAATTCGTCGAACAGGCAGGTTCGACTGTTCACCAGTTCGACGACATCCGCTCTTTGCCAGTAGCGATCAGCCAGGAAAGTGGTATTTGCCTCAATCAGGCGACGTGCCGCGGCGACGGTCAGTGTGGAAGGAACGGCGGATTCAGCCAAAGGATTCTTCATCGCGGGCCGTCAGCACTTCGGCACCGCGACCAGTGACCAGAATGGTGTGCTCCCATTGGGCGGAAAGTTTGTGGTCCTTGGTCACCACGGTCCAGCCATCCGGCAGAATGCGCAGATGTCGAGAACCTGCATTGATCATGGGTTCAATCGTGAAGGTCATGCCTTCCTCGAGCCGCATGCCGGTTCCGGCGCGCCCGTAGTGCAGGATCTGCGGCGCATCATGGAATATCCGGCCGATGCCGTGCCCGCAGAATTCCTGGACCACGGAAAACCGGTTTCGCGTGGCATGAGTTTCGATCGCATTACCGATGTCGCCCAGAAACGCCCCGGCGCGGACGCTCTCGATGCCCCGGTACAGACATTCCTGGGTGACCCTGACCAACCGGCTGGCAAGGACGGAAGGGTCGCCCGCAAAAAACATCTTGCTGGTATCACCGTGGAAACCGTTCTTGATGACGGTGACATCGATATTGATGATATCGCCGCTTTTCAGCGATTTTTTGTCCGTTGGGATGCCGTGGCAGATGACGTGATTGACGGAGGTACAGATCGACTTCGGAAATGGTGGTGTATGCGGGCTGCTCCGGTAATTCAGCGGGGCAGGGATGCAGCCAAGCGTGGTGACGATGAAGTCGTGGCAGAGCTGATTCAGTTGCTCGGTCGTGACGCCAGGCCGAACATGTTCTTCGATCATGTCGAGCACGCTGGCCGCGGCTTTGCCGGCGGCGCGCATGCCGGCGACGTCTGATTCGGTCTGGGCCTTGGCAACCATGCTGATTCCAGTTCTGGTGGTGTGTCAATCAATGCCAGCTCGAGTCGCTCCTGCAAATCGAGCCGTTTGGAGCGTTACGCGCTCCCTGCCGCCTGCCTTGAAGAGTAGCCCGGCGCTTCACGCGGGGGGATTGCGGCACATCAGTGCGCCACACCGGGGGCTCTGCTCAATCGGTGCTTCCTCAGGCAAGCCGACCTTCAATCTGTCATCCCAGCTACAGAATGCAGTTGACGCGTTTCCGACGGCGGGCGAGGTATGGTATAAAGCGCGCCGCCCGGGAGCAACGTAATAACCGGGCAACCATACTGACTTAACCAAACCTGAAAAACACACGTCACTCGTCACACGATCGCGGGTGCCACCCTTGAGGTATGTTCCTGTCCCTTCCGGCTTGCCGGAGCGCCAGGACCAGAAATCGGGAGGTGGTTCGGTCGTGGGAGCGACGGAGGGTTAACCCGGAGAGATAGATATGACTGTTAGCATGCCTGACATGCTGGCCGCTGGCGTGCACTTCGGCCACCAAACGCGCTTCTGGAATCCCAAGATGGCTCCTTACATCTTTGGCGCCCGGAACAAGATCCACATCATCAACCTCGAACATACGGTACCGGCATTGAATGCGGCGCTGGTCGAGATCCGCCGCCTGTCCCGGCGTGGCAACAAGATTCTGCTGGTAGGCACCAAGCGTGCGGCAGCCAAGGTGATTGCCGAACAGGCAAACCGGGTCGGCGCGCCCTACGTCGATCAACGCTGGCTCGGCGGTATGCTAACCAACTACAAAACCATCCGGCAGAGCATCAAACGGCTGCATGAGCTGGAAAAACAGGCCGGCGATGGCACCTTCGAACATCTGACCAAGCGCGAAGCATTGCAGCGCAGCCGCCTGACCGAGAAGCTTGATCGCAGCCTTGGCGGGATCAAGAACATGGCAGGTTTGCCGGATGCGTTGTTTGTCGTCGATGTAAATCACGAACGAATTGCCATCACGGAAGCCAACAAGCTCGGTATTCCGGTGTTTGGCATTGTCGACACCAACAGCGATCCGGAAGGGGTGGACTACGTCATCCCGGGTAACGATGACGCGATCCGGGCAATACGGTTGTACGTGTCCGCGGTGTGCGATGCAATCGCTGAAGGTCAGCGCAACGCCAAAGGCGAAGTTGACCCTGGTGAGTTTGTGGAAGTGATCGAAGAAGCGGCTGGTGAAGTCGCGACGGAGGAGTGATCGATGGTTACTGCAGGCATGGTCAAGGAACTGCGCGAGCGAACCGGGCTCGGCATGCTCGAGTGCAAGAATGCACTGACTGAAACCGGTGGCAACATGGAACTGGCCATTGATTCCTTGCGCAAGAAGAGTTCGCTGAAAGCGGCGAAAAAAGCTGGCCGCACTACTGCGGACGGCTTGCTGGGGATGAAAGTGGCCCCTGATGGCAGCCGTGCAGCAATGGTCGAGATCAACATCGAGACCGATTTTGCGGCCCGCAACGAGAAGTTCCAGGCGTTTGTCGTCAAGATGGCCGAGGCTGCCTTCGAACTGCCGGAAACGGATCCGCTCCGCGAGCTGAACGCTCGTTATGGCGCGGAGCGGGAGACACTGGTCCAGGAAATCGGTGAGAACATCACGATCCGCAGGGCGGTTGTGTTCATCGCTGCAAGTGGTGGTTATATCGCCAGCTACTTGCACGGTGATCAGCGGAAGGCGTCGCTGGTCGAACTCAACAAGGCCAATGCTGTACTCGGGCGCGACATCGCGATGCACGTGACGGCGATCAATCCGTTGGTCGTGCGCGGCGAAGATCTTGCCGCTGACGTCATCGCCAAAGAGCGTGAAATTTACACTGCACAGGCGGCTGAAAGTGGCAAGCCGCCAGACATCGTTGCGAAGATGGTTGAAGGCCGGGTGCGAAAGTATCTCGCCGAGGTCAGCCTGCTGGATCAACCCTTTGTCAAGGAACCCGGCAAGAGTGTCGGCCAGTTGTGCAAGGAGGCAGGCGCCGATTGTCGCCGCCTGGTGCGATTTGAAGTTGGCGAAGGTATCGAAAAGGAAGCAACTGATTTTGCTGCAGAAGTTGCGGCCCAGGTCAGTTCTTCAAAAGGATCCTGACGCTTGCGGTTGTTGCTCAAGTTGTCCGGAGAGGCACTGGCCAGTCCCACTGGCGGTGCCATCGATCCGCGCGTGGTGCAGACCATCGCTGCGGAAATAGCCTCTTTTGTATCCGCTGGTGGTCAATTGGCCATCGTTCTGGGTGGTGGCAATCTGCTTCGCGGTGCGGTGCTCGCACAAAGTGGCGTGGATCGCATCACGGCCGACCACATGGGCATGCTCGCGACCATCATGAACGGACTGGCTTTTCGGGACGTCCTGCTTCGGCAAGGTGTCCTGGCTGCCTTGTTCTCTGCCGTGGCCATACCGGGCGTTGCCCAGGGTTACAACCGGGACCAGGCTGTCGAAGATCTTGCGGCCGGTCGCGTGACGATACTCGCCGGCGGGACTGGCAACCCACTGTTCACGACGGATACAGCCGCCTGCCTTAGAGCGATCGAGATTCGAGCGGATGGCGTACTGAAGGCAACCAAGGTTGATGGCATCTATTCAGCCGATCCAAACAAGGTTCCCGATGCCGTTCGGTATCACGAACTTGATTACCACCAGGTGCTGCGGGAAGAACTGGAAGTGATGGACCTCTCCGCCGTTTGCCTGTGTCGTGATCATGATTTGCCGATCGTGGTGTTCGATATGCACCTGACCGGTGCACTGGCGAGCATTGCCAGAGGCGAGAAGATTGGTTCCATCGTCAGATCACAGCCAGGCCGAGGAGTGCTCCATGCTCGATGAAATCCACGCAGATGCCGAAGAAAGGATGCACAAGACCATCGAGTCGCTGGGGCATGCGTTTGCGAAAATCCGTACCGGTCGAGCCAATCCTCGTCTGCTCGATGGGTTGACCGTTGAGTATTTCGGTGTTGATACACCGCTCAAACAACTGGCTTCGGTGAACGTCGAGGATGCGCGCACGCTGCTGATCTCACCGTGGGAAAAAAAGCTGTTGCCGCAGATCGAAAAAGCGCTGCTGAAAAGTGATATCGGCATCACGCCGAATACTGCAAACGGGGTCATTCGTCTGCCAATGCCACCGCTGACCGAGCAGAATCGGAAAGACCTCGTCAAACATGCCCGCCAGGAAGCGGAGCAGGCGCGGGTTGCCATTCGCAACATCCGTCGTGATGCCATGGCGGATGTGCGTGAGGTGGTCAAGGAGAAAGAAGCATCCGAAGATGATGGTCGCCGGGCGGAAGACCTGCTGCAGACGCTGACTGACAAGTTTGTCGCCGATGTGGAAAAAGTGCTGGCTGGGAAAGAAAGTGATCTTATGGCCATCTGATGGCACCAGTCCTTTTCAAACTCCATCACATTTACACAGACGAGACTTAATTTCGCCGGGAGCACGTGCGATAGTCACCGTCACACGGAACAGGATGACCGGTAACCCCAATGTCTGAGAGTCAGTCCAAGCCTATCTATCTGGCGGCCGAAGGCTTGCCGCCCGCACATGGGGTTCGGCATCTGGCGATTATCATGGATGGTAATCATCGTTGGGCGCAGGCAAGACATCTGCCGAAGACCGCCGGTCACAGGGCAGGCGCAAAAAATGTTGCACCGCTGGCGCAAGCCTGTGCAGATGCCGGCGTGGTCTGCCTGACCCTGTTCGCGTTCAGCACGGAGAACTGGACACGACCTCGTCGCGAGGTCAACCTGCTGATGGAACTCATGCGGGGTATGCTCGAAAACGATGTTGATGAACTGAATGAGCGTGGTGTCAGGCTGTGTGTGATTGGTGACCGATCGCGGTTTTCTCCCGATCTTCAGTCGCACATGAATCGAGCTGAAGCGCTGACTCGAAACAATGACACGATGCGGCTGAACATCGCTGCCAATTTTGGTGGGCGATGGGACATCGTCCAGGCAGCCCGCCAACTGGCAGAAGATGCTGCAGCCGGGCGACTTAGCCCTGCCCAGATCGCCAATCTCGATGAATCCGATTTTGCGCGTTATCTGTCTCTGGGTACCTTGCCTGCCCCTGATCTGTGCATTCGTACTGGCGGCGACCAGCGAATCAGCAACTTCCTGCTTTGGGATTTTGCGTACACCGAGTTCTATTTCACGGAAAGCTATTTTCCTGACTTTGATACCGTCCACCTGAGTCGTGCTCTGGAGAGTTTTGCCGAGCGTCAGCGCCGCTTCGGCCGGCGTTCCTGAGCACGAACTGATCACGCGATGCTACGCACTCGGATCATCACCGCGCTCATCCTTGCTCCTGCAGTCATTGCAGCGATCTACTCGCTGTCAACACCGTGGCTTGCGGGTCTGCTGTGGTTGGTTGCTGCGGCCGGGGCTTGGGAATGGGCAGCACTGGCCGGTCTGTCCACGGCGCCTGCTCGTGCCGGGTATGTAGTTGCGCTCACTTTGCTGGCGGTACTGCTCTACCTGACCCCGGCCGTTCAACTCTACTGGTTGCAGAGCCTGGTCGCGTTCTGGTTGATCACGCTGCTGGTTGTTCTCACCTATCCCGGCAGTGGCCGCTGGGCTGTGCACAGTGTGACCATTGGTCTTGCGGGTGCGCTTGTTCTGCCGGGTTGCGTTCTTGCCCTGGCGACCATTCACAGTCAACCGAACGGCGCCAACTGGCTGCTGTTCAGTCTGCTGATCTGCTGGACAGCTGATATTGGAGCGTATTTTGCCGGACGGGCTTTTGGACGATACAAACTCGCGCCTGCAGTCAGTCCAGGCAAGACGTGGGAGGGGGCGATTGGTGGTCTGGTGTTTGCCATGTTCGTTTGCGCAGGCTTGTTGTATTGCGCGGGTGAATTCAGCGTCATCTGGATACTGGTGCTGCCGGGTCTGGTAGGCGTCTCGATCCTCGGTGATCTTTTTGAAAGCCTGCTCAAACGGGCCACTGGCATCAAGGACTCCGGGCGGTTGTTGCCCGGACATGGCGGTGTCCTGGATCGGGTGGACTCCATCCTTGCCGTCGCGCCCTGTTTTGCGCTCTGGATCCTGCACTACGCCTGAGTCGGAGAGAGCAGGGTGAGTGCGTCGCGCAAGTGGTTGTGAAAAAGGTCGTTGCGATATTGGTGGCGCAGACTCGGCGGTGATCTTCCTGCATGTCTTTTCAGGGAGGTGGGGTATGATGCGCCGCGATCAGATTCAGGATTGATTCATCGCTGCTGAGCTAAATGGGCTCTTCCGGCGTGAGTTCCGACACGAAAAGCACAGGCAGCAGACAAGCACAGCATGCACCTCATCGAGTACCTCGTTGCATTTCTGATCACCCTTGGTGTGCTTGTCACTGTGCACGAACTCGGGCATTACTGGGTTGCACGCTGGTCAGGCGTCCGTGTTCTGCGGTTTGCCGTCGGATTTGGCCGTCCATTGTGGCGACGGCGCGACGCGCGCGGAGTTGAGTGGGTGATCGCGGCCATCCCGCTTGGCGGTTACGTTCGCATGCTTGATGAACGCGACAGTGATTTTGCCGTCTCGGCGGTGCCTGGCGACATCTCTTTTGGACAGCTGCATCCGGCGTGGCGGATCGCTGTCTCGCTGGGCGGGCCTTTCGCCAATTTCCTGCTTGCGGTGGTCGCCTTCTGGATCATTGCTGTAGCCGGTTCGACGACCTACATGCCCATTCTCGGCGCCGTCTCCGTTGACTCCCCACTGGCGCGTGCCGGTGCCACTGCCGGTCAGGAGGTGGTGGCCGTTGACGGGGAGAGGACGTCCTCCTGGCAACAGGTGTCGATGTCTCTGGCCACGCGTTTGGGCGATTCCGGCGAAATTCTGCTGGGGCTGCGGCGACCCGGAACAGAAGCGTTTGAAGAGTTTCGTGTTGCGGTGTCGGACTGGGAGCGTGGCGTTGATGCGCCTGATCTGTTTGGCTCGCTGGGAATCGTTCCGTCCATCCCGGCGATCATCGGTCAGATTGAGCCGGGCTCTGCAGCTGCGCGTGCCGGATTGGAACCCTGGGATCGAATTGTTGCGCTGGATGACGTCGCGGTCGCCGACTGGGCGGCCATGCAGGACGTCATCAGCAAGCTGCAGTCGGGCGAAGTCACCCTCATCATCGAACGACGTGGCCAGACACTGGAAATTCTGGCCCGTCCGGAGTTGCGAAAAACGCAGTCAGGGGAGCGACGGGTTCTTGGCATCAGTCCGCCGGTCAATGAGGTCGAGCATGGTGTGCTGGGTGCCATACCGGTGGCAGTGAGCAAAACGGCAGACACCGTCGGCGATACGCTGACGCTGCTGAAAAAGATGATCTTTGGCCAGGTATCCATGGCGAATCTCAGCGGTCCACTGACGATTGCGCAAGTTGCAGGTGATTCTGCCCGGGTTGGGTGGCACTATTTCCTCGGTATACTGGCGCTGCTCAGTGTGAGCCTCGGGGTCCTGAATCTGCTGCCGATACCGATACTGGATGGCGGTCATGTTGTCTACGCCAGTGTTGAGTGGGTGACCGGCAAACCGGTTTCGGAGCGGGTGCAGATCATTGGCTTCCAGTTTGGTATGTTTTTCGTCGGCGGGCTCATGGCGCTGGCTCTTTTCAACGACTTCGCAAGGATTTTTGGTGGTTGAACAGCATTTTCGCGCGCGGGTCGTGATACGCGTAGTGGTCTTCCTGGTAGTGTTTTTTGCTCTGCCGCTGCGTGCAGAGGTTTTCACCATCTCCGACATCAGGTTGCAGGGTCTGCAACGGGTATCGCCCGGTACGGTGTTCAACCTGCTGCCGATCAATGTCGGCGACTCACTGGACACCCAGGCAACCAGGCAACTCGTTCGGTTAATGTTCAAGTCCGGATACTTCAAGGACATTCGCATGGCCCGTGATGGCGGGGTGCTCATCATCACCATGGTTGAGCGTCCGGCCATCGAGTCCATCAAAATCGAGGGCAACAAGGCGATCAAGACTGAAGCCTTGCTGAAAGGGCTCGGCGACCAGGGCTTGCGTGAAGGCGAGATCTTCAAGCAGGCAACCCTGGAGCGTGTTGGACTGGAACTGGAACGTCAGTACGTTTCGCAGGGCCGCTATGGCGCGACGCTGGATACCAAGGTCGAAGAGCTGCCGCGGAATCGGGTCAATATCACCATCGACATTGTCGAGGGCAAGAGCTCCGGTATTCGACATATCAACGTCGTTGGGAACGATACCGTCAGTGACGAGACGCTGCTCGAAGAGTTCGAATTGAAACATCCGAGCCTCTTCTCGTTCTATCGCAATGACGACAAATACTCGAAAGAAAAATTTAGCGGAGATCTGGAGAAACTCGAGTCCTGGTACAAGGATCGTGGCCATGTCGCATTTGAAGTGAAATCGACCCAGGTCAGCATTACCCCTGATCGGCGCGACGTGTACATCACGCTCAATGTCGTTGAAGGTGGTGTCTACAATATTCGCAAGGTTGGCCTGGTGGGCGAACTGGGTGACACCAAGCCGGAACAGATCCGTCCATTGTTTCTGGTGACGGAAGGTGAGCGCTTCTCGCAAGCCAAGGTAACCGCAACCGAAGAACTCATCACCAATGCGCTCGGCAATTCCGGGTTCACGTTTGGTACAGCCAGTGGCGTGCCCAAGATCAATGATGATGGCACGGTCGATATCGAGTTCTTTGTTGATGCGGGCCAGCGGGCGTATGTGAATCGCATTTCCTTTGCGGGCAATCGTGTCACCCAGGACGAAGTCATGCGGCGCGAGATGCGTCAGCTTGAGGGTGCGTGGGCGTCGAAAGCACAGATCGACCTCTCCAAGATTCGTCTCGAGAGGCTCGGTTATTTTTCCACTGTTGAGGTCGAGACACCCCAGGTGGCAGGTACTGATGACAAGGTTGACGTGAATTTCACGATGGAGGAGCAGCCTTCAGGGAGCATTTCCGCAACCCTTGGTTATGCGCAGGATGTTGGTTTGATCCTCGGCGCAAACTATCAGCAGAATAACGTCTTTGGCACTGGCAACCAGCTGGGTGTGGGATTGAGTTCGTCGCGTTTTCAGAAAGCGGCCAATTTCAGCTATTTCAACCCGTATTTCACGCTTGATGGCATCAGCCGCGGCTTCAATGTGTTTATCAGACGCCTCGATTTCGATGAGCGGAATATCGCTCGTTTCAGCACGGATGCGGCTGGCGCGGGGCTCAACTTCGGTTTCCCGATCGGGGAAACACAACGTATCGATTTTGGCCTGCTGGTGGACTACACCAAGGTTCTCGAAGGTCGCTTCCCGGCTCGCGAAATCCAGGACTTCCTGCGCGACAACGGCCCGGATGCCGTCAACTTCAAGGGCTCGTTAGGCTGGCGCCGCTCTACCCTCAACCGTGGCATGTTTGCAACAGCCGGGGACGCTGAATCCCTCAATCTGGAGTTGGCAGTTCCGGGTAGCGATCTGCAGTTCTACAAGCTGACCTTCTCTGGCGAAAAGTATTTTGCACTGTGGGGTGACTGGGTATTGCGGACTCGGACCGAGCTGGGTTACGCGGACAGTTATGGTAAAAAAGACCTGCCATTCTACGAGCACTTCTTTGCTGGCGGGTTCGGCTCGGTACGGGGTTTCGAGAACTCCTCACTCGGGCCGCGATCAACCGATCCGGAGTTCGACATCGATGGCAATCCGGTGCCCGTGGGCTTTTTTGACGATGAGGGCGATCCCTTCGGAGGCAACATTCTCATGGAGTTTGCTGCAGAGATCATTTTCCCGTTACCTCTGGTCAAGGATACCCGGCAGTTCCGATCAGCCTTTTTTGTCGACGCAGGGAATGTGTTCAGCACCAACTGCAAGACTTACAGCCGCAACTGTTCCGCTTTCGACGTAGGCGAATTGCGCTACTCGGTCGGGTTTGGCGTCACTTGGCTGACGGGCCTGGGGCCCATGACGTTCAGTATTTCGAAGCCTTTCAACGCCGGCGAATTCGACCAGGAAGAGGCCTTCCAATTCGAACTGGGTCGATCTTTCTGAGGCAATCGGAGCGTCTTTTCGGCCATCTATCTGTGACCATCCCGAACCAATCGGTGAGCTTGTGACACGCAGATTGTTTGCCAACAAGCTGCTAGAATCCGCGGCCGCACCTGACCTGCACTGGCTAACGAATCCTGAGGAGACAAAAGAGACATGAAGAAGTACCTGGCATTGATGGTGATGGCATGCGCGTTTGGCATGGTGTCGATTCCCGTGGCCGTTGCGGAATTGAAGATTGCCGTTCTTGATACCCAACGAGCCATCGTCGATTCGGACAGCGGCAAGGCTTTTCTTGACCGGGTGAACGCTGAATTGCAGAAGGATCAGGACGACGCCAAGAAAATCCAGACGGACCTCAAGGCTCTACAGGAAAAACTGCAGAAAGATCAGGCAGTGATGAGCGAAGAGGACAAGCGCAAGTCTGCCAAGACTATCGAAGACAAGCAGATCGACCTGCAGTTCATCGTCAACAAACTGCAGAAAGCGGTACAGGATCGTCGCGAAGAACTGATGCGGGAGATGGTCCCGAGGGTTGATGCAGCGCTCAAGGATCTCATCGATCTTGAAGGTTACGACCTCGTTGCCGAACGATCCAGCTTTCACTACGTGAACAACAAACACGATATCACCCGTCGTGTGACCGAGAAGTTGAACACCAAAGCCGCAGCTCGCTGAGGCCGGCCGCCCGATGGCGGAGTTCAGACTCGCTGACATCGCACTGCAATTGGAAGCCCGTCTCGTAGGAGACGGGCAGCGTGTTGTCACGTCGCTGGGGTCGTTGGCAAGCGCTGGGCCTTCACAGATTTCCCATCTATCCAGCCCGACCTATCGAAAGTACCTCGCGACCACTCATGCCGGCGCAGTTCTGCTGCGGGAAATGGACCTCCCGGATTGTCCGGTGGATGCCCTGGTCGTCGCCAATCCCTACCTGGCATTTGCCAGGGTAAGCCAGCTGTTTGTCGTACCCGACGATCTGCCTGCTGGCAGGCATCCAACCGCAACGGTTGCCGCCTCGGCCGATATTCATCCCACCGCGTGTATTGGCGCGGGGGTGGTCATCGGCGCCCATAGCCGAATAGGCTCAGGGGCTCGCATTCATCCCGGTGTGATCATCGGTGAGCGATGCAAAATTGCCGAAGCCGTCGAATTGTTTGCGCGCGTCGTGTTGTACAGCGATGTCCGTATTGGCGCACGCAGCGTGGTTCATGCGGGTGCGATTCTGGGCGGAGATGGCTTCGGCTTTGCTCCCGATACCGCAGGCCACCTGCATGCAATCGCCCAACTGGGCGGACTCTCCATTGGCAACGATGTTTCGATCGGCTGCAACGCGGCGATTGATCGCGGTGCCATCGATGACACCGTCATCGAAGACGGCGTCAAGATCGACAACCTGGTGCAGATCGGACACAACTGCCACATCGGCGCACACAGTGTGCTTTGTGGATTTGTTGGTCTGGCGGGAAGCTCGCGTATCGGCAAGCACTGTGTTCTGGCTGGAGGTTCCGGAGTAGGCGGCGATCAGCCGGTAACGCTGTGTGACCAGGTGACGCTCACTGCTGCAACGATCGTCACCAGCTCCATCGACAAACCCGGTGTCTACTCCGGGTTGATCCTGCACAATAGCAGTCGGCGATGGAAACGAAACGCTCTGCATCTGCAGAAGCTGGACGAATTGGTAGGTCGCGTGCGAGAGCTTGAACGGCAGCTGGCGAAGCGATCCACCTGAGGTCTGCGCCCGGCTCCGGTACGCGCAGGCTTGTTGAACACCTCAATCAGAACCGGACAACATGACTTCACCAAACGAACGAATTCTCGACGTCAACGCGCTGATGCAATATCTGCCGCATCGCTTTCCATTCCTGCTGGTTGATCGGGTAATCGAGCTGGTTGCCGGCGAGTACATCAGGGGATTCAAGAACGTCACCATCAACGAACCATTTTTCACCGGTCATTTCCCCGAGCAACCGATTCTGCCAGGTGTGCTGATCGTCGAAGCGATGGCGCAGCTGTCCGGAGTACTGGCGTTTGAAACACGTGGCACCCGACCAGGAGACGGCACGCTGTACCTGCTGGGAGCAACCGAACATACCCGCTTCAAACGTCCTGTTGTGCCTGGAGATCGCCTGATGATGGAAAGTCGGATCAAGGCAGATCGTTCGCGGGTCATCAAGTTCGCGTGCAAGGCCTGGGTTGATGAACAACTGGCCTGCACCAGCGAATTGACGGTCGTGCAGCAACACGGTGCAAAATGATTGATGGTCGATGCATCATCGATCCATCCGCGCGCGTGGCTGATGATGTTGAAATCGGGCCCTGGACGATCATCGGTGCGGATGTCGAAATCGGTGCCGGAACCCGGGTCGCCTCGCACGTCGTCATCAAGGGTCCGACGCGCATCGGGCGTAACAATCGGATCTTCCAGTTTTCGACGGTAGGCGAAGATACCCCGGCGTTGGCTTACGGTGGTGAGCCCACCATGCTTGAAATCGGCGACTACAATGTGATCCGCGAAGGGGTGACCATTCATCGCGGTCTGGCGCAGGACCAGAGTCGCACCATCATCGGCAGTCACTGTCTGCTGATGGCATACGTTCATGTGGGCCACGATTGTGTGGTCGGCAATCACGTCATCATGGCCAACAATGCATCGATTGCGGGCCACGTTGCAGTGGGTGACCACGCAAACTTCGGTGGTTACGCGGGGGTTGCCCAATATCGCAGTATTGGCGCGTACTCGCACATCGCTGCCATGAGCCTGGTGATCAAGGACGTTCCTGCCTACATGACCGTGGGCGGTAATCCGGCTGCAGCCATCGGTCTGAATGTGGAAGGCATGCGCCGACGCAACTACGACAAGGATGTGATGGAAGCGATCAAACAGGCGCATCGACTGGTGTATCGCGCCAGTTTGACAACCCGGGAAGCACTGGCCGAGCTTGCACCGCTGCGAAGTACACACAAGGAAGTAGAGTTGTTTGCAGCCAGTGTCGAGTCATCGCGGTGGGGTATTACGCGAGCCAGGAAACAAGCGGACGCCTCATGACCGGACAGGCTGCGCGCCCGGTGCGTCTGGGTATCGTGGCTGGTGAAACCTCCGGCGATCAGCTTGGTGGTGGGCTCATGCGAGCGTTGGCAACACTGTTTGCAGCCGAAGGGCGATCAGTGGAGTTCATCGGAATTGGTGGTGATGAGATGACGGCTGCAGGTCTGCAGAGCCTGGTTCCCTTTGCCAGCTTGTCAGTCAATGGTTTTGTCGAGCCACTGCGCAAGCTGCCCTTCCTGCTACGGACCCTGAGACGGGTAACCGATCAGTGCATGACCAGCCGTGTGGATGCGTTCATCGGGGTCGATTTCAATGTGTTCAATCTGCTCATTGAGCGTCGGCTGCAAAAACACGGCATACCGACCATTCACTATGTCAGCCCGTCCGTATATGCGTGGCGACGAGGGCGCACGCGTTCGCTTGCACGTAGTACGGATCTGTTGCTGACACTCTATCCCTTTGAGCCTGCATTTTATCGCGATCTGCCGATTCAGGCGGTTTGTGTCGGACACCCGCTGGCCCAGTTGATCGGCGCCTCTGCAGGTTCTCCAGCGGCCCGAGTGGAAGCGCGCGCCGAACTGGGTATTGATGAGCAAACGGCGTTGGTTGCCTTGTTGCCTGGCAGCCGGCGCTCGGAGATTCGTCTGATGGCACCGGTATTTATTGCGGCCGCGCGAATCCTCCATCGCGACCTGGGTGCATCCTTCGTCCTTCCCTGCGTACGCAGGGAGCTTGAGCCGATGTTGCAGTCCATGCTTGATGCCAACACCGATGTGCCGGTTCGATTGCTCGTCGGGAATGCAAGGAAGGCGCTGGTCGCGTGCGATGGAGCACTTGTCAAATCAGGCACCGGAACCCTCGAGGCAATGTGCATAGGCCGACCGATAGTGGTGAGTTACAAGCTCGGTCGGTGGTCATATCAGCTGGCGCGTCGGCTGATAAAAACCCCTTTTGTCGCCTTGCCAAACATACTCGCTGGCCGAGCACTGGTTCCCGAGTTCCTGCAGGACGACGCGACGCCTGAGAAGCTGGCTGGGGCGTTGGTTCGAGAAATGCAAATGGCGAAAGCGGATCCTGAATATCTGGTCCGTTTTCGCAAGCTGCGCGAATCACTGGCGATTGGTGGGGGAGCCGACGTCGAAGCAGGCAAAGCAGTTTTCCGCTTTCTGGGGCAGTCATGTTCGTCATGACCGCGCCAATCTCCGCGATGCTGGTGGCTGGAGTGGATGAAGCGGGTCGCGGTCCCCTGGCCGGCGCGGTTTATGCCGCAGCGGTCATTCTTGACCCGGCTCATCCAGTGGCAGGCATACGCGATTCCAAAAAACTGTCTGCACGTGTGCGCGAAAGTCTGGCTGCGCAAATCACGCATCACGCGACGGCCTGGTGTGTTGCCCGTGCCGATGTTCATGAAATAGACGAACTCAATATCCTGCAGGCGACTTTCCTGTCGATGCGTCGTGCTGTGGCAGGATTGTCGCATCGTCCGGGGCTGGTCTACGTTGACGGGAATCGTTTGCCCGGGCTTGACTGTCCAGCCGAAGCGGTCATTGGTGGAGATGATCTGCTGGCCTGCATTGGTGCTGCGTCGATTCTCGCCAAGGTCGCGCGGGATCACGACATGATCGAGCTGGCGCAACGGTATCCCGAGTATGGATTTGATCGGCACAAGGGGTATGGTACACGTGAGCATCTGGCAGCTTTGCAACGCCTTGGACCGACACCCATTCACCGTCGCTCCTTTGCGCCAGTGCGCAATTCCATCGGCAGGGAAAGCATCTGATGACCCACTGCGAAGCCTTTGTCCACCTGCAGGTACACAGCGAATACTCGCTGGCCGACAGCGTGATTCGCATCAAGGAACTGGCGATGACGGCAGCCGAACTGGGTATGCCTGCAGTGGCGTTGACCGACCGTGGCAACCTGTTTGCACTGATCAAGTTTTATCAGGCCTGCCTGGGGGCAGGCATCAAGCCGTTGATCGGGGTAGAGATTCGCTATCGATCAACTTCCGATCAGGTGGTGCGGGCGTTGCTGCTGGCGATGAACCTCACCGGCTATCGCAACCTCCTGCGGTTGATATCCGGTGCATTCACGGACAGTTCCGAGCATGGGCTGGTACCGCGCACGGATATCGCCCACTATCAGGAAGGACTGATCATGTTGTCAGGCGGCCGTCACGGTGAAATCGGTCACGCCTTGATCAATGCAGATACCGATCTCGCTTCACGGCTGGCAGCGGAGTGGTCGAGCTGTTTTACCAACCGCTTCTATCTGGAACTGCAGAGGACCTCGCGACCGGGCGATGAGCTGTCCGTTCGCTCGCACATGGATCTGGCGCAGCGTTTGCACTTGCCGGTGGTCGCCACCAACGATGTCTGCTTCCTGGTTGCAGATGATTTCGAAGCTCACGAAACCCGGATCTGCATTCACCAGGGACGGGTTCTCAATGACCCCAGGCGCGACCGTAACTACTCAGCGCAGCAGTATCTGAAGACCCCGGCCGAAATGCAGTTGCTCTTTGCTGACATTCCCGAAGCGATCGCCAACACGGTCGAAATTGCGCGCCGCTGCAGTGTTCCACTCGAACTGAAGAAGTACTTCCTGCCCAATTATCCGGTACCGGCAGAGGAAACTTTGGAGAGTCACCTTGAGCGAATGGCGAACGCAGGTCTCTCGAATCGGCTGAAACGCCTGACCATGCAGGACGGTCAGGAGCCTGAACCAAAGCAGGCCGTTTATCACGAGCGCCTCCGCTTCGAACTGGGCGTCATCAACAAGATGGGCTTTGCAGGTTATTTCCTGATCGTCATGGAATTCATCGCCTGGGCGCGCAGCGAAGGGATTCCGGTAGGCCCAGGACGTGGTTCAGGCGCAGGCTCCCTGGTTGCCTACAGTCTGGGAATCACTGACCTTGACCCCATTTCCTACGACCTGCTGTTCGAGCGTTTTCTGAATCCGGAGCGGGTTTCCATGCCGGACTTTGATGTGGACTTCTGCATGGAAGGTCGTGATCGCGTGATCCAGCATGTCAGTGATCGGTATGGGCATGCGGCGGTCAGTCAGATCATCACGTTCGGGACCATGGCAGCCAAAGCGGTGGTGCGAGACGTTGCCCGGGTCCAGGGCAAACCCTATGGTCTGGCCGACAAACTCTCCAAGCTGATTCCGTTTGAAGTGGGCATGACACTGAAAAAAGCAGTCGACGAAACCAGCGAACTACGCGACTTCATCGCCAGCAGCGACGAAGTTGGCGAGATCATGGAAATGGCGTACAAGCTGGAAGGTGTGGTGCGCAATGTCGGTCGACATGCCGGCGGTGTGGTGATCGCGCCGACCGAACTGACCGAATTTGTACCGCTCTACACGGAAGAACCCGGTGGTGCTCTGGTCGCGCAATTCGACAAGGACGACGTCGAAAAAGCCGGACTTGTGAAGTTCGACTTCCTTGGCCTGAAAACCCTGACGATCATCGACTGGTGCGTCAAGGCGATCAACGAAGATCGACCGGATCAACGTCTGGACACTGATTCGATCCCGCTGATGGACGATGCCACATTTGCTTTGCTGCGGCGGGCGGAAACCGCCGCGATTTTTCAGCTGGAATCACGTGGCATGCGTGACCTCATCCGTCGGCTTTTGCCTGACAAGGTAGAGGACATCATTGCGTTGGTTGCCTTGTTCAGACCCGGACCGTTGCAGAGTGGTGCTGTTGATGACTACATCAATCGGAAACACGGCAACGAACCGGTGCAACTGCCACATCCTTCGCTCGCCTGGGTGCTGCAAGGAACCTACGGTGTTGTGCTCTATCAGGAGCAGGTCATGCAGATTGCGCAGGTCCTGGCGGGATTCACGCTTGGTGATGCCGATCTGCTGCGTCGGGCAATGGGCAAGAAAAAGCCGGAAGAAATGGCCAAAGTCAGGGCCCAATTCCTCACTGGCTGCGCAGCCAACAATGTGGACGAAAGACAGGCAGGAGAGATCTTTGATCTGATGGAGAAGTTTGCCGGTTATGCTTTCAACAAGTCCCATTCGGCAACCTATGCACTGGTCTCCTATCAGACAGCGTACCTCAAGACCCACTTTGCAGCTTATTTCATGGCTGCCAACCTGTCGGCAGAAATGCAGAACATCGACAAGGTTGTAACCCTCGTGGATGAAGTGCATCGCGTCGGCATCACGCTTCGCTCACCTGATGTGAACAGCAGCCTGTTCAGATTCGCAGTCCACGCAGGTGCCATAGTGTATGGGCTGGGTGCGGTGCGAGGTGTAGGCGAAGGCCCCGTCGGATTGATTGTCAATGAACGCCAGCATGGTCCGTTCACCAGTCTGAATGACTTCTGTCAGCGGGTTGATTCCCGCAAGGCAAACAAGCGGGTGCTTGAAGCATTGATACGCTCGGGGGCGTTGGACTCGTTGGTGGAACCAGGACGATTCCAATCGCTCAACGAAGTTCGTGGCTATCTCATTGCTCTGCTGCCAGCTGCCATGCAAAGCGCAGAACAGTTGGCGCGTGACCGGGCCCTCGGTATGGTTGATCTTTTTGGTGGGGTGATGGCCGTGCCGGGTGAAGTGGTTGATGTGCGGGATTTCAGACCGTTCAGTGATGCGGAAAGACTGCAGGCGGAAAAACAATCGCTGGGACTCTATCTCACAGGGCATCCGGTTGATCCCCATCTGGATGAGCTGCGCGAGATCTGTCGCAACCGGCTGGTTGACCTCAATCCCGATCGCAAGACACAGTTTATTGGTGGCACCGTCGTCTCGACTCGTTTGATGAAGTCAAAACGTGGCGGCAATACGGCCTACGTTGTCATCGATGACAAGAGCGCGCGGATCGAAGCGACTCTGTTCAATGATGTTTACGAGCAGTTTCGTGATCGGATCAAGGAGGATGTGCCGATCGTTCTTGAAGGTTATGCACATGTGGACGACTATAACGGTGATCCGACCACACGCTTTCGTGTTGAACGGGTCCTGTCGATCGAAGATGCGCGACGTCGATTTGCACGCGCAGTTGAAATCACGATTGCCGCGGAGTTATCGACCAGCCTGACCCAGGTCTTGAGTAAAGTCCTTACCCCTTATCGATTGCCAGAGCAGGGGTGCGGTGTGTCTCTCATCTACTCATCGGCTGCGGCGTGTGCCCACATCTGGCTTGGCGAGGAATGGCGGGTGCGACCTGCTGATGATCTGCTGCGTGACCTGCGCAGCAGCTTCGGTGCTCAAAGCGTGCGACTGGCCTTCCTGCATGGGGTGCACTGATCCCTCTGCCCTTGACCGGGTTATCGAGGCCTTAAACCGCGCGCTTCATGGTTGCGCAGGTCGGGTTGTCATCGGCTATTCGGGCGGGCTGGATTCCTCCGTACTGCTGTGGGCTGCCACGCAGGTCGTTCCGTTGGTTCGCTTGTTGGCGGTACATGTCAACCACAACGCCCAGGCTGCATCGGGTGAGTGGGAGCAGCATTGCCGTGAGACCGCAGCGACGATGGGTGTGCCATTGATTTCCAGGTCAGTTGTATTGCCCGGTACGGGAAATTTCGAGGTGGCCGCGAGGCAGGCCCGTCTTGAGTGTTTTGCCGGGCTGCTGGCTGCCGGGGATATCCTGTTGCTGGCACATCATCGACGTGATCAAGCGGAAACGGCCTTGTTGCGGTTGATCCAGGGGCGAGGCATCTATGGAATACCTGGCAATCGGCGGTTGGGAGCGGGCCGGATTCTGCGTCCATTGCTCGACCTCTCACACGAAGACATCGAGCAATGCGGTCGCGCCGCTGGGCTGCGCCATATTGAAGATCCCAGCAATTTGACGGGGAAATTTGACCGAAGCTGGATCCGGCAGTTCCTGTTACCCCAACTGCAATCACGCTGGCCACTCGTGGAAGAACATGTGGTGCGGGTCGCGAGAGCTACCGAACAGGCAGAGGCGGCAGGTCGCTGGCTCGCCGGGCAGCTCCCGCATCCCCTGCCATTCAACCGACTACCGGAAGACGGATTGCTGCGGGTCGAATTGATCCGCTGGTGGCTTGAATCGCAGGGCCTGCATGGGGTGCCGCGATCGACGCTTGCGCCGTGGCTGGCTGGTTTGCCCAACGGCCCAAGGAGCGGGCAACGGAGCGGCCAAAGGGCAATCAACAGTGTTGGCCAAAGGGTAAGGAAAGAGGCCGGTACCTCAACTTTGGCACTGAGTGGCGGGTCGCTGTTTGGCTACCGGGATTGCCTGTTCGTACAGTCAACACCAACACCGTTGCCTAACCAGTTGCCCGTTGTTGCAGGTGAGCATATCGACCTCGGGCATGGGGTTTTTTTCCTTGGCCATGATGCTCGCCTTGGCGATGGCGGGTCCACGGACCCAATCACGAATCGATGGCAGATCCGGTTTCGAAGCGGCCGTGCGGTTCTCAAGATTGCAGGCCGGAGCCGTCGTGCTTCAGCATTGCTCCAGGCTTCGGTCCTGCCCTGGGAACGAAGCAGATACCCGCTGCTGTATCGCGGTGAGGAGCTGGTGGCGATTCCTGGTATTGCGATCGCTGACAACCTGGGGAACTTGCACGTCCAATGGCAACCCCGTGTCACAATGTTTATCCAGGAGCCTGTCGGTTGAGCTTAACGTGGGCATTTGTTAACGTGTTCTTCCATCTTGTGTCCCCCAGCTCAACCTCCCCGAGTTCACGCGCCAGCGTGTTGATCGGCAAGATGGCGGCGACGCTCAACCGTAATTGTTCTGCCAATAGTTGGATCTGATGACCAAGTTCATTTTCGTTACGGGCGGAGTGGTGTCATCCCTTGGGAAGGGCATTCTGACATCCTCACTGGCAGCGCTTCTCGAGGCACGCAAGGTGCGGGTCAATGTCCTGAAGATGGACCCTTACATCAATGTGGATCCGGGCACGATGAGCCCGTTTCAGCATGGTGAGGTGTTTGTTACCGCTGATGGCGCAGAAACGGACCTGGACCTTGGCCACTACGAACGATTCAGCGGAGCCCGCATGTCCCGCCGGAACAATTTCACCACCGGCAGCGTCTACGCGGAAGTCATTCGACGGGAGCGTCGCGGAGACTACCTCGGCGGTACGGTTCAGGTCATTCCGCACATCACTGATGAGATCAAGCGGCGCATCCGCCTGGTGGGGGAAAACTCTGAGGTTGTCATCGTCGAAACCGGCGGCACGGTGGGTGATATCGAGTCGCAGCCGTTTCTCGAGGCCATTCGTCAATTGCGCCTCGAAGTCGGGTTCCATAATTCGCTGCTGATCCACCTTACCCTGGTGCCGTATATCCGCTCGGCAGGGGAGATCAAGACCAAACCGACCCAGCACTCCGTCAAGGAGTTGCGCAGTATCGGCCTGCAGCCGGACGTCCTGGCCTGTCGTTCTGAAGTCCCTCTGCCGCGTGGCGCACGGAGCAAGATCGGCCTGTTCACCAACGTCGAAGAACGGGCCGTGATTTCTGTCTACGACGCGCAGACCATCTATCAGGTTCCAGCACTGCTGCATGAGCAGGGGCTTGACGACATCGTTGTCGAAAAACTGAACATCACTTGTGAGCAGGCGGATCTGCGTGAATGGGATGCCGTTGTGAAGGCTGAGCTGCATCCTTCCAAGACTGTCCGCATTGCCTTTGTCGGCAAATACCTGGATTTGCAGGACGCCTACAAATCGTTGACCGAGGCGATCAAACACGCCGGCATCCAGACCGATACACGCGTGGAAGTGAGCTATATCGACGCCGAAGAAGTTGAACGCTCCGGTACGGGTTGCCTGACTGGTGTTTCCGCAATTCTTGTTCCCGGTGGCTTCGGTCGACGTGGCTTCGAGGGCAAGATTGCGGCCGCTGGTTACGCGCGCGAAAAAGACGTGCCCTATCTGGGTATCTGTTACGGGCTGCATGCTGCGGTGATCGATTTTGCCCGCCATCGATGCCACCTCGAAGGCGCTCATTCGACAGAAATCGAGGAAAAGACGGAACATCCTGTGATCGCACTGGTGACTGAATGGACGGGCAAGGATGGACAGGTTGAACAGCGTGCCGCGAGCACCGATCTCGGTGGATCCATGCGGCTGGGTGAACAGGCCTGCCTGCTCAACCAGGGTTCTCTGGCTCAACGTGTATATGGCAAGAGTGTTGTGCACGAACGACATCGGCACCGATATGAGGTCAATGACCGGTACGTGCAGCAGATGACCGATGCCGGCATGGCGATAGCAGGTCGCTCCGAAGACGGATTGGTCGAGATGGTCGAGTTGCCGGAACACCGCTGGTTCCTCGCTTGTCAGTTTCATCCGGAATTCACGTCATCGCCTCGTGAAGGTCATCCGCTGTTCAAGGGATTCATCGAAGCTGCACTGTCTTATGCGGCCGATCAAGCGCAGATCACGCATATCCAGGCTGTCGGATGAGCATCGAGCTTTGTGGTTTCAAAGCCGGTATCGATCAGCCTTTTTTCCTGATTGCCGGACCTTGCGTCGTTGAAAGCGAAGCCCTGCAGTTGAAGACGGCCGAGCACTTGAAGAGACTGACTGACGATCTTGGCATTCCCTTCATCTTCAAGAGTTCCTTCGACAAGGCCAATCGTTCATCGATGGACAGTTTTCGCGGCCTCGGGATCAGCGAAGGCCTGCGAATTCTCGACAAGGTCAAACACGACTTGGGGATTCCTGTACTCACCGATGTCCATGACGATTCACCGCTCGATGAAGTTGCCAGTGTCGTCTCTGCATTGCAGACCCCAGCCTTTCTCTGTCGTCAGACCAATTTCATCCTCAACGTGTGCAATCTGCAGTTGCCGGTGAATATCAAAAAGGGCCAGTTTCTATCCCCTCACGAAATGGTCAATGTGGTTGCCAAGGCGCGATCTACTGGCAACACTCAGCTCATGGTCTGTGAACGCGGCGTGAGCTTTGGGTACAACAATCTGGTGTCTGACATGCGCTCCCTGGCCATCATGCGGCAAACCGGGTGTCCGGTCGTGTTTGACGCGACTCACTCGGTCCAGATGCCCGGTGGTCTGGGACATGCGTCGGGTGGACAGCGAGAGATGGTGCCGGTACTGGCACGGGCAGCGGTAGGCGCCGGCATTGCCGGTTTGTTCATGGAGACTCATCCCGATCCATCCTCAGCACTGTCTGATGGACCTAATTCGTGGCCGCTGGAACATATGCGTGAATTGCTGGTGTCTCTCAAGGCGATCGATGCGGTGGTCAAATCACGGCCGTTTGCCGAAAACTCAATGTGATGACGCATACCACGGCGGTTCTGGCTTGGCGCGAGGACAATCAGGCAGTCCCGGCGCTGGGGTGCAACTGCGGAGCGTGCCGACCCGAATCAGTCGCCGGAGCGCCTTGTTCTGAAGATTTATAGCGGACTAATCCGGGCGCAACCAGAGTGTTGCGCACACAACAGTTTGAGCAGGTGAGAGGAAAGGTCATGAACATAACCCGAATTATTGGTCGCGAAGTGCTTGATTCCCGTGGCAATCCTACCGTTGAAGCCGAACTCTGGACTGACAAAGGCGCGCACGGACGTGCATGTGCGCCAAGTGGGGCCTCGACCGGCTCCAGGGAAGCGCATGAAAAACGCGATGGCGACAAATCGCGATATTCCGGCAAGGGAGTCAGGCAGGCGGTCGCTGCGATCAACGGCCCCATCGCCGACCTGCTGCGTGGGACGGCGGCGGATGCGCAGGATCAACTGGATCACCGGTTGATAGAACTCGATGGAACCGAGAACAAGTCCAGCCTCGGTGCCAATGCAATGCTTGCGGTATCGCTGGCTGCTGCCAAAGCGGCAGCCGCAGAAAGTGGTCAGCCGTTGTTCCGTCACATCAATCAGCTCTTTGGCGCACCACGCATGACGATGCCGGTGCCGATGATGAACATCATCAACGGCGGTGAGCATGCCGACAACAATGTGGATATTCAGGAGTTCATGATTCAGCCCGTCTCCATGAGCAGCTTCCACGAGGCACTGCGTTGTGGTGTCGAGGTTTTCCACTCACTCGAGACGGTGCTCAAGAATCGGGGTCTGGCGACATCTGTTGGTGATGAAGGCGGCTTTGCGCCTGACCTGGGTTCAAACGCAGAAGCGCTCGAAGTGATCGCGGAAGCGGTGGGCAATGCTGGCTACCAGCTCGGCACGGACGTCACCCTGGCCCTGGACTGCGCTGCCTCCGAGTTCCATGAGGATGGCGGTTACAATCTGAGTGGTGAAGGGCGAAGGTTTACCAGCAGCGGCTTTGCGCGATACCTGGCGGATCTCGCCGACAAACATCCGATCATGTCCATCGAGGATGGGATGGATGAAAGTGACTGGGAGGGTTGGGCAGAGCTCACTCGACTGCTTGGCAAGAAGATTCAGCTGGTGGGTGATGATCTGTTTGTCACCAACACCAAGATTCTCAAGCGAGGTATCGATGCGGGGATTGCAAACTCGATCTTGATCAAGCTGAATCAGATCGGTACGTTAAGTGAAACGCTGGCCGCCATTCGCATGGCGAAGGCAGCGGGGTACACTGCGGTCGTTTCGCATCGCAGTGGTGAAACGGAAGACGTGACGATCGCTGACCTGGCGGTAGCAACGGGAGCGGGGCAGATCAAGACGGGGTCGTTGTGTCGCAGTGACCGGGTTGCGAAGTACAACCAGCTCCTGCGAATTGAAGAGGCGCTGGGCGCTGATGCAATCTATCGTGGCCGCGCCGAGTTTGCTCGTTGAGTTTACCCACCTTTTTTGCCCACTTTTTTTGTCTACCCGGTATGTCAAAAACAGAGGCAGACGAAGGTGTCGCCTGCAATCGGAGCAGAGCCGGCTCGACAGGTCGCAGTTTGCAATAGTTGCTTTTACAACAAGAGCGCTCAACAGGGATTTTGGCCATGCGATTGATCATCGCTCTCGGCGTGTTCGTGATTCTGGCCTTGCAATACAAGGCGTGGTTCAGCGACGTCGGCTTCAGGGCCGCTGCACAGTTGTGTACGGAAGTTGAAGCCGAAAAGGCCAAGGTGACGGTCCTCGCCGCAAGCAATCAGGTATTGTCAGCGGAAATCATGGCGCTAAAATCCGGAACCGATGTCATGGAAGCACGTGCCCGACTTGATCTCGGGATGATTCGAAAGGGCGAAGTCTTTCTGCTGGTTGCAGATAACGTCCGGTGAGTCTGGTCGATTATCGATGGCCGGTTGCTGCCAATCGGGATCGTGGCCGGGCGTTGCTGCGTGAGCGGGTTGAAGACTTCAGCGTCGTTGAAGTTCTTGAACCCGGACCGGCAGGTGACGGAGGGCACGTCTGGATGCGTATCCGCAAGCGGTCACTCAGCACACCAGCAACCGCGCGACGCATCGCTGATGCACTGCGAATCAAGACTGCAGATATCGGCTACTCGGGCTTGAAGGATGAACGATCCATCGCCGAGCAGTGGTTCAGTGTGCCGACGGCGGCATTTTCAGCGTCGACCGTGCAGTCAATCGATGATGTGGTCCTGCTGGAGCATACAGTACAGGCCCGAAAACTGCGTCGTGGTGCCCACCTTGGCAACCGGTTCGAAATCCTGTTGCGAGAGGTTGAGCAACCACAGGTGCCGTCCGATCCGTTCATCTTCCCCAACTACTTTGGTCAGCGGCGATTCGGGCGGGACAATATCGGGCAGGCCCGTGACTGGCTGGTCAATCGCCGGCGGCGACGGATCACACCCTTCAAACGAGGCATCTACCTATCCGTGCTAAGGTCGCTTCTCTTCAACGAGGTGCTTGGTCAGCGGGTTGCATCAGGAAACTGGAATGTGCTGCTGGATGGGGATGTGGTTGATGCTGCCGGGCATCCCACGGGACCGTTGTGGGGCAGGGGAACCAGTCGGGCGCTTGGTCTGGCCAGAGATCTTGAAGAGCAATCGCTGGCAGACTATCTGGAACTGAGAGAGGGGCTCGAATACGCCGGAGTTGATCAGGATCGAAGATCATTGGTGGGTACGGCAAGTGCGGTCCGCGTTGTCGACGTGGTGCCAAAGCAACTCCTGGTCAGTTTTTTTCTGCCGGCAGGATCCTACGCGACTGTTGCGCTGGATGAATACTTCAGGCTTGTCGACTGTGCGACATCATGAGCATGGATGTCGAAGGTCGTGGTATGACAAGTCGACGAACGCGCGATCGGCTCGTTGCCAGGTTGCGTGATCGGGGTATCGTACACGAGGGTGTGCTGGCAGCCATTGGCGCCATACCCAGGCACATCTTTGTGGATGAAGCGCTCGCACAGCGCGCTTACGAAGATAGCGCATTACCGGTTGGCCACGGTCAGACACTCTCCCAGCCCTACGTTGTTGCCTTGATGACGCAGACACTGCTTGCGCGTAACCCAAAGCATGTTCTTGAGGTAGGGACAGGTACCGGTTATCAGACAGCAGTGCTGTCCGGTCTTGCGCACCGCATTTTTTCCATAGAGCGTATCGAAGCACTGCTGACACGTGCACAAGCCCGTTTGCAGTCCCTTCGATTGACCAACATCCGTTACCGGTTGGGCGACGGTTATGAGGGCTGGCCGGCGGAAAGCCCTTTTGATGCGATTCTGGTGACGGCCGCACCCAGAGAGGTTCCGGAAATCCTGCTTGATCAACTGGCTGACAACGGCCGACTGATTCTGCCGGTTGGCGGCGATGACATTCAGGAACTGCGGGTCATTGATCGGCACGGTGACCAGTTTTCGACGGCGACCGTCGAGCATGTCCGCTTTGTTCCATTGGTGAAAGGAGTCCGACAAATGACCACAGGTGATCGCTCGTGAGCAGTCAACGCACCGCATCGGCATGGCTGGTTTGTCCCGACCGGTGAGGAAAATCCGGTGTCCAGGAAAGCTTCATGACTACCGATTGACAGCCAGGCGGAGCGCGGCCTGGCGGTGGATTCTGGTCGTCGGTGTGTCTGGTATGGTGGCCTGTGCACAGCAGGGCAAGCCCCTGATCATTGACAAGACCTCCGGTGTTTCAAGGCAGGCGACGGCGCCAGTCGCTGTTGCATCGGCTGCCAATCGTTCCCGACGTGCCGGTGCACCAGCCTCCTATAAGGTGGGCCGTGGCGACACGCTGTACCGGATTGCCTGGCGGCATGGCACAACGGTGGAGGAACTTGCCCGGGCCAATGGTTTGCACCAGCCCTATACGATCTATCCCGGACAACGATTGCATCTCACGGCCAGCGGACAACCGGGACCACCACGCGTCGCTGACAAGACCCCCGAGCCCGCACGATCACCGATGATTGCACCCCAGCCTCTGGTCTGGCGGTGGCCGGTTCCGGACAAACCCGTTCGCGAGTTTGGCAAAGGTAACAAGGGGCTGGATTTCGATCTGCGATCGGGAGCCGTTGTCTGGGCAGCGGCGGCTGGCGACGTTGTCTACGCGGGAGCAGGCCTGGGGGGCTACGAATCGCTGGCGATCATCCGCCACACAAACGGATTTCTCAGTGCCTACAGTCTCAATGGCCCGATCCTGCACAAGGAGGGTGACCAGGTCGCTCGGGGTGACCGGGTCGCCGATATCGCTGATTCAGGCCGGCTGGCGCGTTTCCACTTCGAGATCCGGAAGGACGGTGACCCGGTCAGCCCGAGGTTGTTACTGGACTGATCGCGCGCCACCACCGGATGAGCGACGGTTACTCCTGCAGGAGTGCTCGCTTGCCGGGTTTGCCGTCCCATTCCTTGGCATCCGGAAAGGCGTCTTTCTTTTCGGTGATGTTTGGCCAGATTTCGGCAAACTTGGCATTCAACTCCAGGAAGGTCTTCTGCTCGGCGGTAAGCTCATCTTCTGAGTAAATCGCATTCACCGGGCACTCGGGCTCGCACAGCGCACAATCGATACATTCATCCGGATGGATGACGAGCATGTTCGGTCCTTCGTAGAAGCAGTCCACGGGGCATACTTCCACGCAGTCCGTATGCTTGCACTTGATGCAGTTCTCTCCAACGACAAAGGGCATGGCTCACGATCCTGCTGCAAAAAAGGGATTCATTCTAGCGGAGTCTCGAGGTCTGTCGAGAGCAGTAGTCGCCATCGATAGATCAAATCCAGTGCTTCCCTGGGTGAGAGGGCATCCGGACTGATATTGGCAAGTTCGTCGCGGATCGCCAGCACGTTTTCCGTTTCGAGACGAATGGACTGGTCCGATGGCCGTTCCGGTATCAGTGGTACAAAAAGGTCTCCCTGCGGCTGCGGGACCGATCTGGCCCTCGCCTCCAGTTCAGCCAGGTGCTCTCGTGCACGTCGTATCACGGTGGCGGGAACCCCGGCGAGTTTGGCGACCTGTACACCGTAGCTCTGGCTGGCAGGCCCTGGCAGGACGTTGTGGAGCAGGACAATTTCACCACGATGCTCTGTCGCTGCGAGATGCACATTGGCAACACCATCGCTCTCGCTGACCAGTGCGGTCAGTTCGAAGTAGTGAGTCGCAAACAGCGTGAGCGCCCGAATGCGATCAGCCAGATAGTGTGCTGCAGCCCACGCGATCGCCAACCCGTCGTAGGTGCTGGTGCCACGACCCACTTCGTCCAGCAGCACCAGGCTCTGTTCGGTCGCGTGATTGAGGATGTTGGCCGTCTCGATCATTTCGACCATGAAGGTTGATCGCCCCTCAGACAGATCGTCTGCTGCGCCGATGCGCGTATGGATGCGATCGATTGGTCCCAGTCTTGCGGATACGGCAGGCACATGGCTACCCGCATAGGCAAGAATGGCGATCAGGGCCGACTGGCGCATGAATGTCGATTTGCCACCCATGTTCGGGCCGGTGATCACCAGCATCCGGCGATCCGGTCCGAGAATCAGATCGTTGCGGATGAACGGTGCGCGTAACCTCGACGCAACGACAGGATGCCAGCCGTCACGGATTTCCAGACCAGGCAGTATTGAAAAGGCTGGCTCGGCCAGACCGAGAGCCGACGAGCGCTCGGCAAAACAAGCCAGCACATCGAGGGTCGCCAGCGTCTGGGCGACATGACGCAGCCTGACCTGCTGCAGCGCGAGGTTGTCAACCAGCGTGGCGTACAGGCTTTTTTCGCGACCAAGTGCCCGGGCCCTGGCCGTCAGTGCCTGATCTTCGAAAGCTTTGAGTTCAGGAACGATGTACCGCTCAGCGTTTTTCAGGGTCTGGCGCCGGATGTAATCAGCGGGCGGTGCAATGGTGGTACGTCCCAGTTCGATGAAATAGCCGTGGATGCGGTTGTAGCCGACCTTGAGGGAGGCAATGCCGGTACGCTCGCGTTCCCGTTGTTCGAGTGCCTGGAGCCAAAGGCCCGCGTCCTCGTTCAGACTGCGAAGTTGATCCAGTTCGGCGTCGAATCCGGGAGCAAGTGCACCGCCTTCCCGAATGGTAGCCGGAGGATTTTCGATGATGGCCTTCGCCAGCAGTTCCGCTTCAGCCCTGCAGTCGGGCGTCTGTGCACGCAACTCCTGCAGCAGCGGACTGTCGATATCCGCAATGCAGGCGAGCACCGTTGGCAGCAGTGACAGGCTGATGGCCAGACGCGCCAGGTCCCGGGGGCTCGCAGAGCGCAGGCTGATCCGGGTGGTGATTCTCTCCAGATCGCCACAACGCTTCAGTACGCGACGAAGTTCTTCCGGATTGTTGGCCAGAAGCGATGCAACCGCATGCTGTCGCAAGCGTGCGCTGTCCTGTGAACGAAGGGGCTGCGTCAACCATCGACGCAGCAGTCGACGACCCATTGGTGTGCGGGTGGTATCCCATAACGAATAAAGTGTATTGGTGGTGCTGCCATCACCGCGGGTGTCAACTTCCAGATTGCGGCGGGAGTTGCTGTCGATCAGCAGGTGATCGGAGTCGTGCACTCGCCGACAACTGTCGATCTGTATGGGACGGCCTGCGTGAGCATGCTCCGCGTAGCGGATCGCCATCGCTGCAGCATCAAACACAGGTGAGCCGGGAATGAGGTTGAGTGTGCCCAGATCCGTCAGCCCGAGGGCACGCATGAGCAATCCGGCTGGTGTGTCCTGAACCTGGGACACGGTGTCTGGCGTCGGCGCGTTGAACAACCGTAGAGGCGTGTCGTTCAGGTGCTCGCCGATACGTTCAAGCATAGCCGGATCGGTGACCACAACTTCGCTGATATCGTGACGCCGCAACGGTTGAGCCACGTCGCCGCTGACTGGCAGTTCAAAGAGCTCCAGGGCACTGCGTGAGAGATTCAGCAGGGCAATGCCGATCGATGTGGCATTGCCGTGCACCGCGGCCAGTACACTGTCGCTCTGCTCACCCAGCAGCGCCTCCTCGACCAGCGTCCCGGGTGTAACAATGCGCTGCACACGACGCTCGACGGGCCCTCGACTGGTTTCTGGATCGCCAATCTGCTCACAGATGGCGATACGTTCCCCGAGTTTGACGAGGCGGGACAGATAACTGTCCACGGCATGGAAGGGTACGCCGCACATGGGGATGGGCTGACCGGCAGAATGACCGCGGGAAGTCAGTGTGATATCAAGCAGGTCGGCTGCACGCTTCGCGTCGTCGAAGAAGAGCTCATAAAAGTCTCCCATTCGATAGAACAGCAGACTGTCAGGGTGCTCGGCTTTCAGTCCAAGGTATTGCCGCATCATGGGTGTGTGATCGGCCGAGTCGCCTGGACCGGTTTGAGCCGAGATGATTGGTGGCACTTTGTTGTTTGCGACGGCGTAACGAAGGGCGTGCGAGATTTGCACGGAAGGCTGTGCGATTCAACCACTGGTACACAGTTGGGGCTTGCCAAGTTGTACTGTTCGAATATACAGTACTTTAAACAGAGACGAAGCGACCACGGTATCCCTGTACGGAGGTACCGGATTAAACGGCTTTCGCGCAACCCGCTAGCAGTGTTAACAACAAATCAGCTGCGATCACGTACCGGTACGCAACTTCAGGACAGGAACAAACATGAGCCGCACTCCAGCAGACAGAGCCTCCCAGGAAATGAACGAGATGGGTCAGGAAACAACCGGCAAGGACACCTTCACGAAGGAGCGGGTCGGCAAAGAAAGCAAACGCGGAGTCGCCGCCAGGAACGGCGCGGACGATGCACACCGGGAGCGTGCGTTGACCGCAGCCCTCGCCCAGATAGAGCGACAGTTTGGCAAAGGCTCGATGATGCGTATGGGTGATCGCGAACATGTCGCCATTCCGTCGATTTCGACCGGATCGCTGGGACTGGATATTGCACTGGGTATTGGCGGCCTGCCACGTGGTCGAATCGTTGAAATCTATGGTCCTGAGTCATCCGGCAAGACAACCCTGACGTTGCAGGTCATCGCCGAAGCTCAACGTATCGGCGGCACCTGTGCCTTTATCGACGCTGAACACGCGCTCGACCCGGAGTATGCAGAAAAGCTCGGCGTGAATATCGGTGATCTGCTGGTGTCTCAGCCAGACACCGGAGAGCAGGCGCTGGAAATCTGCGACATGATCGTTCGCTCCGGGGCAGTGGATGTGGTGGTGATCGACTCCGTCGCTGCACTGACGCCAAAGGCGGAGATCGAGGGTGAAATGGGCGACTCGCACGTTGGATTGCAGGCTCGTCTGATGAGCCAGGCACTGCGCAAGATGACGGGCAGCATCAAGCAGTCGAATACCCTGGTGATTTTCATCAACCAGATCCGAATGAAGATCGGCGTGATGTTCGGTTCTCCGGAAACCACGACCGGTGGCAATGCGCTTAAGTTTTATGCCTCGGTGCGTCTGGATATCCGCCGTATTGGAGCGGTCAAGGAAGGTGAAGAAGTGGTTGGGAATGAAACCCGTGTGAAGGTGGTGAAAAACAAGGTCGCGCCGCCTTTCCGTCAATCGGAGTTCCAGATCCTCTACGGGACCGGCATCAATCGTATGGGCGAGATTCTGGATATCGGTGCGCAGCAGGGCATCATCGAAAAGTCAGGCGCCTGGTATACCTACCAGGAGGACCGCATCGGTCAGGGGCGCAAGAATGCCGGAGATTTTCTGGCGGAACATCCCGACATGTGCAAAGAAATTGAAACCAGGATTCGAACCGCTCTACTGCCTAGAACACAAGCGCTTGCCGATGACGTCGTAGTTCCCGAGCCTGCTGGCGATACCCTGTAGTTCTCGCTGGGCCGGGATAAAAATTGGGATCGAAATTGGGATCGAAATTGGGATAGCAGTTGGGGCAGAAATTCGGATAGAAATTCGGATACAAGCCGGACTATCCGGACAGTTCCATTGGGCCTGCTGTCAGAGAACGAGAGGAGGCAACCGCCATGGCACCTTTCCTGCGATTGCTGAAACATCGTCAACTCAGCGCCGGCTTCGAAAAGTCTGTTGAGGCCGGATGGTCTGGAAGCCCGGCTGACGAGGTGAGTCTGGCTGAGCATGAACAGACTGCGGTCAACGATGCACGTCGACTGGCGCTGCAGTTGCTCGCACGGCGCGAATTCACTTTCAGTGAACTCGTTGACCGGCTGGAGACAAAAGGTTGCACTCGTCTGGTGAGCCAGCGCGTGGTGCAACAGTTGCAGGAAGACGGTCTTCAGTCAGACGAGCGGTTCGCTGAAGTTTTCGCTCGCAGTCGAATGGCGCGAGGTCATGGCCCCATGCTGCTCCGGGCGGAGATGCGCGCCAGGGGGTTGAGCGATACCTTGACCGACGAAAATGCAACCCACCCGCAGGCTCACTGGATCATTCTGGCAGCAGCGGCGCTGCAAAAGCGCTTTCGGCAACCGCCTGCCAATCGTGATGAATGGGCCAGGCAAGCCCGCTTTCTGGCGCGCAGGGGGTTTTCAGCGGATTTGATCTACTCGGCGCTGGGAGATCGGCACGGCTGAGTCCATTACGCCCGGCAAGGCTGTGATCACCTGCAGATCCGTCTTGTCATGGACAACCCAGTCCAGGCCCTGATATAGACCCAGATGTAGTCAAAGAGCCACAGACGCGGACATCGCCTCGACAGGTGATTATACTTTCGCACTTTTTTGCGCTGGGAAGATTATGGAAGCCGGAGAAATCAGGCAGGCCTATCTGGATTTTTTTGCAGCTCGCGGACACACGATAGTGCCGTCGTCCGGTCTTGTTCCGCACGATGATCCTACGCTGCTGTTCACCAATTCAGGGATGGTCCAGTTCAAGGATGCGCTGCTCGGACGAGAGGATCCGGGCTTTCGGCGCGCAACTTCCGCACAACGCTGTGTTCGAGCAGGCGGCAAGCATAACGATCTGGAAAACGTCGGCTATACCGCACGACACCATACGTTTTTTGAAATGCTTGGGAACTTCAGTTTCGGAGACTACTTCAAGACTGAAACCATTCACTGGGCCTGGGAGTTCGTGACGTCGGTACTGCGCATACCGAGGGAAAAGATCTGGGTCACGGTTCACCCGACCGATGACGAAAGTCGCGCGGTATGGAGAGACGAGATCGGTGTTGCCGTTGACCGGATTGTCGATATCGAAGGCAATTTCTGGACGATGGGCGATACGGGACCGTGTGGACCCTGCACGGAGATCTTCTACGATCACGGACCTGAAGTTGCAGGCGGACCGCCCGGATCGCCGGAAGAAGACGGTGATCGCTACATTGAATTCTGGAACCTCGTCTTTCCGCAGTTTGATCGTTCCGTGGACGGCACGCTGAGCCCGCTTCCACAACGCGGAGTTGATACCGGCATGGGTTTGGAGCGTGTCG
>Ga0163144_10000379_pt1 | contig 102496 bp, 98 predicted proteins | sample OliLak19BULKMAT1_FD_123175 | JGI IMG/M metagenome (GOLD analysis project Ga0163144, IMG submission 123175) | Freshwater microbial mat bacterial communities from Lake Vanda, McMurdo Dry Valleys, Antarctica - Oligotrophic Lake LV.19.BULKMAT1 | ecosystem: Environmental > Aquatic > Freshwater >...
CAGGTGGGGGAGGAGTTGTCTGTATTCAAGTAATCACAACTGCAAGAAACCTAGCAACAGGAGAAGTAAAACAATTTGGAACTCCATGTGATGTTCCAGCAGGATGGGTAGTTGTTTCACCCTAAAACTCACCCTTCGCCCTTGATTTATAGAAATTAAAAAGCCCAGGCAAGAAGCCTGGGCTTTTTAATTGTGTGCGTCGGGAAGGATTCGAACCTTCGTAGCCCGAAGGCGACAGATTTACAGTCTGTTGTATTTGACCACTCTACCACCGACGCATTGAATTAAAATAACACAAAAAATATATTATAGCTATCGTTCTTGGCGCAAGATACGTAGCACCAAGCCCTCGGGAACATCGGATCATTATTTTGGTTCGGTGTTTTTTAATTATAAATAAAAACAGCGCGCCTTTTCGGGGCGCGCTGGGGTTACGGATGATATGATGTGCTCCGTTTAAGGCGGAGCGGGGACTGCTTTCGCATCTTAACTTCCTCCGGAGAAGTGGACGTGCGTGGGGTGGTGCGGGACTAAGGTGCTTAAAAGCTTGCCTGGGTGAAAGGTTTATTTAAATGTCAAGTAGATTTACATAAAACACTTGGCGTGTTAAGATATTATCAGTCACGCAGGTTCCTTGTTTCTTTTATCAGGAGGGCACCATGTGTCGCACCGTTATGATGGTGTTGTCGATTTTCGTCCTGGAGGGTTGCACCCTGCAGGACTTCAACGACCCCACTCGGGAGTATTTCGAGAGTGAAGTCATGGCTCCAGTGGAGCTCGACACGCTGGTGTCTCCCAAGGAGCCCGAATGGCCTGAGGGTTTACCCATGACCCCCGCGGTCGTGGTACAAGCCCAGTTCGTCGTTGACACAATGGGTCGTGTCGACATGAGTACCTACCGGGTGCTCTACATCGTCCCCCCAGCGGCGGAGAGGGCGGTGGAGAATTTTCTCCACCATCTTCGGTTCATCCCTGCGGTAGGGTTGAACCACCGGAAGGTCCGGCAAGTGGTTCAATGGAGTTTTGTTTTTGAGCCGCCCATGCCCATGTAGGGCTTGTTTGCGGCCATCGGCCGCCCGAGGAGGTCTCCCTCCCGGGCGGCCTCTTTGTTTTATTTCCCCATTTTCTTGGAATACTTTTTGAGGAGTTCGGACGAGCTGCGGACTTTGCCACCGTGGCCAACGTTGAAGGCCATTTCTATGCCCAGCTTTTTGCACAGCTGGAACTCTGGGATGTTGTCGGCAAATCTGTCGCCGCCGTTTGCGAATACATGAGGCTTTATTTTTTGTATTTCTTTACAGACGCTGATGTCCTTGGTGTTCTTGCTGTGTCCTGAGATGACGACTTCATCCACGCACGTTAGGGCCTGTATTATTTCCTTGCGTTCCTTGTCGTGCATGAAGACGTTCTTGCCTTTAAGGGCAAACCAATTGTCGTTGTTGACCACCACCATGAGCTTGTCACCCAGAGCCCGTGAGGCTTGCATATAGCGCACATGACCTATGTGCAGAGGATCGAATCCGCCACTTACCATTACCACCTTTTTAGCTTTCTTTGTCATTGCTTGATTATGCCAGTTTCGAGTCTTATTGTCACAGCAGTCATGTGAGACAGACCGTGTCTCCTAAAATCGCTATATTTAGCAACATATATTCAGAACGAGTCATGGGCTCGAACTTTTGTTATTTTTGCTAAAAAACAAATATGCTTATTTTAAGCCATATTCTTGGTTCGAGTCCTAGAAAGGTTTTCCAGATATTTTCTGCCGTAATTCATATGTATCACCATGACTGAGAAGTCCTCGATACGAGGATAATGATCCCCCTTTTCGATTGTCGCGTAAATTTCTGAACATCCGCTTTTTAGTCGATGTCCTTGGTATCCGATGATGAGGAAAATGTACCCAGCCGAGAAAGTCCACACCAGACGCAATCGTCTTAATAAACACTTTATCTGGATGAAGTGACAGCTTGAGACGTGTTTCTAGGAACTCAGATATCTGTGGTAGCAATCTCTCCAAATACTTTTTATCCTCATGTAGAATGACAAAATCATCTGCATATCTGATGTAGTGCTTTGTTTTTAAGGTTCTTTTCATAAAATGATCAAATTCATTCATGTAGATGTTGACCAGAAGTTGACTAGTAAGATTTCCTAGGGGTAGTCCGATATCAGGATTGCCTTCTGTGTGAAAGCTCCTGACAATTCTACTCAAGAGCAAAATGGTTTTTCCACTCCTGATATGTTTCTTCAATATGTTGCCAAGGATGTGATGGTTGATATTCGCAAAGAACTTTCTAATATCGCATTTCAAAACCCACGCAGTGTGAGTGTTGTTTTTAGAAACGATATGAGAGTATTCACGGAATCGATTGATTGCACGATGAGTTCCTTTGTAGCGCCTACAGGAATACGAGTCAAAGATGAATTTTGTATCAAAGTAAGGGTAGAGGATTCTGTATATAGCATGGTGCACCAGTCTGTCACGGACGCTTGCCTTGTGAATGTCTCGAGGTTTTGGATCATTAATGCGAAATGCTTCGTAGCATCCGTGTCGATATGTCCCATCTACAAGCTCACGATGCAAATCGAGTATGTTGTCCATCAAGTGAAGAGAAAACTGCTCCACGTCTTTTCGTTTCCGCTTGTCTCTTTGAAATTCCCTCCATGCAACCAGCAGATTTTCGACAAAAATGATATCATGGTACATATGACCAATCGGCACTTTGACTCTCTCTCTCTCTCTCTCCTAATTCCGCCTCGATCCTGAATCGAATCAAAGAGGGATATTTGATTTGGGTTAGTATTACTCCTCATATTGCTAAGGGTGTAAGATATACAATTGGTTTACGAATTGAAAACAAGTTTCTTGATTTGCTTGAACTTTCATACGTTGCTTATTTTACCGAAAAAGAGAAGAAAGGCGAAAAAATATCAGAATGCGTGCTGGTGCTTGATACGCTCAAATTTCTCATGTCAGTAGCATGGGAGGGAAAGCTTATCAGTAATGCCTACTTCGAACAGGTGTCTGTAAAACTTGAAGAGGTAGGTAAGATGTTTGGCGGTTGGAAGAAAAATTTGGAGAATCCAGAAAAGAAAAACCGCAATCTTTGAGATTGCGGAAAAGAAGACAGTTTCGGAAACGGAACACAAACTCGTTGTCAGGATTCCACGTGTTGTCGGGTTTCGCCCAATTGTTGTCGAGCCACAAACCGTCGTCATTCCGATTCAGGTTGAAGACGTTCGGGTTGCCATCGGAGTCCGTATCTGTGTGACATGCCAGCCATCTCACTGCCCATCTGGTGTGAAGACACAAAAGATCAGACTGTATTTTATGTGTGATCGAAAATCACGAAGCATGTCACACCAAGTATTTTCTTTATTTTAGACTCAGTACAAACCCTCCAGAGAAAACCGTAGCCGTCTCTGCTCTCAGTCTGTATGAGTCAGAATGGTCTTGAAAAGCCGTAACCGTTCAATGAAACCAATCTAAAAATAGTATAGCTAAAACTAATCATTTTTGCTAAAATCAGTATATGGAAAAACATCCGCTTCATATCAAAAATCCCGAATTACAAACCTCTCCTGAGGTGAATCGAGCTGTGGAGCGAGAAGAACGGCTGAGTGAAGAAAAAATCCCTAATGACCCAGCGGAACGCATCGAGGCATATCTTAGGCGTTTAGAGAATTTAATTCTTGATCCAAAGAAAGAACAAAAGAAAAAAGATGTTGGAGACATAGAGCATACTGAACGACCTCGTGCCTTAGCTCTTTTACGTGACATGGTGCTTAACGAATATGTCCGTCCAAATAAAGAGCAGATGGCCCAAGGCGCTGCGCGAGTAGAACAACGTGCAGCACGTCAGATAGGGATTCAAGCTGAATATACCGACGAAGCGCTAGAACAACGTGGTGAGATAGCTGTCGGTGATCTTGAAAGTTCCCTTGACCAGTGGATTAACTATTTATCTGATCCAAATGAACCTTATCCTACTTGGTTTCGTTACTATGCCTTCAGAAATATTTTGAACCTCGGCGAATTCGATAAAGATAAACAAGAATTTCCTAAGCGCTCTAAGGGAACATTTAAACTTTTCCCTGATGTGGATCGTGGAGCACTGGCGTATGTTGAAGAGATAATGACTGCTGCACAAGAGGATACTGTTTTACAGCGTCTTCGTGAATCTCAAAAGGAATTCGAAACCCCAGAAGCTGATATGTGGACACCTCAGAAAGCCGAGGCGTTTAGTAGACTCTCATTTGCAAAGCAATACGCTGAGGGTGTTAAATCTCAAGGAGAAATTACACCGGAACTTCGAGCAGAGACACGAGGTGAATGGATACACTATCATCAGAAGGATGATCCTAAAGAATTATGGAAGTCATTACAGAATAAGGGAACTGCCTGGTGCACTAGAGGATACCCTACAGCAGCAACCCAACTTAATGGTGGGGATTTCTATGTGTACTACACACTTGATGCAACAGGAAAACCGACTATTCCGCGTATTGCTATTCGCATGAGTGGTCAAGATAAAATTGCTGAAGACCCGCGAGGAGTCTTTGATTCGAAACAGAATCTTGAACCGAATATGGTTGATATTCTTGACGCTAAACTGCAAGAATTTGGAAGTGAGGCGGATACCTACCGCAAGAAAAGCGAAGATATGCGTATCCTCACTTCACTCGAGAAGAAAAAAGAGAATGACGAACCTTTTAACAAAGACGACCTCGCTTTCCTATACGAAATCAATTCAAATATCGAAGGCTTCGGCTACCAAAAAGATCCCCGCATCGACGAACTTCGTAAAGACCGTAACACCGAAGAAGACATGCTCATTATCTTTGAGTGCACCAAAGACCAAATCGCCAACACCCCAAATGAAATAACCGAAAACACCAAAGCATATGTCGGACAACTCGAGCCAGGCATCTTCCAAAAACTGCCAGAAACACTCGAACATATCTATACCTCATTTCCTGAAAAGAAAATTAGGAGAGACAGTGTGGAGATCGGAGGAAAGTCAAAAGAACAACTTATTGCCGAAATGGAATCTTCTGGAATTAGTATCTCTGATTACGCAAAGTCGATGATGGAGAATCCTGACTTCACCGTTGGTGCAAACAAGGAAGAAGCGAAGCTCGTCAGACTCGCGGTTGCAGATCTCGGCTTCAAGACGAGTGCTACCACTGATCAGGTCTTTGAGCGAGCACAAGCACTCGGTCTAGAACTCTGTCCTCCCGACACAGGACCTAATTACCGTCTCAAATACAAAGACCAACCCTTAGGAGAATATGTCCGCATCGGTATGAAGCAAATTACGGACTCCGCTGGCTACCCGGACGTCTTCCGCCTGCATCGGGATGACGACGGTTTGTGGCTCGACAGCTCTTGGGCGCGACCCGACGACACGTGGCATCCTGACAGCGAGTTTGTGGTCCGTTTCCGCAAGGTTGAGGCTTAGAACTTTTGTTTCTTTGTATTGTTTTGATCCTTTGGTTCTTGGATACTTTAACCCTTCCTTTTTTACTCGCGAAGCGAGTCGAAACATTTTACTCAAAAGTCTATATTCTAAGCCGTATTTACGATCAATTTATGAACGACTTGTTAAAAATAGTAAAGATTTGTGTTGAAAAAATTAAAGATGAATTTTTACTATTTTCTGTTGTTGCACTCGTATTAATGGTTGCCTTTCCAGACTCCAAGTTTCCTATATTTATAGTGTATGGAACTGCTGTATTTATCTATGTAGTTATTACAGTTATTCGTATACGAGGCCATAAATTTAATAATAGATTTCTTCAAAATGTAGAACTGTATCTTGATAATCCTAAAGATTGGGAAATGAGAATGATTGGAGATTCAGAAATATATTTTTACTCTGAAGACAATAACTATAAAATAGTTCAAGGCGATGCTTCTTTGCGAGATTGGGAGCCACGAATTGAACCATGGATGAATAATTTTCCAGACGCAAATGTTTCTGAATGGAGTGTGTACATTAAACACGGAGAAAATATCATTGCTGAATATATGTTTATGTCTTGTGATGGTGCGAGGTATTTTATTCCGATTCCAAAGAAGCGTTGTGCGGAGCCGGGCGAAGGACATACGTGTAATAGATTCGAATATTGCTGGCATAGGAATTCAATAGAATATAAGGTTGGTGGTGTAATTGGTAGATTTTATAATTGTGAAAATCTGGAAGAAGTAGCTAGATTCTGCGGAATCATTATTGAGTGATGTAAATGAGACAGTGACCGAGACGGGTGTTTTGTGTCTCATCTGTAGCATTCACAAAAACACCCTACAGACCGAGACACCTCATATAAGGAGTAGAAGGGTTCACATAAGGTGTTGTGGTGTCTCACCTCACATCTTTGAGACCGTGACAGCCAGGATGTTCATAGGGCGCATCGGGGCTGTTTCTGGTATACTTTTTAGGCTTTGATCAAAACTTTTACAAACGATATCTTCTTTCGGCAATACGCGGTGTACTTTTCGGGCTCGATGGTGGTGGCATTTCTCAATTATATATTCCATCCACTTCTTGGCCGGTTACTGGCACCTGTTGCATTCGGCGATGTGCAGGCTCTGCTGTCTCTCATTGCACAATCAGGGATAATCTTTGGCGCCTTTTCCTTGGTGGTGGTCAACATCACTACCAACATCGAGGATGCCCGTGAACGCAACGCAATAATATCGGCGCTTCAGAATGTAGCCTTTTATGTCGTAGGATTTATTTTCCTGATACTTGTCCTTTCTATTTCAGAACTGAAATCTTTTTTTAATTTCTCTAGCTACGTGCCTCTGGTGGGGCTGGCTGTAATACTCCCCATCAGTTCACTTTCGACATTCAGAAATGCGTATCTCCAGGGTAGTGGCAACTTCAGCAAGCTTTCTCTCTCAGGCATAGTGGCTTCTCTGGGGCGACTAATTTTCGTCTTCATATTTATATTCTTGGGGCTTGAGGTCCTGGGCGCGACCCTGGGCATCGTCATGGCCAACATCTGCGTGCTGGGGTATCTGTTTTACCAGACCAGAGAATCTCTCGATCTATCTATCAAGTCCGACATCCATATCCTAGAGAAGGGAAGTTTAAAGAAGGAGCTGGTGTACGGAGTGCTGGTGCTTTTTGCCACGAGCCTGGTCACCCTCTTCTACACGTCGGATGTCCTCATCATCAAGCACTACTTTAGTGCTTTTGACGCTGGGCTCTACAGTGGAATATCTGCCATAGCAAAAATACTTTTCTTTGCTGTCGGTCCTAGCTCGGTGGTACTGCTCTCTTCGGTCAAGATGCGCCATAGCTTCATAGATAATTCCCGCGCGCTAGCCAAGTCACTAGCCATATCGCTCGTGGTGGGAATCCTGGGGCTGGTAGCCTTTTATTTGTTTAGTGATATGATAATTAAAGTAATGATAGGTAGCAAATATGTGCCCTTTGCCCACTATCTGCCTAAGGCCGGCCTGGTCATGTTCCTTACTGCTTTTGCCAACATATTGGTCTTTTACTTTTTAGCATTACGTAGATTCTTCCTTGTTGGTGTTTCGCTCTTTGGCATTGGGGCTATGGGCTTCATATTGCTCTCCGGGCATACCAGTATCGCAGAAGTCTTGAACAACTTATTGCTATCGCTTGTCGTTATTACTATTTTACTTATAACTGTGTATGTCAAAGATTATTTCCATTATCGTTCCAGTCCATAACGAAGAAGACAGCATCAAGCTACTCTACTCTGAGCTCAAAGAAGTTTTTTCTGAGTTGTCTTATGGCTATGAAATTATGTTTATCAACGACGGTTCAACAGACGGCTCTCAGCATATCATAGACATACTTGCCAAGACCGACGCCTGGGTCAAGAGCATCGAATTCTCCAGAAACTTCGGCAAAGAAGCCGCTACTTCTGCGGGGATGCATCACGCCACAGGGAACGCAGTCATAGCCATAGATGCAGACTTGCAGCATCCGACGGCTCTCATACCGCAGTTCGTAGAGGCTTGGGAGAACGGAGCCGACGTCGTCATAGGACTGCGTACCAAGTCTGAAGGCAAATCTTTTTTCAAAAAATTGGGTTCGTATTCTTATTATAAAATCATGAACGCGATAAGCGAGACCCCGATCCAACCTCGAGCTACAGACTTCAGACTCATAGACAGAAAGGTCGTCGACGAGTTTAATAAATTAACAGAGCATGACCGCATGACTAGGGGGCTCATAGACTGGCTGGGATTCCGTAGGGTCTTCGTCGAGTTTACTGCCGCGGATCGTAGCGTCGGCACACCGTCGTATTCATATATCAAGCTCATCAAGCTCGCGGTGTCTTCGGCTATTGCTCATAGCCTGATGCCGCTGAAATTTGCTGGGTACCTCGGCATGCTGATAACTTTCGTATCTTTTTTTGCGGGCTTGGCTATATTTACTCAGAGGTATATTTTTAACGACGCCTTAGGCTGGAGTGTCTCCGGCACCGCTCAGCTCGGCATACTTATGATATTTTTTATAGGCATCATCTTGATATGCCTCGGGCTAGTGGCGCTCTATATCGGCAACATTCACAAAGAAGTCCACGGCAGACCGCTGTATGTCATCAGGAAGAAGTAGAAGGGTAGTTAAAAGTTGTAAGTTTATATAGTTACAAGTAAAAATGAAGTTTGTTTTTATAAGGTACGAATTTTTCGAAGCTTGAAAAATTCTGAAGTTCTCAGTCCGTCGACTTCGAAACCCCTTACAAACACAAACTTAATTTTAACTGTAAAAAGTTGATAAAGTTGAAGGCCCGCGACGGATACGTCGCGGGCCTTGCGATACGGAGATGCGTCAGTCGACGCAGCGCCGAATTGCGTCTGCGATCTCTCGGAGCTTTACTTGTGGGTGCCGTATCCCCAGGAATTGCGGCGGCACTTCAATTATCACCTTGTTGCACCCCAGGAGTGCGTGCCTGAGGAGTCTATCTACGTCTTCTCCACCCCCTGCAATGAATGCGTCTAGCTCCTCGCGGCTGCGAGTCTGGAAATGGATGAGCTTGATCTGCCCAGCTGCCACTAAGGAGCTGACCAACCCTGACGGCTCGAGTTCGGAGAACTCTCTTGCGTGCAGGGTATCGAGGACGACACCTGGCTTGTGCTCGAGGTAGTCTTCTTTGGCATTCGAGTTCACCGGGGAGACTTCCATCAGTGACCAGGGCCCTTGGTCTACCCCCAGAGCTTGAGGGAAAAGGCTCTGGACTTGCGCCAAGGCTCTGCTCACGTGAGTTCTGCTTCCGAAGATCATCGGAGCGAGGAGTGCGAGCGGGTCCAGATTCTGGATCGCTTTCTGCATTATTCCCAGTAGGGTAGGCATTCGCCAGTCGCCTTCGTAGGACATGACTATTCTACGCCCTGTAGTATCTTCGAGATTTTTAAGGTCTCGCAGGTCTTGCTCTCTCCAGAGCGTAGAGGGTACTAGCTGTATTCCAAAGTCTAGCTGTTGGGCTATTTCTAAAGCCCGCGAGAGGGTTCTGGGGTAGAGCGACAATGTGCTCACCCCGATCCACGGATCGTTGTTTTGCATTTTTGCCTCTCTGTAGGTGACGAAGATCTACGTTCGTTTAATTAAAGAATACCATTCTGTGGGCATATCGTCCAAGCAATTTACATCACACCCTCTTCCGTGTAGTATGAAAAGATGAAGATCCTCTGGTTCACCTGGAAAGACTTGAAGAACCCCCTGGCTGGAGGGGCAGAAATAGTGAACGAAGAACTAGCCAAAAGGCTCGTATTAGACGGGCATGAGGTGACTCTGCTCGTAGGGGGCTATGAAGGCGGAGCGCTCGACGAGATGATAGACAGCTACCGGGTCATTCGGGTCGGGACCAGATACAGCGTCTACTGGCACGCATATAAATATTATAAAAGTCATCTGCGGGGCTGGGCAGACATAGTGATAGAAGAGGTCAACACTGTGCCGTTCTTCACGAAGTTCTACTGCAAGGAGAAAAGTATTTTGTTCTTTCATCAGTTGGCTCGAGAGATCTGGTTTTATGAGATGACCTTTCCTTTGAATTATATCGGCTACTGGGCAGAGCCTGTTTATCTGAGACTTTTGAATAATAAGAAAGTCATAACCATCTCAGAGAGTACCAAGGCCGACCTCATGCGCTTTGGATTCAGAGAAAAAAATATCGACATCATTTCTGAGGGCATAGAGTTCAAGCCTATTTCTGCTTTCAGCTTTCAGACAGGGGCGAAGTTCGAATCCCCGACGATGCTTTCCCTCGGATCCATGCGGGCGATGAAGCGCACGGGGGACATTGTGCAGGCATATGAGATTGCGAAAGACAGTATCCCCGAGCTCGAGCTCGTGATGGCGGGGGATTCATCCGGAGAATACGGGGCGACAGTCATGCAGATGATTGCGGATTCGAAATACAAAGATTCTATAAGATATCTGGGCCGGGTCAGCCCAGAGGACAAGATAGAGCTGATGCAGAAGGCGCACGTCATAGCCGTGGCATCAGTGAAGGAAGGCTGGGGGCTGATAGTCACCGAGGCGGCGAGCCAGGGTACGCCCGCAGTGGTCTACGATGTGGACGGCCTGCGCGACAGTGTTAGGGACGGCATAACAGGTATATATGCAAAGGAAAATACGCCCCAGGGCCTTGCAGGGGCCCTGGTGGCAATCCTGGGAGACAATGCGAAATATCAGAAAATCCGCGAGAATGCCTGGAACTGGAGCAAAGAAATAACCTTTGAGAATAGTTATGGGGATTTCAAGAAAGTATTGAATATATGAATGAAGAAGAAATAAAAAACAAAGCTGAGCAATTTTCTAGAGATAACAGGCAAAGGATTGCTAAGGATTTTGCAGACAAGAATAAATACTTGCCCGAGCATTCTCCTGTTTCTGTGTTTATGTCTGGTTCTCCTGGTGCAGGTAAAACCGAATTTTCCAAACGAATCCTTGAGCTTTTACAAGAAGACAATAAACACAATGTTGTACGCATTGATGCCGACGAATTGAGAATTTTAATACCAGGTTATACTGGCAAGAACTCATATTTATTTCAAACTGCCGTTTCTTTGATAGTTGAGAGGATTCACGACGCGGTTTTAGACAACAAACAAAGCTTCCTTTTGGACGGCACATTTTCCAAATATGAAAAAGCTTCAGACAACATAAAGCGTTCTCTCATCAAGGGTCGGCAAGTCGTTATATTTTATGTATATCAAGCTCCTGAGGTGGCCTGGAAATTTACTAAAGCCAGAGAGGCAGCTGAAGGCCGTAATATTCCTAAAGATGCTTTCATTGATCAATTCATAGGCTCTAGGGAAACGCTCCAGAGAATACGGCAGGATTTCAAAGAAGGAGTATCTATTTTTATAGTCAAAAAGAATTTCGAGACTCATCAGGTGGAAGACATAACTGAGTTTATGCCTGGCGGGGAGCAAATTGACGAAAGTATCGGGAAAAGATATACTAAAGAAGAGTTAGATAGAATACTATGATTCATCAAATAACATCATTTTTTACAAGAAAGAAAGGGAAAGCTACTACGTATAGCGGTTTTTCTGATTTCTTTATGCATGCCCCCAAGGAGGCCAAAGAAAAGGTCATAGCGGAGGCTGCTCGTAAAGCCAACGAAGACCAGCTCAAGATATTCAACGAAGCTCGCATGAAGGTCAATGCCAACTAGGCATAGAGCTTCCTTCTCCCAATTATAGGCTTTTTCGACCTCATGAATCATGAATCCATTAATTTCAGTAATAATACCGACAAAGAATTCCTCAAAGTTCCTAGAGGAGTGTCTTCAGTCTGTAAAGAATCAGACATATAAAAATATTGAAATAATAGTGGTGGATAATAATTCCACAGACAGAACCAAGGAGATAGCAGGGAAGTATACGGATAAAGTATTTACAAAGGGGCCGGAGCGTAGTGCGCAGAGAAACTTTGGACTAAAGAATTCGGCCGGTGAATATGTCGTATTTGTTGACAGTGACATGCAGTTGACCCCCAGAGTCACCGAGGCCTGCATGGAAGAAATAAACAGAGACAGAGCGATAAAAGGTATCAAAATTCCAGAAGAATCGTTCGGCGTCGGCTTTTGGGCCAAGTGCAAGAAATTGGAAAAAAGCTTCTATAACGACGTGGACTGGATGCAGGGGGCGAGATTTTTCGAAAAGGGTGTTGTCACCGAAGCCGGCGGCTATGATGAAAACATGATCTCAGGGGAGGACTGGGATCTGTCGCAGAGGATAGAGAACAAGCATAAAAATGCTAAAATTAAAGAATTGATACTCCACAACGAAGGCGAGATAGATTTATTCCAAACAGTAAAGAAGAAATATTATTACGCCAAGCATTTCGCCAAGTATGCAAAGAAAGAGCACAACAAAGGCAGCACGCAGAACCAAACAAGCATAATAAGTAGGTATAAATTGTTCCTAACGCAGCCGAAAAAGCTTTTCAAGGATCCACTGGTCGGCCTAGAAATGCTGTTTATGAAAACCTGCGAATTTGGGTTTGGTGGGATGGGGTATTTATTTTCAAATTAATTACAATTGGAGCAAAGAAATAACCTTCGAGAATTGTTATAAAGAGTTCAAGAAAGCAATAAATGCATAATTTACCTAAAATTTTACCAAAAGTCAGTTTTATTATCCCAACTCTCAATGCGGAAAAATACTTGGATTTATGTCTTGGTTCTGTTTTCAAGCAAGACTATCCAAAGGACAAAATTGAAGTGTTGATAATTGATGGTGGTTCGAATGATGATACGATCAATATTTCTCAAAAATATCCGGTCAAAGTTTTGAGTAACGAAAAAAGAATCGCTGAATATGGTAAATATGTGGGGATAAAAGAATGTTCCGGAGATTATTTTATTTTATTAGATTCAGACAATGAAATTGTTGAGGGTGATTGGCTGCTTAAAATGGTTAGTGTCATAAAAGAAGATACTTCTTTGTTTGGAGTTGAGAGTGACTTATCTCACGATGCTCACTTGTCGAGCCTTAATAGATATTTTGGTAGAATGAGGATAGCAGACCCTCTTGCTAGGTGTCTCGTCTCACGCCCTGTTGTGGAGAATAAAGATAGCTATAAGTTATTAAAATTTAAAGACAATGCTATAATCATAACGGGGGCTAATGGTTTTCTGTGGAATAAGGATTTAGTCTTAAAAACAGGAGGGTGGCAGGAAAAGTTTGAAGAAGCAAATTATGGTACCTATATACACCGTATAACCGAAGCAAACTATGCTATACCGAAGGACGCTTCGATAAGACATTATTATTGTGATAGCTTTTCTGATTATATATTAAAGAGAAAGAAAATTGCATTAAAAATGAAAGGAAGGATGGAAAGAGAGCAGAAAAATTTATGGACGGACCAGGTTAGCCGGATTAAGTTTATTCTTTCTGTGATTTATTTGGGTACTTTTTTGGGTCCTGCAATAGAGGCTATCTATAGATCAATTAAAGATAGAACAACCGATTGGTTGTGGCATCCAGCCGTAAGTTTTGTTACTATTCTTATATATACCTATAACTATGTTAAATAATATGAAAATTTGCTTTATCTTAGGTACCAGACCCGAGATCATTAAATTGGCGTGTTTAATAAAAGAATGCCAAAAGAAAAGTCGAGAGTTCATTGTAGTGCATACGAATCAACATTATTCAAAAAATATGGATGGGATATTTTTTTCTGAGCTTGATCTTCCTAAACCGAAATATAACTTAAATATCGGTTCTTCTTCTCATGCCACTCAAATTGCCCAAATGCTCACAAAAATTGAAGAGGTGCTACTTGTCGAGAAACCTGATGTCGTCATTGTTCAAGGGGATACCAATACTGTTCTTTCTGGATCGTTAGTAGCATCTAGGCTGGGCATCCAAGTTGCGCATGTTGAAGCAGGTTTGAGGAGTTATGATCGATCAATGCCAGAAGAAATTAATCGAATACTGACAGACCATATATCAGATTTTCTATTTTGTCCAACCAATAAACAAAAAAAAATTCTTTTACAAGAAGGAATTTCTCCTGATAAAATATATGTAACTGGAAATACTGTTGTCGATGCAGTTTTAAAGTACGCATCTATTGCCGATAATACATCTTTAGTTCTGGAAAAATATAATTTGCAAGCTAATAAATATTTTTTGTTAACATGCCATCGCCCATCAAATACAGACAACATAAAAAATTTTAAGGAAATAATTCGGGGAATTTCCATACTGGCCACAAAAGAAAAAATGCAATGTATTTTTCCTGTACATCCGCGCAACAATGATAAGTTGCATTTAATAAAAAATAATAAATATATCATACCGATAGATCCCGTTGGCTATCTTGATCTTTTAAGGTTACAAAAAAATTCCAGAATGGTGTTTACTGATAGTGGAGGAATCCAAGAAGAAGCATGTATTTTAAAGAAAAAGTGTATTATTTTACGTACCAACACGGAACGGCCGGAAACTATTGACGTTGGGGGCGCAGAGATACTACTTAAGATTAATGCAAATAATATTGTAAATTCGTATATTAAATTAATAAATAAAAAAGTAAGTTGGAAAAATCCTTTTGGAGATGGGGAAGCGTCTCAAAAAATATTTCAGCATGTTTACAAGCCATGAAAAAAGTAATAATAATTAGATCAATTGCCGAGGTTGAACCAAGAACAAGGAGAACAGTCGAAACACTAAATGAAGATGGTCATTGTGTGACTTTTTTTGCTCTTGATAGAGAGTGTACTTACAAACAAACTGAAAATGTTTTAAACTTTTCGATTAAGAGATTTAGGTTTAAATGGTTTAAAAGATCAATAGGAAGTGTTCTTGTGTTGCCAGTATGGTGGACCATTATTTTTTTTGAGCTATTAAAAAATAATTACGATTATATTCATTGCATTGACCTCGACACCTTACCTCCTGCGTTTATTGCTGCAAAAATAAAGAGGAAGAAGATTGTATATGAAATATTTGATTATGCTGCGGATGTTTACCCTCATTCTTATGGCTTGAAATTTCTCCGTCCTCTAGTTAAAATTATTGATGATTTCTTAATACCAAAAGTGAATGGATTAATAATTGCTGACGAAATAAGGTTTGAGCAAATTGGGTTTAATATAGCACATAAATGTAGAAAAATTGCAGTTATCTACAATTCCCCCAAAGACACATATGTAAATTCGGATAAAAGAAATTCGCCCTTTACTGTTTTCTATGGAGGGATTCTTGAAAAAGATAGAGGAATATTATCTTTAATTGAAGCCGTGTCTTTGTTGCCACACATAAAGCTTGTGCTTGCGGGTTTTGGTAATTTAGAAAAACAAGTGGAAGAATATGCATTTCATAATGATAATGTAATTTTTCTTGGGAAAATAGATCACAAAACCCTTATAGAGAATACAAAAAATTCTGACATAATCCCTTGTTTATATGCACCGATAATTCCTAATAATATATATGCGAGTCCGAACAAATTTTTTGAAAGTCTAATGATGGGCAAACCTTCTTTGGCTTATAAAGAGTGTTTATTTAGCAAAAGGCTAAAAGATTTTGAGTGTGGAGTGATATTAACTGCAGAATCTGACTTAACAACTCAAATTAAAAGCACAATTGAAAGATTGTCAAACTCACCAGAGTATTATAATAATATGTCCCGTAATGCTAGGCATGCGTACCTAAGTTATTTTTCTGAAGAAAGTAATAGAATTAAATTAAAAAGTTTCTACTCTACTTTATGAGATATAATTAAATGAAATTAATTAAGCTCTTAGTTAAGAAGAATATTCCAATCATAGTTTTACTTTTAATTTCAAGTATTGTGTATTTCAGGTGGTTGTCATTTAATATATTTTTACACGGTGATTGGGGGCTCCATTACGCTGAGCAATTATCTGCTAACCTTGCTCCATATTTATGGCAGTCTTCGGCTTTTACTGGCCAAATAGACCCCACTCCTTTTAGGGCACCAATTACTTTCATCACTAGTTTGCTTTCCTATATAACTAGTGGTGGGTCAAATATCACTGATAAGTTTATATTTTTTTGGCCACAGATATTTCTACTTCCTTTATTTTCCTATCTTCTTATTGAACGTATAACTAAAAATCAAATAGGTTCATTGGTTGGTGCGATAGTATTTTCATTTAATGCATACTATCTAACTATAAATACAGCCGGGCATAATATGATCACTGTAGGCACAGCTTTTTGCGTGTTCGGGCTTTATTTTACTATAATTGCTATACAAGATAAAAAGCTTTTCTTTTTTAATTGGGCGGCATTATTTCTAGCAGTGGGTGGTTGGTATGATTTTAGAATTTTATATCTAACGGTGTGGATAGTAATTTTGTTATTGACGACAGTCAAGGAATCTTATTTTCGTAGTATTAAAAATGGCATTTTTTTATTTTCGGGGATTGCATTATTGAATATTTTTTGGTTATTGCCCATCCCTTTTCTTTCAACAGGTTTTTCTAGCGAGATTCTTAGCAGATCTCTTTTTGGGGATCAATTTTGGTCACTGTCTTATGCATTTTCTTTGATGCATCCTTTTTGGACGGGCATGAAGCCGGAATGGTTTTCCACGCAACTGATACCGATTAGTTTTTGGCTTATTCCCTTGATTGCAATTTCAGTTTTATTGATTAAAAGAAAAAATTTATTTGCTATTATTTTCGCGTTGGTTGGTGTTGTGGGAATTTTCTTGACGAAACAGTCTGACGCACCACTGGAGTGGGTTTACCCCGCGCTTTTTAAAATGTTGCCAGGATTCAATGCGTTTCGTGAAGCTAGTAAGTTTTATTTTTACATTACGCTTTCATATTCAATTCTTATTGCATTTTTCGTTACTTATATTTGGGAACTTAAAGAAAAATTTACTGTATATACAAAATCAATTATAATTTTCGGTATTGCATTTCTATTTTTATGGAACACATACCCTATTATCTCTGGAGATATTGAAACAATGTTTGTTCCGAGGACTGCCAATATTGATTATGAAATTCTTCGTGGTCATCTAAATAATAGCGATAGTTTTTTTCGTACCCTGTGGGTGCCAAGGACATCCAAGTGGGTGGCATTTAACGTAGTTCATCCACAGGGTAGTGCCATCGATCTATTTACTTTAAATCTAACCCAATTAGAATTCTCTACATTAGACTTAAAACCTTACGATAGGATTATTCTGCTTTTTAAAAAAAAATGGACAAAAAATTTGATGGAGATGTCGTCAGTTAGATACATAGGTGTTCCAATTAAGGATGTTGAAAACGATGATGACGTTTTTGCATATTATGGTGGAAGAGAGAACCCGCAGATTCGCCAATGGTATATAGATGAGCTTGATAAGATATCTTGGCTTAAGAAGATAGATATTGGCACCAAGGAATTGGTAATTTATGAGAATGAAGGTTACAAACCTCCAATATTTGGTTTCAATAAAATGCTTGATTTGAATTCACTTGAAAACTTGGATGCAAAATATACTTTCATAAACGACAAACTTGGGGATGAATTTTATTTCACTTCCGAGGATAGAGAACTTGCGAGTAAAAAACTTGTAAATCTGGATTCAATATTTGAGAAATTTGAGGTGGGAAATGGTTATCTGTCGGACATTAGGTATTCTGACCCAGAGAAAGAAAACACATTCTATATAAATTCCACAAGCACTAACATAGCGCAAAACATCTCAATGAATGATGCTCCAGTTTCTGCTGGGCTTATCTCAGGCGCTCAAGAATCCAAAGTCTTCAAATACACAAGCCCTGAGTATAATTTGCAAAATGTAATTCCTAACCCTTCGTTTGAGTCAGGTTCTTGGCAAGAAAAGGTGGGCGACTGTAATAATTATGACGACAATCCAATATTGGCTATGTCTTTAAATTCTGAAGAAAGTACAGATGGAGTGAATTCTCTACAACTTGAGGCCACAAGGCATATCGCCTGTACTTCCATTCGCGTACCAGTCAAAGGAGAGTCTACTTATTTATTAAGTTTTGATTATCAAAGTCCGAATTCAAAAAACGCCTCGTATTATCTAGGATTTAATGATGAGGACAAAACAAAGATAAGTGAAAAATTGCCGATAAAAACTACCGAATGGAATAGTTTTTCAAAGATTATAAAAATTCCTTTTGGAGCTACTGAAATATCTGTGTTTGTGTATGCTAGGTCCACAGACGAAAAAATCAACATCATCAATAGATATGACAACTTCAAGCTCATAGAAATCCCTGACCTTACAGACGCATACTACCTAGTGAGTGAGCCCAAGGAGACTCTGGTTGAGCCTAGAGCAATAACTTTCGACCTGGTGAACCCTACCAAGAAGCTGGTGCATATCAAGGGCGCTACGACGCCGTTCTTCCTGGCTATGAGCGAGAGCTATCATGACAAGTGGCAGCTTCAAATGAATAACGACAAAGTGCAAGGCAGACTGGATTCCTGGGTGCCTTTCGTGAGTCCAGACAGGGTAGCGGATGAGTATCATTATAAGCTTAATGATTTCCTGAATGGATGGTACATAGAGCCAGCTACGATGTGCAAGGAGGGAAATATGGCTTGCACATTAAATGCTGATGGATCATACGACATGGAGATGGTCATAGAGTTCTTCCCGCAACGATGGTTCTACCTCGGACTGCTGATCTCCGGTACGACTTTGGCTGGATGTCTGGGGTACCTCGGCTATGACTTCGTACGTCGCCGCAGAAAATCGAGCTCTGCGAAGAGCGGAGATCCTGACGCAGAATCGGAAGGGCTAAAATTAAATGCTAAAAACACTTAAAAATTCAAAATTGCTAAGAATCTGGATCTTCCTAGTATTTCTGGCTGTGCTGAGATGGAAACTTCATATTTCTATTGAAGGTTTGATCTTCTGGTCATTCATTATAATTTTGTTCTATAAGAAATGGGACTCCCGGATCTCGATCGGGCTGGCCTTGGCGTGCCTGGTGACCCTGCCGGTGCTCTTGTCACTATTTAACTATCGCATACTCCTCATGGGCGACATCTGGGCGGAGAGGGTGGCCGTCTGGGCATTTTATTTCCTATCTATCGGTGTGATGAAACAGATCGTAGAATTTAGAGTTGACCAGAATTCTAAATTCGAAGACTCGGCTGAAAATTCAGCCGAGCGGGGTCTTCATGTCTCAGGCTCGACAGGAGATTCCAAGCCAGCAAAATATTATGAACCTATCCAAGAATTACCGGCCGTGGCCAAGCCACGAGTTGCAAGTGAGAAGTTAAAAGTTGAAAGCAGAGTCATGGGAAAGAAAGCGGAAGATACGAAAATCAAAAAGACTCGTAAACCAAGGGTACTAAAACTAGCACCCAAGGGGAAGAATGTCCTAGTCATCAAGAAAACCCGAGTCCGCCGGGTAGCCATAAAGCACGTGGAGGATTAAGACACAGGAGAAGAAAGTTATAAATTTTATAAAGCTTAAAATCCATAAAACCCCATCCCGTTACAAATATGCTATAGCATATTTGTAACGTATGTATGGAAACTTGCTAAATCCGCAAATGTGTTGTAGGGGTTATTTGGAGTTGTTTACGTGGGTTGTAGGAGTAAAGATGCGGTCGTCTGACCGCATCTTGTAAACACAAACTGGAGGTCATATGGAAATAAACAAAATTCTAGAGAATGAACACCCATTCGAGGGTGTTTTCAACAAAAGCGTGTACATGTCCTGGACGGGGCAGGTAAAGCTGCTATGCCCTGCGTTCATCCCCAAGGACACAAGAGTATTTCGAATTGGGTGGGTTTTGGTGGGGGCCGACATTCTCGTCGAGATCGAAGGATTCGAGAATTTCGGACCTTTAGTTGTACGTTACCAGGACATTGATTGGGGGCCGAATGTCCTCTCCACAGACAACGCCACAGTTCGGCGGACGATTGAGGCAAAGGCCTTTTCCATGCAGAGTTTCATGTCCTTCCTGCAGAGAGCGGGAAGGGCCCTAGGGTTTTAGTGTATATGGCATCATCAGGCGCGCGACTCGGACTTCGGTCTGGGGAGCGCGCTTTTGCTTTTATGCTAATTAGAATGTAATAATGAATCTGTGAATCTATTTTTTAAAAAATATTGGCCTTACATTGCCTATTCGCTACTTACTCTGTCGGTCACTTGGCCTTTCTTTGCCTCATCGGGCTTTGTGTTCCTGCTCGATGGATCTTGGGGGCCGAATTTAGACCTGGCAGATAGCCTGCGTGACGGCATAAACTCTGGCCTGCCCCTAACGGCAGCCATCAAGCTACTGTCTTTCGTAATTCCTCTGGCATTTCTCCATAAGGTGTTACTGTCCCTGATGTTATTCTTGCCTGCAGTATTCATGTATCGTCTGGCCCAGGTATTTATGAGTAGAGAGTTAGCCTTTGTCTCTGGAGTGTTCTATATGTGCAATCCCTGGGTGCTGGAGAGGTTCGTCGCCGGGCAGTGGCTAGTCCTCCTGGGCTACGCATTTATGCCGTTCCTCGTGGTGCTGTATTTACGGCTTCTCGCTAAACCAAACAGAAATAATTATTTTAAGTTTGCTTTGATGTTTGCAATATTTCCTCTGCTTAGCCTCCACTTTGCCTACATTAGCGCAGGTTTGCTCGGGGCAGTATCACTCGTCTATTTATTTCTAAATCGCAGCTCCAAAAATTGGGGATTTTATTTTAGATTTTTGAAATACGGAGGCATTGCCTTGGTTTTCTTCATGTTGGTGAATTCATTTTGGATTTTTAATTTCAATGATCCTACTGCAACTCTGCCACGGATTACATTTGACGACTTCCGGGCGTACCAGACCATGTCGGACGTCACCTGGGGTCCGTATTTCAATGTGGTGTCGCTTTATGGATTCTGGAATCAGGAGGTGGTGCTACCTAAAGACGTCAATCCCTTCTGGTGGGTTAATACATTTATCATACTTTTGTTTTCGCTCTTTGGGATGTACTATCTGGTGCGCAAAAAGAGCCCACTAGCCATAACTTTAGCCATACTTTACATTCCCGTTGTAGTTGCCTCTGTGGGGCTCGTCAGTCCTCTGGGTGAGGCTTTTGTGCAGTCTTTATACCAATACGTGCCTATGTTCAAAGGCCTACGCGACACCGAAAAGCTCTCTGGTGTAATCGCATTTACCTATGCACTATGCGTGCCAATGGGAGCGCATCTAATGTATCTGATATTGAGTAATTACAAAGCAGAATACAAGAAAATTTTCATGGGTGTGCTGTACGCAGTCATGCTATTTATTCCACTCGCGAGCACCTTCTCCATTTTCTCTGGAGTCAATGGCTATGTGCCTGTGGGCCGATATCCGGAAGGCTGGTATCAGGCCGAAGCTGCTCTACGTAGAGATATGGATTCCGGCAAGGTGCTAGTCTTGCCATGGCGGGGATATATGAATATGAGTTTTGCAGACATGCACTTGATATCCAATCCGGCCCAGAGGTTCTTTACCCCGGAGCTCATCGTGAGCCGTAATGAAGGCAACGATAACTTGGCGGAGACTCACAACAGCCCCTGGGATCAAAAAATATTTCAAATAATTCAGGGATTCGAAACCATAGACGAAAACATCGCGTACCTAAAAGGGGAGGGAGTCGGCCACATTATGCTACTCAAAGAAGCCGACTACGAGCGATACAGTGCAATACTAGAAATATCTCAGGGTATACAAAAAGTACTAGACTCTGAGAGGCTAGTACTTTTTGAGGTTAAATAAATATTCTATTATTGTTCGTTTGAGGTGTTGCCTCCTGCTACGAAGACTTTGACTGCTTGAGGCTTCTTGCCTGGGCATTGCTTGCCTTCTACTTCTACGTAATCTCCAACCACTAGCTCTGCGTAGTTAGTAGCACCGCCTTGGAATGTTGTTTGTGGGGATACTAGGAATTTGTAAGTGATGTTGTTCCTTACTACGGTAAAGAAGTCATTGTTCTTCTTGGTTACAAGACTGCGGTTGACGTTGATAGGTGTACATTGACCTCCGTAACCACCATATCCGTCTCCATCCTTGTCTTTGATTTTCCTGACGATTTTTGCTGTGGGACGATTATCATTGCCATTCTTCTCTCCACGAACGAAAACAGTGTCGCCTTCTTCAATGTCGGTGCTTGGTACGTATTTGGTGTCAGCATCAAGCTTGAAAATCATCGAATTATTGTTGGCGTCAGTGATCTTTATAAACTTATTAGGTGAGTATTCAGTTATTATTCCTTCTATTTTGTTAGGGTTGATTAGAACAGCTACGCTCGCTTGGGCAACTCCAACGCCTGCAAGTACAAGTCCTGCTACTACTAGTGCCAATATCGGCTTTGCTATGAATTTATTTAATACAGTAATCATCTATACAGTCTACTCTCTTATATACGTAGCGTCAACCCGGGTGTGGATAAAATACACTCTAAGGGCAGAGGGGGAAATGGCTACCAAGTATGGCCCTTATAGGGCCTGCTGGGGCCAGGATGCTTGACTTTGTGGGTGTTTTTGTGATATAATATATAGATACACTACCGGGAGTGAAGAGTGAAGTCAAAGTCAGTTAGAAAAGGCAAGCTGTTGTGTACGGTCCGGGCGTCCAGTCCGGACTTCATCCCCATCTGCGCCGTGCTTCAGCAGGGGGTCGAAGTTGAGGAGGCGGAGGATCAAACCTACGCCTCGGAGGAAACCGTTGCGATTTTTGCAAAAGGATGGATTCTTGGGAGCACTCTTGTGCTCCTGAGGAAGGACGTCGCCTGGGACGAATAGTCCCTAGGCACCACATCGGGCGCGCGAGTCTTCGGACGAGCGCGCCTTTTGCTTTGCCTTTGTTTTATTTAAAAAGTGTGTTATTATAGATTTAAGCCCGAGATGATTCTCAACGGCTTTTTTATTTTATTATCATGCATCCCGTTAGAAGCCGCGACATTAATTTATATTTATAAAGAAAAAAGATGAAGAAAAATTTATTCAAAAAGATTACTCATATAACTAACCAGATGCGAAAAACTGTCGCGATCTGCTTCTAACGGGATGGAAATCAGAAACATCGCAATCATTGCTCACGTGGACCACGGCAAGACTACTCTGACCGATGCGTTAATGAAGCAAAACGGGGGACTTCAAGACGAAGGCCTGTCCATGGACTCCAACGCCCTCGAAAAAGAGCGAGGTATTACTATTTATTCTAAAAACACTTCCATTTACTATCCTTCTATAGAATCAGGGCGTCCTGTAACCAAGATAAACATAGTGGATACCCCTGGCCACGCGGACTTCGGCTCTGAAGTTGAGCGAGTCCTGGGGGCTATTGATTCAGTGTTACTACTAGTTGATGCCGTAGAGGGGCCAATGCCTCAGACAAGGTTCGTACTCAAGAAATCTCTCGAGCTGGGGCTCAAGCCTATTGTGGTTATCAACAAGATAGACAAGCCAGCAGCGGATGCGCACCGAGTCCACGAAGAAGTACTGGAGCTTTTCTTTGAGCTTGGAGCCAATGAAGACCAAGCCAACTTCGAAACTATCTATGCAATAGGTCGTGAGGGCAAGGCCTTCAAGAACCTGGGCGATACTTCTACCGACCTGTCTCCACTGCTTGAGCTTATTTTAGAAAAAGTGCCCCCAGTGTCATTGGACGAAACAGGCAAGATGTCAGCTCAAGTATTTAACCTGGCGTACGACAACTTTCTGGGACGCATGGCTGTAGCTAGAATATATTCTGGCAAGATGTATACCGGCGCTCAGGTTTTCGTTAAAGGAGTACACGGACCACGTACGGGCAAGCTGACCAAGCTCTTTACCTTCGAAGGAGTCGCCCGCAAGGAGGTGACAGAAGCTTCTACTGGAGACATTGTACTGCTCTCTGGAATACCAGACATATACATAGGGGAGACTATTTCAGTCGATGACACTGTAGAGCCGAGGAAGGCTATCAATATCGACGAGCCGACACTTTCGCTTAACTTTCTGGTTAATGATTCGCCTTTTGCCGGCAAAGAAGGCAAGTTCCTAACTTCCAGACAAATCAAAGAAAGACTCGAGAAGGAGCTAGAGATAAACGTGGGTCTCCGGGTGGACTTCTCTCCAGACCAAGGAGACAAAAATTCTGGTCCGAGCTTTTTCAAGGTGTACGGTCGCGGAGAATTGCATGTTGCTATATTGCTGGAGAACATGCGACGCGAAGGATTTGAAATGCAGGTGTCTCAGCCGGAAGTAATAATCAAAGAAGAGAAAGGAGAAAAGACAGAGCCCTATGAAGAACTAGTGATAGATGTTCCGTCCGAGTCCTCAGGTGCAGTAATAGAGAAAATAGGCCGACGTCGAGGTGTGATGAAGGATATGACAGAGAAGAACGGAATCATGCGCATTGTTTTCGATATTCCAACTCGCGGAATCTTGGGCTACAGAGGGGAATTCATCATAGACACCAAGGGCGAAGGCATAATGTCTTCCCGGGTTACAGGATTTAACAAGTATGCTGGCGAGATAAAGAAAAGGACCTACGGATCTATGACGTCTATGGCTGCTGGTAAGGCAGTTACCTTCTCTCTTGCAAATTTACAAGAACGTGGTATACTATATATTGAGCACGGAAGTGAGGTATATGAAGGTATGGTGGTAGGCAATGTCCTCAAAGGCGAAGACATGGCTGTTAACCCAACAAAGGGCAAGCAACTTACCAACATGCGAGCATCCGGAACGGACGAAACTCTGTACCTGAACCCACCTTTTATCCTCGATATCGAACGCGGACTTGAGGTGATGAATGAAGATGAGTATTTGGAGGTCACACCACAGTCTGTCAGACTCAGGAAAAAATATTTAACAGAGCTCGACAGGATAAAATCTCAAAGAGGAGACAAAAAATAGATGGCAACACTCTTGCTTGATTGACTTTCGTTCTAACTCATGTAAACTTTAATAAGTGCATTCATCGTTTTCTATAATTTCTATAATTTATGGCAACAATAAATTTTAAACCAAAACAAGTAACTAAAAAAATAACTTCTCATCTGCACGACCGTGCACGTGATGTGTTGATGAATCGTTTTGGTCTAACTAGTGAAGTAGAAAGGAAGACCCTAGAAGAGATCGGTAAAAAATACGGCATTACTCGTGAAAGAGTTAGGCAGATAGAAGAGGCTGCCATAAATCTGGTAAAAAAGTCTGACGCCTACAAGGGCGAGCAGTCAGTTTTCGATGAATTAAAGCAACTCGTGATGACCCTAGGGCATGTTGTCTCTGAACACGAGCTACTAACACACATTTCTAAAGACAAAAGCACCCAGAACCATATACATTTTTATTTAACCCTGAGCAACCATTTCAAGAAACATCGCGAAGATGACGCTTTTCATTCTAGATGGAGCGTCAATGATGAGCTCGCAGAGAAGGTCCACGCTGCTCTACGTAAACTATACGCGAGCCTTAAAGACGAGGACTTGATAATTGAAAGTGAAATGATAAAGAGATTTCTAGATGGAATGAAAGACATCTCTGACGAATACAGAAATGAAGAAATGGCCAAGAGGTGGCTGTCTATGTCTAAGAACATTTCCAAGAATCCTCTAGGCGAGTGGGGTAAATCTAGTTCTCCAAACATCAGAACTCGTGGGGTCAAAGATTACGCTTATCTAGTTATGCGTCGTCATGGTTCGCCTATGCATTTCCGAGAAGTGGCGGACTCAATATCGAAAACTTTCAACAAGAAGATCCACTATGCTACTTGCCACAATGAACTGATCAAGGATTCTAGGTTTGTGCTTGTTGGCCGTGGACTGTACGCTCTGTCTGAATGGGGATACAAGACTGGTATCGCGCGCGAGGTCATAAGGGATATTCTTAAAAAAGAAGGACCGCTGTCTAAAGATGATATTGTAAAGAAAGTAATGAAAGAGAGATACTTCAAGAAAAACACTATTTTAGTTAACTTGGCAAACCCAAAACACTTCAAAAAGAATAAACAGGGAATGTTCGCTGTTGTTTAGGCTAACTTTAAAATTATATTTTTGACTTGATAACCAGCTGTTGCTTGGAGTTAATGTTTTTTTGTATTAAAATAGGTGAATGGACTCTGTCCCAGAGGCAATTGAAAAATTCATTATAGATAAAATTCTGATAATCATCATTATTGTTTTGGCGTTTCTGGCTTGGCAGTTTAATCTACACGATGAAATAATAAAAGGCATATTGCCGGTATTGGGTACCATATTCATCGGACGTTGGGCGTTCAGGATGTGGATGCACTATATCCAGATGGATTTCATTTCTGGTATTACTTGGGTGATATTAGAAATAGTCCCTCCCCGCGAGGTCCTCCGCTCGCCTAAGGCCATGGAGCTGTTTATTACTAATGCGCTTTATCAGTTTAGTAACAAGGGTGGGAGAGAAGAGTTCTGGCAGGGAGCCGTGTGGTTCTGGTTTTCTTTGGAGATTGTTTCCCTAGACGGACAAGTGCATTTCTATATTCGTGCCCCGTCCCGCGTCAAGGAGCTCATCGAGACCCAGATGTATGCCCAGTATCCGCAGGCTCAGGTTAAGCTGGTTGAAGACTATACTTTGGGTGTGCCAGAATTTTCTGAAAAGAGTGGCTGGAAGGGTTGGGGCTGTGAGTTTAAACTAGCTAAGCCCTCGGCTTTTCCTATTAAGACCTATGTCGACTTTGGGCTAGATAAAGATCCAAAAGAAGAATATAAAGTAGACCCTATTTCTCCTATTGTGGAGCTCTTTGGTTCTCTGCAGAAAGGTGAGCAGATGTGGTTGCAGATCGTGGTGACGCCGTCTAAGACTAAGTTCAAAAAACCTGGGACTTGGTTCGGCCATCATGACTGGGCGGAGGAGACTCATAGTGAAATTAAGAAATTATTGTTGCCATACACCAACGTACGTGACAACGGCTCTATTGAAATCCGGGCCCCTGACTTCCTGGTAAATGTTACAAAAGGAATGAGTACTAAGACCAACAAGCTTGGCTTTGACACCGGCATCAGAGCAATGTACGTTGCTAAAAGAGAGTCATGGAATATCAGCAACCGCCGGAATATCCGTATGATCTTTCGTCAATTTGCTAACCCAGACTCCAACATGCTCGAGCGCCATAACAACACCCAAGGGGATGCATATGGTGGGATATTTATGGTTTCTGATGAGGTGCTCGAGACTCTGACCAACCGGATGCTTACAGAGTATCGCGAAAGGTCTTTCTTTCATGATTCTATGAGACAGCAACTTTTCAGTAAAAATAAGCTACCATGGCCGATGTCACCTTATTTCTTTCCAGCTTATTTTCACAGTCAGACTTTTGTCTTGAATACTGAAGAGCTCGCAACGTTGTGGCATTTCCCTGGTCAGATACTCAAAGTTCCTACTCTGGAGCGTATTGAATCCAAGGAGGCTTCACCACCTACCAACCTGCCGATGTAGACATATGGAAGATCAAAATAAATTAGAAAATCCAAAAAAGTTTGGAAAAATATTTACTGATTTGCGTGAGATATCTAAAAGGAATATTTTCTTTAGATTTTTTGCGTTATTATTTATTATTTTTTGTTTTGTTGTCTTTGGCGCGCCTAGGGAATTCCCGGCAGGTAGCGTAGTGGACATTAAGAGTGGCTCTAGTTTAAGGGCTATATCTCTTTATCTCCAAAATAAAGACATTATTCGCTCTAGGATTGCCTTTGAGTCTTTAGCCATACTTTATGGCGGAGAGCGGAGGCTTGTTTCTGGGGCTTATCTTTTCGAAGAAAGGTCTTCGGTGTTTGAAGTTGCTAAAAGGATTTCAAAAGGAGATCGTCATTTAACCACATTACGTATAACCATTCCGGAAGGATTTGGTCGGGTTCAAATGGCAGATCTTTTTGCGGGGAAGCTTATTAATTTCGACAAAGAATTGTTCTTATTAATGACCAAAGATATGGAGGGGTATTTGTTCCCAGATACATATTTCTTCTTTAATATAGACGATGAGTCTGCTGTTGTTAACCTGATGAGTCAGAATTTTAAGAATAAGATCGCTAAGCTAGAAAGTGAGATCGCTTCTTATGGTAGAACTGAGAAAGAAATAATAACAATGGCTTCAATAATAGAGAGAGAAGCAAGCGGGGAAGAGGATAAGGAGTTTATTTCTGGAATACTTTGGAAGAGGCTTAGGCTGGGCATTGCTCTTCAGGTGGATGCGGCACCGGATACATATAAAGAAAGAGGTCTACCTGATCGACCTATTGCAAGCCCCGGAATGTCGTCCATAAAAGCAGCCATAAATCCCAAGGATTCACCTTATTTGTATTATCTTCATGATAAATTAGGCCAAATACATTATGCAAAGAATTTCAACGAGCATCGAGCTAACATAGATAAGTATTTAAGGTAAAATACTTAAAATAAAGTGCATCCCGTTAGAAATCTCTCAGACATGTTATAATGGTGCTGTTTATTATTTTAAATTTCTAACGGGATGAGAAAAAACAATTTCGCTTTTTTGGATATTGAAACGACTGGGCTCAACCTCCTCCAGCACGAGATTATTGAGATCGGGTGCGTTGTCACTACTCCGGACTTGAAAGTCCTAGAAGAATTTGAACTTAAAATAAAACCAGAGCATATAGAGGATGCGGATCCCGTGTCGATGAAGGTGAATCACTATGACGCAGATGCTTGGAAGTCTGCGTATACTCTAAAGGAGGCTATGAGTATTTTGTCTGAGAAGGTGAGAGGGTGCATCATGGTAGGGCAGAACGTGTCTTTCGATTTTGGGTTTATTGAAGTTGCTTTTACAAAGTTGGGTATAGTAAATCCGATGCATTATCACAAGCTCGACACTATCGCCATCGCCTGGGCCAAACTTCATCGCGACCCGGACCTGGATTATTTCTCTCTGAGGGAGATGTGTCTCCGTTTTGGGATTGAAAACAAAAGTCCACACACAGGGCTCGGGGACGCTCGCGCCACCTATGAGCTTTACAAAAAGCTGATGGAGCTGTAGTGTGTATGTACGCTAGTTGACAAGAAAAGCGTAGTTATATGTCTAGAAAGACTGTATTCGTCGGGCTTTCGGGCGGGGTGGATTCTGCTGTCAGTGCGGCGTTACTAAAAAAACAAAATTATGAAGTTGTGGGGGTGTTCATCAAGACCTGGCACCCAGACTTTTTGGAATGCAACGAAGAGGACGAGCGCCGCGACGCAATGCGCGTCGCGGCGCATTTGGACATTCCATTTCTGACTTTTGACCTCGAAGATGTGTACAAGCAGGGCGTGGCAGACTACATGATATCAGAATACAGGCTAGGCAGGACCCCCAACCCAGACGTTATGTGCAACAAGGAGGTCAAGTTCGGCGCGTTCCTCAATAAGGCTGTCGCCATGGGGGCTGACTATGTGGCAACGGGGCATTATGCGATTTCAAAAATAAATCGTCCTTCTCAGGATATTCTCAAAAAAAAGAATCTTTTGCTCAAGGGCAGAGATAATGCCAAAGACCAGAGCTACTTCCTATGGACTTTGGGCCAAGATCAACTTTCGAAAATACTTTTCCCTGTAGGAAGCTTGGATAAAAGTGAAGTACGCAAAATTGCAAAGAAACTTGATTTGCCTGTTTTTGACAAGAAAGACAGCCAAGGCATATGCTTCTTGGGCGAGATTGATCTGAAAGAATTTCTGAAACATTATATAAAAGAAAAAAAGGGCAAGGTCCTCAATGAAAAAGGGCAAGAAATTGGGGTGCACAACGGGGTTGTGTTTTCTACCCTAGGAGAAAGGCGGGGTTTCACTATTACAAAAAAGAGTCCCAACGATGCGCCGTATTATGTGGTCGGGAAAGACCTAAAGAAAAACACATTGGTTGTATCTCAAAACAAAAATGTCGGATCAAATACTCTAAAGACTATAAAATTAGAAAAGGTAAATTGGATTTCTCAAACTCCGGAAATAAATAAAAGTTACACTGCGCAGATTCGTTATCACGGAGAACTTCTAAGATGCACTCTCAACTGTGCAAAGTCCGACTTTGCACCGTGGATGGAAATTATTTTTCAGAAGCCGGTGCTCGTGGCCTCCGGCCAGTCTATTGTGCTCTACGACAAAGACGTTTGCCTGGGTGGCGGGGTTGTTGTATAATTCCTTTATATGGATCAAATTTTTGTTGTTAACATCGATATTATTTTAAAATTATCAGTAGCTGTTTTTTTAGGAATTATAATAGGTACAGAGAGGCTTTTGTTCCGCAAAGAAGCTGGAATGAAGACTCATGCCCTGGTGTCACTTGGGGCTGCGGTTTTTGTCGTTATTTCTGAAGCAATCGCATTAAAATATGCTGGTAATGTAGGGGTGGACCCAACAAGAATAGCATCGCAGGTTGTTGTAGGTATTGGGTTTCTGGGTGCTGGGGCAATAATCCTTCAGGATAATAAACTTCTAGGTCTCACTACCGCAGGCGGTCTGTGGGTTACTGCAGGTATAGGTATGGCGGCGGGGTTCGGATTTTTTGATATTGCTTTTATTTCTACTTTCTTGGTATTGTTCATCTTGCTGGTTGTTTATTTCCTAGAGAAGCCAATCAGGAAAATTTCTAGCGACATAGAAAAGTCCGGTTTCAACTAGGGGTTTAATAGTAGAAATTATATGCAATGCAATCAAACGAGATAAGATCAAGGTTTTTAAAATTCTTTGAGAAGAGGGGGCATAAAATCATTCCCTCTGCTTCACTCGTGCCTGAGAATGATCCTTCGGTACTATTCAACACTGCTGGTATGCAGCCCCTGGTGCCGTATCTCATGGGGCAGCCACATCCGATGGGTAAGCGATTAGTAAATGCACAAAAATGTGTTCGCACTCAAGACATAGACGAGGTTGGAGATAATACTCATGACACATTTTTTGAAATGTTGGGGAATTGGTCACTAGGAGATTACTTTAAAGAAGACGCGATCAAGTGGAGTTTTGAATTTCTAACTTCAAAAGAAGAAGGTTTGGGCCTAGATCCAAACAGACTATATATAACAGTATTTGAGGGTGATGAAAATGCACCAAAGGATATAGAGGCCTTTGATATTTGGAAAAAATATGTGCCAGAGCACCGGATATACTATATGGGTGCAAAATCAAACTGGTGGAGTGTGGGAGACAATGGACCATGTGGCCCAGACACTGAAATGTTTTATGATGTTACCGAAAATGGTTTAGGCGATTTAACAAAAGAAGAATATTTGAAAGCTGATAGTGAACAGAAAGTCGTAGAGATTTGGAATGACGTGTTTATGCAGTTTGTAAAAAAAGACGGGAAGATTGTGGGTCAATTGCCAAGTCAGAATGTTGATACTGGTTCTGGTCTAGAGAGGGTTGCTATGGCAGTACAAGGTAAAAGTAATCTTTTTGAGACAGATCTTTTTGCGCCAGTGATGGAGGTTATAAAAAATTTGGTAGACAGCTATGACGATAGATCTGCTCGTATAGTGGCTGATCACATCCGGACTAGTATTTTTATGATTACGGATGGGGTATTGCCTGCGAACAATGGCCGCGGATATATTTTACGCAGATTGCTTCGTCGTGCTAAATTAAAAATGCGAAGTATGCATGAAGGAGAATTCAATATTGCAAGTGAGGGCTCTGTCTTTTTTGAGATAATGCAGAAGTTTTTTGAAATTTATAGTAGCACTTCGTATTTAATAAAACCAGAAAGAGAAGTGCTTGATATTATAAAAAATGAAGAGTTAAAATTTAGAAAAACCTTAGAACAAGGACTAAAAGAATTTGAATCTGGAACGGATCCTTTTGTTTTGTTTACAACATATGGTTTTCCAGTTGAGCTCACTGTTGAGCTTGGTAGAAAAGTAGATATGGAAGATTTTAATAAAAAAATGGCTGAGCATCAGAAGCTTTCACAAACCGCATCAGCTGGCATGTTCAAAGGTGGGCTTGCCAACCATAATGAAAAGACGGTTAAACTGCATACTGCGCATCATTTGCTCCTTGCCGGGCTTCAGACAGTGGTGGATAAAAACATAAAACAGCGGGGAAGCAATATCACCGAAGAGCGTCTGCGGATAGACTTCCTTTGCGACCACAAGCTAACAGATGAGGAAAAGCAGAAAGTCGAGGATTGGGTTAATGACAAAATTGCGCAAGAGTTAGATGTGGTACGTCGTGAAATGCCCCTAGCAGAAGCAGAAAAAACAGGAGCGGAGATGGAGTTCGGAGCCAAGTACCCAGAAATTGTATCTGTTTATATGATAGAGGACAAAGACAGTAGCGTGATATCAAAAGAATTCTGTGGTGGGCCGCATATGAAAAATACGCGAGAGTTAGGTAAATTCAAAATTCAAAAAGAAGAAGCAGTATCTGCTGGAGTGCGAAGAATCAAGGCAATTCTTTTGTAGTATGAAATTTTTGTAGTATAATTGTTTATATGGGAATTTTTTCTGGAGCTAGTGATAATGGTAAGCTTGCTATTGTTTTTGATATTGGCTCTTCTTCTGTCGGGGTTGCTATTTTCCACATTAACCAATCTAAAATTCCTAAAATAATCTATTCTTTCAGGGAGAATATATACATTGAAAAAGAATTTGATTTTGATAAATTCTTAGATTCCACAATGAAGGCGCTTGATGTCGTTGCCCTTAAGGCTTCGACCGCTGGCCTAGGGGCTCCAAAAAAATTCTATTGCATGTTGGCTTCACCTTGGCAGGCGTCTCAGACCAGGGTCGTGAAGATCGAGAAGAATACACCCTTTACCTTTACCTCTAAGATGGGGGATGACTTAGTAAAAAAAGAAATAGCAAAATTTACCGCAGAGCATGCAGATAAAGACGGAACCCTGGGTGCCGTTGTGCCCATTGAACTAAAAAATATGAAAACTGTTTTAAATGGTTATGCCACAGAAAAACCATTAAACCAGAAAACACGCGATGTGGAGATGACTTTCCTTGTTTCAATGAGCTCCGAACAATTTCTAAAGAGCGTAACAGACGCGGTGTCTAAGCATTTTCACCACAATGTTAATATCAAATTCTCATCTTTTACAATGACAGCTTTTGCTGTGACTCGTGAGATTTTTGCTGACCAGGATAATTTTTTGATTTTTGATATTGGTGGAGAAATTACGGATATTAGTATGATAAAGAAAGACATAATGGGCAGTTCTATTTCTTTTCCTATAGGGCTCAACTTTATGGCTAGAGGCATAGCCAATACGATGAATTGTTCCCTGGATGAAGCTAGATCCCTGGTGTCTCTTTACAAAGAAGGCCACGCTTCGGCATTAACCGAAGAGGCGCTCAAGCCAGCGGTTACAAAACTAAAGTCAGAATGGTTGGCCCAGCTCCAGGTCGCTCTAGCTAATTTGTCTAATGACATATCCATACCGGCAACAATATTCCTAACAGTAGACCCAAATTATGCGGACTTCTTTTCGGATCTTATCAAGAAAGAACAGTTCAGTCAGTACACTTTGACTGAATCTAAATTTACAATTCGTTTTCTTGGGAGTGATGAGCTCCATGAAGCTGTTGTTTTTGAGAAAAATGTAATTCGGGATCCTTTCCTTATCCTAGAATCTATTTACATTAATAGGTTTCTTAGCTAAAATACAAATATGGTAAATAATTTCTTTCAAGACATGGTAAAAACCAAAAGGGAAATGAAGCACGAACAAGAAAAGACTCATCGAGTCCCTGTTAAAAGAGTTGCGCGAGAGAAAGCCCCAGAACCTGAAATAGGAGAGGAAGATGACGACCTCGAGACTTTCGAGGACAAGCTCGCGGCTGTAAATGCCCATGCTCCTACCCGAAATAAAAAAAAGAAATCTGGGGCCAGTCGTTCTATATGGACGGTAGCTTTTATCTCCGTTGTGTTTTTATTTTTTGCACTTTCGTTTTTGTTTTCAGGAGCCACTATTACCGTGGATCCTCGGATTAAAGACATAGTTTTAAATAGAGACTTTCTTGCCATGAAGGATTCAGCAACAGACGATCTGTCTTTTGAATTGATTGCCTTGTCTGGGGAGGAGAGTAAGGCTGTGCTGGGGGGTGAGAAAAGAACCGTCTCCGAGAGAGCCGTGGGAACTGTCGTGATATATAATAGTTTCAGTTCTTCTTCTCAGAGGCTTGACATAGACACGAGACTAGGGGGGTCTAATGGTAAACTTTATAAGACAAAGACAGCTGTAAGTGTCCCGGGTATGTCTGGTAATACTCCAGGGTCTATGGAGGTGGCTGTTTATGCCAATGAACCAGGGCAATCTTATAACAGCGATCCTTTAGACTTTACCATTGTTGGTTTGAAGGGTACGCCTAAATACGAAAAGTTTACCGTTAGGTCAAAAGGCAGTATTTCTGGTGGAATGTCTGGGGAGGTGAGCGTGGTATCTCCAGAGGAGAGGGCTTTGGCTAGCACTGAATTAAACGAAAGGCTGAAAGCTAATTTATTACAAAAAGCAGAAGGGACTATACCGCCAGGATTTATTCTTTTTAAAGATGCAGCTTTTCTTGATATAGAAAAAGAAAACATAGGTGATATCGACACTAATGGCTTGGTGTCTTTTTCTATACAGGGTACTCTATACGGGTTTTTGTTTAACGAGAAGAAGTTAACCCAGAAAATTGCTGAATACAGCGTGGAAGGATACGATGGTAGTGAGGTCTATGTACCCAACATTCGTGAACTTAAGTTTTCTATTGCAAATCAGGATATAACGATGTTTAGAGATGTTAAAAGCCTAATGTTCAACCTCTCAGGTTCATCTAAAATAGTATGGAAAGTTGATGAAAAAAAGCTCATATTGGATTTAGTTGGGAAGAAGAAGAAGGATTTTAATTCCATACTTTCAACTTACCTAAACGTGGTTTCAGCAGAGGTAACATTTAGACCTTTCTGGAAGAGGTCTTTCCCGGAGAAAGAGAAGAATATTAAATTACTTGTTAATTACAAATAATAATTTCGAGGTATTTGACATAAGGCTTTAATTTTGGTATGTTTAGAGTAATCAAAGCAAATGAGTGACCTAAAAAGTGAAAAAATTGCCGTAGCCCGAGGTGTTGTCACGGAAGCTTTACCTGCGACATTGTTTCGGGTAAAGATTGATGATGGAAACAAGGCGGATTTGGATGCAGACGAAAAAGAAATTCTAGCTTATTTGTCCGGCAAAATGAGGATGCACAGGATTAAGGTTTTGATTGGGGATTCAGTGGAAGTCGTGCTCGATCCTTATGGTGGTAAGGGTAGGATAGTTAAGAGGTTGTAATTTTAAAAGGAATGGTGTATTATAGTAATCACGTTTGTTAGCGAACATTTTTTGTTGCAAAATAAGGGTTTTACCCTTTGTTTTTGTTTATTTTTATGAAAATCAGAGCATCAATAAAAAAGATTTGTGATAATTGTAAAATGGTAAAACGCCAAAGGCATTTACGCATAGTATGTTCAAATCCTAAACACAAGCAAAAACAATAATTTTTATGAGAATTCTAGGAATCACAATACCAAACAAGAAAAGACTTGAAATTGCACTAACCGTTCTGTATGGGATTGGTGTATCCGCTGCTCGCAAGATTTTAGACCAAGTAGGCATTGATCGAGGCAAACACGCAGAAGATTTAACTGAAGAAGAAGAAAACAAAATACGTACCGTAGTCGAGAGTCTAAAGATCGAGGGAAACCTAAAGAGAGAAGTTGCCGCTAACATCAAAAGACTAAAAGATATCAAGACATACAGAGGGGTAAGACACATGAAGCGCCTACCTGTCAGAGGTCAACGCACAAAGACAAACTCAAGAACAGTTCGCGGTAACGTCAGAAAGACAATGGCATCCGGCAGAAGAAAAGAAACAAAAACATAGAATAAAAAAATGGCTAAAACAAAAACTACAACCGAAGAAACCAAAACTGAAGGAGACGAAGGAAAGAAGGCTCCTTCAAAAGTAAGCAAGAAAAAGGTAACCTCTGGGGTACTTCATATTGAAGCTACTTTCAACAACACCAAGGTGTTGTTTGCGGACAAAATTGGCAATGCTTTGTTTTGGTCTAGTGCGGGGTCTCTTGGTTTCAGGGGTGCTAAAAAGGGTACCCCTTTTGCTGCTTCTAAGGTTGGAGACATCATAGGAGGCAAGGCGATAAATATTGGGGTTAAGGATTCTGATGTTGTTGTTACAGGTGTTGGTTCTGGGCGTGAACCGGCAATTAGATCCTTTATGGCTCACGGTATTGAAATAACTTCCATAAAAGATGCAACCCCGGTGCCGCACAACGGACCGAAGGCCAAGAAACCAAGACGTGTATAAATAAGTTTATAAAGAAGAATTTAAAAAACAAAAATGTTAACTAAACCAAAATTTAAAATATGTCGAAGGTTGGGCCCAGGTGTTTATGATAAATGTCAGACACCTAAATTTTCCGCTACCTCTGGTAAGTTCGGTGGACCAAATGCACGCCGACCAAAGGCTTTGTCTGAATATGGGACCCAGCTTGTTGAAAAACAGAAAATACGCTTTTCTTATGGCATAACAGAGCGCCAGCTTTCAAACTACGTCAAAAAGGCTTCTTTAACCAAGGGTGCTGGAACGGCTGATAAATTCTATGAAGCGCTAGAATCCAGACTTGATAACACTGTGTACAGAATGGGGTTGAGTAATAGTAGACGCGGGGCTAGACAGATGGTTTCTCATGGACATTTTATAGTTAACGACCACAAAGTAACCATTGCTTCTTATCAAGTAAAACCGGAAGACATTATAAAGATAAGAGAGGGGTCCAAGGCCAAGAAAATATTTACGAATTTAGCAGAAAGAATGAAGGATTATATTATGCCAGTATGGGTTTCATTTAATATAGACAAAATGGAGGGCAAGGTTGTGGCTCTGCCAAAAAATACAGAAACATTCCTTGATTTAAATGTAGTGTTGGAGTTTTATAGTCGTTAGTTTAATTAATTGTTTACTTGGCCGCCTGGGGTGGCCAAGCATTATTAGGTTAAAAGTAATTTAATCGCCAAGAGCGGACAAGTATAAAAATATTATGCCTGAATATAAAATCATTATGCCCTCAAAACCTCGCGTAGTACAAGAGGAGGGAAACAAGGGAGTATTTGAAATAGACGGTCTATATCCTGGGTACGGACATACCCTGGGTAACAGTCTGCGCAGAATAATCTTGTCTTCTTTACCAGGAGCAGGTATAACCTCCATAAAAATAGATGGAGTTTCTCATGAATTTTCTACCATGGAAGGGGTAAAAGAGGATGTAATAGTTCTTATTTTAAATATCAAGAAAATCCGTTTCAAACTGTTAACTGATGAGCCTCAGACAGTAAATCTATCTGTTAAGGGTCCAAAAGATGTAACAGCTAGTGACATAAAAACAGGAGGTCAGGTTGAAATTCTAAATGGAGATCTTCATCTTGCTTCCGTTACAGGTAAGGTAAATTTGAATATTGAGATAAAGGTAGAAAAAGGATTAGGATTGGTATCTAAAGAAGTAATCCAGAAGGATAAAGTTGAGATTGGAACTATCGCTGTTGATGCCATATTTACACCTATTCGTCGAGTTTCTTATGAGGTTGAAAATATGCGCGTTGGGGACAATACGAATCACAATCGCCTAAGGATAGCTATTGAGACAGACGGCACGCTGACACCTCGCGAAGCCCTATCGCAATCCATAGAGCTGATGATTAATCAGCTTAAGGCTATTGTGGACTTCAAAGAGCCAGAAGAGGAGATTAAAGTTGAGAAGAAGGCAACAAAGAAGGAAGATAAAAAAGAAGAAGAAGGAAAGAGTGGAGACGACTTTACAGATATTCTAAAGACCAGAACAGATACCCTGGACCTCTCAACCCGAACACTTAACGCTCTGACTTCTGCTAATATTCGTACACTTGGAGGGTTGGCAAGAAAGAAAAGGGAGGATTTGCTTGAGCTTGAAGGAATAGGAGAAAAAGGTATTACTGAAATTAAAAAAGTTTTAGGTAAATTAGGCCTGAATCTGAAAGAATAATTTCAAAAGAAAATAAGACAATGAGACATCATAATTCTAAAAGAAAATTCGGCAGAACTAGAAAGGTGCGTAACGCATTGATTAAAACACTTGCGCTTAACCTTATTGTAAGAGGTAAGATAAAAACTACTGAACCAAAGGCAAAAGAGCTAAGGCCCTTCGTAGAGAAGCTGGTGACTCGCGCCAAGCTAGGTGGGGTTGCCAACAGGAGGGTTGTAATGGCTAGACTTTTCAATCGTGCACCGGAGACCAAGAAACTTTTTGATGTTATTGCTCCAAAGTACGAAAACAAAAGTGGAGGATATACCAGAGTGTTAAAATTGGGTGCTAGAAAATCTGATGGAGCAGAAATGGCCATTATTGAATTTGTGTAGCCTTGTGTTATTGGAAGATTTAAATTAGTATATTCAATACAATGAAAAAGACAGAAGAGAAAAAACTAAAGACCATAGATGCAGCAGGCAGAACACTAGGCCGAGTGGCTTCAGAGGTGGCAACATCCTTGATGGGAAAAGACAGTGTTAAATACGAAAGACATATATATTCTGGATCTCCGGTAAAAGTATTGAATGCATCCAAGCTACGTATTACTACTGCGAAATTAGAAGAAATTTTCCATACTAGGTATTCTGGTTACCCAGGAGGACTGAAGGTTATGAAAGGTAGCTTCACTGTGAAAACTAAGGGTTTTAAAGAATTAATAAAGCTTTCTGTTTACAATATGCTTCCTGGAAACAAATTACGAAGAGAGATGATGAAACATTTAACCATAGAAAATTAAGCGAAGATAAAATGGTAAAACAAACTATAAAAGAAAAATATATCGAGGCTGTAGGCAGAAGAAAGACTTCTACAGCAAGGGTGCGTATTTGGCAGGGAGCTAAAGCAAGCTTTGTTGTTAACGAAATGGACAGCAAGGAGTACTTTAAAACTGATGATCAGAGACGTCTGGTGCAAGATCCTATTGTTAAAGGTTTATCTTCTGGAGAAGAAACACAAAAGTCTGATCTTAAGTGGAACGTCGAAGCTCATGTGCAAGGAGGGGGAATTCATTCTCAATCAGAAGCAGTCAGACATGGCCTATCTAGGGCCTTGGTTTTATTTGATGCAGAATTAAGGGGCAAGCTTAAGACTCTTGGATATCTTAAAAGAGATCCTAGGGCAAAGGAACGAAGAAAATTCGGTCTCAAAAAGGCTCGCAAAGCTCCACAATGGTCAAAGCGTTAATCTCCAAAACCCGCCGAAGCGGGTTTTGTGTTATTATTTGTATATGAAAATAAAAAATGTAATTGTGGGTATTGCCGTGTTGGCAGTTATTGTGGTAGTGAGTTTTATCCAAATGCCCAAAAAAGAGGACACCTCATTGGTGGAAGAAAAATCTGCAGTGCCAGTTTCTTCCGTTGCTCCTGTTGAGGAAAACAAAACAGATACCAACTTATCTGCTGTGGCAGTTGTAAGAGCAAACACGTATGAATCAAAAGAATTTGGTGTAAAATTTCAGTATCCAAAAGAAACAGAAGTAAAAACCACTACAGCGACTCCAAAAACATTGCTTAGTGTTTCTTTGTTCCGTGACAAGAACAACACCAATGACAAAGAGACATTCGCTGCATCTTATCCAGTCAAAGGAGAACCAAGTTTGGAGGAAATTAGAAAGCAAGCTGCTAATACTGCAGTCACACTTGGTGATAATGTGTGGTACCGTTTTGTTTTTCCTTCATACAATAAAGATATCGCGAATTATGTCATAGAGAAAAATGGCATAGAATATTCGTATACTTTCCCTTTAACAGAAGAAAACGCTGTGAAAAAAATCCTCTCAACTGTTATATTTACCGTACCTGCTAACTAATTATGTACGTCCTGGCGGGATGGTGTATATATGTTAAAATACTGTTATGAATGAAGATACAAATGAAAAAGACCAAAAAATAAAGCTTGAAATACAGGATGAAAAAGAAGGGGAGGATGATATTGTAGAATTTGAGTTCAATGATGACGGGGAGGAAGATCTAAAGAAAACCCTAAAGAAACTAAGGGCGGATTTAAAGGTTGCCAAAAAAGAAAAAGAAGAATATCTGAATGGCTGGCAGAAAGAGCGGGCTGACTTTGCGAACTATAAAAAAGGCGAAGACGATCGTCGGGCCATGGTGTCTGAGTCAATGCGTGAACGCATCCTCTCTAGATTCCTTTCAGTTATGGATAGTTTCAATATGGCTTTTGCCAACCGTGAGGCCTGGGAGAAGGTGGATCCTAATTGGCGCAAGGGAGTAGAGTACATATATTCGCAGATGAATAATGTCTTTGAGGAGTATGGTGTCAAAAGTATCGGAGAGGAGAATGAGCCCTTTGACCCTAGTATGCATGAGTCTTTAGAAATGGTTACAACTGACAACAAGGACTTGGATCATAAAGTAGCTTTCGTAATCCAGAAGGGTTACAAACTTGCGGACAGAGTATTGCGTCCAGCTCGGGTCAACGTGTATGAGTTCAAGCAGTAGTTTGATTGCTGGGAAGCATTATTTAATGTATAATATAAAACATGTTAGGAATGTTCAAAATTTTTAGTAAAAAAGGGACAAAAACTCTGAATGAAAAAGTAACCACAGAGGCTATTTCTGGTGCTTATAAAAATCGTTATAAGGAAATTGAATCTCTAAGAAAATATGACAGAGGAGAAAAGACAATCACTCCAGCAAATCTCAAAGATATTGTGCAGAGCTTATAATCTTCTTCTTGAAAAGAAAGAAGTCGTTTTTGAATTGCAAGATGTCCATACTGTAGGTATTATGAAAGATTACAAAAGATAGCACCACCAGCCGTGTTCTCTAGGTCTTGTGCATGTACAGAGGGAGTTCATGGGCATAAAGGTCGATGTTAGAATACGTTTCAAACTCCGCACATGGAAGAAAGAAAAGAAAAAGTTTATTGTGAAAGTTGCTACAATCAAGAAATCTATTAAACAGCATTAGCTAGCGGTCGCTAGCTAATGCTGAGTTAAGTTTTTATTGCTTCGAGAAAAGCGGTTGCTGTATTTGGGTCTAGTTTGTCGGTGACGATTATCATAAGCTCAGTGGTGAGCCCTAGGTCTTTTTTGATATTAGTAAATAAATATTCGTAGGGAAGAGGTGAGATCCAAACCGTATTTTTGATGCAAACAAAATTTGCTTTCTTTAGTAGGTAGCGTAGGCTTTCACGTTCGCTTTTTCTGTTCTCTGGGAGGTCGAGGAGTATGATACGCCAAAACCCGTCCCATGAGGTGTTGACCAGAGTGGTCTCACTATCTAGGACTAGACTATGGACCTTCTTTTTGCCCTCTTTGGTTAACCTCGCAAAGTCGTTCTGGCCTGAGTTTATGTTTTCGATTAGACCCGCCTCCCTAAGGCCCTTCAGAGAGCGTGTGATGGCATATAAAGAGTTTTTGGGCCCATTGGAAGTGATTATCTTGCCTGTAAGTTCTGGCACAGAAATAGCCGTTTTTTCACCCAAAATCTTCAATATTTTTTTGGAATATTCTGGTTTTCTTGACATGAGTATAGCATATCATATATACTACTTTATACAAGTATTTCGCGGTCGCGAAATTACCGCTAAATCAACTAAATTATAAGTTTTAACAAAATAAATATATGTCAAAAATAATAGGAATAGACTTAGGTACCACAAATTCAGCTGTAGCCATCATCGAAGGTGGTCAGCCAAAAATTATTGAAAACATCGAAGGCTCCCGCACTACGCCCTCTATCGTAGCTATCGCTAAAAATAGTGACAGACTAGTTGGTATGCTTGCAAAGCGCCAGGCAGTTACCAACCCTGAGAATACTATTTATGGCATCAAGAGATTTATGGGGCACAATTTTGAAGATCCAGAAGTCCAAAAAGATTTGAAAAATGCATCTTTCAAAATACAGAAATCTGCAAATGGTGGAGTAGAAGTTATGATCGGGGATAATTGGATGCGCCCAGAAGAAATTTCTGCGATGATCTTAGGTAAGATAAAAGCAGACGTTGAAAAGAAAACAGGTGAGAAAATTACCGAAGCGGTTATCACTGTGCCTGCGTATTTTAATGACGCGCAAAGAAAGGCTACTAAGGATGCGGGAGCAATAGCCGGTCTCGATGTAAAGAGAATAATCAACGAACCAACTGCAGCCGCTCTTGCTTATGGATTTAATAAAAAGAAAAATGAAAAAATCGTAGTATATGATTTCGGCGGAGGTACTTTCGATGTGTCTGTGCTCGAGATAGGAGACGATGTTATCGAAGTTAAATCTACTGATGGCGACAGCCATCTCGGAGGTCGTGATATCGACCACAAGGTTATCGATTGGATTGCTGATGAATACAAAAAGACTTCTGGTGTGGACGTGCGTAAAGACAAGCTTGCCCTACAGCGATTAGACGAAGCAGCTGAGAAGGCCAAGATTGAGCTATCTACTGCCATAGAAACTGAAATAAATATTCCTTTCATTACTTCTACGGCAGAGGGCCCTCAGCACCTTCTGTTGAAAATGTCTCGCGCACAGCTTGAGGTTATCGCGGACGAATATGTCACTCGCTCTATCGAGATAACCAAGCGCGCTATGCAAGCTTCTGGATTTAAGATTGAAGACATCAATGAGATCATCATGGTTGGCGGGCAGACCAGAATGCCGAAGATAGTAGAAGAAGTGAAGAAAGTTTTCGGCAAGACTCCAAACCTTTCTATTAACCCCGATGAAGTCGTGGCCCTGGGTGCGGCGGTACAGGCGGGAGTTCTGCAAGGTGATGTGCGAGACGTTCTCCTCCTTGACGTTATACCTCTATCTCTCGGTATCGAGACCCTCGGAGGCGTAGGTACCAAGCTCGTAGAACGTAACACAACAATTCCATCTAGTAAGTCTCAGATATTCTCAACCGCAGCCGACAATCAGACATCTGTAGAAATCCATATAGTTCAAGGTGAACGTCCTATGGCGAGCGACAACAAATCTTTGGGAAGATTTATCCTAGACGGCGTGCCACCGTCTCCTCGAGGAATTCCTCAAGTTGAAGTTACCTTTGATGTGGATGCAAATGGAATCTTAAATGTGACCGCAAAAGAAAAGACTTCTGGTAAAACTCAATCTATCCGCATTGAAGCAAGTTCAGGACTTAAAGAAGAAGATATTAAAAAGATGCAGGCTGATGCCGAGCTACACGCTGAAGAAGATAAGAAGAAGAAAGAAATCGTGGATGTGAAGAATACTGCTGAGATGATACTCTACAGCGCAGAGAAAGCTGTAAAAGACAATGAAGCCAAAATTCCTCAAGAAATAAAAGATGGGGTGAATGCTAAAATCACTTCTCTTAATTCTATAAAGACAGGAGACGACATGGAGGCAATTAAAAAAGCAACCGAAGAATTATCTGCAGAAATGTCTAAGATCGGTGAGGCTATGGCGAAAGCCGGCGGCGCTGATCCTTCGGCAAATCCAGGACCGACGACACCTGAAGAGCAGCCTCCAGAAGTCCGCGACGCGGAATTCAAAGAAGGGGAGAATCCTTCAGACGAAGCTTCGAAATAGAACTAAACAACAAAAGCCCCCGAAAGGGGGCTTTTGTTTATGGGAGATGAGTGCGTGTTTTATCCATAAGATTTTTGCATATGCTGGAATGTTATGTAAAGTGTAAAATTTATTATTATCATTAATATATTGATATACTATAAAAGTTGCTATGAAAAATAAATTCAAAATACAAGCCAAGGTGTGGCGATGGCCTGGGGATGCTGGGTGGCATTTTGTTAATGTTGAAACCAAGATCTCTAAAAAAATCCGCGATGCCTACCCCAAAGGCTTTGTGCGAGTGGAGGCGAAAGTAGGAGATACACACTGGGAGACAGCACTATTTCCGCACAAGCAATCCGGGGCGTATCTGCTTTCAATCAAGAAACCAGTCAGGAAAAAGGAAGATATCTGGGAGGGGGATGTGGTGATGGTTCATTTTGAAATAAAATAGATACAATTTAGACTTCTTGGTTTAGTTGGCAAAAGGGTTTATTTTATTGTAAAATACAGTATATGGAAATTCCCCAAGTTCCCTTAAATAGAGATTTGACATACCTCGGTCTTTCTACTTTCAGAGACAGGAATCAACTCTTTGGCATAAAGCGTAAAGACCGTCGTCAGCATGTCTACATCCTAGGAAAATCCGGTACAGGTAAATCAGTGCTGATGTTTAACATGATCATTCAGAACATCCTCAACGGTGAAGGTGTTTGTGTGGTTGACCCCCACGGAGAGCTGGTGGAGGGAGTGCTTTCAGCTATCCCACCTCATCGCATGAAGGATGTTATATATTTCAATCCAGCAGATCCGGATTATCACATTGGTTTTAACGTGCTTGAGCTTGTGGACCCACAGTATAAACATTTAGTAGCTTCAGGATTGATGGGAATCTTTACCAAGATTTGGGCCAACGCATGGAGCGCCCGAATGGAATATATTTTGAACAACACTATCCTTGCGCTCCTAGATACTCCCGGGACGACACTGCTCGGAATCCCTAGGATGCTGGTGGACAAGGACTATCGTCAGAAAATAATTTATAATTTGAAAGACCCGGTGATCAAGGCTTTCTGGGTGCATGAGTATGAAGCTTGGCAAGATAAATTTCGAAATGAAGCCATAGCACCTATTCAGAACAAAGTCGGGCAGTTCCTTTCTACCTCTATCATTCGTAATGTTGTGGGGCAGTCTGTGAGCACTATCAATGTCTTTGACATAATGAATGGCAGTAAAATATTTTTAGTGAATGTGTCAAAGGGGCGCATAGGAGAAGACAACTCGAGCCTATTGGGAGGTATGATAATTACCAAGATTCAGCTGGCGGCCATGGAGCGCGTGCGTATACCAGAGGAGATCCGCCGAGACTTCTACCTGTACGTGGATGAATTTCAGAACTTCGTTACTGACGCCTTTGCGGGTATTCTTTCTGAGGCGCGTAAATACCGCCTCAATCTAACTGTGGCGCATCAGTACACCGCCCAGCTCATATCCGACAAGAGTTCTGCTGTGCGTGATGCAATATTTGGTAACGTGGGTACGATGATAGTATTTCGTGTTGGTGCGGATGATGCGGATTTTCTTGAAAAAGAATTTGATCCGGAATTTACTCCGGGGGACATTGTGAATTTGCCTAACTACAAAATATACCTAAAGCTCATGATTGATGGGATAACCTCAAGGCCTTTTTCTGCTAAGACCTTGCCACCAATGGTCAAGTCTGGCAATAAAGAAATAGAAGAAGAGGTGATACGTTCTTCTAGGGAGCTGTATTGCAAGACCAAGGAGTCTGTTGAGCGAGAAATAAATAATTGGAGTGGAATGTCTTTGGGTGGCATAGTTGAGGGTAGTGGCGCGAGCGGTAATTGGAACGGGGATAAATTCCCAGCTATTTGTTCTTTATGTAAGAAAGAAACTACCGTGCCGTTCAAACCGGAGGCTGGGCGCCCGGTGTATTGTAAAGAGTGTGTAGCAAAAATAAAATCAGGAGAGCTTGCGCCGGTCAAGGGCTCATCTTTGCCTCAGATTAAACCACGAGACGATGAAAAGTTCTTTAAGCCTTTAGCTGATTTAGGTATAGAATTCGTCTCTAAGGATTATGTTGTGAGTGTGGCAAGTAAGTCTCCGGAGAGAACAGATAGACAGTCTATCCGTACTGCACCTCCAGTCCGCAACATAACACCAGATAGGCAGCCACCAGTAAAAAAGCCAGGCTTCTTTGCTGGATTGAAAAAGTCTTTACCTGCGAGTGCGAGTGCACCACAAAACATAAGGCCTCTGCCGATCAAGAGCGTCAAAGAGAATCTGCCACTTAAAGAAATATTGAACAAAACTCTGGCGGAAAAGAACGCTGTGCCCGTGACCCGGCCTCCCCAGGCCCCAGTGTCTCTGAGCTCTCTTAAACCAGAATTCAAAACAGGTAACCATTCAATGAATCCTCCTATAAAAGAAGGCAAGAAAGATTTGTCAGCTAGCGCCGAAGAGATGAATAAATTGAAGAGTATTATATCCGAAAAAGTGCAACAGGTAACTCCTCCAGCTCCAGTCATGCCTACACCACCTACACAGGCAACGCCTGTGTATCCGTCAGCGTCAGTGCGTGAAGTTCCGGAAGATGTTTTAAAAAAGATTTTGGAATAAAAACAAATCAACAACATGCCGAAACCTAATCGAGTTCAAATAATAAAATATGGCCCTCCGCCACCAGAGTTACCAGTGTTTGGCAAGGTAAAGCCCGAAGAGGTGTCTTTTATCGGGCGCACAAATTATGTGGCTGCTCTCGAAGAAAAGAAATTTATTTTTGGCATCAAGCGTGTGGATAGGCGCAGGCACTTGTACATTATCGGCAAGTCAGGTGTGGGGAAGACCAAGCTTCTTGAGCTGATGATTCGCCAAGACGTGTCCTACGGGCACGGTCTTTGCCTTATTGACCCGCACGGAGACGTCATAGAAGCGATGCTGGATTATATTCCTAAAGAGCGAATTGAGGATGTGTGTATTATTGATCCTTCAGACATAGATTTCCCAGCGTCTTTCAATCCGCTTTCGAATGTGGACCCTATGTTTAAGTTCCAGCTTACGCAAGGCCTCATAGAAGTCCTGCAGAAGCAGTTCGGAGCCAACTGGACCCCAAGGCTAGAGCACGTGTTTCGTTTTACTTGTCTTGCGCTACTGGACTATCCGCACGCCACAATGCGAGGAATGATTTCGATGCTCACAGACAGAAATTACAGACAGAAAGTGGTGGAATACATAACGGACGACATGGTGAAAAGATTCTTCGCTATCGAATTCGCGGACTGGTCTGAGAAGTTCGACACAGATGCCATCATTCCTTTGGTCAACAAACTTGGGCAATTTCTTTCAGACCCACTGCTTCGTAATATATTTGGCCAAAAACAAAATAAGATAGACATAAGTAAACTGATGAATGATAAGAAGATAATCCTCATTAACCTATCTAAGGGGCGTATCGGAGAAGAGAACTCATCATTCTTTGGTTCTATGTTCTTGACCAAGATTAAACAAGCCGGCATGGAGAGGGCAAGTATCCCAGAGAAAGACCGAAAAGATTTCTACATTTATGTGGATGAGTTCCAGAACGTGGTGACGCAAACATTTGAAAATATATTATCTGAGGCTCGCAAATACGGGCTGAACCTCACAGTGGCGCATCAGTACGTAGGGCAGATTATTCCCAAGGTGTATCAGGCGGTGCTTGGAAACGTAGGCTCCGTTATTTCTTTCCGTGTTGGGGGAGAAGATGCGGTAAAACTGAAACCAGAATTTGCTCCGCTTTTTGATGTTAAAGATATGATCAACCTGGCCGTGACAGAGTTCTATATTAAAATGACAATAGACGGAGAGTCTTATGATCCATTTTCTGCTGAGACCCTGCGCGTGTTGCCACCCACCCACCCGTCATACAAAGAAGAAATAATAGCCTCTTCAAGAAGGAAATATTGTATATCTAAAGATGATGCTCAGAAACTTATTACCGAAGAAGAATCTACTATAATACGAAGCGTTGAAGAAAAGGCCATGATTGAAGGCAGGGGTGCAGGTGGAGAGGACGATGAAGAATCAAAGGTTCCGTCCCAAGAAGCCGAGCCTATGATTTAGTTTGCAAAAGTAATTTTTAAAATGCAATCTATCTGGCACTAGTGCGCCAGCGAACTGCTCGGCCCGGTCGGCCTGCGCAAGGCATTTATATAGATATTTTTGTTTCCTGTTAGTATTGACCAGCTTATGATATTAAGTATAATACCCTTATGAGTAAAGACTACTACAATGTATTGGGCGTTAATAAAGGGGCCTCAAAGGATGAAATAAAGAAGGCCTTTTATAAACTCGCCCATAAATACCATCCAGATAAAAAGGAGGGAGATGAGAAGAAATTCAAAGAAGTAAATGAGGCTTACCAAGTTCTTTCTGATGAAGGCAAGCGGTCAAAGTATGATCAGTATGGTGCCGGATTTGAAAATATGGGAGGCGGGGGTGGCTCTCAGGGTGGTGCCGGATTTGAAGGCTTTGATTTTTCTGGTGCTGGGGGGTTCGGAGGCGGCGGAGCTGAGTTTGATTTTGGAAATCTCAATGACATATTCAGTGATTTCTTTGGCGGTGGCGGTGGCAGACAGCAAGCTCGACGCGGGCGAGACATTTCTACTGAAGTTCAGATTTCTTTTTCAGAGGCAGTGTTTGGCGTTACCAGGAAAATGTTAATTACTAAAACATCTACTTGCGAGACTTGCAGTGGTTCTGGAGCGAAATCTGGCACAAAAATGGAGACTTGTAAGACCTGTAATGGTCAGGGGCAGATACGTGAGGCCAAGAGGTCTTTCCTGGGAACCATATCAAGCACCCGAACTTGCGAGACATGTCTGGGCGCGGGTGAGGTGCCTAAAGAAGTTTGTGAGAAGTGCAAGGGCCAGGGAGTATTGCGCCGTGAGCAAGAAATATCTCTGAGTATTCCGTCTGGAATACGTGACGGCGAGATGGTGCGCATGACAGGTATGGGTGAAGCTATTCCGAAAGGCACAGCAGGGGATTTGTATATTAAAATAAATGTGGCACCGCATCCTGTGTTTAAGCGCGATGGTAATGACCTGGTGATGAACATGAATTTGAAACTTTCAGATGCACTACTAGGCACCAAATACAAAATAGAAACACTAGACGGTGAAATAGAAGTCACCATACCTGAAGGCGTAACAATTAATGAAGTTTTGCGCGTCAGAGGCAAGGGTGTGCCTGCAAGCAAGCAAGGCAAGCGAGGCGACATTCTGATTAAACTAAACATCAAACTTCCTGGCAAGCTTTCTCGCAAAGAGCGAGAGCTGGTGGAACAACTAAAGAAAGAAGGGATATAAAACTTGTCCCGTACTAAATTTGGGTTACATCAAATGACTACCATTAGCAAAAACTTAAAATTTTAGTACCGGGATGATACCTGAGCAATTTGTTTATCTCAGTCTAGCTTTTAGTGCTTTTGGTAGTTTCTTTTATATCAGAGACATGTTGAAAGGTAAGACCAAGCCCAATTTGGTGAGTTGGTTTTTCTGGGCTCTCGCTCCACTCATTGGTTCTTATTTGCAATACAAGGCGGGTGCCGGGCTGTCGATACTACCCGTGTTCCTTATGGGCTTTATGCCGCTTGTGATTTTCTTTATAGCTGTTGCCAAGCACAATGGATACTGGAAGCTTTCTCGATTTGATGTATGGTGTGGAGTTTTTTCGTTTCTGGCTTTGGTTTGTTGGCTGGTTACAAAGAGAGCCGATATTTCAATATTTTTTGCAATACTTTCAGATGCTCTGGCTGCCATTCCAACCCTTGTGAAGTCATGGAAGTTCCCAGACACAGAGACAGCAATAGGTTATGCTCCGGGTATAATAAATAATATACTCGGAATTCTGATTATCCAAAACTGGAATTTCGCCACCTATTCTTTCGGAATTTATTTTATTATATTAAATACCACACTTATCCTCTTTATCAAAAGAAAAGAAATTACTGCAATTTTTTCTGGAACTTCTCCGTTATCATAGAGTAGGCGAGCTGGGCTGCCCCGTATTCAGTAAGTACTGAGCCTTCAAGTGGTGAAACTTCTACGATGTCGGCACCCACCAATTCTTTCCCTCTGATTGCTTTTTCAAGTAGTTCTATGCCGTACCACCACTCGAGCCCGCCCTGGACTGCAGTACCAGTGCCAGGCATGTGCGCCGGGTCGAAGCCGTCTACATCTATCGAGATATATAAATATTTTGTTTTAATTTTACTTAAAATTTTTGAAATACTCGGAATTTTTATATTATTACCCCATTCAAAAACCGTCACATTGTTTTTCTTATCATTAAAAAAATTATACTCGTCTTGTGAGTATGTGCGAATTCCAACTTGGACTAGAGGGAACCCCAGTGTGCTCGCATGACGCATAACAGTCGAGTGCGCCAGGTCTGAAGGTGTGTCGCTGTAATCCGCATCATTTTCACGAAGATCACAGTGAGCGTCTATTTGAAGTATCGTCACGTCCACAGGGTTATACTTTTGAGCGAGAGCATGAAAGATACCTATAGATACAGCATGTTCACCACCGAGCAAGAAAATAAACTTGTTCTTTTTTATAAGTGTTGCTGCCGTGTTTTTTATTTTCTCTAAAGTTTCTTCTGGGGAAGATTGCTCCAAGTCTCCTAGATTTTGATGCGAAATTTTTACAAAATCAGTTGCATTTCTTTTGTATTTACGATCAAAGAATTCTATCTGGTGTTCTAATTGAGCTATTACAGCACTTGGCCCTCGTGCTGTGCCCTTATGAGAAGAAGCTGTTTTCTCATAGGGCGCAGATATAAAAACAACATCCGCTTCATCTATATTTTCTGTATTTATTATTCCTTTTACCATTTGATTATGCTAGCACTTTTTATTTTTAATACAAAATTTAAATTTTAGATATTTGTTGTCCGTCCTCAGTATCCTTGACCTCATAACCCAGAGAATTTATCTTTTCTCGTAGCTCGTCAGAGAGTTTGAAATCCTTGTCCTTGCGTGCATCTTCACGTTCTCTTGCTAGGGACTGTACTTCTTCGGGGATAGGTTCATCTTTTAAGTTTTCTAAGCCCAGTCCGAAAATTTTATCGAAATCAAGCAAGGTCGCTTTCTTGTCTTCTTTTGATATGTCCTCATCTTTCAAAAGCTCCCACATGAGCGATATTGCCTGAGGAGTATCTAGATCGTCTTCTATGAAGGTTTTGAACCTAGATTGGTAATTCGTGCTTATGGATCCGAGGTCTTCTCCTAGGTCTTTGTAGGCTCTGTAGAGGCGTTTTAGGGCCGTTTCAGCTGCGCTCAATGCCTCCCAGCTAAAATTTAATTTTGTTCTATAACTAGCCATTAGAAGTTCAAATCTATATGCAAGTGGATTTATTCCTTTTTTTATTATGTCATTAAGTTTTAATAGATTGCCTTTAGATTTAGACATTTTTATCATTCCAGAAAATTCTTTTTGACAATTAGAACATTTTACCATTAAAAGTACACCATCATGTTCAATTTTTTGAATATATCCACTTGCATCTTTTACAAGATTTTTATTCCCACAAGAAGTACAAACATGTGTGTTATTGAATATGCCTAAAGGGCTAATGTCCAAAAACTCGTTGTGCATCCAGTATTTTACAAATTGCTTTCCGGTCACTCCTTCAGACTGCGCGATTTCGTTTTCATGATGAGGAAATATATTATCAACTCCACCAGTATGTATATCTAGCTGTTCACCCAAATTTTTCATAGACATAGCGGAGCACTCTATGTGCCAGCCAGGACGTCCGCGACCGAGAGGCGTATCCCAGAAGACATCTCCGTCTTCGGAGTCCCAAGCTTTCCATAAGGCGAAATCTTCTGCGTTTTCTTTTTCGTATTCGTCTTTTTTTATTCGACCAGAAGCATTTTCTTTTTGTTCTTCTAATACCAAGTTTGAAAGTTTGCCGTAATTTTTAAATTTATGAATATCGAAATACACACTACCGTCAGGGCTGGAATAGGCGAGACCTTTTTCTAGAAGCTTTTGGGTTATAGCGACCATCTCGTCTATATAATCAGTAGCCTTGGTGAACTTTGCTGGATGCAAGATATTTAGTGCATCTACGTCTTTCATAAATTCTCCTGTGTAGAACTCAGTGAATTCTTTCAGAGTTTTTCCTTCTTTTTGAGACTCACGAATTGTCTTGTCATCTATGTCTGTCAGATTCATGATGTGTCTCACATTGTAGCCAGAATAAAGCAGAACTCTTTTCAAAGTATCTGCGAATATATACGCACGATAGTTCCCTATATGAGGGTAGTTGTAAACTGTTGGTCCGCAGGTATACATTCGGACCTCATCTTTATCAATAGGAGAGAAGTCTTCTTTTTCTTTAGACAGGGTGTTGTAGAATTTTAAAGACATGCAATTTATTATGTAGTAGAACCCTTAAATTCATTTCGGTATAGTGAGATCAAGCTGTAGAGCAAGCTTATAGTGAGTGGTCCAACCAACAGCCCAATTGGCCCCATCATTGCTATTCCACCCAATACTGAGAACAGAATAAGGAGAGAAGGTATATTTGTTTTACCGCTTACTATTAAAGGAGTCAAGAAATTATCTATTGAGCCTACAAGTAGTGCTGCCCAGATAGCAAGTCCTATTGCCGCAGTTGTGTGGCCTGTGGCAAGAAGGAATATAATAGCTGGCACAGAGACGAGGGCTGTACCTATGGTTGGAAGCATGGACGCAATAGCTGCGACGACTCCCCACAGTGCTGGGTTAGGTATTCCAAAGACCCAAAGACCCAAGCCCATTAGTATTCCTTGGATTACTGCTATGAACATGTAGCCCTTGAGCACAGCGTTAACTGAATTCTTTAGTTTGTTTATTATCTTTTCATCGTCTTTGTCTGAAAGAGGGGAGAGTATTATGAGACCCTTTCTCCATTTTTCTCCGTCCCGTAGAAAATAAAACATAACCAACAGCAGTAAAAAGAAAGAAAATATAGCCGAAACAGCAGAGGTGAATATGGTGGTTACGTTGGCGGAAAGGAATGACAAAAACTGTTTTAATTTTTCGTTGGCGTCAAAAGTGAATCCTTCTGGTAGGAACTGCGCCACCGAAGTATTTATGGAATCTATAAATTGAGAAGAGTTGGTATTGCTGCTGACCACTACATAGGCATTTTGACTTTGAGTAAATAGCAGTGCGCCAAGGCCAAGTAGTGGCCCACAGAATGCAACAACAAACAAAAGCAGCGTCAGTAGCGCAGCCAGCCAGTCGGACATATTTTTCCTCTTCATCCATTCATAAATAGGATAGAGTATTATCGAGAAAGAAATACCTAAGATAAACACAGCCCAGAATGGCTTGAAGATCATAAGGGTGAAAATAAGGGTGGATAATAGGAGCCCAAAGAAAAAGAACCTCTCCACTATTTTTGTTTGCATCATGCTCTAAAGTATAGCAAAAACAAGCTTTGGAGCCAAGTGGGCCCGGGCCTCAGAGGAATCATTTCCTTTGAGGCTTTTGTGTTTTTAGGGTTGGTTCGACACCTCTTCAAAAGAAATTGTTTCTATTTCTGGGGTATTGAGGTCAACGGATAATTGATAATAAGTGTAGATGTTGCTGATTTTAGCTTTGGTGTTTATCTTTCCTCCTGAATAGACTTCATACTCACAGTCATGACTATTTACATTTACAACTTTTTTGCCAATAAAATTTATATCCATCGCAAGTTCTAGTCTGGCTTGCTCTGCGCAAGCCCTCGCCAGGGCATTGGTGCGTTCTTTTGTCTCAGAGTCAAGTACATTGAATCTGCCATAAAAACCAGTAAAATTAAGGCCAATAGCCCCTGCGACAAGAATAAAAGAAATTATAATAACTGAAACCAAGGCAATAAATCCTTTTTTAAAATTAATTTTTTTACGGGGCATTGTTTTCTATATATTTAATAAAAGTAAATACTTTATTGTCGATGTTTGCTGTTGTTTCTATGGTTTGCGCTTTGTTGTTGGGGTCGGAGGAATGCTTGAAGGATAGATCGTTAACCTCTATGTTGCTACTTGTAAGCGGGGTAAAGTCTGCGTCATCCGCGCACATACCACTACAGTATTCTATGTTTTTCGCCGAAGTGTTTAGTCTAATTATTATAGGATTGTCGATAAAATTTCTTTTATCGACGCTTAAATTGGTAGAAATACCCAAAGTTGGGGAATTTATTTTTTCGGCCGAAGCAAGAACCCAGTCTATCTTTTTGTAAACAAAATTTATCTCTTCTTGGGTGGCGAATCCTGTCTCTGTGTGTTTAGCGCTTTCTTGTAGCTGGTAGACAGCTACAACTAGCCCGCTCATCATTATGGAGAACAGGGCAGTGTATATTATCATTTCAATTAGTACGAATCCTTTATTCATTTTAAGGTCCAGGTCCAATAATTTGTAATGCCTTATTGTGTTTTTGAGCCACATACAATAAATTTCCCTCACAATCCATCCCGCCCGGAGAGGTCTGTTCTATTGGGTTTGAGCCATATAGTGTCTTTGTGTTTAAGTCCCAAACTTGGAACCCTACAGTGGAGCTTGCTGTCTTGTTTATCGTCATAAAGGCAAGGTTGCCTCTAATCTTTAGTGCATTAATAGTTGAATTAATGTCCATGGAGTTTAGAATAATCGGGTTAGTTTTATCTAGAATATTTATTAGTTGTAATTCTCTAGTTGAAGGAGAAGCACCGACTGTCCTACCTAAAAAGAGCGTATCGCCGACTACATCTATACTTTTACCATTAGCAGAGTTATCAGACAGATTTATGTTGGCGATTAGTGTCGGCGTGGAAGGGTCGCTAATGTCTAGGATTATTAACTCATTATTGTTAGGGCTTGCAATGTAAGCAAAACCATCTTTTACGAAAATGGAGTTTACTTGATGACCTATGTCATAACCCCCTTCTAGCGCTGGGTTTGTCGAATCTGACACATTGATTATGTTGAATTCTGGACCAGTGGTGGTACTGGTTAGACCGAGATAGATCATTTTGTTGAAATAAAATATTGAATTACCTACTGAGTTTGCGCCTGTGACGTTCGGTAGTTTAAATGTGTTTATTAGTAAGGGGTTGTGGGGATCCTGGATGTCTATTATTTGTAGCTGTCCGTTGATGCTGTCGTTGGCCACATAAGCATAATCTTTAGTTACATGAAGTTCGTGTAATCCGTAGCCAGTATTAATGCTTGATAGGATTGGAAGCGGTGACAAGCTGGGGTCACTAACGTCGAGTATGTAGAAATCGTGATCTGACATCGTGCCTGAGTCTGTTGTTAGATAGGCCCTACCCGCAAACACATCCACATCTGTGGCCCCTGTGCCCTGGCCCATGTTTATGGAGCCTAATAGTTGCGGGTTAGACCAGTCACCCGAAGGAGTAGAATTGCAAGTGTCTCCGCCATTTACGGCGGCAGGATTAGTGATCAAAGTTACTAATTCAACCTTTTGGCTTCTTTTTTCGTTTTGCCAAGTAATTAAGCTGGTAACTTTTTTGGTAAAAAAATCAAGTGTTTCTACGATTAATCTCTTCTGATAGATTTCTTCTACTGTTGGGCTGGTTGTATTGATTAGGTTAAAGTCATGTTTCGAGTCGGCATATGCTTGCTCAAGCATGGACTCTGCTTTAATTATTGCTTCCTGGTTGGTTGTGGTGTCTATAAACATAAATTGACTGCTATTTAAAATTAATATAACTGCCGTCAGGTTTAATATGAGTATGGCAAAAGCAATTAACAATTCCAGAGTTACGGTCCCGCTTTGTTTGTTGGATTGCATGTTACCAATCAATAAGACCACCTTTAATAATATTAATTCTTTTTGTCCTGGTGCCGTCATAGAGAATTATTTCCCCTGTGATGTCAGGCTCACCAGAGAGTTGTTCAAAGGACAGTTCATTTATTCCAGTTATGCTAATGTTAGGGTTTCTGGAGATGTGTTCGTTTGTGTTTTCGTTTGGGTCATAAGGTAATTTCCGAAAGATTACATATTCATTTAGCTCAATGTGCACCCCGTGGCTACTTTCAAATACATTATTCATAGACCTGTTTCTGGCTTTTTGAAGTATGGATATCAAGCTTGCATGTTCTGTTTCTAGTAATTTGATTCCATACGAGTCTAAGCTAATAAAGTGGCTTCCAGCAAAAATTATTCCCAGTATCCCCATAGTTACAAGTATTTCTATTAATGTAAATCCAGAATTTAGCATTCCGTGAGTATTATTTTTTGATACTGTTAGTGATTTCATATATTGGTGTTACTACAGATATGGCTATGAATCCCACCAAGAGGCCCATTATGATCATAAGGACAGGCTCTATTGCGCTTGAAAGGTTTTTTGTTAAGTCATTGAATTCATTTTCATAGAAATCAGAAAGGTATAAAAGCGTAGTTGGTAGGTTGCCACTTTTTTCTCCGACGGCAATCATGTGGGTTAATATGTCTGGGAAAAGACCGGCCGAACTTTCAAAAAACTCGGAGATATTTTTACCTTGTATTGCTGTGGCGGATGCTTCAAGCAGGGCTTCTCTGTATTGTAGATTTTCCATGGTTTCTGATGTTATGATCAAAGCCTCGTCTAAAGAAACACCACTTTGTATTAACAGACCCAATGTGCGAGTAAGGTTGGTAAGGTTGTAGTACCTTACAATTAAACCCAGGAATGGAATAGCTAAAATTAATCTATGAGTTAGCAGGGCTACCTTGGGTTTTGTTTTTACTAAAAATATGAATCCGGCTAAAGAAAGAGCTAAAAGTATAAAAATATAGATACCGTAATTTCTGATAGAATCACTTACGAATATTACTATTTGGGTTGATAGCGGGAGTTTGGCATTCAAGCTTTGAAATATAGGGAGGATCTTTGGGAATATATAAACAATCAACAGCCCAGTGATGCCAAAAGTTGCAATGGTCACTATTATTGGGTAGAGCATAGCGCTTAAAATTTTACTTTTGAGTGCATGTTTTTTCCTGAGTTCATCTGCCAGATAGCTTAAGTTCGTTGTTAGGTTGCCACTAGATTCTCCAGCCTTTATTATATTGATAGCGAAATTATCGAATACTCCGTTTAATCTATTCAGACTTACAGCCAGTGAGTTTCCGTTGGAAATATGTAATGATATTTTTTCAAAAATCTCTATTTCAGATTTCGTTTTAGCTTGTTTCTGTATAACCTGAATGCTTTCTAAAATAGGCACACCTGCCATGATCAAAAAAGATAAACGCTTCGCGAAAAAAGTTTGTTTTTTGTTGGAAAATCTTTTAACAGAAAAAAAGTTTGAGAGTTTAGTGAAATTGACTATTTGCTCAACACCCTTCATCTATTAATTATAAAACTTATATATAAAAAGTAAACTACTTAATTTTGTTTAGTTTGTCCGGGCGGTTGTTGGGGCATTTGTTGTTGCTACAACGCTCGGGGATGGTCTTGGTGCCTTCCATCATTAGGCTTCCGCACATATCGCAGGCTTTGCCTGTGGGCTTGGCCTTGATTGCAAATTTGCAGTCTGGGTAGCTGGAACAAGCATAAAATATGCCAAAGCGACCCCGGCGCTCACTCATGTCGCCTTTGTTACAAGTAGGGCAGACCACTCCAGTTCTTTTCTTGGCTTCTTCGGCTTCGTCTTTCTTTATGAATTTACATTTTGGATAACGAGAACAAGAAATGAAAGTTCCAGTACCGTCGCGGCGTTCTCGCACTACGAGTTTGCCGCCGCCTGATTTACCTTTCTTTTCACCACAGTCTGGGCACATTTCTCCTGTTTCTTGTGGGCCTTTTAGTTCAGTACCATCAAGCATAAGGGCTCCCTCGCAATCTGGGTAGGTCGAACAGGAATAAAATTTACCGGCCCTGGAGAGCTTGATAATCATTTTTAATCCACATTTGGGACATTTTATATTCTCTGGAGCGTCACCTAGGTTGGTGGCTTTTTCAAGTTTGTCTTTTGCCTTGACGTCTTTGAGGAATGGACCGTAGAAATCTTTTAAAGTTTTTTCATATTCTCGTTCTCCTCGAGATATTTCATCCAGCTTGTCCTCCATCTCCGCGGTGAATGTGTCAGATATATATTCGGCAAAATGTTTTTCCAGGAAATCAGACACCACCTCACCGGTATCTGTGGGGAATAGAGTTTTGCCTTCTTTGTTCACGTAGCCACGATCTTCTATTGTCCTCATTATGGAAGCATATGTTGACGGTCGGCCGATACCTCGGCTTTCGAGCTCTTTGACTAGGCCTGCTTCACTGTATCTGCCTGGTGGCTCGGTGAACCTCTCTTCGCTAGCTAGATTTAGTAATTTTAATTCCTCTCCAGGCAAGCATTTAGGAAGTTCAACATCATCCCCCCTAGCATTCACGTCGGCCTTGAGCCACCCAGGAAATAGCAGCCGGGATCCATTAGCTGAAAATGGCGGCAACTCTTCATGATTTTTTATTATTGCGGATATTTTTGTCTTTAATAATTTTGCATCAGTCATTTGAGAAGAGACTGTTCTCTCCCAGATGAGTCTATATAGCTTGTCTTGTTCGTCGTTGCCTGCGTTTTCTTTTTCGATGTGGGTGGGTCGGATGGCTTCGTGCGCTTCTTGGGCATTCTTGGACTTGGTCTTGTATACTCTGCTCTCGGCGTATTCTTTACCGTATTTTTTTGTTACAAGTGAAAGTACTTGAGCTTGAGCCGTAGAAGACAAAGTAGTGCTGTCTGTCCTCATATAGGTAATGTGCCCAGCTTCGTATAGCTTCTGAGCTATCTGCATTGTGCGAGAGGGGGAATATCCTAGGCGTGAACTGGCTGTTTGTTGTAAGGTAGAAGTTGTAAATGGTGCGCGAGGAGACCTTTTTTGCTCAGATTCTTTAACAGCACTGACAAGCCAAGTACCAGCATTACCAGCGGACATTATTTTGTCTACTAACTTTTCATCACGAGGTTCTTCGGAGCACTCGAGTGTTATCTTTTCTTTATTTTTAGTCTCAAATAGCCCCAATATTCGCCAGAATTTTTCTGGAATAAAAGCACGAATTTCTCTTTCGCGTTCCATTATTATACGAAGAGCTGGGGACTGCACTCGGCCGGCGGATAGCCCGTAGCGCACCTTTTTCCATATTAAGCCCGACAAATCATAACCAACAAGTCGGTCTAATACCCTGCGAGCTTCCTGGGCCTTCCTTAGGTTGGTGTCTATGGACCTAGGCTCTAGCAAAGCCTCTTCTATGGCCTCTTTGGTTATCTCATGGAAGGTGACTCTTTTTATTGGGGCTTTTACCTTCTTGTCTTGGTTTAATAATTCTTCTATATGCCAAGCTATTGCTTCACCTTCACGGTCGGGGTCTGTAGCAAGTAATATTGAGCTTGCTTTTTCTGCTAGTAATCGGAGCTCAGAAACTACTTTGTCTTTACCTTTAGATATTTCATAATGAGGAGTAAATCCGTTCTCAATGTCGATGGCTTTTTTGTTGGATTTTGGTAGGTCACGAACGTGTCCCACAGAAGCACGCACAGTAAAAGCGCCCTTTAGGTATTTCTCGATGGTCTTTGCTTTAGAAGGTGATTCTACTATTAATAATTTCATTATAGTGCCAGTATTACATGAAATTTGTTTTTTAAGCAAACTTTTCTCTCAGAAATACGTATTAACAAATACGTATTTCTCCCATTTCTTCTTTTATTAATTCTTTTATTTCCATCACAGAAATCAAGGCTTGGGCATCAGGTGTGCTCATTTTCATTTCACGGATTAATTCGTTTCTGTCTTTTGGTTCGCGGAGTAAATTTATTACCATTTTCTCCTCTTTTGAAAGGTCGGTAAAGAGCTTGGCCTGTTTGTCTTTCGGTGTTTCTAGTTTAAAGCCTAGAGCTTCAAGTACGTCTTCACTCGATGTTATGGGGGTGGCGCCTAGTCGCAGAAGCTTGTGGATGCCCCTGGAGTTGGGGGAGAATATAGATCCAGGTATAACCATGAGGTCACGATTGTATTCCGTGGCGAGCCTTGCTGTTATCATTGTTCCAGACTTTTCTTCTGCTTCTATTATAAGTATGGCCTTAGAAATTCCTGCCATAAGTCTGTTTCTTTTTGCAAAGCTCCAAAGCGTGGCTTTAAAGTCGGGTTCAAATTCTGAAATTAGGCAGCCACCATTTTCTAGTATTTCTTCTGCAAGCTTTATGTTTGTTTTAGGATACATTGCACCTGGTGAGATGCCTGACCCTGGGAATACTAAAGTTTTCAGCCCGACAGAGAGAGCCTTTTTGTGGGCAATAGCATCTATGCCCATAGCCAGACCAGACACTATGACTATGGGGTAGCCCTTAAGTCCCGCAATAACTTTCTCACAGGCGTCACGACCGTATGAAGTGAACTTACGAGAACCCACAATGCATAGGTAGATTAAATTCTCTGGTGGCATGTCACCCAGAACCCAGAGATTCTCTGGCGGCTCTGGAATTTCAAGCAGTGCCTTTGGGAATTTTACTTTAGGTAACTTTTTAATTTCTCTGAAACTCATTTTGCAATTATACCAATATTCTTGTACAATTTAAAGATGTTGGATATAAAATTCATTCGCGACAATAAGGAGATAGTGCAAGCCGGCGCCAAGAAAAAGCTGGTTGAGATAGATCTCGATAGGTTGATTACTGTAGATGATGAACGATTGAAAACCCTCAAAGAGGTGGAGGATTTAAGGAGCGAGGTAAACAAAGTATCCAATAGTATCTCTCGGGACCAAGATGGCGCGCAAAAAATGCAACTGATAGAAGAAATGCGTATTGTCAAAGAAGAAATAAAAGGCAAAGAGGAAAAACTAAAAGCTACGATGGAGGAGTGGCAGGGGTTGATGTTAAAGATTCCCAATGTTCCAGATGTTTCTGTACCAGAAGGCAAGAGCGACAAAGAAAATCAGGAGATAAAAGTTTGGGGAGTTAAGCCAGAATGGACGTTTGAACTTAAGGACCATGTTGATATAATGAATGACCTAAAGATGGTGGATTTCGAAAGGGGAACCAAGGTGCATGGATTTAGGGGTTATTTTTTGACCAATGATGGCGCTAGGCTTTGTTTTGCTATTTGGAACTATGCAATGGATTTTTTTGGCGACAAGGGTTTTTCTCCTGTAATTCCACCGGTTATTGTTCGTAAGCAAAATTTATATGGCACAGGTCATCTACCTGGAGACGTGGAAGACTATTATATGACCCAAGATGACGATACATTGGCTGGAACCGCGGAGGTGCCACTGATGGCGATGCATTCGGGGGAAGTTTTAGATCAAAGTAAGTTGCCGATAAAGTATTTAGGATTTTCTCCGTGTTTTCGTAGAGAAGCTGGTAGTCACGGGAAAGATGTCAAGGGTCTAATTCGAGTGCATGAATTTTATAAAATGGAGCAAGTCGTTTTATCTGAAGCCAGCCACGAATCCTCAGTTTCCCTACACGAAGAGGTCAACAGAAACACTGAAGAGTTCATTGAGTCCATTGGTATTCCTTATCATACTGTTGTTAATTGTGGAGGAGACTTGGGCTTGGGTCAGGTGAAAAAATATGACATAGAGCTTTGGGTGCCTAAGGAGAATACCTACAGAGAGATATCTTCTGCTTCTTACTTCCATGATTTTCAAACTAGACGCTTTGGGATAAGGTATAAAGACGCAGATGGAAAAATGAATTACGCTCATTCGCTAAATTGTACTGCAATACCCACTCCTAGAATATTGGTCTCTTTGGTTGAAAACTACCAACAAGCAGATGGATCAGTAAAAATCCCAGAAGTCTTGAGGAAATATATGGGCGGTAGGGAATTCATAACTAAAACCTCCTAAAATCAAAATGCAAAAGCGTAATGTTTTAAATTCTCCACGATTAGTAGAAATACAAAAGAAAAAAAAGAAAATATTCCTGAACAAAGTATTTGTTTTTCTGGCTATTTTTGTGATTGTTCTGATAGGACTTTCTTTCCTTTCCAGATGGCCCAAGATCAACATACGAGATGTGGCTATATCTGGAAATAAAGTAACAGATACAAAGAAAATAGAAGAAGCTGTCAGAGAAGAAATTTCTGGACACTATCTTTGGTTTTTCCCTAAGACGAATTTTCTTTTTTACCCTAAAAGTGAAATAAAAAACAGGCTGGCTTCTGACTTCAAGAGGCTTAGGGACTTGGAGGTTGGGATTGTTGGAGACAACACATTGGGAGTAACTATGGGGGAAAGGGTGGGTTCTTATACTTGGTGTGGGGATGACCTGCCCTCCGTGTCAGCATCCTCAGAAGACAGTGGATGTTATTTTATGGATGAGACTGGATATGTGTTTGACGAAGCACCTTATTTTTCTAGGAATGTGTATTTCAGATTTTTTGGAAAGCTGGATGGAGAGGGTGAGTCTAAGGCAGGGTCTTATTTTGCGCCGAGTACTTTCAAGGAACTGATTGGCCTAAAGAAGTCACTAGAGACAATGAAGTTAAAACCTTCTTTTGTTGTGGTCAAAGAAGACGGTGACGTGGAGATGTATTTAGTGTCTAATTCTTCTTTTTCAAATTCACAAAAAATTATATTCAGGATAGATTCTGATTTTCAGAAAATAGCCGAAAATCTGCAAGTGGCCTTAGACACAGAGCCGCTCAAGTCAGACTTTAAAAATAAATATTCTTCGCTTCTGTATATTGATTTAAGGTTCGGAAACAAAGTTTACTATAAATTTGCTAATTCTAGCGAAAAAACACAATGAGCTACTTGGGATTTTGGGGAAAATTAAACAGGCCCGCCTTGCCAAGACAAAGTCGAGGCAGGCCCGCCTTGCCAAGACAAAGTCGAGGCAGGCCCGCCTTTGTCTTGGCGCCGATGGCAGATGTGACTGACTGTGTATTTAGGCAAATTATTGCCAAGTACGGCAAGCCCGATGTTTTATGGACGGAGTTTGTTTCTGCAGATGGATTGTCTCACCCAGAGGCCAGAGAGAAACTTCTAATAGACCTTAAATATGATAAAAATGAGCATCCTATAGTGGCGCAGATATTTGGAGGTAAACCAGAGAACATAAAACAAGCGGCAATACTTTGCCGAGAGCTTGGTTTTGATGGGGTGGATATAAATATGGGTTGCCCTGATAAATCTATAGAAAAGCAAGGCGCCGGCGCTGGAATGATTAAAAACCCAGAACTTGCAAAAGAAATAATTAGAGCTGCAAAAGAGTGCGGGTTGCCTGTGTCAGTGAAGACTAGGATCGGATACAATCGAGATGAAATAGACACTTGGGTGCGGACGCTACTTGAAGAAGATTTGGCCGTTCTGACTGTTCACTTGAGGACCAGAAAAGAAATGTCGAGCGTGCCAGCACATTGGGACCTAATGAATAGAATTGTTGAAATGCGAGATGACATGGGGAAAGAGACTTTGATATTTGGCAATGGCGACGTAATTGACCTAGAAGATGCCAGCATAAAAGCACATGACACTGGTTGTGATGGGGTTATGCTTGGTAGGGCAATATTTGGGAATCCATGGTTATTTGCGGCAACACCCAAAAGTGCTCCCTCTACGAAGGAGAAGTTACTTGTTATGATCGAGCATACGAAACTTTTCGAAAAAGTACTTTTGAAACACAAAAATTTTGCCATAATGAAGAAACATTACAAAGCGTATGTGAATGGTTTTGATGGAGCGAAAGAATTGCGGGTGAAATTGATGGAAGCAAATAATGCAGATGAGATAGAGAAAATAACCAAAGAATTTTTAAATTCACAGAAATAGCTTTACCTTCCTTTTTGCGTCATATTTCAAATTTATTTAAAAATGCGGTATAATCCAGTTCATGCAAGAGCTAGCCCTATATCGTAAATATCGACCAACAAAATTCTCCGAAGTGCGCGGGCAGGACCATATCGTAGATGTCTTGGAGCGTTCCATTGAAGATGAGAAAGTTTCGCACGCATATCTTTTCGTCGGTTCGCGTGGTACTGGTAAGACATCAGTAGCCAGAATCTTCGCAAAAGAAATCGGTGTCAGTGCAAATGACCTCTACGAGATAGACGCAGCTTCTAATCGTGGGATAGAAGACATCAAGGAGCTTCGCGAAGGCGCGCGAGTGCTACCCCTTGATTCTAAATATAAAATTTACATAATAGACGAAGTGCACATGCTCTCAAAGGACGCCTGGGGCGCACTTTTGAAAATCCTAGAAGAGCCGCCAAAGCATGTTATATTCATGCTCGCAACTACAGAGTTCCACAAGGTTCCAGAGACGATAATTTCTCGTTGCCAGGTCTTTACCTTCAGGAAGCCCAATGAAACTATCCTAAAAGAATTGATTTTAGATATTGCAAATAAGGAAAAGCGTGACATTGAGAGCGAGGGCGCAGAGCTGATAGCAATACTGGGCGACGGATCTTTTCGTGACGCCGAAGGCGTGCTTCAAAAAGTTTTAAACTTTACAAAAAGTAAAAAGATAACTCGAGAAGAAATAGAAGCGATTACCGGCGCACCTAAAACCCAATTCATAAATGATTTTCTTTCCGCCCTTGTTGATAAGGATGTAGAGAAGGGTATCGAGGCGGTACGCAGTGCCTCAGCGCTCAATCTAGACATGAAGCTCTATCTCAAGCTGATCATTCAGAAGTTGCGGATGGTTATAATATTGAGATATGCGCCCAAGCTTGAAAAGGAGATGACCGGAGACTTGGGGGAGTCAGATTTGGGATTCCTCAAAGGCCTAATAAGCACAGATAAACAGGGGATGCTCCGCTCGCATGCGCTCTCGGTGCTCCTTGGTGCCTATGAGGACATAGACAGAGCCTTCATATCAGAGCTGCCACTCGAGCTTGCATTGGTGGAGATAATAAGTAAAGAGTAGTTGGGCCAGCCCTGAGTAATTGTGGAAAGAATTTAGTATCTTATTATTGTGATTGCCTAAGGGTCAAAAGAAAAAGAGTATAGACCCGGATCCACATTTGCTTTTTCTAATATGGACCCAAGGGTTATTCGGGTTATGCTTGCTTGGCTTTTGGAGGTGTGCAAAATAAAGAAAAATATGTTAATCTTCAATATATTTCTTCATGAAACTCATAAAAAGAGGGTAGAAGGAGTTAGGGGTTATTGGTCTAAAATCACTGGTTTCCCCAAGGCTAATTTTTCCACGATTTACTGGAAAAGGAATCAGTTGAAAACAAATCGCAGGAATACCGGAGAGTGGGATTATGGGGTGCTGAAAATAAAAGTTAAGAAAAGTTCGCGATTAGTTAGGGAAATTGCTGGGTGGACAGATGGAATTTTCGAAAAAGTTGTCAACATAAAATAGCTTGTTCGTAAAGCTGGGAGATCGTCTAATGGTAGGACTCCTCCCTTTGAAGGAGGCTATCTTGGTTCGAATCCAAGTCTCCCAGCTTTGCGCGGAAGCAGAAATTAATCGTCATACTGAAGCCAGCAGGCTGAAGTAAGAAAATTTGGTTGCATATCGTTGATGTTATAATGAAATTATGATCAACTTTTGGGAGAAACTAGATAGTTTAGTGAACGCAAGAGATTTTAGAATGCCACCAACGAGGAGATATAGTCGCCGAGCTTATGGCTAGAGTTTAAAAAGGTTCCAACTTCGTCTCAAACAGTCAGCCAACAAAGATAAAGAAATGGTATAATTAAAATATGAACCGTATTTCTGTCGTCGGTATTTCAGGCTCAGGGAAATCAACCTTGTCTGACAAACTTGGTAAAAAACTAAACTTACCAGTTTTTCATCTTGATAAATATTTTTGGGCTGTTGGTTGGAAAAAACAATATGAAACAAAAGAAGAATTCACTGTTGTTGTAGATGGTTTTGCAAACCAAGACAAATGGGTTATTGACGGCAATTATAGGAGTGCTCATATTGATTTACGTTTTGGAAGAGCTGACACAATAGTATTTCTGGATTTTCCCAAATATCGATGTCTTTGGAGGGTATTTGTTAGAGTACTTAATAGAAAACAACCTTTTGATAAAGCGGAGGGTGTTAAGCAAAGAGTCAACTGGGATTTAGTTAAATGGATACTGAATTACAAAACGGATGAAATGAGAGAAAAAGTTGCAAGTTATAAAGATAACACAAAAGTATTTGTGGTTAGAAATAATAAAGAGATTCGCGGTTTTTTGAAAATAATATAGTTTTTTAATTAAATAAACAAAGCTCTATCGCTCGAGTTGTGTCGTTTTGAAAATAGATCACGTTTGAGTCAGACCTTGCAGGGCTTGCCCGTCCACGGTCCTAGCTCGAGATGGCCAGCAAGCACTTGACGTTTTATTTGATATAATTAGAAAATGACATACAACAAAACTAGCGTGATTTCTTTTTGTGCTTCTTTATTGCAATTTTATGGGGCATGATAGATAAAGAATATTCTGTTTTCAGACTTGTGGGAATTTCTATTTAACCATATACACAGGCTTTGCCTGTGTATATGGTTCTAAGTTACGGTTTATTTAGTATAATAAAAATTACGCAAAACAAATAAAAGAACTTGTTTTGCAGAGTAACTTAAATTATAATACACGCATGTTTCAAAATTTTCTACTTAAAAAGATGCTTAAATCCCAGGGGGTGCCGGAGTCTCAGATAGAGATGTTCGTTAATATGATTGAAAAGAATCCAGAGTTGTTTAAGACTATTGCTTCTGAGATAGAGCAGAAGATAAAAACTGGAATGGAAAAGAACGCAGCCGGGATTCAAGTGATGAAAAAGTACGAGCAGGAATTAAAGAAGTTAGTATAAAAAAACCCTCCATTTCTGGAGGGTTTTTTTATACTAACAGTATTTCTTTATTACATAGTTTATCTCTTGCTTGAAAGCACATATACAACGTATACTGCTGACAAACCAACAAGGCCGTAGACTACGCGAGAGATTGAGGTCATGTTTCCAAAGATAGCTTCTACTAGGTTAAAACCAAAAAAGCCAATTAGGCCCCAGTTTAGACCTCCGACCACCAAAAGTACGAAAGCCACCCAATCCAAGTTACTTAAAGTTTTCATAAGATATATTTAATTAAAACGCTTTTAATTTTTTAACTAGGATGTGGATCTAGTCCAGCCTCCTATCGACTTATACATTATATCACCAGTATCTTATTTGGCAAATAGTGATATAATAGATAGATGGGGTACAAAAAATTATGGGTTGTAATTCTTGTGCTATTTGTGTTACCAGCTTATGCTTTCTCTGCAGAGCCTTCTGTTGATTTCAGTTCAATTCATAATATTAAAAATACTATCCAAACTAAAACTCCAGAATTCATTAAAAAACCCTTGATTGGGATAATAAATAAATTAGAAAATTTCAGGCTCTCGGTCAAACTTAAAATAGAACAAAGAAGATTAAAAGTAGATTCAGAAATAAAAGACAAGTCAGATTTCCGGCAGGAAGAAAAAAATATTCTTAAAGAAGAATTGGCTGTTGGGGATAATTTTCAGGAGTATGGTCAGGGTCTCGTTGAGCTCTTTAATGGATTTAAATATTTAGAAATATTTATCTTAACTCTCATTCTGTATGTTTTTAGTTTTAAGTTAATATTTTATTCTGGCATAGCTCTATTAATATTCATTATTACCCATTTTTTCTGGTACCGCATATATTAGTTTCTGAAATAGCCATTCTTTGTGTTTTAGCCTCGAGAGTGTAAAATAGATTTATGGTCAAGAGAATCTGTTTTTCTGGTTTGTTTTTGTTGTCGATGATGTTTTTGCCCTTTTGGTTTTCTTTATTGCTTGTTTTTGTTGGGGTGGCCTTATTCCCAGTTTTTTGGGAAAGTGTTATTTTTTTGTTAATTATGGATTTAATTTATGGCGTAAAACAAGACAAATTCTGGGGTTTGCTTTATGTTTCCTCATTGTTCGGTGTCTGTTTTTTGGTGCTCTTCGAGTTACTTAAAAAGAAATTAAAATTTTATAGAAGATAATTAAAATGATTGTTAGGATTTTTAAAAAAAATAGGTTAAATAAAATACATTCCTTTGTTGAGCCGGATGAAATATTTCTTGACTCAAAAAATTTACAGAATTTTGATGTTCAACAATTTGAAGGCAGAATAGAGAAAACCATCTCAAAACAAAGCATTTGGTTGATTGGTGTTTTGTTTGCATTTACCGTTTGTGTTTTTGGATTCCGTATTGGATATTTGCAAATACAAAAAGGGGAAGCTTATTTTGAGCGAAGCGAAAGGAATACCCTAGAAAAACAGCTTATTTTTGCAGATCGTGGAATAATCTACGACAGAAACCAAAGTGAACTTGCTTGGAATCAGAGAATAGAAGGAGAGGAGGTGCCTCAGAGGTCTTATTTGGGCCCCGGTTTTTCTCATTTATTAGGGTATGTTAGCTACCCAGCTAAAGACAAGTCTAATGTGTATTGGCAGGCAGAATTCGTTGGCAAGGATGGTCTAGAGAAACATTATGATAAGAAAATAAAGGGAACAAATGGAATAAAGATCGTCGAAGTGGATGTTGCCGATGTTCGACATTCAGAAAACATTGTAAACGCACCCATTCGCGGAGAAGACTTACTGACAACACTTGATTCTAAGATCCAATTGAAATTGTATGACTTAATAAGAGTTCTTTCGGTAGAAAATTCTTTCGGTGGTGGCACTGGGATATTGATGGATGTAACTAATGGAGAAATTGTAGCCTCCACCAGTTTCCCAGAATATGATTCTAAAATATTGTCTCTAGGTAGGGATAGAGAAACCATTAATGATTATTTTTCAGACAAAAGAAAAGTTTTCCTAGATAGAGCCATCTCGGGTTTATATACTCCGGGTTCTATAGTAAAACCATTTTTTGCTATTGGCGCGTTGGCTGAAGGCGTTATTAACCCGGCAAAAGAAATTCTCTCAACTGGCTCTATTTCTATTCCTAATCCGTATTTCCCGGACAAGAGTACAATATTTAAGGATTGGAAGGCTCATGGCTGGACGGACATGGCAGAATCAATTGCTGTATCAAGTGACGTATATTTCTATGCAATAGGAGGTGGGTTTGAAGAACAGAAAGGGATTGGTATTGCAAATATTGATAAGTATTCAGAAATGTTTGGCGTAGGAGAAAAAACTGGGGTGGATCTGCCAGACGAAATAGGTGGGGTTATACCTAGTCCAGAGTGGAAGAAGAAGAATTTTTCTGGAGATCCATGGAGGGTTGGAGATACCTACAATACTATTATAGGACAATATGGGTTCCAGGTAACACCACTTCAGATGGCGAGAGGCGTGTCTGCTATTGCGAATTATGGAACCATGGTGACACCTCATCTTGTGTTGGGGGACAAAGTTCAAGAAGAAAAAACTTCCAAAATTGATTTACCCAAAGAATACTTTGATGTCGCTCACGATGGAATGAGACAAGCTGTTACTTATGGAACTGCGGTGGCTCTAAATGTGCCATATGTGGATGTGGCAGCTAAGACTGGTACCGCACAGCTGGGTGCTCAGAAAAACAGAGTTAACTCTTGGGTGGTGGGATTTTTCCCTTACGAGAATCCCAAGTATGCCTTTACGATACTAATGGAATCTGGACCTTCCACTGGGGCGGTGGGGGCCTCGTCTATAATGAGGAGCTTGTTGGATTGGATGCAAGAAAATACTCCACAATATTTCGAACAGATATAAACTAAAATCCAATTAAAAGCGTCAAAAAGCGGATTTTAGTTTTCTATTTGATTAGCGTGTTACACAAAGGGCTAGACTTCCTGATATGCTGGGCTCTACTCCACCCGGGGCACAGAGCGTAACTCTGCCGTTGGTGTCTGTGTTCACTGTGTATCCAGTTTCATAGTTAGACGAACTTGTGAACTGGGCATCAGAAGCAATAGCCACAGATGGGTTGCCGGGGTCAAAAGGTAGTGCTGGCATATATGTTGGCACTAGGCAATTATAAATATTGTATTCACTATTTGCTAGTTCTGTTACTGAGGCGGGCAGTAGGTCTGTTGGGTCAGTTGTGTCTCCGTCACCGTTTTCATCACAAGTAAACAGGCCCTTGTTGTCTGCAAGGTTCTGCCCGATTGCATTTAATATGGCGTTAACATTTGCAGTACGTTGCGAGTTGCGGGCTTGCGCAAATTGACGTGCTGGATTTATGGCTATAATTACTACAGCCGCTAAAATCGCAATAATTCCTATTACAACCAAGATCTCAATGAGAGTAAAACCTCTACTTCTATTTATCTTTTTTAAGTTCATAATTTATGACTTTGTTAATGATAATGATTTTCGACGTTTTTAATATAATAATTTTACACCCTATATTGTCTAAATAGCAAGCAAGCTGTGGTATCCCAGCCGTATTCTATTTGAGGTTATTATCGGCTTGCAATTTAATAAAATCTTGTGTAATATAAGCTTTATGGAATTTGCAGTAATACAAACAGGGGGCAAGCAATACAAAGTCTCTCCGGGGAGCCTTGTTTCTATTGAGAAAATAAAGGCCAATGGTAAAGATGAGTACAAAAAAGGGGATAAGATTTCTTTTGATAAAGTTCTGCTTGTGGATGATGAAAAGGATACAACTATCGGGACTCCATACATCGATGGAGCCACGGTGGATGCTGAAATAGTGGAGATAGGCCGCGCCCGAAAAATCCTAGTAATGAAATATAAACAAAAGTCTCGATACCTACGCCGCAACGGCCACCGCCAGCCATTCTTTAAAGTTAAAATCATTAATATAAAATAATTAAAAACCCTGGAGACAGGGTTTTTAATTTGGCAAATATTGAGCGCGGCTTTTGTTTTTCTGCATTCACTATAATAATAGCAATAAGAAGCGGTCGCACACTAATGCTAAATTCAATTTAAAATCAAAACTAATTTCTTACTGTCTATTTTTAAGAGCGTTTCGGAGGGTGTCGTTGTCTGAGTATTCGAGCTCAGTGCCAGTAGATAGCCCGCGGCCCAGAGAAGAAATTTTTATACCTGCAACACTTGCCAGTTCTTGGCGGACGTATTGATCAGTATGGTCACCTTGAGGATTAAGAGAGAAAGCCAGGATTATTTCTTTTAATTCAGAAGATGAAGTACTAGATACTTTGTTTTTTAATTCCTCTATTCTAACTCTGTATTTGGTGGTTTTCTCTACTACTGGCACTAGGCCGCCCAGGATAAAATATTTACCTTGGTACGTTCGGCTCTTTCTAACACTTTCTAAATCTGAGTCTTTCTCTACTACCATTAGCATGGAATTGTCTATATTCGTATCCGCACATATTTCACATATTTTATCCTTGCCATTTTTAATAATGAAAAATCTGAAGCAGTCACCGCATTGAGTTATTTCCTTTTTTAATTCCAGTATTAACTTAGAAATATTTGCAGAATAGTCGCCATTTTTAGCCATTAGAAAATACACAAAGCGCTTGGCTTGTCTTTCACCGATGCCCGGAAACTCCTTAAATATTTCTGTTAATTTATCTACGATATCCATAGCAGAATTTAAAATTCATCTAGATTGCCACTTATTTTTGGTGCACTGAATTCGCTAACACTACTCTTTTCTAGACTTAAGAAAGTGGTTGTTTTCTCATCAAAGAAAAGATCCACTTTACCTGTTGGTCCATTTCTGTGTTTCTCTATTAATATCTCAGCGATGTTGGTTTTCTCTGATTCATCCTTACCCTTGTCTTCGCGGTGAATAAACATAACCACGTCTGCATCCTGCTCGATAGAACCAGAGTCACGAAGGTCTGAAAGGCGAGGTTTGCCCCCACGGGACTCTACTGCACGATTAAGTTGTGAAAGAGCTAGAACTGGCACGTCGAGCTCCTTAGCTAAACTTTTTAAGGATCTAGATATCTCAGTAACTTGGTTCACCATGGAATCATAATTTTTCGTTGTTGTCATGAGCTGAAGGTAGTCCACGATTATGAAGTCCAGCCCTTTTTCTGATTTGATTCTGCGAGCTAGAGCCTTCATGCGGACTATTGAGTTGCCGGGCTGATCATCAATGAATATTTTTGCCTTAGAGAGTTTATCCAGAGAGTCTCTAAGCTGAGAGAATTCTCTATCCGAAGAAAGTCGGCCAGTGCGCAGGTTCCATGCATTTACCCGTGACTCTGCTGAGAGCATACGGTCAACAAGTTGCTGAGATGACATTTCTAATGAATATATCAACACCTTTTTGTCATGTGTCGTAGCTGACATGCGAGCCATATCAAGAGCCAGAGTTGTCTTACCCATAGAAGGCCTAGCAGCCAGAATAATTAAGTCAGAATTTTGTAGTCCAGAGAGCATGTTGTCTAAGTCCTTAAATCCAGTAGATATTCCACGGAGCATGCCCTTGTTCTCGTGTAGTTTCTCTAGGCGCTCGTAGGCTTCAGGTAAGGCTTCTTTTAAGGTGGTGAACTTTTGGTTTTTTGGAGAGGACACCACGCTAAATATTTTCTTTTCTGCGAGGTCTAATATGTCGTCCATGTGGTCGTCGCCTTCTTCAAAAGCCATTTCAGAAACAAAGTCTGCTGCTTCTATCAAGCTTCTTAGGACATATTTTTTCTGTACAATGTTGGCGTAGTGTTTAATGTTGGCAGAAGAAGGGACTAGGTTTACTATTTCTGCTAAATATTGGTTGCCACCGATGCGCTCTATTAATTTCTGTTCACTTAATTTAGTGGACATAGAGAGCATGTCTATGGGTTCGTTTTTAGAGGAGAGGTCGAGCATGGCTTGGAAAATTATCCTGTGTTTTTCAACATAGAACGAGTCTGCGGTAACCATGTCTTCAACTTCTTGCATAGCATCCTTGCGGAGCATAATGGAGCCCAGAACTGCTTGTTCCGAAGAAATACTTTGCGGTGGCACCCTGAGATTGCTTTTTGTGTTCTTTGTCATTAATGTCATTTTAGCACGATAGATAAATTGTCCAAGGGCTTTAAATAGGAAATATGTTATTAACGTGTGTATAGCTCTAATGGAAAAATATGATAATATATGGTTATGTCTAAAAAGATATTTCTTTCGGGGGTGCAACCTTCTGGGCGTCCTCATATCGGTAACTATTTCGGCGCCATGAAGCAATTCGTGGATTTGCAAGCTGAGCACGAGGGCTATGCACTGATAGTGGATTATCACGCCATGAAATCAGTGCAGAACGCCAAGGAAATGAAAGAAAACATCATTGCTGTACTATTGGACTATCTAGCCATCGGCCTTGACCCTAAGAAGGTAACAATTTTTAAACAGTCAGATGTATCAGCGCACACTGAGCTTTGCTGGATTTTCGACACTATCACTAGTATGCCGTACCTAATGCGCGCCCATGCTTTCAAGGACGCAGAAGCCAAGAATAAGGAAATAGATGTCGGAACTTTTAATTACCCGATGCTGCAAGCCGCAGACATATTGCTGTACGGTCCAGATGTAGTGCCAGTGGGTGCAGATCAAAAACAACATATTGAAATTGCTCGTGACGTAGCAGAAAAATTCAACAGAATTTTCGGCCAAGGACAACAGACATTTAAATTACCAAACGCAATGATTATGCCGGAAGTGGCTGTGGTGCCGGGTACTGACGGACGCAAAATGAGCAAGAGCTATGGCAACACCATTCCGCTTTTTGCTCCATATGAAGAAATACAAAAAGCCGTAATGAGCATTGTCACGGATTCAAGCGGTGGACGACCTGAAAATGTCTTTGCTATACACAAGCTACTTCGTCCTGAAGCCGAGCTGGCACAAATTTATGAAGAAAAAGCAGGCAAGTACAAAGAGTTGAAAGAATTATTGATAGAAGATTTAGAAAGTTTCATCGCTCCATTGCGCGAGAGACGAGCAGAGCTCGAAAAGGATATAGAGGGTGCACTCCAGATATTAAAGGAAGGGGGAGCCAAAGCCAGGCAAATAGCAGAAGCGAAAATGGTAGAAGTTAAAGATAAGATAGGTGTGAATGTTTATTAATCGATATAAAATATTATTTATTCATGAAAAATCGCATATATATTAAAGATCTAAAGGATAATATTGGAAAAGAAATAACCATCGCCGGATGGGTGGATGTGCGTCGTGACCAAGGCAAGATGGTGTTTTTTGATATGCGGGACATGAGTGGTAAAGTGCAATGTGTCACATTGCCGGTTCACCCTGAAGCCATCGAAAAGGCCAAAGAAATCCGCCCTGAATGGGTGCTCGCTGTGACTGGTCTGGTCAAAGAACGAAATGACAAAAACGCTGCGCAAGGTGGTGGTGTTGAAATTGAAGTCTTGAGTATCGAAGTTCTGAACAAAGCAGAGACTCCGCCATTTCAAATAAATGAAAGTTCAATCGGAATCAATGAAGACCTTCGCATGAAATACAAGTATCTGGATTTGCGTACGCAGAGGATGCAAAATAATATTCGTATGCGTGACAAGATAATTACTTTTTTCCGTAAGTACATGCACGATAATGATTTTATTGAAATCGAAACTCCGATCCTTATGAAGGGAACACCCGAGGGGTCTCGAGAATATGTCGTCCCATCGAGATTATTTAATGGACAATTTTATGTATTACCGCAGTCTCCACAACAATTCAAACAGCTCTCAATGGTTGCGGGATTTGAAAAGTATTTCCAGATTGCGCGTTGTATGCGTGATGAAGACACCAGAGGTGATCGACAACCAGAATTTACCCAGCTCGATTTTGAGATGTCTTTCGTTACCCAAGAAGAAGTGCTTGAATATACTGAAGCCATGTTCATCGAATTATTAGCGAGCTTGTACCCTGAAAAGAAAATCTCACAGGTCCCTTTCCCAAGGATTTCTTATGCTGAATCATTGGCTAAATATGGTTCAGACAAACCAGACATGCGGGTGAATAAAGAAGACCCCAATGAGCTTGCTTTTGCGTGGGTACTTGATTTTCCAATGTTTGAAAAGACGGACGATGGAAGCTTGCAAGCAGTGCATCATCCATTTTGTTCAATCAAAGAAGAAGACAAAGAAAAGTTTATGACAGGCACAGATTTATTTTCTATCCGAGCCAATGCCTACGACTTGGTTTTAAATGGGTACGAACTTTCTTCTGGAAGTATCCGTATTCATGAACGGGATGTACAGAAACAAGTATTCAAACTTCTAAATATTTCAGAAGAAGAACAGCAGAAGAAATTTGGTCATATGCTCGAAGCTTTCACCTATGGTGCACCGCCACACGGAGGATTTGCTCCAGGTATTGATCGTATTGTGATGATCTTGCAAAACGAACCCAATATTCGGGAAGTTATTGCGTTCCCAAAGACCGGCGAAGGCAGAGATCTAATGATGGGTGCTCCAGCAAATATTTCGGAAAAACAATTAAAAGAGCTTGGTATAAAACTTGGTAAATAAAATGTCTGAAAATTTATTAAAGAAAAAATGTGTGCCGTGCGAGAAGAAGGGGATGAAGCCTTTTACAAAAGAAGAAGCCCTCGACTATTTAGCTCAGACTAAGGGTTGGGTTTTGGACGAGGCAGCAGTAAAAATTTCCAAAGAGTATAAATTCAAGGATTTTATAGGATCAGTGAATTTCGTAAATCTCATTGCAGACATAGCCGAAGAAGAGGGGCATCATCCAGATATCTATATTTTTTATAACAAGGTTACTTTAGAACTTTCTACGCATGCGATCGAGGGTCTGTCTGAGAATGACTTTATCCTTGCAGCCAAAATCGACGCGCATAATAAATTTTAGATATTCTTTAGAAATTTCCCAATCGCTTTTTTGTCTCTCTTGAGCCATGCGATGTTGCCTTCGAGGCGTTCGAGGACTTGGTCGACTGCACGCTTGGCGCCTGGGGCTTCATGAGCATCGAAGAACTTTTTGTAATCTGCGTAGTGCTTTGACTCCGCGCTGCCTGATATTGCTTTGACCACCCGTGAGAGTGCCATACCTCCATCGCCGTATCTACTGAGTAATATTTTCCAATTATATTTAATTGCTTTTATCCAGATGTCCCGTCCTAGAGGGTTGGCTCCCACAGATGATAATATTCCTACAGAGTCCTGGGGTCGTACATCTTTGGACAATGCGAACTCTACCGTCGCCCATAGAATTTTGTCTTCTTTGAAATCTCCGAGCGCACTGCCGAGGCGATTCTTTTCTTCATGCAAGGTTTCTTTTTTATAGAGTTTTATAAATTCGGCATATTCTTTTTTTCCACCGTTTGTCGCTACTGTCGCATATATAGCTCCGCGAATGTCTGGGTTCACACCCTTGCCTTGCTTGATTAAGGAAAATTGCTTCTTGGCTTCTGCCACCACTCTTTTATCACCTGCTCTGCCGAGCCTGGAAATTGCCAGAGATCGCAGTAGGGCATCAGAATGAAGCTCACCCTCTTTCCCGCCTTTCGTCGAGGCAGGTTTCTCCCACCCTAGTTTGTTTAAAACAGGGGAGAAGAGCTCGATCGTAAAGATATTTAATTTTTCTACAAGTTTGTCTTTGCCTAAAAGTTGCTCGATACGAGCCAAGCCACTCGCGATCTCTACCCAGACAGTATAATTGTCTTCTTCCTTGTAAGCAGAGATGAATTCTAGGGCATCAGTCGTAGGAATGATGCCAGCTTCAGAAAGTGCAAATAAATCCCGTACGACTCCTAGGCGATCACGTGGAGATAAGGATTTGTCCTGGATCGGTTGGCGCAACCTTTCTAGGAGTTCTTTGGAATAAGCGGTGCGGAAGAAACCAGCTTCCCCAAAGTTTAATTTTAGTGAGTCATTTTGAAAATCAAACTCCTGTTCGGTACGAAATTTTTGAAGCTTAAAAATTTCTGAAGTTGGCTTGCCGTCGCTCGCCAAACCCCTCGCAGGGTTTATTTTCAAAAATTTAATAGGCAATTCCCAGATTGTTTTGTCTTTTTCTTTTTGTTTTGATATTGGGCTTGCGAAGAATCTGCTTTGAGAAAGTTCTAATTTGTTGTTTTTTATTTCTGCTTTGACCACTGGGTACCCGGGCTTCGAAGTCCAGTTCTGCATTATTTTAGCCACTGGTTTTTTAGAAACTTTTTCAAAAGCCTGCCAGAGGTGCAGAGTCTCAGTATTTTTGTAACTATGTTTTTTTAAGTAATACCTAAGGCCATCTCTGAAATTTTCTTCTCCCAGATAGTCTGCGAGCATCCTGATTATTGAGGCGCCTTTACAGTACGAGACTTCGTCGAAAATCTCGCCAATTTCGTCTGGATGGTGCACTTTTATCTCTATCGGGTGAGTGTGGAGCAGGGCATCGAGCCTGAGAGCTACACCCAGGTCGTTAGTTGCAAATTGAGTCCAGATATCCCACTTTGGGAAGAGTTTATCTACCGCCAGGTATTCTATGTATGAGGCGAAGCCCTCATTGAGCCACAAGTGAGTCCACCATTCCATTGTTACTAGATTGCCGAACCACTGATGAGCTATCTCATGAGCTATGACTAGGGCTACCCATTGTTTATTTGAAGCAGAAGAGTGCTCGGCATCTACCAATAAAGCACTTTCACGATAGGTTATTGCGCCCCAGTTCTCCATGGCGCCAGAAGAAAAGTCTGGGATGGCTATCATGTCTAAGGTGTTGAGTGGGTATTTGATGTCGAAATACTTTTCGTAGAAGTCTAGGGTACGTACTGCGCAATCTAGGGCAAATTTAGCCTGGTGTTTTTTGCCGGGCACCGTATAGACTCGCACTATGACTCCGCGGTTTGATTTCTTTTCTAAATATTCGAAATCTCCCACAATGAAAGCCAGGAGATAGGTCGACATCTTGGGAGTGGGGCAGAATTTAACTATTTCATATCCGGCTTCGTGTTCGGTGACAGACACAGGCAGAGTGTTTGAAATTGCGGTCTTGCCTTTAGGTACCACTAGAGATACATCAAAGACTGCCTTGTGAGCTGGTTCGTCAAAGCACGGAAAGGCTCTACGAGCATCCGTGGCTTCAAATTGTGTAGTTGCCATGTGGCATTCTTTGCCATCGATAAAATATTTGCTACGATAGAATCCGCGCATTTTGTCATTGAGTATCCCTTTGAACACCAAAGTAAGCTTGGTGCTGCCCCCAGGGATTGTCTTGTCAAAAAGGAAAGTTGCTGTCTGGGCCTGCTCATTGTAGGAAATACTTTTAGCAAATACTTTTTCCTTCGGCTCCGCTCGGGACAAACCCTTTCTAAACATAATACTTGCTGTATTTATCTCTATTTCTTTTGAATGTAGGGTTATGGCTTTTGTTGGTTTACTTAAAGCGAGCTCTATGGTTTCAATTCCAGAGAAGGTAAAGTCTAAAAGGTTAGGCTTTATCTCTATGTTATATTTACGGGGGGTAATGTCTTTGTCTAGGCGGACACTTTTGGGCGTGTTTTTCTTTTTCATAGAGAAATGTTAGCATATGAAGGTGGAAACGGAAAGTTATACAATAAAAACAAGTGCTTTCGAGGGTCCATTGGGACTTTTACTTAGTCTAGTTGAAAAAAGAAAGCTTTTTATAAATGATGTTTCGCTTGCAGAAGTTACAGACGATTATATAAATTATGTAAATAATTTAACAGGAATACACCCTGGAGAAATATCGAGTTTTATTATAGTAGCTGCTACTCTAATATTGATAAAATCTAAATCTCTACTACCGACCTTGGATTTATCTGCCGAAGAGAAAGGTGATATTAAAAACCTACAAGACAGACTTCAGCTGTACGAGCTCTTTAGTAAACTCTCTCTGCACATTCTGAATAATTTTGGCAAGAAAATTCTTTTCGCTCCCCTTGAAAGGAAGAGTGACATGATTGTTTTCCTGCCAGATGATCAGATAACCCCAGAGTCCATGATGGTCTTTGTTGGGGAAGTTTTAGGCCGGATACCTAAACCTGTGTTCTTGCCTGAGATTGAGGTAAAGAAGGTTGTTAATATTAAAGAAATGATAGATAGTTTGACTGATAGAATAGAGAAATCCCTGAAGATGAATTTTAGGGATTTCTCTGGAATGTCTGCGCAAGGTGGACATGTTAGGAGCCGTGAAGAGAAGATAAATATTATTGTTAGCTTCCTTGCGATGCTTGAACTAGTAAGAAATGGGTTGCTAAATGCAATTCAAGAAAACCATGCCGCAGATATTATTATTGAAAAACAAATTAGTATTTAAATTTTTAATGGGATGAATTTAGAATCAAAAATTGAAGCCATATTGTTCTGGAAAGGGGAGCCCGTGTCTGTAAAGAAATTAGCTGATTCCTTGAAAGTTTCTACGCCTGAGGTGCAGGAATCCTTGGAGCTACTCAAAGCAAGCCTTGAGGGTAGAGGAGTGGCCATCCAAGAAAATGGAGATGAAGTTATGCTCGTGACAGCCAGAGACTATTCTCTTATAATTTCGGAATTACAAAAAGAAGAACTCAAGAAAGATTTGTCCAAGGCTTCACTTGAGACCATTTCTATTATTTTATACAAAAACGGCGCGAGTCGTGGAGAGATAGATTACATCAGAGGAGTAAACTCGAGCTTTATTTTGCGAGCTTTGGCTGTGCGAGGTCTTATACAGAAGACCTTAGACCCAAAGGACAATCGCCGCATGATCTTTAAACCGAGTTTTGATTTATTGTCATTTATGGGGGTAGAGTCAGTATCGCAGTTACCAAATTTTAGCGAAGTAAATAACTCAATAAACAGTGCTGCCGAGACACTGGAGGACTTGTCGCAAAAAGAAGAATTACAAAATGGAGGAAGCAACCCGCAGGAATAATTTACTAATTTTTTTACTGATAATTATTGCTTGCGTGGCAGGCTTGTTTCTTGTTGAGAATTTTAAATCAGATGCATCCATAAAAGAGAAAGAGCTAAAATTTCAAGCCCTAAAGGATACATTAGACGAAGTGCCGGTTTTGGCACGAGCTGTTTCAGTGTATGACTTAGAAGAAGGCAAAGAGCTTTATGGTAAAAATAGTAGAAGCGCACTGCCTCTAGCTTCTTTGGTTAAAACAATGACGGTAATAACAGCTATGAGTGGTCAGGATAAGGGTGGCTTTGTGTATATCTCACCTCAAGCAGTAAAACAGTTTGGCGATTACGGCCTTTTCGCTCATGAAAAATGGACAAAGGGAGACCTTGTAAGGTTCACATTGCTAACCTCCGCAAATGACGGCGCGTATTCTCTAGCAGAGAGTGCGGAAGACTTTCTGGGCAAGATGAACCTAAAGGCAAAAAAGATAGGTTTAGAACATGGGCTTTTCCTTAATTCAACAGGTCTCGACATTAAGGACAATGAAGCAGAAAGCATCGCTAATCCAGGAGGGTATGCTTCTGCGTTAGATGCTAACTTAATGGCGGTGTATGCACTACGAGCGTATCCAGACCTTGTAAAGGCAAGCATAGAATCAGAAATTGATTTGCGGTCCGAGTCTGGCTTTGATCACAATTTTAAAAACACGAATTTATTTTTAGATAAAATTCCAAATTTACTTTTCTCAAAAACTGGCTTTACGGATTTGGCCGGAGGTAACCTGACCGTAATTTTTGAAACTGCCACAGGTAAAAAGATAGCAATAACCGTCTTGGGCTCTACGATGGAAGGGCGTTTTATCGATGTGGAAAAATTAGTAAATGTGTTGTATGGTATAGACTAAAAATCCTTTACAATGGTGTCTAGGTTCATTTACAAAAATATCCATTTTGTAAATATTTCTGGTATAATAACTAAATGCTTTTGAATTTGGTGAAAATTTTTATACCAACGGCTATTGCCTTTTTCCTTGGACTTGCTTTGACACCTATTGCTACTCATTTCTTTTATAAATACAAAATGTGGAAGAAGTACTCCAGAAATGAGAACAACATTCCAGATTTTAAAAAGATTCACAATGAAGGAGAAGAGTTAAAGACGCCTCGAATAGGGGGTGTGATTATTTGGTTTTCTGTTTTGGCTGTGGCGCTTATCTTTTATCTTTTTTCTGTGTGGATACCAACCGAAAGCAATATCAAAATGAATTTTTTGAGTCGAAACCAGACATTGATACCATTGATGACTTTGCTTTTTGGAGCTTTTATTGGGTTGTGGGATGATTTAATACAGATATACGGGAGAGGTAAATTTGCTCGTGATGATGTGTCTTGGCGCAAGTGGAAGGCCTTGCTCGTGGCCACAGGGTCACTTATGGTTGGTTTCTGGTTCTATTATAAGCTGGGCATGACTGGCATCCATATTCCTTTTGGCGGTGAACTGTATTTGGGAATTTTAATAATTCCTTTTTTTGTACTTGTTTCTTTGGCAATATTCTCTGGTGGAGTAATTGATGGCATAGACGGGCTCTCTGGGGGTGTCTTTGCCTCTATTTTTGCTGCGTATTCAGCTATAGCCTTTGCCAACAACCAGATAGATTTAGCGGCCTTCTCTGGTGTCGTCACAGGCGCTATTTTGGCCTTCCTGTGGTTTAATGTGCCACCTGCGAGGTTCTACATGGGTGAGACTGGGATTATGGGATTATCAATGACTCTAGCTACTATCGCATTTCTAACTGATGCTGTTTTAGTTCTGCCGGTGGTCGCAATGCTTTTGGTCATTACTTCTCTCTCTGTTATTTTGCAACTACTTTCTAAGAAATGGAGGGCAGGGAAGAGGATCTTTCTAGTTGCCCCAATACATCACCATTTTGAAGCCTTGGGTTGGCCGTCTTATAAGGTCACTATGCGTTTCTGGATTGTTTCTGTCATATTCGCGATTTTGGGAATTATTTTAGCAATAATAAGTAGATAAAATTGGTTAAAACAAAAGAAAAAAAAATAGATAGATTTTTTTTAGGCATAATGTTTGCCTTGATTTTTTTTGGTATGGCCATGTTCGTCTCTGCGTCACTAGGAGTGCTCGCAAAAAATAAAGCTGTTTTCTTTTCTGTTCTGTTTAACCAAATAGTTCTAGGTTTCGGGCTGGGTTTTTTGGGTATGTATATTGCAATGAAAATTAATTACAAGTTTTGGCGCAGGTATGCTTTTCTGTTTTTTCTTGGATCTATCATTTTAACTGCGGCTGTTTTCATCCCCGGACTAGGCTGGGAACACCAAGGCGCACAAAGATGGATAAACTTAGGGCCTGTATCTTTTCAGCCTGTAGAATTTCTTAAATTTAGTTTTGTTATTTATTTTGCGGCATGGTTATCTTGGGCTAAAAATAGAGTCCAAGATTTCCGTTTTGGAATACTACCATTAAGTATAATGCTTATCATCATTGCCGTTGTGCTCTTCAAGCAACCAGACACCAAGAGCTTCATCTTAATATCCCTCACTGGAATTGCAATGCTCTTTATATCTGGAGTGCCTTTAAAATATATTTTAGGGATAGGGGTGGGTGCCATTCTAGTCTTAGGAACACTAGTATCCGTAACCCCATACTTACAACAGCGGGTTAAAACATTCCTAGACCCATCTCAGGACCCTAGGGGGGCGTCCTACCAGATACAGCAGTCCATGATAGCCTTTGGATCTGGGGGAATATTTGGTAGAGGTTTTGGTCAAAGTATTCAAAAATTTAGCTACTTACCAGAACCTCAGGGTGACTCAGTCTTTGCTGTTTTAGGAGAAGAGCTGGGATTTCTCGGTACTGTTGGTACCATTATACTCTTCCTTCTGTTTGCTTTACGGGGTTTACGTATTGCTAACAATAGCCCTGATGCCTTCAGTAGACTTCTAGTGTCTGGAATTGTTATACTAATAACAGTTCAGTCTTTTATGCATATTGCTTCGATTACGGGAGTCTTTCCTTTGACGGGGGTACCCCTTCCGTTCATGAGCCATGGAGGTACTTCTCTAATGATTTATCTGACCGCAATAGGTGTCGTACTTCAAATATCAAGATTACAGAGCGTTAATTCATAATTCAATTTTAATAAACATATGAAAATAGTTTTTACTGGCGGTGGTACTGGGGGACATTTTTACCCAATAATAGCTATTGCTCAAAAGGTTAACCAAATAATAGATCAAGAGAATATAGTTGCCGCAAAGTTATACTACGTTTCTGATAGTCCTTACGACAAGGAAATGCTTTTTGAAAATGGAATTATTTATCAAGAAATAAGCGCAGGCAAAATGCGTACTTATTTTTCTTTTCATAATTTCTTAGACATATTTAAGACTATCTGGGGTACAATAAAAGCGTTTTTTAAAATATTTTCTATTTATCCCGATGTTATTTTCGGTAAGGGCGGTTATGCTAGTTTCCCTACAATACTCGCTGCTAAGATCCTTCGGATTCCTGTTTTAATACACGAATCAGATTCTGCACCAGGTAGGGTTAATAAATTCGCAGGAAAATTTGCCAAGAAAATTGCTGTTTCTTTTAAAGAAACAGCAGAGTATTTTCCAAACAAAGAAGTTGCCTGGACTGGCCACCCCATAAGAACTGAAATAGAAATTCCAGCCCTACGAGAAAACGCTTTGAAGTATTTTGAATTCGATGCGCAAATACCGGTAATCTTGGTCTTGGGTGGATCTCAGGGCGCTGAACTAATAAACAATACTATCCTTGACTCTCTCCCACGGCTTACTAAAAATTACCAAATTTTACACCAAACAGGATTGAAACATTTCGAAATGGTTAAGGCAGAAGCAGGTGTTGTACTAGCTGGAAGTCCAGATAAAACTAGATACAAACCAGTGGCTTATTTTAATCCACTAGCCATGAAAATGGCCGCTGGGGCTGCGACCTTGGTAGTCTCCAGGGCTGGTTCTAGTTTATTTGAAATAGCATCTTGGGGTGTACCATCTATACTTATACCTATAACTAATTCCAATTTAGATCATCAAAGAAAAAATGCTTTTAACTATGCGCACGCTGGAGCTTGCAGTGTAATAGAAGAGATAAACATGAACGCAGGAATATTAAGTTCTGAGATAGAAAGGATAACCAACAACAAGACAATACTAGAAACAATGGGGCGTCAGGCTAAGGCATATCACAAGCCAGATGCTGCCTTAAAAATAGCTAGGGAATTAGTAGGAATGGCTTTGAGTCACGAGAAATAGATGCTAAAATGTCCTTATGGACAAAAAAACGGTAACAAGATTTGCCCCTAGCCCTACTGGTTTTATGCATGTAGGGGGTGTTAGAACAGCCCTGTATGCTTGGCTTTGGGCTAAAAAAAATAACGGGACTTTTATTTTACGTATTGAAGACACCGACAAGGAAAGGGAAGTGGAGGGTTCAATAGAACACATCATAAAATCTCTTAAATGGCTGGGAATTGAATGGCAGGAAGGCGTAGATGTTGGTGGTCCACACGGTCCCTATATCCAGTCACAAAAGCTTGAGGTCTACAACAAATACGCCCAAGAGTTAATCGAAAAAGGTCATGCTTACCCGGATCCATACACCAAAGAAGAGTTGGATCAGTTTAGGGCGCAAGCAGACAAAGACAAGAGACCATTCCTCTATCGCGACCATCGGCCTAAAAAATTTGAAGTATGGGACGGAACTAAAGCACTTCGCTTTAAAACACCATCTATAAAGAGCTATCAGTGGGTTGATGCTGTACGAGGAGATCTTTCTGCTCCGCCAGGAGCCTTAGATGATTTTATATTAATAAAAAGTGATGGGTATCCAACGTATAACTTTGCTCACATAATAGATGATTTAGAAATGGGGGTCACGCACATCATGCGAGCAGATGAATTTATATCTTCTACACCTAAATTTCTTTCTTTGTATGAAGCTCTGGGTGTGACACCACCTGTTTTGGTAACATTACCTCCGATACTTGCCGATGGTGGTAATAAAAAATTGGGTAAAAGAGACGGAGCCAAGGATATATTAGAATATAAAGAAGAAGGTTACTTGCCCCAAGCAATGATGAATTTCCTTGCCCTCTTAGGCTGGAATCCGGGAGGAGAAAAAGAGATTTTTACTCAACAAGAATTAATTGAGATTTTTGACATAAGCCGAATACAGATTTCTGGTGCTCAGATGAATATAGAAAAATTAAACTGGATAAACAAAGAACACATAAAATTACTATCTCAAGCAGAAGCTATAGAAAATATTCTAAATTTTTTACCGGAAGCTTATCGTAATCCCAAAATTACTCCTGTTATCCTAGAGAGAATATCAAAGTGGAGCGATGTGTCTCTGATGGTTAAATCAGGCGAATTAGACTTCTTTTTTGAGAGACCAGAAATAGATAAAAGGAAAATTTCTTACAAAGACACACCACAAGAAAAGACAAAAGCTAATCTAGAGCTAGCTATTAAAGCCCTAGAGGAGGTAAAAGAAGAGAATTTTACCATAGAAAATGTTAAGAATTCATTAATGATAATAGCAGACAGTTTAGAGAGTAGGGGAGAGATACTCCACCCTGTTAGGTTTGCTCTCTCTGGACTGGATCGTTCCCCTGACCCTTTTACAATTGCATCAATAATAGGTAAAAATGAAACAATACATAGATTACAAAAAGCAATTTAAGATATTTATATTTTGTGCGCTGGTTATAATTCCGGTGTTTTTTTCTTATGGGCAAACAGCAGAAGAAATAAAAAATAAGATACAAGATAGGAATACTGCCATTCTAAGCCTTGAAAAAGATATCAGGGCTTATCAAGCAGAGCTTGGCGAGCTAAGTAAACAAAAAAGCTCTTTAAGCACCTCAATAAAACAGTTAGACATTACAAAGAAAAAACTTTCAGCCGATATTTCTATAAGTCAAAACAAAATAGAGAAAACAAATCTAAAAATTGGTGAGCTTGGGTCTGAGATTGTGGTCAAGGGTAGTGCAATAGAAACAGCCCAAGACGTGATAGCTAATAGTATCAGAGCCATGAATGATTCTGACTTAACATCTCTCTCAGAAAGACTGCTTTCTGAGAGAGATTTCTCTGAAGTTTGGGTCAATATAGACAACCTTATTTCAGTTAGAGAGCGCCTTAAGGACAAAATTGTAGAGTTAAAAGAAGTTAAAACTGAGCTAGAAGATACCCGAACTGAAACCATAAAGGCCAAAGAAGAACTTGTAACACTTAAGACCCAGTTGGCTGACCAGAAGAAAGTTGTTGATCAAAACACTACAGAAAAAAACAAACTTTTGGCTCAGACAAAAAATGGCGAGACTAACTATCAAAAACTCCTACAAGAGCAAGTGGCCAAAAAAGCAGCTTTCGAGAAAGAACTCAGAGAGTATGAATCTCAGCTGAAGTTTATTTTAGATCCATCTAAATTACCTTCCGCAGGAATTTTAAGTTGGCCACTAGATGAGATTTTTGTAACACAACAGTTTGGTGCAAAAACAGGACCACATCGAACATACGCAAGTGGCCATAGTGGGACTGATTTTAGGGCTAGAACGCCGTTGCCAGTAAAGGCCATGGCCAATGGTGTTGTTAAGGGTGTGGGAGATACAGATGCTAGCTGTCCCGGTGTCTCTTTTGGCAAGTGGATATTTATTGAATATGACAACGGGGTCTCTAGTACGTATGGCCACCTTTCTCTAGTGAAGGTCACTGAAGGCCAAAAAGTGTCAAGAGGGGAAGTGGTTGCGTACAGTGGGGGCACAGGTCGAGTTACCGGACCGCACTTGCATATCTCTTTATATGTATCAAACGCCGTAAGCGTGCAGACAGTGCCTAGCATTTCTTGCCCAGGGCGGATATTAAAGCAACCAATTGCAGCTACTAATGCTTATTTAGATCCAATGTTTTATTTGCCTCCTTATAGTATTTAAAATATAATATAAAAATATGAAGAATAAAAATGGTGGCTTTGTTGAACTAATAATAATAATACTAATAGCTCTGTTTATAATGAAATATACAGGTGTCACAGTCAGTGATGTGATTGCTTGGTTTCAGAATACGTTTAGTGGCGTCTTAAGGTAGTTTACAAGAGTATACAAATAGCTTAATGTGCTAACAAGATATATTGTGCGACACGTTATCTAGCAAGGGGTCCTTTGAAATAAGGCTCTCCCCTTGCACTTAATGTCACATATATAGATGTGCACTTATTAAATCAAACATTGCATATGCCCAATGCCCTGCCTGGATTTATTTTAGAAAATATTTTCTAAATATTTCATTTACAAGAAACCGATAACTCATAACCTGCTTTTTCAGCTTCTTCTTCGGTTGCAAAATAAATTCTATTTTCTTGCTTTATTGTTTTGCCACCTCCACATCCTATTGAATAGTACTTGCTTCCTCTGTTGGAGGCAAAGAAAGTCTTGGCGGTGACGGGCACAAGTGGCTTCTTGGGTGTAACTGTGGTGGTGATAGCAGGTTTTGACTTTGGAGTTGGAACAAGTGGTGCAGAAGCTACGTTCGCCTCTAATGGCTTCGCATATTCGATTTTAAGGCCTCCCGAGTTGTTTAGCTTAGATAATCTACCTAGGCCAAAAGAAGAAAGACCAACTAAAATTAGTATCACAACAGTCAAAATATTCTTCCCCTCCTCACTGTCTATAAACGACTTGATTTTATTCATGGAATTGTTTATAATGGCTTCTAAGGTTTTGTAGGTTAATTTTAGCACTAAATAATACTAAAACAATATGGCACATAGGAAAGCTGGCGGTACCGCCAAAAATTTAAGAGATTCCAACCCAAAGTATCTCGGTACTAAGCTTTCTGATGGCCAAAGCGCTCAATCTGGCTCTATTATAGTAAGACAACGTGGTACTGTGATTATGGCAGGTTCAAATGTAAGTATGGGTAAAGACCATACTTTGTACGCATCAAAAGCGGGAACTGTTAAGTTCAGCTCAAAACGCAAAACTTCTTTTAATGGCAAAATTGCAGTCAAAAAGGTTGTCTCTGTTTTGTAAATATCAAGACTTGCTTAACTCGTTTCGACGATAAGTTTAAAGAAAGATTTTTTGCCTTTTATCTCAACAGGCACGTCGAATTCCCCTATTTGTTTTATTGGTTTTTCTAAGACAATAAATTCTTCACTAATATCAGCACGGTGTTCCTTTTTCATTGCCTCGATTATTTCTTTTTTGTGTATCTGCGCAAAAAGATGTCCCTTGTCGTCTGATTTGGCTTTTAGGGTCACGGTTTTTCCTTTAATTTCCTCCAGGTTTTTTATTAAAAGATCTTCTTGGATTTCCCTCTCAACAGCAATTTCTTTTTTGCGAAGTTCAAGCGCTGCGGTTGACTTGGCTGTAGCAGGCTCTGCGAGTTTTTTAGGAAACAAGAAATTGACTGCGTATCCGTCGTTAACTTCTTTTATGTCATTTTTTTTACCTACTCTGGGTACTGAGTGCAAGAATATAACTTTCATTTTTAATTATTTCCAATTATTTAACAATTCCACCGCTTTATTCATCTGAGGGTCTAATTTTGCGTCTCTGTCTTTAGCAGTATTAGGAACAAGATAATCCGGGGTTAGCCCTGTCTTGTCGATCATTTTTTTATTTGGGGTTAACCATTTTGCTACGGTAACTTTAAATATAGTATCAGGGGTAACGTTGGTTACTTCCTGAACAGAACCTTTACCATAACTTTTATCACCAACAAGCTTGGCTATGCCATAATCTTGCATTGCACCAGCCAATATTTCTGAAGCACTGGCTGAACCTCCGTCAATTAAGATGATGAATTTTAATTTCTCATCAAAAAGATCGTATCCCCTACTGCGATATATTTTGGGATCTATTTCTCCTCCGTAATCCTCTATTACTACTGTCTTACTGGAATCTAAAAACCAACTAGCCATATCCACAGCCGAATTCAAGTAGCCCCCTGGATTGCCTCTCAGGTCAAGTAATAGTTTGTCGGATTTGGTTTTTTTAAAATCTCTGATAGCGTTACGGAAAAGGTTGGCAGAGTTAGCAGAAAAACTATATAGCCTTATAACAAAAATTCCATCTTTACGTAATTCTGTATCGAGTGTGGGTATGTTTATAATAGCTCTGGTTATTTTGATTTCTCTTGGTTTGTCTTCGCCTTCTCTTAGGATTGTTATAACAACATCAGTTCCAGACTCACCTCTGATAAGCTTCACAGCTTTCTCTACGCTCATATCAAGAGTATTCTCTACATCTATCTTTATTATCATGTCTCCCGCCTTGATACCTGCTTTTTCGGCTGGGGTGTTTTTTAATGGAGCAATGACCGTCATGGATCCATTCCTTTTGCCAACTTCCATTCCAACCCCACTAAAGTTTCCTGAAATATCTTCTTCGAACATTTTTGCCTCTTCTGGTTCAAAAAATACACTATACGGATCATCAAGTGAGCCCACCAAGCCGTTTATGGCTCCGTAGATTCTTTCTTGGTTTGTGACCTCACCGGCGTTCGGAAATTTTTCATTGATTGTTTTCCATACTTTCCAAAATGGTGCAAAATCAGCATTTATTGCAGACATTTCTGATTGTGTAAGATTTGTGGACTGGACTGTTTTGGCTTGGCTATGATTGCCGGCATAAAAACCGAAAAAGAAGAAGAGCGCTAAAGATACCGCAAAGATTGAGCCTTTTTTAGTTGTTATAAATTCTTGTTGCATTTTAATTTTATAAATTCTATAAATTCTCTGAAAAATTATCGAAGGTCCTTTTTTTATCCTCCTTGGCCTTGAAATCTTTATACATCATATAACCTAAATACATCAATAGCGCGCCGGACAGACTTATGAGGGTGTTTTTGATTGGATAAGGGAAACCAAGATAAGGCAATATCGCAATCCAAATACCAAGTATAAAAAAAATTCTTGCTTTACGCATAGAGTTATTATACTTCATCTCCCCTTACGTACGCAAATCGTCTTACCTTGGGGAATTAGTTACTGTATTGGCACTAATATCACTAGTGGGTATGCTTAATTCAAAATTGATCATTTTAGCATTTACAAAAGAAATAATTAAAATTATAGCGACTAAAGCCAGGGCCCTGTTTAGAACCTGTCTATGGTTGATGTGGTGTTTTTTAAGGAAAATCAAAAGAGCCACAACAACAATAATAGTAGTAAGTATAAGGTATAAATAATTTAATGAAGTTAAGGGCGAAGAAAGTATTTTTTGTATTGTAAGCCTAAGAGTATTAGTTTGACCAGTAGCTGTCTGTTGGCCCAAGACTTGGGCCTCCTCTAAATCATCGACAGGCTTTTGGACTATAGTATCCTCTGAAGACTGTCCCAGTGGTGGCAATGTGGAGCTATCAGACACAATTCTTTCAGTGTTTATTAAATTGGGTTTACCAAAAAATTGGACCACGAAAACGCTAGATTTGCCTTCAAAAAAACCACTCGCAATCCCAATACCTATCTCAGTGTAATCTTGTTTAATAATGTTTGCTCGGTGTGAAGGAGAATTCATCCAAGCAATACTGATATCTGCTGATTCAAAGAAATTAACAGCAAGATTTTCTCCTGCATATGAATATCGATACCCAACTTGGTCCAACCAATACCATGGGGTTTTACCGTCTGGGCTATTGTGTGCAAAATAACCCTGTAGAGCCATGTCCTGCGCCTTTAGCTCTGCTGCCTTTTGTAAAAGATCATTAACAAAAAGAGGGCCCGCATTGTTATTGAGTCGGCTTTCATTTGTATTTTGCACTAAAACACCAGGAAGGACACTTGCCAGGAAATTAGTTTTATCAAATACAAATAATACCTGAACCAGGAACACCAGCTCAATAATTATTACAAACCAAGAAAAAAACAAAAAAGAATCCCGCCTAAGAAAATGCGGTTCATGATAATTATTAGGATGGGCAACAAAGCAGTCTTTTAAAGATGTAAGAATTTTATGCATCTATTTATATATTATACACTTTTTATTAACAAATGTCAATTCGTATCCAAATTGACAACACCACATACTATATTTTGACATATATTTGTCGTTTAGTATAGTAAATACTACACGAAGCCTCCTGAAATTCTATGGAAAAATTCAACACAATTATAGAACAAGAATTAGCACGAGGCGCTAACTTATCGATTGTTAACTTGGTGGATCAGATTATTGTTTATGCTTTTAATGCCGGCGCTTCTGACATACATATTGATGCCACAGAAAAAGATGTTCGTATCAGAATCAGAGTGGATGGCGTATTAGAGGAAACCACTTCCCTACCCAAAGGCATAAACAATGAAATAGTTTCTAGAATCAAGGTTCTAGCTAGACTTCGAACTGATGAACACAACTCACCTCAAGATGGACGTTTTCAGGCAATATTTTCTCCTGAAAAGAATGTTGATGTACGTGTTTCTGTGGTACCTACATACTATGGAGAAACAGCTGTCCTCCGACTTCTTATGAATGATGCTGATAATTTTACACTCGAGAACCTGGGTTTTAGCTATGAGGATCAACAGAAAATATTGAAAGCCCTGAGAAAGCCTTCTGGTATGATCCTAGTGACAGGACCCACTGGCTCTGGTAAAACCACTACGCTATACACTCTAATAAAAATAATAAACTCAAACGAGATATCTGTGGTTACGATAGAAGACCCCATAGAATACGCAGTTATTGGAGTAGAACAAATACAAGTAAACAACAAAACAGACTTGAGCTTTGCAAACGGGTTAAGATCTATATTAAGACAAGACCCAGATGTCATTATGGTTGGCGAGATACGAGACATAGAAACTGCAGGCATTGCAGTCAATGCAGCTTTAACGGGACATTTGTTGTTAAGCACATTGCACACCAACGACGTGGGCTCTACTTTACCCAGATTGTTGGATATGAGAATTGAACCTTTCCTAGTGTCTTCTACCGTTTCCCTGGTTATCAGCCAAAGATTGGTGCGCAAAATTTGTGAAAATTGTAAAACAGAAAGAGTTATAACTGCGGAAGAATGGAGTAGAGTATCAGAGGATATGGAAGATATTTCCCAGATAGAAGGCAAGCAATTATTTTATGGTAAGGGATGCGATCTGTGTATTCAGACTGGATATAAAGGCAGAATGGTTATTAGTGAAGTTCTAACAGCAAATGAGGATATTCGTGGAGCGATTTTGCGCAAAGCTTCTTCTGGAGAAATAAAAAAAATTGCTGTGAGTAATGGTATGAATACAATGTTTCTGGATGGATTAGATAAAGCCTCTCATGGGCTGACAACCTTAGAAGAAGTTTTCCGGGTGACCCGTGAATAAAATAGATGTTATAATAAAAATATGAGTGACGTAAAAGAAATTTTGGATTTAATAATTGGTGGTCCTAATAAAAAAGATGCTGAGCTAATTACTAGGGCGTATGATTTCGCTAAGCTAAAACACGAAGGACAACAACGCGCCAATGGAGATCCTTATTTCATCCACGTCTTCGAGACTGCAAAAATAATAGCCAATTTAGGAATGGATACTCAAACCATTGCAGCTGGATTGCTACACGACACCCTTGAAGACACCCCGACAGAAGAAAAAGAACTAGAGGAAAAATTTGGCAATGATATTGTGTTCCTGGTTAGTGGAGTCACCAAGCTGGGAACCCTAAAATACAGAGGTCACGAAAGACACGTAGAGAGCTTGCGTAAATTTTTTATTGCCATGGCGAGCGATTTGCGAGTGGTAGTTATTAAATTTGCCGATAGACTACACAACCTGCGAACACTGGAGTACCTACGCGAAGACAAGCGTAAGAGAATTGCCCTTGAGTCTATTGAAGTGTATGCCCCGCTAGCAAATCGCCTTGGTATGGGTAAATTCAAAGGAGAGCTCGAAGACGCAGCTTTTCCTTATGCTTATCCAGAAGAATATGCCAAGCTGGAAAATATTCTAAAAGAAAAAATAGACATCTACCAGAAAAACATAACAGACATCAGGGAGATATTAGAGAAAGAACTGGTTAAAAATAAGATAAAAGTATTAGAAATTGACGATAGAATTAAACACAAATACAGTCTATACAAAAAACTCCAGAAGCACGATATGGATATAGATAAAATCTATGACATTGTGGCTTTGCGTGTGGTTGTGGGCAACATTGAGGGTTGTTACAGAGTTTTGGGCCTAGTGCACTCTATTTGGAAGCCCTTACCAGGAAGAATAAAAGATTACATCGCAGTTCCTAAACTAAATGGCTATCGATCTATTCACACCACTGTTTTTGTGGGTCCGGGGAGGTTTGCCGAAATACAAATAAGAACACGGGATATGCACAGAGAGGCAGCTTATGGTGTGGCTGCGCATTTTACCTACAAAGAAAAAAAAGGGAAAAAAATGGAAGATAGTGGGTCTAAGTTAAAATGGATCGAGGAATTGAAAAATTTCAACGAGACGTTGTCAGATAAACCACACAGCTTGATAGAACACCTTAAAATGGATTTCTTTAGCGACAGAATATTTATTTTTACTCCTAAGGGTGATGTGGTTGACCTACCCGAAGACTCCAGCCCTATAGACTTTGCCTACGCGATACATTCTGATTTAGGAGACCACATATCAGGAGCAAAAATAAACGGCAAAATGTCTCAAATATTTTCTCAGCTCAAGAATGGTGACATTGTAGAGATAATGGACAAGAAAGACGCCCGCCCTTCAGGTAAATGGTTAGGATACACCAAAACAACTACAGCCAAGAGGCATATCCGGGTATATCTAGAGAAAAATAGCTTACTCGCCAGACTTAAATCTTTCGGAAGCTCTTAGTCTTACAAACTTACAAACTTACAAACTAAAATTCGAGATATCGTAAATCTTGGAATCATCCTCTTTTATTTCTTCCTTGCTTCTGTCGTCGATAGGTTTTTCATTTTGGTCTATGTCACCAAGGCTTTCTAAGTCGCCATCAGTTGATTGGATTTCTGGGGTTGGGTTAAGAGCAGAACTTCGAACTATGTGGTTATCAAGCATTTCATTTAATTTTCTGCCTTGTTCTGACTTTTGAATTAAATCGAGTATGGATCTGAGGTCTTCAGTTGAGAAGAAATCTATTTTAATCTGACCACCTAGCTCACGCCTGTCTATGTGGACACGAGTACCAAGCTTTTCTTGAAATTCTTCTTCAAGCTCTGTTATTTCTGGGTCGGGAATGAATTCTTTCTTGCGAACTCTATCGAAAGCTATTTTACGAGCAAGCTTTTCTGCCTCACGGACAGTTATTTTTTTATAGACAATCTCCTTAAACAATACCAACTGTTCTTCGGGGTGCTCCACTAGCATTAGTATTGGCCTGGTGTGGCCTTCACTAATTTTACCCGCTGATAATCCATTTAATATTTCTTCCGGTAAGGATAAAATACGCAGGGAGTTAGATACGTATTCTCGACTGCGTCCCATTTTCTTGGCAACCTCATTGTGGGTGAATTTAAACTCACTTACGAGTCGAAAAAATGCTCTGGCTCGATCCACTGCATTGAGGTCTTCACGTTGGAGGTTTTCAATAATAGAAAGCTCTAGCTTGGTTAAGTTTGTATCCCCTACCCTTATAACAGCTGGCACCTGAGAAACACCTGCAAGCTTGGCAGCGCGGAGTCGTCGCTCTCCAGCTATTAACTCATACTCGGTCACCAGACCACCTCCTTCTTTTTCAAGCTCTATTCTAGAGACAGTCAGAGGCTGGAGAACTCCGTATTGTTTAATGGAATCAGCCAGATCAGAAAGGTTGGACTGGTCGAAATCACGCCTTGGTTGATAAGGGTTGGGTCGGATTTTATCTGTATCAATCCAGAAAATTGAATTGGAATATAAGTTAGACATTGGTTTATTTTAGCACAACTTAAAAAAAGTATCGAATTGATTTAAATTTTTATTTCTAGTAGAGTATTCATAAAGCAAAGTAGCTTGCTTTGCCCAGGTGGCGGAATTGGTAGACGCGATAGACTCAAAATCTATTGATGGCAACATCATGAGAGTTCGATTCTCTCCCTGGGCACCAGAACAAGCAGTTCAAGCGTGGTCCTTTAGCTGAAAATCTGCTAAAATGTATTTATGCCTAAAAAAATTTTTATTACCCGCAAGATCCCAGAGATGGGTATTAAAATCCTAAAAGACAAAGGTTACGAAGTCGATGTAAATCCCCAAGACAAGATGCTGGATCAAAAGCAGCTAATTTCGTATTTGAAAAAGAAATCTTACGATGTTGTTCTAACTCTCCTGACTGACAAAATAGACAGAAAGGTATTCCAAGCAGCACCAACCGTGAGGATGTTTGCCAACTACGCGACTGGATTTGATAACATTGACATCACTGAAGCCAAGAAGCTTGGCATAACAGTCACAAACGCTCCAGCAATTTCTACCTCAGAGGCAGTCGCAGAGCACACAATAGCTATGATCCTGGCCATGTTTACTCGCATTAATGAAGGAGACAGATTTATAAGAAAGGGTAAATACAAAGGCTGGTCAGCAATGAATCTGATAGGTTCCAACTTTGCAGGCAAGACTTTGGGCTTAATTGGAGCTGGTAGGATTGGAGAGAAAGTCGCATTCTATGCTAAAAATCTAGGTATGAAAATAGTCTACACAGACATGAAGCCAAGCGACCAAATCAACAAAGAATACAACGCCACTTTCTTCCCTACCCCAGAGGAAGTCTTAAGATATGCTGATGTGGTAAGTCTCCATGTCCCCCTATTAGAATCCACCAGACACCTGATAAACGAAACCAGACTAAAGCTAATGAAGCCAACCAGTTTCTTGGTCAATACATCCCGTGGACCAGTGGTAGACGAGAAGGCTCTAGAGAAAGCATTGAAAAACAAAGTAATAGCTGGAGCTGCCTTGGATGTGTTTGAGTTTGAGCCCAAGGTTGTTTCTGGTCTGCTAAAACTAAATAACACAATACTGACTCCTCACATAGCCTCGGCAAGCATGGAAGCAAGGATTGAGATGGTTCAAGTAGCAACAGGAAACATTATAGATTTCTTGGAAGGCCGAACGCCTAAAAATATTTTAACCTCTTAGTTACAACTCATTAGGCGCAATATAATACCAGGAATTGAAGAGAATCTAGCCTAAAACTTTTCCCCAAAATTAACTTGCAATATATCATATATGATATATTATGTATCTATGAAAAATGGTAATGCATCCCAGGAGAAAATAGGTGTCTTTATTAAAATATTAAGAGAAAAGAAGGGCATTACCCAGGAAGAGTTCGCTAAAGCGCTTGAGACTTCTCAGAGCGCGGTGGCTCGTATGGAGAAAGGTGAACAAAACTTCACCACTCAAGTTTTAAACAAGATTTCGAAAGTCTTAGAACACAAGATTGTTTCCCTTAGTCATTCTACTGACTTTGAGATCCATGGCGGGAAAAAACTTTCCGGTACTATTAGGACTGGATATTCTAAGAACGGTTCTGTTGGACTACTATGTGCCTCGATGTTAAATAGAGGCAAAACAACTCTTCACGGCATTGCCCGCATAGAAGAAGTTAACAGGGTTATAGAAATACTAGAAAGTATTGGTGTCAAAGTTTCTTGGATAGGGCCAAACAGTCTAGATATAATTCCACCAAAGAAATTCAACCTAGAAACAATAAACAAGGCATCTGCCATTAAAACTCGTTCCATACTACTCCTTATTGGTCCCCTTGCACATCTAATACCAGCTTTTAAATTGCCCCATGCTGAAGGATGCCACTTAGGCAAGAGAACTATCGCTGCTCATAAATATGCCCTTGAAGAATTAGGAGTAAATATAAAAGTAACCCACGAAGACTATCAAATCACTGCGCACAAATTAAAACCAGCTGAAATAATAATGTATGAAGCTGGAGATACTGCTATTGAGAATGTCTTGACTAGCGCTGCAACAATTCCGGGCAAGACAACAATCAAATTTTCTAGCTCTAATTATATGGTGCAAGAAATATGCTTCTTTTTAGAGAAATGTGGAGTGAGAGTTGAAGGCATTGGAACGTCGACTCTCGTCGTTCACGGAATAAAAGAAATAAATAAACATATTGAGTACCACAACAGCCAAGACCCGATAGAATCGATGATGTTCGTAGCGGCCGCTATTTCCACAGATTCGAAGCTGCAGATCACACACGTCCCCATTAACTTTATGGAGTTAGAATTATACAAGATGGGTAAAATGGGTTTAAAATACAAAATTGACAAGCTTTACAAAAGTGAGAACGGTCGTACCAACCTAGCTGATATAACAGTATTCCCTTCTAAGTTCAAGGCTCTGGATGACAAAATTCATGCTAATCCCTACCCAGGCATCAACATAGACAACCTACCATTTTTTGCCATTATTGCGCTTAAGGCCAAAGGTCAAACTCTAATACATGACTGGACTTATGAAAACCGTGCTATCTACGTGGCAGAATTAAATAGAATGGGTGCAGCAGTAACACTCGCGGATCCACATCGAGTATACATCGAGGGAGAGAACACTCTCAAGCCCGCACAGATAGTGTGCCCACCGGCGCTCCGTCCTTCTATGGTAATAATGATTGCAATGTTGGGAACTCCCGGGGTTTCAATCCTTAGAAATGTTTATATGATACTTCGTGGTTCCGAAGATATAGCTAAGAGGCTGAACTCTATTGGTGCTGATATTAAGGTCATAGAATAAATCTATTATTACCAGATGAAGAAAAAAGTTTTCGTAATTGTTGGGCAAACAGCCACCGGTAAAAGCGCGTTGGCTGTTAAACTTGCTAAAAAAGTAAATGGTGAAGTTATTTCTGCTGACTCTAGGCAAGTATACAAAGGCCTAGATATTGGCACAGGTAAAATTAGTAAGAAAGAAATGTCTGGTATCACCCACCATTTAATAGATGTAGCTACTCCCAAAAAAAGGTTCACAGTAGTAGAGTATAAAAAACTTGCGGATAAAAAAATAGAAGACATAATTGCTCGTGGCAAGACTCCAATAATCTGCGGAGGGACGGGCTTTTATGTCGATGCAGTGGTCAAAGGCATATTGCTTCCCGAGGTACCACCCAATAGCAAACTAAGGAAGCAGCTCTCTTTACAATCCGAGGTGGAACTTTTAGAGATTCTTAGGACCCTAGATAAAACTCGAGCTTCCAACATAGATCCCAGAAATAAAATTAGAATTATTAGGGCAATAGAGATTGCTAAATATCTGGGCAAAGTACCCCCCATTACACAGGGTTCCCCTGTGTATGAATTTATAAAAATAGGACTTCATCTGCCACCAGAAATGCTAAAAAAGAAAGTGGCGAAAAGAGTAACGGGCATGTTTAAAGACGGCTTGGAGAAAGAAATAGAAAAGTTAAAGAAGTCTGGTGTTTCGGATAAAAGACTACGAGAGCTCGGCTTTGAATATTGGCAGCCCACAGAAGAGCGCGTAGTAAATGAAACCCTAAAATATGCCAAGCGACAAATGACTTGGTTTAAAAGAGACAAGCAAATATTGTGGTTTACATCAGTATCCGCATCCTATGCTTACACTATTTCTCGCTAACATCATGCCCACCGAACTCTTTACGTAGAGCAGAAACAACCTGCCCGGCGTAAGAAGGATTTTCTTCTGATTGTTTCCTGAAATCCAGGGAGCCCTCGATGATGGGCACTGGTACTCCCAATTCCTTGGCGGCCTCCACCGTCCACTGCCCTTCTCCACTGTGAGAAACTTTGCCTGAAATTCCATTAAGCTCGTCGCCAAATTTTAAATAAGCATCGACCAGCCAGCCGACGAGCCTAGAAGTAATAACTGAGTTGTGGTTATAAAGACGAGCCACAGAATGCAAATCCAAAGAGAAATCTGACTTCTTCATCACCTCAAAGCCCTCCCCAATGGACTGCATCATTCCATATTCGATGCCGTTGTGAACCATCTTTACGAAATGCCCAGCGCCGGATTTACCCATATACCCATACCCATTATTAACAGACATATCTTTAAATAATTCTTCATATTTATGGAAAACAACTTCTTGCCCTCCAACCATGACGCATGCTCCTTCCAGTGCCCCTCTGGGGCCCCCAGAAACCCCTACATCGAGAAAATTAAGCCCTTTGGTGCTTAGATCGCCTGCCCTGTGTACAGACTCTTTATAGGGCGAATTACCGCCATCGATAATGGTGTCACCCTGACTAAGAAGGGGTACTAACCCCGACAAGACAGCTTCTACTGACTGATGTGGAACCATTAACCAGATGGTGCGTGGTAGAGGTAATTTATCCACCAACTCTTGCATTGAAAGAGCCCCTTCGAGACCCTCTGACTGTAGTTTCTCAACTGGCTTGACGCTTCTGTTGGAGACCACGACTCGCCAATTTTTGGAATATAGTTGTCTTGCTAAATTGGCCCCCATTTTACCCAAGCCAATAATTCCAAGCTCACCTTTTGGATTTAGTTTGATTTTATCTACGATTGAAATATTTTTAGCAAATTTTGAATTTGGAGTACTCTCTGGGATATAAATATTTAACGGCACAGAATTTGCTTTCCAGAATTCTATTATTGGGTCGACGAACTTCCAAGAAGCTTCGACTTCTTTAGCAGAAGTAAACAAAGCCTGGTCTCCTCTCATGGAGGCATATATTATTTTAGAATACTCCTCCACGTACTGAACCTTTGTTTGTTTTTCGTATAAGAAAAAAGAGAAAACACGTTCTTCTATTTTTTTCTCAAAACCAGGTTTCTTGGCCCAGAAGTGGATTATAATTTCATCATTCGGCTCTAAACGGAAAACAATTTTATTCTGCTCATGTGGGCCTGTCTGACAAAGAGAGCATTCTTTGGGGTGCTTTAGGGTTAAAATTATTTCTTTACGTGCTTCTGTCATGCGCTTGCCGGCCTCCATAAATATGGGGATACCTTTCCACTTGGGATGTAAAAGTTCAGTTTCTAAGGCGAAATAAGTTTCTGTTTCAGAATTTGGATCAACCCCTTGAATGTCTTTATAATTTTCATATTGAGCACGGAATGTTTTATCCCCTAGAGATTCTTCTGTCCAAGGAGCAAGAGTTTCTATTATTGCGGCTCTTTTTTCTTGGATCAGAGTCGCCTCCATTTCTTTGGGGTATTCCATGGTAATAGCAGAGAGCATTGCGAGTAAATGGTTCTGGCCTACGTCTCGCAGAGCTCCTATGGGGTCATAGAAGCCACCCCTTTTCTCCACGCCTATGGACTCGAGTAGTCGAATGTCTATGCGTTCAATAGTACTGTTGTCCCATGCATGCTCAAAAAGATTATTAGAGAATCGAAAGTTCTCGATACCTTGAATTATTTCTTTGAATAAATAGTGGTCAATGCGGTAAACTTGATCTTCTTTGAAATATTTAGAGAGCAACTTTTGTAAATCCTGCGCTGTAGATAAATTGAGCCCAAAAGGCTTCTCAATTAATATCCGAGAAAATCCAGTGTCTCCTTCGCATGGTAAATTAAGTTTGGCCTTGGCTAGGTTGCCGAAAATCTGCTCAAAGGCCCCAGGCGGAGTTGCTAGATAAAAGAGTTTGTTGGGGCAGACTCCCCAAACCTCGCCCTGTTCGTCTATTTTTCGAGCTAGACCAAGAAATGCTTCTTCGTCTTCGAATGTACCAGCATGATAACTGAAAAATTTATAAAACTTATTGAAATCTTCCTCATTAATTTTTTTCTCACTATTGCTGGTGACAGCGTCTCTGACTAGTTTCTCAAAATCTTGATCTGTAAGGGGTCTGCGGGCAAAGCCTATAATAGAGAGCTTTGTGGGCAAAAGCCCGTGCCCAAACAGGTGCCAGAAAGAAGGAATTATCTTCTTGGAAGCTAAATCCCCTGTTACTCCCAGGATCGTAAAAACGGATGGAATTTTATCTGCGTTTAAATTATGCATAACTAGATATGTATTCTAGCATAAAGAACATAGCTGTAAAAACATGGGATGGAAAATTACCGAAGGATGATTTTGAAGTAAAGTAATTCATTCCAAAGTAAAGATAGGTAATAGAAAAATTAGTGCTAAAATGATCTAAAGAAAGACAATCGAACGTGTCGACAAATTAATTATTAATTAGCGAATAAAAAATTTATGTCAAAAAATAACTCCAACAAAAAAGAAAATAAAAAAGCAGTCATGTTGCTAGCTACGCTCAAAGCTACCCCTGCCCTCTCCAACACAAACACATTATGTGAACTTTTGGCTGAAAAATTTAAAAAGCATGACATCGACTCAGAGACAATTCGCCTGGCTGACTATCACATAGAACCAGGCGTAGAAACTAATGCGACCAAGAAAGATGATTGGCCTAAAATTTTAAAGAAAGTCTTAGGCGCGGATATAATTATTTTTGCTACTCCTATATGGTGGGGCACTCATTCTTCACTCCTTCAACGAGTCATTGAAAGAATGGATGCTTTAAACGATGAACTTTTGGAAACGGGTATTTCACCTTTTGCGGGGAAGGTGGGAGGATCTGTCATCACGGGCGCAGAAGATGGAGCTCAGCATGTCATCGCTCAAATTTGTAATTTTATGATTTGGAATGGGCTCAGCATAGCTCCCGCATCTTCCCTCTCATATCTAGGTAGCCCGGGAGATAAAAAAGAAAAAGTAGCTAAATCTTTTCGCCAGCCTCCGTATTCATCCATGGCCGAAACTATGGCTCGAAATATGAATCACTTGGTAGAAACCCTAAAGGCGCATCCTTATCCAGTCAAAAAAGGAGGAATCGACCAAAACATTCGCTCTGGTACTGTGGGTATGAAGAAATAGGTAGCAAGGACGGTCCTTGCTACACGTAGCTGCGAGATTCTTCAATGAGCCATGGGATAAATGCATCTCTGATAGACTTTATTTTTTCTTTGTCGGCAGTCGGATTTAAAGCATAATGCAAAATTTCTTTCATTTGTACTTCTCTCTCTGGGTAGTATTCTGAAAAGCCTTTATAGCAAGGATACAGGTCACGAGTGTATCGTCCTGATCGTTCCATCGTGATTTCAAAACCAGTACGAAGCATATTTTTCATAATCCATACACAGGCGGCTTTTATTTCTTCTTCTGACTTCGCATCATCAAGCTTTTTCTCACTAAAGGTTATCCTGCCAGTAAGATCTGGTGTGTGCAACATCATCTCTTTGCCGGGCTTGATTTTGGGAACCTCAACTGGCTCGCCATACACGCAAATGGACTGATTTAAAATGATAGTGCTGTCTAGGGCAGCAGAAAGTGGACGCGAAATTAATTCTATCTCTTCCGCAAATGGATACAATGCTTTCAGTTTATTTTTTGCTTCGCTTTGCCAGAGAGTGCCTATTTCATCTTTGGGTAGATCAACATAAGCAAATGTATCGATATCAGAAATATTTTCTACAGCTTGTCCTTTGGCAACTGAACCTCGCAAGTATACACTATGCAAATGTGCATCAAAATGATTTTTATAAGCTTCAACAATGTCTTTTATTGCGGGCTTATATTCTTCTTGGATTTTATCCACGGAAGCAGGATTTATGACATGACCATTTTCATCAATTTCAAAATATGAGCCTAAAGGCTTGATTTCAACTTCATTCATAATAGTATTATATCAAATCTGCGGGCTTTCAGAGTGGATTTCAGAACTAATAAAAGACCACTCTTTGATTAAAACAAGTCTTAACGACTTTCATAATTTAACATTTATAAGGTAATAAAACAAAAGACGGCTAGGGGTACCACGGAAAACACTACCGGTGTCTTTATATTGGGTACTTATATATGACATCAATGAAAAGAGGTTGAAATATACTAAGGGGTGGGGTAAATAGAATTATTAAAAAGTTTGGTCTTGAGTCTGACGTCCGTTTGCCGTGGAGGCTTAAAAAGGGTACCTGCCTCCGTTTATTCTCAATGGATAATCTATTAACTACTTTTTGACTGATCAAAATCTATACAATAAACCCTTGGTGGTTTACTCCAATCTATCTCGCCCCCCGGTGTGCGCTCATGAAGAACGCAAAAATTATTTTCAGTATTATGCCCATGATTTATGCCTATGCTTGTGAGTGTTTCTTGTATAGTCTTTACTTGTTTTTTTACACTCTCATGGAATTCTTTATTGGAGTGCATTTCTAAATAATTTTCAACGCTTACTCCCAATACACCTGCGTATACTCTGACATCTTTACGATTCTCGGATGCACTAGCTTTTAGTATGGGTTCTATTGGTACATAATTAAACCCTGCTTTTTTCCAATCTTCTACCGCACTATATGCCTTCATCCAGCTGATAAATGCGTGATTAGGAATTATTCTTA